>Ga0308018_10000356_pt1 | contig 23945 bp, 20 predicted proteins | sample Neamet282_FD_203130 | JGI IMG/M metagenome (GOLD analysis project Ga0308018, IMG submission 203130) | Marine microbial communities from water near the shore, Antarctic Ocean - #282 | ecosystem: Environmental > Aquatic > Marine > Unclassified | place: Southern Ocean | collected 2014-10-01
ACTAGAAGCCCACTATATAAACAGAAGTCAATTTTAGAAATTCAAAATTTATCTAAGACCTACCAAGATTCAAGTTTCTTTGGGAAAAAGACAATTGTAAAGGCTTTAAACAACGTGAGCTTATCTCTGTATAAAGGGGAGAGTCTTGGTGTTGTAGGGGAGTCTGGATGTGGTAAAAGCACGCTAAGTAAATGCATTGTCCAGCTAGAAAAACAGAGTGCTGGAGAAATCTTACTAGATGGTGAGTCTATACTTAACTTACTGTCTACAGATCCGTTGAATTTTAGGAAATCTGTACAAATGATTTTTCAAGATCCTGCCAGTGCACTAAATCCTAAAATGAAAGTTGGGATTATTTTAACGGAGGTAATGCAGGTTCATGGGATTGGTTCTTCTTTTTCTGATAGAAGAATAAGAGCCGAAAACTTACTTTGTAAAGTTGGATTGTTAGCCGAACATTTTAACCGTTATCCTCATGAGTTCTCGGGTGGACAAAAACAACGAATTGGGATTGCTAGAGCTTTGGCTTTAGAGCCTAAAATAATTATCTGCGATGAGTCTGTTTCGGCTTTAGACGTATCTGTTCAAGCGCAAGTGTTGAATTTATTAAACGAACTAAAACACTCTTTTGGTTTGACATATATTTTTATTTCGCACGATTTAAGTGTCGTAAAACATTTTTGCGATCGTATAATAGTGCTAAATAATGGAGGAATTGAGGAAGAAGGTTTCCCTGAGGATTTATTCGATAAACCTAAATCTGCTTATACTAAGCGATTGATTGAAGCAATACCAGGGAATTAAATAGTGTATTGAAATGAAGAATCATTAATTTTTATGTCGTGGTGACCTTAGATATCTACAGATCTACAAGAGAAAATGGCAATCCTAAAGGTTCATCATTATCATCATGAAAATAGTAAGGTGTGATTTTTTACTCTAACTCTTTCATTACACGTTTCTGGAACAAAATCATAATCCCTACACCAATAGAAATTGCTGCATCGGCTATGTTAAAAACAGGCCTGAAGAAAACTACATAATCACCGCCCCAAAATGGAAGCCAGTCGGGTAGGTAGCCTTTAAATAAAGGGAAGTAAAACATGTCTACTACTTTACCAAAAAACACTGGGGCATAGCCACCTGCTTCAGGAAGTAGTTTTGCAATTTGATGGTAGCTATCGTTAAAGAGTACGCCATAGAAAGCGCCATCTAATATATTCCCTATAGCACCTGCTAAAACTAGCGAGAGGCAGGTAATTAGAATTTTATCTGCCTTTTTTTGTACTAATTTATAAAGGTAAGATGAAATGAATCCGACAAATACAATTCTGAACAAGCTAAGCGTTAATTTGCCCCAATCGCCACCGAATTCCATCCCAAAAGCCATTCCATTATTTTCGGTAAAATGAATGTAAAACCAGTCAAATATCTGATGTTCTTGCCCTAAAAACATATGGGTTTTAACCCATATTTTTAAAGCTTGATCTAGGAGTAAGGTGATTAGGATAATCCAAATCGGTCTTTTCAAAATGCTTATTTGTTTTGCATTTGTTTAGCTTCAATACTAAGCGTTGCGTGAGGAACCAATTTTAAACGCTCTTTTTGAATCAATTTCATTGTAACTCTACAAATACCGTATGTTTTATTCTCTATACGGATTAATGCATTTTTTAAATCACGAATAAATTTATCTTGACGTTGTGCCAAAATTGAATTTGATTCTTTAGAAAGCGTTTCAGAACCTTCTTCAAATGCTTTAAAAGAAGAGTACGTGTCGTTAGTACCGTTTCCACTACCTTGAGTAACAGAATCTCTTAACCTTGAAAGGTCTTTTTGTGCAGAGTCTATCTTCTGCTGAATTAGAATTTTGAATTCTGCTAAGTCACTGTCTGAATATCTTTTGCTAACCTCTTCCATAGCCTATATTTTAAATAAATTAAGTCTTATTTTCTTAAGGCAATATAGGTTTTTATCTCATCAAATTCTACAGCTACAGCGTTTTTTGGTTCGGTCTCACAAATAAGTAACTCATCTGCAAGTGTTTCATCGCATATGTATTTCTTATTAGCGGTAATAGCAGCGTTAATTTTATCGTGCTTAGTGATACTCAACTGTATTCTGTCGGTTATTTCTAAACCAGAATCTTTACGAATATTCTGAATTCTGTTTACCAATTCACGTGCTATACCTTCTTCTATAAGCGCTTCGTTCATCGTAATATCTAACGCTACAGTAACCCCTTTGTTGTTTGCAACTAATAGTCCTGGTATGTCTTGCGAGCTTATAAGAACGTCTTCTGTTGAGATTTCTAATTCTGCTCCATCAATTGTTAATGTATAAACACCATTACTTTCTAATTCCTTAATTTCGGTTTGTTCAAACTTACCTATTGCGGCTGCAATAGCTTTCATCTGTTTTCCATATTTAGGTCCTAAAGCTTTAAAGTTGGCTTTAATTTCTTTTACCAGCACGTTAGAATCTGCTTCCATAAAGTCTAATTCCTTCACGTTTACTTCCGAAAGAACTAAATCTTTAATAGCCTTTACCTGTGCTTTCATTTTGTCTCCAGAAGCAGGAATCATAATTTTTTGTAGTGGCTGACGAACACGTAACTTCTCTTTTTTACGTAGAGACAATACCATTGAGGTAATGTTTTGTGCCATCTGCATACGGGTCTCTAAATCGCTATCTATTAACGATTCATCACCTTGTGGGAATAAAGTTAAATGAACAGACTCTTCTTGCGGTAAATCTGTAGCATTCATTAAATCTTTGTACAAACGATCGGTAAAGAAGGGTGCAATTGGAGATGCCATCTTAGCGATATTTACCAAACAAGTAAATAAAGTTTGGTAGGCAGAAATTTTATCCTGAGCATATTCTCCTTTCCAAAAACGACGTCTACATAAACGCACGTACCAGTTACTCAAGTTTTCGGTTACAAATTCTTGTAATAATCTACCTGCACGTGTAGGCTCATATTCGCTATAAGCCTTGTCTACAGAATTCATCAATGTATTTAATTCTGATAAAATCCAACGGTCAATTTCTGGTCTTTCTTCTATAGCAATATCTGCTTCAGCATATGTGAAAGAATCGATATTAGCATAAAGACTAAAGAATGAGTAGGTATTGTAAAGAGTACCAAAGAATTTCCTTTGTACTTCTGTAATTCCGTCTAAATCAAATTTAAGGTTGTCCCAAGGTTGCGCGTTGGTAATCATATACCATCGAGTAGCATCTGCACCGTATTTATCTAAGGTTTCAAATGGATCTGCTGCATTACCCAATCGCTTAGACATTTTCTGTCCTTTTTTGTCGAGTACCAATCCGTTAGAAATTACATTTTTATATGCTACAGAATCGAAGCACATAGTCGCAATTGCATGTAGCGTAAAGAACCATCCACGAGTTTGATCCACACCTTCAGCAATAAAGTCTGCTGGATAGGACTCTTGTCCGTCTATTAATTCTTTATTTTCAAAAGGGTAGTGCCATTGAGCATAAGGCATAGAACCAGAATCAAACCATACATCAATAAGGTCTGACTCTCTATTCATTGGAATTCCATTTGGAGAAACCAAGATTATTTCGTCAACGTAATTCTTATGTAAGTCAATCTTGTCGTAATTCTCTTTCGACATGTTACCTGGCTCAAAATCGGTAATAGGATTTTTAGCCATGATACCAGCGGCAACAGCTTTTTCACATTCATTATACAGCTCTTCAACAGAACCAATACAAATTCTTTCGTCACCCTCTTCGGTAGACCAAATAGGAATTGGAATACCCCAGTAACGAGAGCGTGATAAGTTCCAATCGTTTAGGTTTTCTAACCAATTACCAAAACGTTTAGTTCCTGTAGATTCAGGTTTCCAATTAATGGTTTTATTTAATTCTATCATACGATCTTTCATCGCAGTAGATTTAATAAACCAGGAATCTAAAGGGTAATATAAAACCGGTTTGTCGGTTCTCCAACAGTGTGGATATGAGTGCTCGTATTTTTCAACTTTAAAAGCTTTGTCTTCTTCTTTAAGTTTTATAGAAATGGCTACATCGGCAGATCTTTCTGGTGCTTCACCATCTGCGTAGTATTCATTCTTTACATACATACCTGCCAATTCGCCCATTTCTGGAACAAATTTACCTTGTAAGTCTACTAATGGACGAGGATTTCCATTCTCGTCTAAGACCAACATTCCAGGAATGTTGAAGTTCTTAGCTACCATAGCATCATCTGCACCAAAAGTAGGTGCAATATGTACGATACCTGTTCCGTCTTCTGTAGTAACAAAGTCACCAGAAATTACTTGGAAAGCATTTTCTGCATTCTCGTAAGGTGTAGCATAAGGTAGTAATTGCTCGTAGCGAGCTCCTACTAAGTCTGCACCTTTAAATTCTGCCATTACACAGAAAGGAATTTTTTTAGCACCAAATTCATAGTTGGCTAATTCTTCTACGTTTTCTGCAGCTATAAATTTTCCAGATAGTTGTTTTGCAACTAGGTTTTTAGCCAATACAATATTCATAGGAGTCCCCGAATATTGGTTAAATGTTTTAACCAATACATAGTCGATTTTATTTCCTACACAAAGTGCTGTATTCGAAGGCAGCGTCCATGGAGTAGTTGTCCAGGCAATAAATTCAACATCACCTTCTACTGCTTTGAGCACCTCACTTGTGAGGCTTTCTTTTACTGCTTTAAAAATTGCAATTGCAGAGGTGTCTTTTACATCTTTATAACAACCGGGTTGGTTAAGTTCGTGCGAACTTAACCCTGTACCTGCAGCTGGAGAATAAGGCTGAATAGTATAGCCTTTATAGATTAAATCTTTTTTGTAAAGTTCGGCAAGTAAAAACCAAACCGACTCCATATATTTACTTTCGTAGGTGATGTATGGATCTTCCATATCTACCCAATAACCCATCTTTTCGGTTAGCTTGTTCCACACATCTGTGTAGCGCATAACCGTTTCTTTACAGGCTTTATTGTACTCGTCTACAGAGATTTTTGTACCGATGTCTTCTTTAGAAATACCCAATTCCTTTTCTACACCTAACTCTACGGGTAAGCCATGCGTATCCCATCCAGCCTTACGTTTTACTTGAAAGCCTTTAAGGGTTTGGTAACGACAGAAAATATCTTTAATACTTCTAGCCATAACATGGTGTATACCAGGCATACCATTTGCCGAAGGAGGTCCCTCAAAAAACACAAAAGGTTTATTCCCTTCACGAGATTCAATACTTTTTTCAAAGATTTTATTCTCTTGCCAATCGGCTAAAACTTCTGCGGCAACGTTAGGCAGATTTAAGCCTTTATATTCTGGGTATTTTTTCATCTCTGTGCTTAGTCGATCGTTGCGATTACTTTTAACTCGATGCCTATTGGAGTCGGTAGACTCAAAATCTCTACCGTAGTACGGCAGGGTTGATTGTCTTTAAAGTATTCGGCATAAATTTTATTGTATGTTTTAAAATCGGCTTTCATATTGGTTAAAAAAACCGTTACGTCTATAATTTTATCCCATGAAGATCCTGCGTCTTCTACAATGGTTTTAATATTTTTAAATACAGAATGACATTGTGCTTCTATATCATAAGAAAGAATATTTCCATGGACATCTAATTCCACTCCGGGGATTTTTTTCCTTCCTCTTTCGCGTGGTCCTACACCCGATAAAAACAATAAGTCTCCATGACGGCGTGCATGAGGATAAGCCCCAACAGCTTCGGGTGCTTTAGATGAGTTGATTCTACCTTTATTTTTTGACATAATTCTGCTTTATAAACCCGCAAATTTACACCAATACTAGCAGATATGCAATGTGTAGCTTAACGATTTCCTTTAGCTTCTTTTTACACAACTAATTGTTATAACTTGTACCTAATAAAATAATTTTAAAATACTAAATATGGCAGCTCACAACGATTTGGGTAAAGAAGGTGAACTTATAGCTCAGCAATTTCTACAAAAAAAAGGATTCCAAATTCTCCATTGCAATTGGCAACATTTACGATATGAAGTTGATATAGTAGCTTACGATAAGGAATTCTTAGTCTTTATAGAAGTAAAAACACGTTCTAGTATGCGTTATGGATTTCCAGATGAGTCGGTGGATTTTAAAAAGGAAAAAATGCTAATTGAAGCCGCAGAGATCTACTTAGAAAAAAAAGACCTTTATAATGAAGTTCGTTTTGACATAGTATCAGTTATCAAAAATGAAAAAGAGGAACGAGTTTATCATATTGTGGATGCTTTTCAAGGCTGATAACAATGTGATAATTTAAAATAGTCTACTTAATAAGAATCCTTATCTTGTTTTTTTACCCACCTTTTCACCAAAAGACGATTTTTCAAACTCAAAATTATTTTTCCCTGCTTTGGCATCTGCTGAATTGTTATCTTTGGAAAAATTCAATTCTAAAATATGTTTAAAAATATTCTTTTCCTAACACTTATTGCAACTCTAATTGCTTGCTCTAATGGAAATGACTCTAGCACATCCAACCAAAATAAAGGACCTAAAAATGGTTTAGTCCATACCTTTAACGAAGATGGTAGTGTTTCTGCTTCAATTAATTATGTTGAGGGTGTACGACATGGGTTGGCTACAGATTTTTATACCGACGGTAAACTTAGAGCTGAGATAGATTATATAAACGGAGCTAAAGAAGGCTTCGCTAAGTGGTACCACAAAAATGGGGAAGCTTATAGAATTACTTCTTACTTAGCAGACGAACGCCATGGTGCACAAAAGAAATATTATGAAGATGGGGAACTAATGTCTGAGACTGTTTATTTTGAAAATCACCCTGGTTTAGGATTAAGAGAATTTAGTAAATCTGGAACAGAACGAAAAGCAGCACCTAAATTTACATTTTCAAACAAAAAAACACTTGCTGATGGCACAGTTGTAGTAGAAGTGAAACTCGCTAACAAAGTAAAAGAAGTGAGTTTGTACCAAGGGAATTTAGTAGATAGCTTATACTTACACAATCATTTAATAGAAATCAACAAAACTGCAAATACAGGTTTTGCTACAATTCCTGCTGGGAAAAATGAAGTAACTGTATTGGCAAAATATAAAACACGCTATAAGAATTATAGAGTGGTACAAGGAATAGCAAAAAGATAAGTCATGAATATATCCTTAGAAGGAAAGCGTGCCGTAGTATGCGGTAGTACGCAAGGAATAGGAAAAGCAACTGCTACAGAATTAGCACAACTGGGTGCAAGCATCACTTTAGTGGCTCGTAACGAAGAAAAATTAAAATCTGTTCTTACAGAGCTTGACAGTTCTAAAGGACAGAAACACAATTACATTCCGGTTGATTTTACACAACCAGAAGATTTAAGAATAAAGCTGACTGCTTTTGCCAAAGAGAACAATGCGAATATATTGGTAAACAACACCGGTGGACCTGCAGGTGGACCAGCTAATGCTGCTCATACCGATGAGTATATTCAAGCATTTACAAACCATTTAATTTGCAACCAAATTATGGTGCAAAGTTTAATGGAAGGTATGAAAGCAGAAGGTTACGGTCGTATAATAAATATAATCTCTACCTCTGTAAAACAACCTTTAAATGGCTTAGGTGTTTCTAACACAATTAGAGGTGCAGTTGCAAGTTGGTCGAAGACTTTGGCTAACGAGCTTGGTGGATTTAATATTACGGTAAACAATGTATTACCGGGCGCAACTAACACAGTTCGTTTAAAATCGATTATAGAAAATAAAGCAAAGAAAACAGGTCAAACTGAAGCCGATGTTTTAGAAGCTATGAAAAATCAGGTTCCTATGAAACGTATTGCAGAGGCAGAAGAAGTTGCCAATGCTATTGCTTTCTTAGCATCTCCAGCAGCATCGTATATCAATGGAATAAACATTCCTGTAGACGGTGGTAGAACAGCTTGTTTATAGACTATGGAAAAGATTCAAAATTATATCGGTGGGGAGCTTCTTGAACCTCAATCTGGAAACTACTTAGACAATTACAATCCTTCTACAGGAGCTGTGTATTCTTTAATTCCAGATAGTGATAAAAGTGATGTTGACAAAGCAGTTATAGCAGCTAAAGCTGCTTTCCCTGCTTGGGCAGCACTTTCTTCGGAAAAGCGTATGGGCTACCTTATGGCTATAGCCGATAAAATTGAAGAAAACTTAGAAGACTTAGCTTTAGCAGAATCGAAAGACAATGGGAAACCGTTGTGGCTTTCTAAAGCAGTAGATATTCCACGAGCAGCATCTAACTTCAGGTTTTATGCAACGGCTATAATGCACGACAAAACGGATTGTTTTGGAATGGGTGATGTAGCTATAAACTATACAACTCGTAAGCCTATTGGTGTTGCTGGTTGTATCTCACCCTGGAACTTGCCCTTGTATTTGTTTACTTGGAAAATTGCTCCGGCACTAGCTACAGGGAATTGTGTAGTTGCAAAACCATCGGAAGTTACCCCAATGACGGCTTATTTACTTTCTAAATTATGCAAGGAAGTTGGTTTGCCCGCGGGAGTACTAAACATTGTACACGGACTAGGACATAAGGTTGGTGCAACGATTACAGAACATCCAGAAATTCCTGTAATTTCATTTACAGGTGGTACTTCTACCGGACAGCAAATAGCTAGAGTAGCTGCACCAATGTTTAAGAAAATGTCTTTGGAGTTGGGCGGAAAAAATCCAAACATCATTTTTGCAGATTGTGACTTTGAGGATGCTTTATCAACTACCAAACGATCTTCTTTTGCCAATCAAGGACAAATTTGTTTATGCGGATCGAGAATATTTGTTGAAAGACCAATTTACGAGAAGTTTAGAGATGCCTTTGTAGCACAAACAAAAAGAATGGTTGTAGGTCATCCGCTAGACGAAAAAGCCAAACTCGGTGCCGTTGTTTCTAAAGATCACATGGAGAAAGTTCTTTCTTATGTAGAACTTGCCAAGGAAGAAGGTGGGACTGTTTTGGTAGGCGGAAAACGTGTTATTTTAGACGGAGAATATGCCAATGGTTATTATTTAGAACCAACAATTATAGAGGGTTTACCTTTTGACTGTCGTACCAACCAAGAAGAAATTTTTGGACCTGTAGTTACCATTATGCCTTTCGATACAGAAGAAGAAGTTTTAGCTTATGCAAATAGCACTAAATATGGACTCTCTTCTACCGTTTGGACTAGTAATTTAAAACGAGCTCACCGAATGGCTGCTAATTTAGATTCGGGTATAGTTTGGGTAAATACTTGGTTGCTTAGAGATTTAAGAACTCCTTTTGGTGGGGTAAAACAATCCGGAGTTGGTAGAGAAGGTGGCTTCGAAGCTTTACATTTCTTTACAGAACCTAAAAATGTTTGCATCAAGCTTTAAGAGTTGAAATAAAAATCAGTTATTTATTGTCTTAACAGTGCATTAAAAAAATATGAGTTTACAGCAACAACTAGAAAAATTTACCCCGATCGATTTGAAACAAATGGATCGGGTAAAGTTGTTGAAACGCACCGACACCAAATACCTACTTTCTAAAACTTCTTTAATTGAAATTTTACCCGAACTTTTAGAGCATTATTGTGTTTTAGAAATTGCCGGTAAAAGAGAAGCTTCGTACCAAACGACTTATTTAGACACCGAAAAACGCGATTACTATTTTCAGCATCACCAAGGGAAACCTAAAAGACATAAAGTACGTTTTAGGAATTATATAGAATCTGATTTATCCTTTTTGGAGGTGAAATTAAAACACAAAGGCGTAACAGATAAAAAACGTATTTCTACTCCTTTTACTTTTCCTATGACTGCAGTACAGGAAACTTTTTTGCAAAAATGGATTCCTGAAAACGCACTAGATTTAAAACAGATTTTACAAAATACGTTTAGTCGTATTACCTTAGTACACAAAACCGATGAAGAACGTGTTACTATAGATTTCAATTTGAAGTTCGAAGATCAAAACAGCAAAGTTGATCTTACGGAACCTATAATAATTGAAGTAAAACAAAGTGGCGTAAATAGAAATTCTAGAATTAGTACCTTGCTACGCGCAAAACAAATTCGACCGCAACGCTTAAGTAAATACTGTATTGGCTGTATTTTACTAGACGACAAACTCAAATACAATCGATTTAAATCGAGATTACTAGACCTTAACAAGATTCAAGAAATATGGAATTTTTAGACGTAGAATTATTCAATCAAAGAGACTTATTTAAGTTGTTTATTCGTTTTCTGATCGACTTCTCTTTCACATTTGTGATTATTAGAGTTTTGTATTTTGCTTCCAATCGTAGAAAAGATTATTTATTTACTTTTTTCATTTTCAACTTACTTACATTCTTCATTTGTTTCTTACTTCGAAAAGTACCTATGGAGCTCGGTTTTGCACTCGGTTTATTTGCTGTATTTGGTATTTTAAGATATCGTACAGAGCCTATTCCTATTAAGGAAATGACCTATTTGTTTATTGTTATTGGCCTGGCTATGATAAATGCCCTAGCCAATAAAAAAATATCTTGGGCTGAGTTGATGTTTGTAAATTCTACTATTTTATTGGTAACCTTGAGTTTCGAAAAGCTCTGGTTTAATAACGAAATACAAAGTAAGAATGTAGTTTACGAGCGGATTGACCTCATAAAAACGGAGAATAGAATTGAGATGATCCGCGATTTAAGAGAGCGTACAGGTCTAGACATTGTAAAGGTTCAAATAGGAAAGATTGATTTTTTACGTGATGTTGCCACGGTAACCATTTTCTTCACAGCAGATGCTAAAGAGATTGTTTGGGGAACAGATTTGTCACAAAATGAAGAATAAACTTCTACTCCTCCTCGTATTTACATTGCCTTTATTAAGCTTCGCACAAAATGAAGATTTACAGCTTTGGGGTTCTTTAAAGTTCAGTAAAAAAGTAAACTCTAAACTTCGGTTTGAACTTCGAGATCAAATTCGATGGGCTGATAGTTTAAGTCAGTATAAAAAAAACTTCATTGATATTGGTTTTAGGTATAACCTTAGAAAAGCTCATTCTTTAGGTTTAAATGTTCGAATTGTAAACGAATTTGAAGAGGATAAATACACTCGAATGAATTTTGATTTTAGTTCGGTGTATAGCTTTAAAAACTACCCTATAAGTCTAAAACAAAGACTTAGAATTCAGCAATCGTGGGATTCTATGGGTGAGCTCGATAAAACTCATCTGCGTGCCAAATGGGCAATTGCCCTAAAAAGCAAACTTATAAACCCTTATATTTCACACGAACTATATTGGAAAATGGCAGCTACAAACGAGTTCAACCAAAGGCGATCTACCATTGGAATTACCTGGAGTATGATGGATAAGTTGAAAATGAAACTCTTTTTAAGATCACAAAAAGAGTTCAATAACAAGAACCCTGACCAATTACATATTATAGGTTTTGGAGTACATTATAAAATTTAAGCAAATTTTTAAAGTAAATTGCAATTCAGAAATACAGCTATGAAACATATAATTGCATTTTTCCTACTAGTAAGTCCAGTTTTTGTTGGAGCACAATCTTGTGAATTACCTTCTGTTTTAGATGGGTTAAATACAGGTTCTAATATGACGCTCTTGCTAAATGAAGGATTTTTCTCAAACATAAACTTAAATACCAACAGCCCTTATATTGTTGCACTAACCGAAAATGATTTAGTCGTAGGCTCTGCGAGTTTAGCACAAGAAGATTTAAGTAATGGAATGCAGTCGATTGCTGTATGGGGAGATGATGCAATAACGGATACTATTGATGGTGCTATACCTGGAGAAACTATTTCGCTTCAGATTGTTGATGGTGCTAATTTGTACATTGTCAATACTATTCCAATAATCTTTACAGTAAATGGAATGAGTCTTATTACTTCTGGCTCTATTACTTACAATTGTACAGGAATTGTATTTGGCTGTACAGATACCAATGCTTGTAATTTTGATACTGAAGCTAACGAGGATGATGGTTCGTGTATAAGTCCTGCAGACTACTACGATTGTGATGGAGATTGTATTTTAGATTCCGACAATGATGGTGTTTGCAATGAACTAGAAATTATTGGTTGTGTAGAGCCGATGGCTTGTAATTACAATCCGCTAGCGACACAAGAAAGCGAGGACTGCTACTATCCAGAACCTTATTATAATTGTGATAGTACGTGTGTAAACGATGCTGATGGGGATAGTATTTGTGATGTGTTTGAAACGGATGGCTGTACAAACATGTTTGCCTGTAATTATCAAGATACTGCAACTGACGACGATGGATCATGTATCGTAATTACGGCAGATATTTTTTACAATCAACAAGAAAACATACTCACTGTTGAAACTTTGCACGATAGCTTAGAAATTACCTGGTTGTATTACGAAAATGTTATCCCTTTTGAACACAACGACACTTTAAATTTAGTAGAAGATGGTGTTTATAGTGTTTTGTTGTATGATCCTGCATATGATTGTGGAACAACAGACACAGTCCATATTAATGTGGTTGGTTTAAAAGAGCAGTCTAAGTACCTAGTTAGTCTTTATCCTAATCCGGTGTCAGATTATTTACATATTAAACTCAAGTCTGAAGCAACAATTACTTTATACAATACAGTTGGGAAATTGATCTACCAAACTACAGGACAAGAACAAACCATTTCTGTTTATGAACTTCCTTCTGGCCTTTATTTTTTAAGGGTTGATGGTCCTCTTGGGACTGCTACGTATCCTTGGATAAAAAATTAAGTACAGGACTTAGTTTTATGCCTCTAAATTTGATGTTATTAGGCTTGTATTTAGGCCCATTTTTTCACTCAAAACTATTTTCAAACACGTCTTTAGAAGTGCTGTTTTAGAATTTAATTTTAATTTCAATTTTCAATTTTAATTTTCAATTTAGTGTAACTTGCAGGCTTAAACTTACTGTCCAAAGCCCTATGAGTGACGAGTTAAAACACGAATGTGGAGTAGCGATGATTCGCCTACTTAAGCCATTAGAGTATTACCAAGAAAAGTACGGTACATCACTTTATGGTTTAAATAAAATGTACCTGTTAATGCAAAAGCAGGTTAACCGTGGACAAGATGGTGCTGGTTTGGCAAACATCAAGCTCGATGTTGAACCGGGTAAAAGGTATATTTCTCGTTACCGTTCTAATAAAACCAATTCTGTACAAGATATTTTCACTTACATCAACAAGAAATTTGAAGATGTAGAAGATAAGAACCCTGGAAAACTTCAGGATGTACAATGGTTAAAAGAAAACGTTTCTTTTTCTGGAGAATTGTTTTTAGGTCACCTTCGTTACGGGACTTACGGTGGAAACAGTGTTGAACATTGCCACCCTTTTTTACGTCAGAATAACTGGATGACTCGTAATTTAGTCTTGGCTGGTAACTTTAACATGACTAACGTTGATGAGTTGTTCGATCAACTAATCGATTTAGGTCAGCATCCAAAAGAGAAATCTGATACAGTTACAATACTCGAAAAAATTGGTCATTTCTTAGATGAAGAAAACGACGAATTATACTATAAGCATAGAGATGAAATTAAGAGTAAGCGTGAGATGTCTAAATTCATCGCTTCGAAAATAAATGTGCAAAATGTACTTACCAACTCTGCAAAAAAGTGGGATGGTGGTTATGTGATGTGTGGCTTAATGGGGCATGGAGATGCTTTCGCATTGAGAGATCCTGCAGGAATTCGCCCTGGATTTTATTATAAAGATGATGAGGTTGTAGTTGTAGCTTCAGAGCGTGCTGTTATACAGACGGCTATGAATGTGCCTCAAGATTCTATTTCAGAAATCACTCCTGGCCATGCATTGATCATTAAGAAAGATGGTCGTGTGAGCATGGATCAAATTACAGAGCCTTTAGAAAATAAAGCTTGTTCTTTTGAACGTATCTACTTCTCTAGAGGTAATGATGCAGATATTTATACCGAACGTAAAGAATTAGGGAAGTTAATTTGCCCTAAGATAATGGAAAGTATAGGTGGCGATTTAAAGAACGCTGTATTCTCCTTTATTCCTAATACTGCCGAAACTTCGTTTTACGGTATGGTAAAAGGAATGGAAGATCTCTACAAAGAAAAACAAGCTCAGCAAGTACTTGATTTAGGTTCTAATGCTACTGCAGCACAAATTACAGAGATCTTTTCTGTGAGCCCTAGAATAGAGAAAATTGCAATTAAAGATGCGAAATTAAGAACGTTTATTACCGACGATAGTAACCGCGATAGCCTAGTAGGCCACGTGTACGATATTACTTACGGACAAGTAAGTAATACCGACAATTTGGTAATGATAGACGATAGTATTGTAAGAGGTACTACCTTAAAGAAAAGTATTCTTAAAATACTAGACCGCTTAAATCCTAAGAAGATAGTAGTGGTTTCTTCGGCACCTCAAATTCGCTACCCAGATTGCTACGGTATAGATATGGCTAGAATGGGCGACTTTATTGCCTTTAGAGCTGCTATCGCTTTATTGAAAGATAGAGGTATGGAGTCTTTAATTGAAGAAATTTACCAAAAGTGTAAAGCACAAATTGGACTTCCTAAAGAAGAGGTAGTAAATTATGTAAAGGGTATCTACGATCCATTTACTCCAGAAGAAATTTCTGCTAAATGTGTGGAACTTCTTAGACCCGATGATATTAAAGCTGAAGTAGAAATAATCTTCCAAGGTATAGACGAGTTACATAAAGCATGTCCTAACCATAAAGGAGATTGGTACTTTACAGGTAATTATCCTACACCAGGAGGAAACAAAGTAGTAAACAAAGCCTTTATGTATTACGTAGAAGGCAATCCTAATAGAGCTTATTAAGCTGATGAAAAACCCTCCTTATCAGGAGGGTTTTTTGTATAATATCAAGGAGAATTACCTAATATATACTACTAGAACTAGAATCTATATCTATGAGAAAATACGGAATCCTTTTATTGCTTATTCTTCCTCTTTTTACTGTTGCACAAGATTGCTCTAAGGTTAATAAAAAAGCTGTTAAGCGACTTAAAATTGATGTTTCTACTCTTGCTAGTGATCAAATGGAAGGTCGTGAGCCAGGTACTACAGGAGAAATAAAGGCTAGAGATTATATTGTAGCACGAATGGAAGAAATCGGATTGAGTCCGAAAGGAACAAATGGGTTTGTTCAAGATTTTTCATATTTCGAAACGGTTAAACAAAAACCGAATAAAACGAAGCTTTCTATAAACAACAAACTCATTAGGTTAAACCACGAGTTTTTTCCAATTAACTTATCTTCAAATGGAATCTTAACAGATGTTCCTGTATTGTCTGCTTTATATGGCATACATGTACCAGCAGAAGGGTATTCTGACTATGAAAGATTAGACTTAGAGGTAAATGGATATATAGTTCAGCTAGATATTTCCACTCCTAAAGACTTAGAATTTGAGGTGCCAGATTTATTAAGTCGTGCTATTGAAGCTAGAGATAGGGGAGCAGTAGCTCTATTATTGTATAGTTCTCAAAATGGTGTTGAATTGCCCATTTCAAACTTCAAACGAATAGAAAAAATAGGAATCCCTGTTGTGTTTTTAAAGCCATCTGCTTTTGCTAAAGTTCCTGTAGAATATTTAGAAAATGCGAGCTTATCGGTACTTCAGTATGAGGTTCCTACAAAAGCACATAATGTTGTAGGTTTTTTGGATAACGGATCTGAAAATACTATTGCTATAATGGGACATTACGATCATTTGGGTTTTGGCGGTGAAGGATCTTTGTATAAAGGCCCTCGTAGAATTCACAATGGTGCAGATGATAATGCCAGTGGAACTGCTGCGGTTTTAGAGTTGGCTCATTATTTTGTAAATAATAAAGATGCTGAGCAGTATAATTATCTTTTTATTGCTTTCTCTGCTGAGGAAAAGGGTTTGTTAGGTTCTCAATATTTTGTAAACAATCCAACAATTCCTTTAAGTGAATTGAATTTCGCTTTGAATATGGACATGGTAGGTCGTATGGAAAAAGGCATGGATTTAACTATCGAAGGTACAGGTAGTGCTTTGAAATGGGAATCATACTTAAAAGAAATTGACTGCGATGCCTTTCCTTTGAAATTAAAAAAACGAGAAGATGGGCCTTCCGATCATACTGCTTTTTACAAAATGGGCGTGCCGGCATTGCATTTTTGGACTGGTAAGCACAATGATTACCACAGGCCAAGTGATGATGTAGAAAAGATTAACTTTGAAGCGGAGTCACAAATTATCTCTTTTATAACCTCTTTTTTATTGAAGATGGACGATTTAGAAAAGGTTGAATTTCATTTGAGAAAAAAATAGATGAATACAGATAAAAAAATAGCTGTTATTGGTGGTGGTAGTTGGGCTACTGCGATTGTAAAAATATTGTCTAATAACGCTACCGAACTTTTTTGGTGGATGCGAAATGAAGATGCTGTACAGCATATTAAGGAAACACAACACAACCCACGTTATCTTAGCGCTGCTCGTATTAATACTGAAGTTGTAGAGGTAAGCAGCGATTTAAAAATGATATGTGCTAAGGCCGATGTAATTGTATTAGCTGTTCCTTCAGCTTTTTTACACAATACCTTAGCTGCTTTAGACTTAGATTTAAGTAAGAAAATATTCTTTTCGGCCGTAAAAGGAATCATTCCAGAATACAATCAAATTGTAGGCGAATATATACAAGAACACTATAAAGTACCTCTTAATAATATAGGGGTTATCACAGGTCCTTGTCATGCTGAAGAGGTTGCCTTAGAGCGTCTTTCTTACCTAACCGTAGCTTGCGAAGATACTTCTGTAGCAGAATTTATGGCCGAAAAATTAAGGTGTAGGTATATTAAGGCTACAATTTCCGACGATATTTATGGTACCGAGTATTCTGCAGTTCTTAAAAATGTGGTTGCTGTAGCAGCTGGTATAGCTCATGGTTTGGGATATGGCGATAATTTCCAATCGGTATTAATTTCCAATGCTATTAGAGAAATAAAACGCTTTGTAGACACCGTTCATCCTATAACTAGAGATATTAAAGACTCTGCCTATTTAGGTGATTTATTAGTAACTGCATATTCTAAGTTTAGTCGAAATAGAACCTTTGGTACTTATATTGGTAAAGGTTATTCTGTAAAGGCTGCTCAAATGGATATGAATATGGTAGCCGAGGGTTACTATGCAGTAAAATGTATTAAAGAGATAAATAAAGACTTTGGTGTTAGTATGCCTATTACCGATTCTGTTTATAGAATGGTGTACGAGAAAATGTCTCCTCGTTTAGAGTTTAAATTACTTTCTGAAGTGTTGGATTAAAACATTTATCAAATTTTTCATTTGCTCTCAAGGACTTTTTGAATTTCCGGGTTAAATTATTTTTTGAGCTGTAGTGATTGAATTTCCAGTACTACTTCCTATTTCTAATCCTCAATTCTTACATTCTCCCTCATCATTTTTTCTCTGTAATTCTCAGTCAGATAATTTGTCAATATTTCATCTAGTCAATAATACGATTTAGGGGTCGATTGTATGGATTCTTTACCCTCACTACATAATTTCACCTAAAATAGGTGTCTGTCCCCCTCTTTGTCATCATTACGGTATTTTGTAATTGTAACTGTTCTCGTATATTTACTCTTGAATAATTAAAGATATACATATGAGAATTTTAATTTTACTTGTTTTAGTATCGCAGCTACTTCTAGCCCAAAATGCCAAATTAGATAGTACCCTTAGTGAGTTGCGTGCAACAGATTCTCCTTCCGAAAAGGCTAAGATCTACACAAAGCTTTCATATTATTATATGTCACAAGATTACGATTTGGCAAGTTTATACGCCGACAGCGCTTATGCAGTTTCTTCAACACTTAACGACACCTTTCATTTAGCTAGCTCATATGGTTTGTTAGCGCAATTAAAAATGCGGCAGGGAGATCAAGACAGTGCGCTTTACTATTATTCAAAATATTCTCACTTATTCGATGATTTCTCTAATCAAGCCTATCTTTCTAGTGAGGCGTATTTAGTAGGTGAGCTTGGGGTAGTCTATTATTATAAATCAATGTTCGATTCTGCTCGATATTATTTCGACTTAGCAATAGACAAGAATTTACAATTGGGCAACCAAAACATTGCGGCTAGAATGCAGTCAAATATTGGAAGTATATTGTACAATAATGCAGATTATGATCAAGCATTAACCTATTTTCGAGATGCACAGTTAATATTTGAATCAGATATCCCAGATACACTTGCACTTATTAATGTGGTAAATAATATTGGTTTAATATTTTCTGATTTGCACAACTACGATAAAGCAATCGATTATTTTGAAACAGGTATAAATCTTTCTAAGCTAATTAATTCTCCTATTAACACAGAAATGTTGTTTCTTAATATAGGAACTGCTCATTTTGAATTGAGAGATAATGATAAAGCTCTAAATTATTTCGAGGAGTCCTTGGCCATAAAGAAGCGCAACAAAATTCCTTTTGGAATTAATTTGAATAATATAGCCCAAGTTTACTTAGATAACGGATTATTAGATTCCGCAAAATTGTATTTTATTGATGCAATAAAAGAGTATAATAAGCATGAGTGTACGTTTTATTTAATCGATGCCCAAGAAAGTTTGGCTAGTCTGTGTATGGAATTACAAGAGTACGATAATGCACATAAAATACTCCTTGAGGTACTTCAAAGTATTGACCCTAATGATAGACCTCATCGGTATTTAAGTTTATATCAGCAGCTTTTACAGGTATCTATACATCTAGAGGATTCACAAAGTGCATATCGTTATTACAATCTATTTACTTCTTTAAATGATTCTATTCGTGAGCTTAGTATAAGTGAAAAGGTTTATGAAATTGAGAGTAAATATCAGCTTACTCAGAAGGAAAGTGAAATTATTATCCTCCAGCAAAAAAGTGTCATTGAGCTGAGAAAACGACAAATTATAATTTTTTTGACATCAATTTTTATATTACTTATCTTAATAGTAGTTCTGTATTTGAGTCTCAGGGCAAAAAATCTGTTGAAGAATGTTAAGATTGTCGAATTAGAAAATGCAACAAAAAATAAAGAGATTCTACACAATACTATGTTGCTTTCCAAAAGGAATCAAGATGCTAACAACTTTTTAAATGAATTAGATGAATTGAATAAAGACTTGTCAAGTACTAATCTAATCGCTTTGCAAAAACGAATTAGAACATCTTCTAAAATTGAAGATTCTTGGTATGAATATCTTACTGCTTTCACTAAAATTAACCCCAATTTTAATGAAAATTTAAATTCCAGGAATATCGTATTAACTACTTCTGAAAAAAGATTGTGTGCACTAGTTGCTCAAGGATTAACTATTGGGGAGATATCAAATATTATTAATATCGCCCCTTCTTCAGTAAGCAAAGCTCGTACAAGACTTCGTAAAAAACTAGAATTAGATAGTGGCGACGATTTGAAAGACTACTTAAACTCTATAGGTAATTAGTCTTGTCCCTCTATTTGTCATGTATAGAGTTTGCTTGAATTATTCGGTTAAGTATAGATTTGTCAAAATCTAATAATAACATATTTTAATCAAAAGAAAAGTAATTTTTTTTAAATATTAGGTGAGTTGAGTGTGGGGGTGTATTATATTTTGATCTGTGGGGATTCAATAATACAAACTCAAGAATTGCATATTGTTAAGTTGTTCTTGATAGTACTCGACTCACTTTTATATTTTTCTAAATGGAATGTGATATCTTCTTTTTAATTTTACATTACTAAAGAGCCACTTTGTGGCTCTTTTTTGTGGAATAAATCTCAGAGTTCATAAATAGAAAATCTTATCTTTACGTTAATTATAGCTTTATGATACTCTTAAAAATACTACAAGAAAGTTTTCGATTTGCCATTCAGGCACTGATAGGTAATAAGCTACGTACGCTTCTTTCTTTATTAGGAGTTACCATAGGTATATTTGCGATTATTTCTGTTTTTGCAGTGGTCGATTCTTTAGAAAGAAATATTCGTAGCAGTGTTGAGTCTTTAGGAGATAATGTTGTTTTTGTTAACAAATGGCCTTGGTCTATGGGAGAGGATTATCCTTGGTGGAAATATTACCAACGCCCACTTCCAACTATTCAAGAGCTTAATAGTTTAGAGCAACGATTAGAAATGGCAGATGCTGTTACTTTTGTTGCAGGTGCCGGAAATAAAACTGCAAAATACAATTCTAACGATGTAGAAGGAATTGGTGTTGTAGCTGTTTCTCACGGCTACCAAGATGTTTACGGATTTGAGCTCACTTCTGGAAGGTATTTTTCAATTTTAGAATCAGCCACAGGAAAACCAGTTGCTATTATTGGAGATAATATCGCTCAATCGCTTTTTGAAGGAGAAAATCCAATCGGTAAAGTGATTAAATTTATGGGGCAAAGAGCTACTGTAATTGGAGTGTTCGAAAAAGCTGGTGATAGCATTATTGGTAGCAGCGACGATGATAATGTAGTAATTCCTGTAAAGTTTGGAAGGAATTTTATTCGACTAAACAGCGAGTCTACAAACCCGATGTTTATGGTGAAAGCTAAGCAAGGGGTAAGCAACGAGCAATTAAAAGATGATTTAACAAGAGTAATGCGGTCAGTTAGACGACTATCTCCCAAGTCCGATGATAACTTCGCCTTAAACGAAACAAGCATTTTATCTAATGGGATTGATATGATGTTTGGCGTTATTGATCTTGCAGGAATTATAATTGGCGGATTCTCCTTGTTAGTAGGTGGTTTTGGTATCGCCAATATTATGTTTGTTTCTGTAAAAGAAAGAACCAATATCATAGGAATACAGAAAGCTATAGGAGCGAAAAATTACTTTATCTTATTACAGTTTTTATTCGAGGCTATTTTATTGTGTTTAATAGGTGGGATTCTAGGGATTTCTGTCGTTTATGCGGGTACGCTCATAGCGGATTACTATATAGATTTCGATATAGTTTTGTCTGCAAACAATGTTATTACTGGCTTATGGGTTTCTGTTTTAATAGGAGTTATCTCAGGCATGATTCCCGCGATAGCTGCTGCAAAATTAGATCCAGTTGAGGCGATTAGATCCGGAATCTAGAAGGATTAATTATCAAAATTTGATAATTAATTGATTTAAACTCATGGCTTATCGTTTTGCAATTTTATACTTTCGTTCAAAATGTAATAAAAGCGTAGCTCCAATAAATACAACTACAAATGGGGTTGTATATTCACTCAAAGACTCCAGTATCGTTAAATCATAACATAGAATTGAAATAGTGATTATAAAGCTAAGGATTGAAAGTATCAGATATAGTTTCAATCTCATTTGATGTCTTAATTTTAACATAGTGTTTTCAATTTAGATTCTATTACCTCATATACTTTAGTCAATTCTTGCTCTGTAATACAATATGGCGGTAGTATATAGATTACATTTCCTAAAGGTCGAAGCAATACTCCTTGGCTCAAAAAATATTGATACAACTGTTGCCTAATTGTACTTGCATAACCCGAAGAATCTGCTTTTAATTCAATGGCTATTATAGTTCCCGTTTGGCGAATATCTTTTATTATAGATAAGGATTTTAATCGCTCGGCAAAAGCTTTGTGTCGTTGTGCTATATTCTTCATAGCTACTTTACATTCTTCTTTCTCCAGTAATTCTAAACTTGCAATGGCTGCAACACAACCAATTGGGTTTCCTGTAAATGAATGTCCGTGTAAGAATGCTTTCTGAATATCATCTCCTAAAAATGCATCGTATATACTGTTTGTACAAGTTGTTAAAGAGAGTGGAAGTGTTCCACCAGACAGCCCTTTAGACATGCAAATAAAATCGGGTTCTTCTTTTACTTGATTAACAGCAAATGTAGTTCCAGTTCTTCCGAAACCGGTCATTACCTCATCTGCAATACATAATACACCAGCCTCTTTACATACACGCATTAGCTTGTTTAGCGTTTCGGGCTTGTACATGCGCATTCCTGCAGCTCCCTGTACCAGAGGTTCAAATATGAAAGCGGCAACATCACCCTTCGCTAATTCTTCTTTTAGGCTTTTTATTGCAGCTTCTTCATCTTTGGGGAATGGGATATGTGAACTTTCGAATAATAAATCGGCAAAGGGTGCAGAAAATATACTACGTGCTCCTGCAGACATAGCTCCAAAAGTTTCACCGTGATAAGCACCGTCTAAGGCTACAAAACGGGTTTTACTTTCGCCTTTATTTTTCCAGTATTGAACACTCATTTTAAGGGCTATTTCTACAGCTGAGGAACCATCGCCAGAGAAAAAGAACTTACCTTGATTGGAGGGTAAATGTTTCGATAATTTCTCGCAAAGTTCAACGGCTGGACTGTGTGTAAATCCAGCAAAAACTACGTGTTCTAATTGCAGCATTTGTGCATATACCTTTTCTGCTATATACGGATGACTATGACCGTGTAGGTTTACCCACCATGAAGAAATAGCATCTATATAGGAGTTTCCTTTATCGTCTATAATCAGTGTGCCTATTCCTTTTACTATCGGTAGTGCAGGTCCTGCCGTTTTCATTTGCGTAAACGGATGCCAGATATATTTTTGATCTTTTTCTACTAGTGTCATAGTTTTTAGCAATAGGCTGTATTGTTTTAATCTACAGCAATTTATTTTTTAATTCCTGCGCAATAGACTTAATCACTCCTTTGTTGAGTTCTTCTAATTCCTCTATTCTACCAAGAATAGTAAGTCCAGTCATTTCTTGTATTATAGATTCTGTGTCCTTATTCTCTGCACCGTTAAATAGAATTCCTTTTATAGAGATGTTTCTATTTTTGAGTAGTTCAACACTCATTAAAGTATGATTTATACTTCCTAAATAATGACGTGATACAAGGATTACCTCGCAATTTAATTGGGCAATTAAATCTAAAATAGTTTCTTTTCTATTTAGCGGGACTAATAATCCACCCGCTCCTTCTACCACTAAATGATTTTGAGTATTTGGTAGTTTTATGTTTTGTAGATTTATTTCTACACCATCTCGTTCTGCAGCTGCATGGGGAGACATTGGTTGGTTTAAGCGGTAGGCTTCGGTATGGAATACTGTTTTTGTATTTCCTACCAAAGCTTTAACTTTTAGGGTATCGCTATTTTCTAAATCACCTGCCTGTATAGGCTTCCAATAGTCCGCTTCTAAAGCTTCGGTTATAATTCCTGCTCCTATAGACTTCCCTACATCTGTACCTATACCAGTTATAAAGTATTTTTTCATTTGATTAATTCTTCTAAACTATCAATACAAAGCTTTATTTCTTCTGTAGTATTAAAACTGTGAATACATATTCTAATTCTTTCTTTCCCTTCTTCTACGGTTGGGTGAAGTATGGCTCTACAATCTAATCCTTTTGCTTGTAATCTCGTTTCTACACTTTTAGCTTCATCTATTCCAGGTATTAAAATGCATTGTATAGGGCTTGTGCTTTCTAGTAATCTACTTTTTAATTTTACAGAAAGTAACGATTTGAAATCGCTTATGTTTTGGTGGAGTCTATGAATCTCTTCTCCACTTGTTAGTTTTGTATACGCTGCTTCTATACACTTTAAACTATGCGTTCCTAGTGCAGTCGAATAGATAAAGGAGCGCGAATAGTTAATCAGGTAGTTTCGTAGTGTCTCAGAACCTAAAATTACGGCACCATGACAACCCATTGCTTTTCCGTATGTATGCACTCGGGCGAATAGTTTGTTTTGTACTTTTAAGTGCTGTGCCAAGCCTTCTCCATTATCGCCTAGTACTCCTGTTGCATGTGCTTCGTCTACTATTATATGTGCATTGTATTTTTCACATAAAGTGATGATTTCCAATAAAGGTGTACAATCACCATCCATAGAGTAAATAGATTCTACCGCTATAATAATAGAGCCCGTAGCTTGCTTTAATT
>Ga0308018_10000357_pt1 | contig 23940 bp, 10 predicted proteins | sample Neamet282_FD_203130 | JGI IMG/M metagenome (GOLD analysis project Ga0308018, IMG submission 203130) | Marine microbial communities from water near the shore, Antarctic Ocean - #282 | ecosystem: Environmental > Aquatic > Marine > Unclassified | place: Southern Ocean | collected 2014-10-01
AATTTAATCCAGCTCTTCCACCATCTTGAACATAAAAAACTTCATTACTAGATGCATCTGTCGTTTTAAAGTTTAATCCGGTGCCACCACCAGAGCCTTTGATTTCTAGTTTAGCATCTGGGTCTGTAACTCCTATGCCAACTTTGCCTGTACCATCAAACGTCATATCAATACGATTATCAGTTACATCTTGTATTTGTAATCTTCCATTAACACTAGCACCGTCAACAATATTCCATTCTTGAGTAGTACTGCCTGTTTTCTTAATATTGAATCCAACAAGACTACCTGCGGCAACTTCGGTTCTTACTAAGGTTGCACCAGAAGCGTTTTGAACATGTAATTTTTGTGCAGGAGAAGCTATTCCGACACCAACTTTATTATTAGTAGAATCTACTCTTAATGTAGTAGTATCAACAGTTAAGTCCCCAGTAACGTTTAACGCTGGAACAGCCGATGTATCTAATAATCTTGATGGTAGTTTTGTATTTGGCATAATTTATCCTATTAAATATTTATGCCCCATTTATAATTTGGGACTGTCCTTGTTGTGATTCTTAGTATTCCTGTAATTTGTACTGAACCTGCTACTATACATTGTAGTGTTCCACTGGATGTCCAAGTGAAAGAAGGAGTTGAAACACTGCCACCATTAGTTTCATGGTAATTCGTATGAGCTCCAACTGTCCATGCGGAATTGCCACTTGCTCTACGTATACTTGTTGTCATATGACCTAGAGAAGAATTAGCATTCGCATAAGAGTACAAGCCTGTAAACTCAAATGAAGCATGAGCAACTGTTCCTTGGTCAAACCCGGTTAGTATAGAAAATATAGTATGAGTACCAGAGTTAAGTGCAACTGGAACAGTGTGCATAATAGCGCCATTGCCATTAGATTCTTGAGTATGAGTAGACGCACCATATATTTGAGGTCTTTCCATAACACCAGTATCGCGCTCTACTGCAGGAGTTTTGGCTGAGAGTATCTTCCAGTTTCTGGCATATCCTGCTTGTCCATTACCAGTTTGTAAGACTCCAGCGCCATTTGCTGATTGCATTTGTAGAGCAATTACGTCTCCTCTATCAATCTTACCTAGTCCTAAACTATAGTGTTGGTAGTTATGTACGTTTCCATCATTTCCTGTCTGGTTTGCATTGTAAAAATGGTCAGCATCAGTACTATTATTTGACATTTTTACTACAGCACTTTTTGTTACATTGTAAAAACGGTATCTAAAGTAGTATGAGCCTGACTGAATATAAGCAGAAAAAGTTGTATTAAATTGACCACTTTGACTTGCTTTCCAAGTTTTAAGAGTGGCGTATGTATTTACAGTTGCTGAAGTTTCATTTGACTGACTGGCAATTCTATAAGTGCTTCCATTTTCATATACTGACAAACCACCGTCAACATAAACATTTCCTGAAAAATGTGCATCTTTAAACTTAACTCCAGTTCTTCCTAAGTCTATACCCGCTCGACCATCATTCGCAGTCACACTAAATGGGGCTACACAGTCTCTAGTACTATCAAAGAATAATCCAGTATCTCCCGAACCTATTCCCATTCTTCCTGAGAGTACATTAATTTGTCCAATTGCTGCATTATCTTTTTCAAATAGAGTTATAGTACCATCATTTCCTAATCGATTTATGATTTGGCATGTAGTTGCGTTAACAGTAACACCATGTCTGCCGTACTGAAAAAATGTATTACCTGCAGCAGTAGTATTGGCCGCGGTTTTGCCAATCATTGCGTTGCCACCTGAGTCAATCATCATACGGGTTGTGCCGCCAGATGAATGTAGATTTGCCGAGTGCGTATTAAATTTTATATGAGTTGCAGGATTTAATTCATAAGGACCTCCACCAATATAAATAGTGGATGCAGATGCATCGGAGTAATTGCCAATCAGCATAATACCAGCACCACCCGTTCCACTTGCAGTACCTGTTGCATCATTATAGTGAGTTGCGCCTAGTGTTGCCCACTTAGCTGTACCACTACCGTGTGCTCCTATTATTACATTACCACGATTTACGTTTCCTGCACCTTCAAAACTTACTTGACCAGCAACATGAAGTTTTTCATCTGGATCAGTTCCGATGCCAACTTTGCCGCCATTTAGTACCATAGTTTCAACACCGGCATTAGACTTAAATGCTAATTTACCGCCTGAAACTGTAGTACCTATTGACATCTTATTAATATTTTGACGGTAGAAAATATCTGCTCCACCTAAATCACCTGACTGAGTAGCTGGACTTGTAAATCTAATCCTAGCTGATTGGTCATTTGGTGTCATAATAGTGATGCCACCTTCTGTACTAGCTTCAACTACTAAATCATCTGCTTGTGATGACGGTGAAACCGTGCCAGCATCTCCAGAGTAAACATGTAATTTACCTCCTGGAGTAGTTGTTCCGATGCCAACTTGGCCGCCAGCTGGATTTAAAGCTAAAGGTCTATATGCAACACTTTGTTCTAGAGCTTGTATAGTAGCATAATCAGATGAATGAAATCCAAATATTAATTGTTCGTTTTGTGCGCTTTGTCTTTTAATTACGAATTGTTCATTTCCACTATCGCTTTGAAGAGTTAACTTGCCAGTCATAGTACCACCCGCTAGAGGTAGTTTGGTTGCTATAGCTGTTGTTGTTGTGGATGCGTAATTAGCATCATCGCCTAATGCTGCAGCAATCTCATTAAGAGTATTTAATGCCGCAGGAGCAGAGTCAGATAAAGCTGATATTGCAGTATCTACATATGATGTGGTTGCAACTTTTGTGCTGTTATCACCCGCTGATTGGGTTACAGATATCGCTGCGTCTAAATTACTTGGTACTTTTGTTAATGCCATTTTACGTTTTCACTCTCCAACGTTTATTATATATCTATTTATATGCTTATTGCACTAGATATTACTTTAATTGTGCTAGATGAATTACTAGCCATAGTAACTTTTAATAGCATATTGCCACTTGTTATAGTTGCATCGAATGTTGCTAAAGAAGAACCACTAAAGATTGTTCCGTATTCTGTTAAGTATACTGTTGATCCATCATGTATTGCATTTAATTCTGTTGAATGATATGCTGAACCCTGTGTTATTTGTACCTGATATTTAACTGTTCTATATGTAGCAACTGCATGAGTGGCCACTGTAGAAGCGCTTGTTGAACTTACCGAAGTACTATCTGATTTTACATAAGAATTACCAACGATAAAGTTTGAATTACCGTCCCATGATGGTGCACCTGTACTTAATTTAGCAGGTGTTACTGTTCCATCACTTGGTGTTCCTATTCCATTTACTGAAGGTATATGAACTTCTATTGCTGTTCCACTTGGTGGTACATTACCCGATCCGAATGCTAGTGTCGTTCCACTAACTGTAAATTGATCATGATTCTGATATACACCGTCCCAATATACTTGTATGTAATTTTCGTTAGGTGGTGCGACTCCTAATGTATAAGAATGTGCTGAGCCATTGCCAGTGAATGTATTAATTGTTGGACTTACTCCAACTACACCTGCACCATGATGATGTACTACTACTTCTTGACCTGATACAATACCAGCATCAAAGGTTAATGTTGTACCACTTAATGCGTATGAATTCTTATTCTGATATACACCTTCTACAAAAGCCATTATCTCATTTTCTGAGGAAGGAGCAACTGATAGGGTATAAGCATTCTGTGAACCAGAAGCTGTAAATAAATCTGTTGTAAAGACTGAACCAGATCCACCAGCTATTGTAACTGTGTCTGAACCTGCTGCAGTTGTTATTTGTATACCTGCGCCGCCGACTAATGTTAATGTGTCATTAGTAGAATCTGCTGCTACTGTGGTTTGTCCACTTACTACAATATTACCAAATGCATTTGCACCTAACTGGTTATTTGTAATTGTAATTGTATCTGTGCCAGCATTAGTTGTTAATGCTATACCTGCTCCGGCCGCTAAAGTAAGTGTATCTGCTGTGGTATCTGCTACGACATTTGATTGTCCTGCTATAGCAATTGTTTTAAATGCGTTATCTCCAGCAAGTCCCCAAGTTAAGTTTCCTGAACCATCAGTCTTAAGTGCGAATCCAGCTGTTCCATCTGCATCTGGCAATACCCACATTTGGTCTCCACTTAATGCAGGAGCTTCGAATCCAACATAGTTAGACCCTTCATAAAATCTTAATTCTTGGTTACTACCATCTAAATGTATGTTACCACCAACTAATAGATTGCCATCTATATCACCGTTGCCAGAAATATCTAATGTTACTGCATCTAATTCACCAGTAAGTGTTAAGTTATCTTGTGATGTAATAGCACCAACACTACATATGGTTTCTATAATAGCACCAGAAGCTGGAGCTGTGTCTAATGTTAATGTTGTGCCTGAAGTTGCATAAGAAGATTTTTGTTGATATACACCATCAATATAAACAAGTAGATTGTTTTCTGAAACAGGAGCTGTAGTAAGAGTATAGGCAACTGTTGAAGCATTCCCAGTATATTGATTTACTATAGAGTTACCATTTCCTATGGTTCTATAGTAACCAATAATTTCTACTACGTTACCTGATGTTATTGCATTAGCAAACGTTATAGTTGTTGAGTTAGTTTCGGCATAATCTGTTGTTAGCTTTTGTAATACACCATTTAAGTAAACATCAGTTGCACCTGCAACATAACTTAATGAAACAGAATTATCGTCGTTTCCAGAGAATGCTGTTACACTTGATGACGTAGTATATACAAATCTTTTTCTAATGTCTGATGCACTAGCACCACCGCCACCTGAAGATGCAAAAGTAATTGTATCTCCACCAGCGTTTGTAGTAAGAGTCATATTAGACCCACCTACAAGAGTAAGAGTATCAGTAGCCCCATCTGCAACGACGCTTGATTGTCCTGAAACTGCAATAGTTTTAAATGCTTCGCTTACTGTTCCCGTTCCAGGAATAGTAATTGTTTTAGTTGCACCACTACCAGTAGCTGTAACTCCCGATCCAACAAAGTTTAATGTTGTTGCAGCAGTAGATAATGAACTACCTTCTTCTTGTACTGTTATTGCAGCCCCACCACCACCGGCCGCGATAGTAATAGTATCGGTACCAGCATTAGTTGTAAGTGTAATATTTGAACCAGCTACAAACGTTAGTGTATCCGTTGTTGAATCTGCTACGACACTTGATTGTCCTGCTATAGCAACTGTTTGGAAACCGTTTGTTGAACCACCACCTGCGTTATCTGCTGCCGGTGCCCATTCACTTCCACTCCATTTTAATACTTGACCGGAGCTTGCTCCTGTACTTGAAACATTACTTAAATCTCCTACTGACGCTGCACCTATTCGAGCATCTGCCCTGGCATTAGTGTAGTATAGATTAGTATTTTCTGTTATACCTGAAGTGTTTAATGTTATATCAGCTGAACCATTAAAGGCAACACCTGATATATTTCTTGATGTAGCTAGTGTTGTTGCTGTAGCAGCATTACCAGTTGTTGAACCTGAAGTGCCTGACGTATTTCCTGTAACATTACCTGTTAAGTTACCTACTATATTAGCAGCTACTGTTTTATTAAAAGAGAATCTATCGTTTGAATGAATCCACTTTAATGTTGGAATAGTACCTGATGACCAAGCACCAAAAGTAAGACCAGCATTATTTGTTGCAGCACTTGTAGTAGCGTTCTTTGCAATTGTAATATTAATATCTTCTACATCAAGTGTAGCAACATTTAAAGTTGTTTGTGTTCCATTAACTGTTAAATTACCTGTAACCGTATGATTGCCTGTAGTAGTAGAATTACCATCTACCAGAAGATTACCATCTGCATGTATATCATTAAAAGTTACATTACTTGTTGTAGCAACAACTTGTCCAATAGCAATTGAACCATTAGTAACTGTTACACCAGTTCCACCACTTATATGATTTCTTACTTCAGAAGCACTAGGACCAGTATATGTTATTACACCTGTTGAATTATTATATGCTAATGAACCATCTCCACCAGCATCTGTTACTGATATATTAGCTCTGGCTAATGCAGGTAGTGTTGTCTCATCTACTAATTTTTTCCAAGCACCAGCATGAGCAAAGTATGCTTTTCCAGTACCATGCACATGAGCAAACATTCCGTGATATGTAGAAGCACTAGGTAAGTCACCTTCTGCGTTGTATAAATTCCCGAATAGGACTTTTCTGCCACCCATATCCAAGTCAGCACCAGTAACGGCTGTAATAGCACGTGCACTAGTATGATATAGATTTGTGCCTTCTGTTAAATCGGCAGTATCAAATCCTGTTAAATTTCTTGTATTAAAACTTGCGGCATTACCCATATTCCCATGAGCTGAGCATTGGTAATGTAATACCGTTGGAGTAGATTCAGTCGCAATAATTGTAGTATGCGCACCCGAATTACCCGGTGTTCCAGATGTTGTAACACCTGTAGTATAAGCTGTTGTTTTACCCGATTCGTAATAGAATCTTAAAGGATGACCACTGTTAGTAGAATCCGATTGATCGAACTTATACGTGTTGCCAGGAACTAAATCTAAGTGAGGAGCTTCAATACCATTAATACTATAACCAGCACTAGAGCCAGTTCCATGGTATATATGATCTGAAGTTTTGCTTTGTACCTTGACAGTAAGAGTTAGTGTTACACTTTTTCTTACTTTAGTATATGAATCTGTTGAGGAGCCGACCTGTACTACACTATCCAAACTACCTTCAGTAGTTTTCATATAGAGTTTACCGTCGTTAGTATTTAACGCCAGCTCTCCTAAGTCTAAATTACTAGTAGTTGGAATAGCATTCTGTGTCGCAGAACGCCTTATTTTTATATTTGCGTTACGTGCCAATTTTGGCTCCTTGTGTCAATCCCTATATAGGGAGGTTAATCTTTATCTTTAAAATCAGTATATACTGATTATAATACTATTTATATTAGTATGTTCCGCCATCAATAATATTAGTTACTATTGGAACACCTGAAGCGTTATACTGTAACATATCTCCAGTAGTTCCTAATGAACTTGTTAAGAATGTTAATGCACTTCCGCCTGCGTTAGTACCTACAACTCCTTTACCAGTGAATGAGCTTAATCCAGTACCACCATGTGCTACTGCTAAATCAGTTGATAGTGTTAATGAGGCGGCACTTGCTGCACCAGTAACTTGTAGTATATCATCAACGATGACCGTGCCACCAGATGAATCAAGAGTTAAGTTACCTGAAACTGTATCAATTTCATTATCAGTAGTAATACCAATTTGAATATTACCTAAATCTGCACCAGTACCATAGATGTTTCCAAATTCTGCATCACTCCATGGAGCCGAAGCATTTTCGCCACCACTTAGATCTTCATCTTTAGTGAATACGAATCTTTGTGTTTGAATATCAAGTCCAAAGAAACCATCTTTAACACCAGCACCATTGTGCCATTTAAATCTAACACCACGATCAAGTCCATCAGCTGAAGAAGTATCCTTTGCTAATTCTATAACTGGATCTGTTAAGGTAGTTGTAGTTGAATTGACTGAAGTAGTTGTACCATTAACGGTAAGGTTACCACCAACTGTTAAGTTGCCAGATGTTTGAACTGTATCACCAGTTGCATTACCTAGTGTGGTATTACCATTTACGACTAAAGTACCTGCAACTAAGGTATTACCTGTAGCATGAGCAACTGTAAATTTGTTACTTCCAATATTTAAGCCAGTGCTATTGAATACTAAGTTAGCACTATCTGATAATTCACCATCTGCTCCAGCATATACGATTCTAGTATTTGTTAAGTCTTCAACATTAAGAGATGCTAATTCAGTTTGCCCTGTAACATCTAATGCTCCACCAACACTTAAGTTAGTAGTAATTGTAACACTATTTGGTAGACCAAGTGTTACTGTGTTTCCTGCGGCCGATGTTTCAATTTCGTTTGTAGTACCTAGGATTGAAAGTGTTTCATCATCAAGGTCAATTGCAATTGTACCTGAATCGGTAGTAATATCTACATCTTGAGCATCTACTAATGTATCAACATAAGTTTTAATTGCTTGGGCTGAAGCAAGAGATGTATCACTTGCACTTAAACCTGCTGCGTTATTAATGATATTGGTAACACTATGTCCACTACCACCAGTAGATTCTAGTGTTAATGTTCCAATGTTAATATCTGTTAGATGTTTATTTGCGTCTAGTATTACTGCACTAGATGCTGTTGCCGTACCATGTACGTGATCTAATAATTGAGTAAAATACTTACCGCCGATAATATCTACGGAACTTGAAACCCCACCAGATTCTGTTCCCGTACCAACGTAAAGTCTGTCACCGTTATTTGCTTGAGTACCAGATACATAAGAGTATGCCAGCTCACCTGTTTTAATATTAGTCGGAGCGTTGGTGGTTGCTCCCGTTGTTAATATTTTTATTCTTGTTAAATTAGCCATTTTTAATATGTGCCTCCACTAAAGCTTAAATTTTCGTTGTCCAACTGAGTTTTCATTTCATACTTACCAGTTGTATTGTTAAATATCATCATTGATCCATCAGTTTGACCTGAAGTATCAACATCTGTTATATCAGACATTGCAATTGCAAACTGCCCTATTGATATTTTCTTTGCTACTACCTGACTCTGATTTGTTTTAACCCTAGCCTTGATTGTCGTCATTATCTCGTAACTCCTGGTGTAACTTCTACTTGCCCCTCAACAACCCTAGTAACTACACCAGAGGCTGAATTTATTTCTACGTCATAAACGTATCTTCCAGCTCCCAAAGCATTTGTTTGAGTAGCATTTAAGGATATAGTTAACCTACCACCAGTTGCATTAGCAATGGCAGAAGTAAATGCTGTTGAAGTAGCGCTGTCGTATGTTTTTCTCAGTTGCGCTGCAACCGTGTAACCTGTTAGATTCAATGTATTTCCATCAGAAGCAGTACAGTCAATATTAGCTGTAAATGTGCTTCCTTGGTCTACTGTCAAATTTGATATTATCGCCACTACGTATCCTTCTTATTAACTATTTATACTTTTGAGATTCTCTAACTCAATTCGTATTTGTTTATTTTCGTCTTTTAATTCTTTAACTGCTTCGATAAGTAAGGCTGTTAATTTTTCGTATTTAACTGCTTTATATCCATCGTCTCTTGTTTGTACAAGTTCAGGTGCTACTGCTTCTACGTCTTGAGCAATAACTCCGATATCATGTCCTTCATAAACATCTTGCTTATCATTCCAATCAAACTCAACACCTCTTAGTTTAGATACTTTCTCTAAAGCGCCATCGATAACTTGTACATTATCTTTTAATCTTTCATCTGATGAATAGTAAGCAACGATATCACCAGTTGATCTAACTAGTCCAAATTGAACAGTATCAGAAGTTCTTACATGCTGATTCATGGCGTTTGAATATGTATTACCAGCAAAGGTAGTATAACCGTTACCGTTTGTTAACTGGTTATTATTAGTTGGTATAGTAGGTGTGCCAGTTAGATTACCATAAGCATATCCAGTACAACTTGCTAAAGCAGCAGTTATATTAGGTGCATATAATCTAGCAGCATTACCATTCCAATAAAAGGATGCATGACCCTGAACCTGTTTATTAGTACCAGCAATATCAGCACCTACAGCAAGAATATGATAATTTACATTCTCTGTTGTTCTTTGTACTACTCTAATATTTGTCGCAGTTGCTGCATTACCGGTTATATTACCACTTAATGTAGCTGTAATTGTTCCTGCACTAAAGTTACCTGAACCATCTCTTTGAACTACATAATTACCACTATTAGCAGAACCATAATTGAATGGTAGGACATAAGCATTAGCACCATTTGCAACATTTAAGAAGGTTCTAACAGCAGCTGATGTTCCCCATCTAAGGAAATTATCAGAGCCTGTTTCGACAGCCATCCTGGATATTCCACTTGATACCTGGTTCGCAGACATATTGAAATAATTGTTATTAATATAACCTGAACCATCTCTTCGAACAATAGTACTGGCCGATTCATGTACTTCGGCTGTAATTGTAGCCGAGTTAGCTTGACTAGTAATAGTTGCTGCGTTACCTGTAGTCGAAGCTGAACTACCGTTGATAGATCCGCTTATTGTAGAGGAGAATGTTTTAGTTCCGTTGATTGTCTGATTACCAGTAGTATATACACCGTTAGTTACACTTGCTGCATTACCAGTTGTTGAACCTGAAGTGCCTGATACATTACCTGATACATTACCTGTTACATTACCTGATAAGTTACCACTGAATGTGGTTGCAGTTATAGTATTTGTATATGGATTAACGACTACACCGGCTGTTCCATAGACATAGTTACCAGAACCCCAAAGCATCTGATAGTTAGCATTTGAATTATTATTATAATTTATTGTTACTTGGCCAGAAGTAGTTGCACTTGAAGCATTACCACTTAAGGTACTCGTTATGTTAGCAACTGATAGGGTATTTGAACTCGCTTGATAAGTTAAAGAATCGTCATGGTGTAAATCTTTATTACCAGAACCATCGCCTGTATGCCATACTAATCTTCTAAATGTTGTATCGCCATTAGCTTCAGTTACGTAAACTTGTGATGCCGAAGCTGAGTTACCAGTTGATGAACCAGCACTACCTGTTACATTACCTGATACATTACCTGTTACATTACCCGTTAAAGGTCCTGCGAATGCAGTAGCTGTTATTGTACCAGAATTGCTTGTTCTTACAACTTTATTAGCAGTTACTGCTGATTGAGATGTTTCATTTTCTTGAACATATCTGTTATCAAAATCGTCTGAAGTAACCGCAGTTATGTGACCTTGAGCATTAATTGTTACGGATTTTATATATGTACCATCTTCAGTACTAGGCTGTCCGAACACTTGCGCGCCTGGCCCTACATTGTCATGGCTGAATATTACTCTGTTGGTATTGGTGGTATCATATGTTGCAGTAAGAGCAGTTCCACCATGGAAGTCCACCCTTTCATCATCTGCAATGTTTCCTCTATTTGTACCTTGTGTACTAAGGAACCATCCAGAATATCCAGCCAAAGTATTATTAATTGTGACTTCAAACTCATTACCATTTACAACTGCAGCTAGACCTATGCCTGTGCCAGCTTTAAGATCTAATGTTTTAGAACCAGTTAATGTACCGATATCAGTTCCGTTAACTTCTAATCCTGGTGAAGCCAATGTAGCTTCGGAAAGAACTAATGAACCATCAGCTTCCCATCTATCTGATGTAAAGTTATATACCAATGAATGAGAACCACTAACGTCACTAGCAGCATTTGGATGCTTACCAGTTGAACTCCATGTTCTACCATTAATTACAGCATTAGCAAGTCCACTGAATAATCTTGTTTCTAGACCGAAACCGCCAGTTGATGGCTCGGCCGAATTACCTGCATTGCTTCCAACTAACACTAGAGTATCTTCTACTTCTAATGTGGTTGTATTTAAAATTGTGTTTGTTCCGTTAACCGTTAAGTTACCAGCAACTGTTAATCCACCAGCAATAGTAGTTGTATCAGTAGTTTGATTACCGAGAACCGTATTACCATTTACTTGTAAGTTTCCACCTACTGTAAAGTTAGCATCACTGTGGTCATGATTATGAGAATCATTAGCTATAACAACATTTAAAGATGCATTGCCTAAGTTTGTAAAGGTTGCACTTCCAGATGCATCACCAGTTAATGTTAAAGTTGGATCTGATGTTGCTGTTGTTGCAATTGTTACATTACCCTTTGCGGTCTGAGTTACAGATCCTGTAACAGCTCCTGTTAATGTAAAGACTGAGTTGCCTAAAACTACGTCAAAGTTTTGAGTATCAGCTTGCCAAGTAACGGCTAAACCGGTTTCAGTATTATTTGCGAATAAATCTTTAGCATTAAAGAATGTTACTATGTCTTGTTCTTGTGAGCTATTACCTGCGTCATTTAATCCAACAATTTGCCATGATCTATGTGGCTTGGAAGCAACGACACCTTCTCTCCATTGAATTGCTGGATAAGGAGTTGGAGCTGATCCAATATGAGATCTATTAACTGCAAAACCCATTGGAGTTGAGGTTTGGTTACCATCAACTTCAAGGAAAGATGTTCCAAATGTACTTACACCAGATGCACTACCAGCAATTGTTAATGTTGCTCCAGATGCTATTGCTAATGTTGAACCAGAGGTTACTGTATAAGTTTTATTACCACCAAAGGATAAGTTAGTTGCTAGTGCCTGTGAACTTCCACTTGATTTAATTAATCTTGCTGCTATGTCTGTGTCGTTACTAGCGATTTCTCCATCATTAGCAATCAGTCCAGCCTGTAAGCTTTGTAGAACACCGGAAATTGTTGTTGATCCGTAAGCTCCACCTTCGTATGATGCTACGACTCCAATCTCTGCATCGAGTGCATTGATTTGTGAAGTTAAATTGGTTAGGCCTGCTGCTGCAGTACCAGAACCACCTATTAAAGCAGATCCAATTTGTGTATGTAACTCATTAATTGAGCCTCTAACATTTTGGCTTGATGTATCTAATGTACCAATTGTTAAGGTACCATTATAGACGTGTGCATCAGCTGCAGCGTTATCGCCAAAGGTAGTATTCCCATGAACAACTAGATTAGTTGATATATCAGCTGCGCCATTAAGATCTAAAGCACCGTCAATGGTTGTTCCATTTAATGTCGTAGTACTATCTACGTTAAACGTTCCAGTAACTTGTGTAGTACCACCAACCACTAGGTTAGCTGATATATCAGCACTTGCATTAAGATCTAAATTACCACTAGAGGTTATAGCACCACTAGTTATAGTTCCAATATTTGTTAAGTTTCTACTAGTATCAACAATAACTGTAGAGCCTACTTTATATGAACTGCCTGAAACAATTCCAGTAGCGTCTACATTACCGGCAAAAGTAGCATTCGCTCCACTACCTGTTAACATTGTAGTACTGCCAGATTGAAGAACTATATTACCTGAACTGTTTGTTAATGAAGCGTATTGAACACCAGCATCTTTTAACCTTAGATCACCACCATCGGCATCTAAAATAATGTCTGCAGAAGAATCAATTGTAAGTTCGCCTGAAGTTATATTAAAGGCATTTGAACCTGCACTAATTTCATGTGTTGATGCATCGAAGACATTTTCAATCTCGTTTATTGCTGCGACTACATCATTAGCAGCTGTGTCTAATGTATAATTACCAGTAGAACCTCTTACCGCTGTTTCTATTTCGTTAATAGATGAAACAATGTCTGACTTATCAGTTGTTCCTAAGCTTGTAATTTCTCCAATGTCATCTTGAATTTCTATAATAGCATCAACCGCATTAGTTGATGTAATCGCTACTGCTGCACTAGATGCTGGAATAGTATGGAATTCAATTGCGTTTCCAATTGTTGCATCCGGTGTTGCAATAGATGTAATTTTTGATGCAAGAATATTATCACCGCTGATAGCAGCGTTTTGACCAACATTAAATGTACCAGTAAATGTTTTAAATAGTAATTCAGTAGTAGTAGCTTTATATAAAGTACCTGAGAATCCACCAGTCTGAGTAACAGTTGCACCTTCACTAAATGATGCTGGAATACTAGGTGTTCCAGTTAATACAACTCTTAATCCAATATTAGGTACATGGAATCCTGTTTGAACTTGTGTTTGAGTTACAATAGAACCAGCAACAGTTGCGGTAACGTATCCTTTTTTATATGATTCAGATACGGTTCGAACTAATTTAGATGCTGGAATAGTATCAGTAGAATATTTTAAAACTACGGCAGGATTAAAAGAGCCTGTTGTATTTTGTACGGCAATTTTATTTTTATTGATATAAATAATATTACCAGTAAATGTTTCCGATCCAGACGATCCCTGGAATACTGTTACACTAGCTACAAATGATGCGGGAATAGTTGGATTCCCTGTCATTATAATAGTTAATATAGCATCAGTATTTTCTTCAGGAGATAATTCAAATCTAATATTTTTACTAGCAGTATCTGCATCATATACATCATAGTGATATTTACTAGCATCACCAGTATACGTATATATCTTATCTGTTAACCTTGAATCAAGTTGACCGACATCTCCTAGGTGATGAGACGATGCGTTAGTATCTTGTCTCCATTTTTCTAAAGTATTACTCTTTAAAGTTTTAGATTCGTTATTTGCCATTATTTACCAACTTTTTAATTAATTTTTTTAGATCATCAATCTCAGTTTTCATTTCGATAATATCTTGAGATTGTTGTTCATCTATTTTTCGTTTTTCTATTCGTTCTAAACGTGCGTCGTATGCATTGTTATTAGTATTTATAACTGCTCCACTAGATAAATCTTTAATAAAGTCAGAATTATCAGCTATTTTTACTTGTTGTGGTTTTGCCATTATGTCGCTGCCACTGCCCTAAAGTCTTTTACCGTAGGAACATTAGATGTATTTGTAGATCTTAGTACTATCTTAAATGCGAATGAACCAAACTTAACACCTGCTCCAAGAGCATCGATAGCATAGTGAACTTCATTATATCTTCCAGCATCATTGGTTATAATAGCCTCATCCGGTGATGCGATTGTCCAAGCTAGCGTATCAAAGTCTTTATCAGAACCAGCTTCCATTGCTTTAAAGTATAAATCTATAGAAGATCCAGAAGGCTTGTTAGCATTGATATATACATCTAGTACATCAGCTTCATTGTTTAAATCCACTCTCTTAGTAATATATCTATTTAGATTTGATGTGCCATTTGCAACTGTATCAGCTACGTAGTTTTGTCCATAAGCTGTGGTATTATAAGCAGAGGAATTCGTCGTAGCATCATTCAATCTATTTGCAACTGTAATGACTGAACATCTATTCATATCAATAACTGGTGATATATAAGCACTACCAGTTAAGGTTGCAGTAATTACTAATGATTTATTACCGGCACTTGAATCAGAGGTGTATGTACTTTCATTAATCGTTGAAGCAATTGTGAGCGGTGCAGTAAAGTCGTTATTAGAGTTTGCTAAGATCTGGCCTATTGCTAATTTACTATAAGCACTCTCAGATCCATCAATTGATTTACCAGTTTGGCCTTCCATATTATATGTAATGGCAGTTCCTGGAACTTCTAATGTTTGAACTTGTGGAATCAGTGTATTGAACTGATTATTTTCTGTAGCAGTAATACCACTACCACCACCATCTATTCCAACTGCAGTTGCAGCTACACTAGCAATTGTTATTGCGTATGAATCTGTTTCAACATTACTAATAGCATGAGTCTTATTCATTTGGGCTGCTGTAATTCCATTCACAGTACCGGTTTGATTACCAATGATGACTTTATTATTTGCACCATACATTCCATGGTTAGGATGTGTTACTCTAATAATAGTATTAGTACTATTCGAAACATATCTAAACGGATTGTTTTGTAATTTTCTAGGTGGTATTGCATCATTAGTTAATTTTAAAGTAGCACTAGTAGAAGTAAAGTTAGCTCTATATAAAGTAAACTTAAGATCTTTAGTTTGTTCTGGTGTCCATGTTGAAGCATTTGCAGATGTAAAGAACACACCGTTATAAGGTTGTTTAGTTACTCTATTAGATGTATTCTGTAAATCAAATCCACCAGTCTCTGCGATAAACACTTTATAATCATCAGATTGTGATATTAATACAATAGCGTATTCTTGGTCTTGGCCTAGATATATTGGGTGATCGAAAGTTGCAGTTGTTGCACTTGAACCATCAGCCGATACGTTAACACTACTTGGATATATATTAACATCAGATCCAGGAACTACTTGTTGTGTTGGTATACCATTTTCAACTGAACGTATTGAGACGTTTAATGGAATATTAGAATCTTTAGCTTGAACAAATAAGTCAAGTTTAGTTACAAATAATCCACCAGCCTGATCGATAATAAACGTTTGAGCAACTGGATCAATCCATGTTATTGGACTTGTAAATCTAGTAATTGTAGTTTCTGATACAACTCTCTCATCACCTATCTCAGTAGTTACAAACCTTGGAACCTTAGTTGAGATAATAACATTTTCTTTTACTTCAAGTAAACCTTGAGCATGGTATAATGTTTCAGCAAAGGTTGATTCATTAGTTTTATCATTAGTAGTTGAATCAGTTAATCTAAACTCTCGTGTTCCTGTTTTAAATTTAAGAGAAGAATTACTAGGAATAATGAATGAACCTTCTACTTTACCCGATGCATCTGTAATTAAAGCTGTATTAGATGGATGAGCAGAAACTCCGTCAAAGGTAGCAACACTTGTAGTAGTTGACCATTCGGTGAATGTTTCTTCAGCACAGAAATTTGTAACATCAGATCCATTAAAGAAAGCAAATACCTTTGTATTAGGTTTCAATAATTCACCTTTAAAGAATATTTTTCTAGAACGTATGAATGGTATAAAGTTTGTCTCTACTACTCTTGCACCCATTTCTTTTAATTGAGTATCTGGTACTACAGTTGTTCTTAATCCAGCTCTTGACTGATTGTCTGTTGTAGTAGTTGCAGTAGTAGTTGTTTCACCACCATTTCTTCCACCTCTCCACCAGAACTCGCCTTCATCCATTCTGTTTCCGGTTGTCGAGTTAGTAACTTCAGTACCAGTCCAGTTGGTTTCCCATTCGTTCCATACTGTGCCTAGTATACCATCTTGTTCTGCCATGAATACTAGTTGATCGTATACACCTTCGTCATCGATGATAACATCAGGTCTTACGTGTGTATCTTTCCACTCGTCTGATTCAGGAGATAGTTTAACTTGTCCACCCCAACTAAATACATTGTAAGGGTTAACAAACTCTGAAGTAGTTGCATAAGGCTGTTTAGCGTATACCGCGTGACCGAATGGTAATGTTACTAATGACCCATTTTTAACTGCTGATCCAGGAGCTGCAGCATGAACAATTAAATTAGTATTGTCTTCAAAGAACTTAGGTCTTAATATGCCATTGTTCTTATCAATTGCTATTGAATAATCTGGATGCCTTACGCTACCTACGTTATGTCCATAGAAACCATCAACCACAAATCCATTTTTTAATCTATCGACAGCACTAGAATCGAATATTTGAGTACCTGAAGCTTCTTTTTCTAATAAAGATAACGATGTATAGTATTCAAGATTCTTAATTCTTTTATCAAGAGATCCAATATCTCTCATAGTATAACGTTTGTTATCTATTTTTTCTGGAATTAGATCAGATGGTGAGAATACATAAGGCTTAAATTTAAGATTATATATTACCATTGCATCATTAGGATCTTCTGGTGCTTTAGGATTTCTATCTGCAACACCTACAACAACTTTAAATTCACCTTCTCTTGTAAGATAAAGTTTATCAATCCTTGGAAGATAATGAGATACATCTGCTAGTAATATAGAACCAGGTTTTGGCGTATCTGCATTTGAAAATCCTGTGCCAGCAGTAAATGCTGTATCAGCTGTGAATGAACCTGCTGAAGATTTAGTAGGTCTAAAGTCTAGACAATCTCTTAATTCTAAGTTACCTTTAATACCACTAAATGAAGGTATTGTTTCATATTCAGATGCTGCATATGAATTAACTGAGAAGTAATCTCCATTACCATGTTGATAATGTTCGAAAGTAACAACAACAGCCACTCCATTTGCTAATGTATCTACTGGATATAACCTACCTTCGTCGTAATAGTTATCTCTTTGACCGTTATCTAATGTAAATGATGATAGCTTATCAACTCCACCAATCGTAATTGCTGTAACCTTTTTAATATCAGATTTATCTAATGGAATAAACCCAGTAGCTGCAGCATAAGTAAATGATTGAGCACTAACTGTTTGTTTTGTTTTTGATTTTAATCCACTAGTTGCTTTTTGTACTGAGAATATAACTTGTACATGTGGTGTTCCACTTGCCATTCCAGCGATTGCACTACCAGTATTAGTAATTACTAATGTTCCGGCACCAACGTTGGAAGTTACACAACTAACTGGTACTGGGACTGGAGGATTTCCTGCAACAGCTATCATGATATCAGATTTAGATTGTAATGTTCCACCAAAGCTACTGAATGATGCAGCCGCACTAGCGCCTGTTCCAGAAACCGAAGCTTCAACTCTTTGTCTTGTAACATACCTTGGAGCATCTTGTGGAGTTGAATCTAGTAGAGATTTTACTGCAGTGTATGGTAATCTAAATAGCAATCCATTATTACCAGTATCGTATCTTGCACCAACAGTTCCTTTTAAATCAGCTGCAAAGTTTTGCCCACTTGAATTTGCTTGACTGAGACTTCTTACAGAGTTGAAAGTATTAGAACCCGACATTGTTATATCGAATAGAAATAAATGCCATATCGTTGCACTGAATTGCTCGAATCCTCTGACTCTTGCTGTTCCAATAACGCTTCCGCCACCTGTTATAGCACTGTGTAAGCTTATTGTTTTATAAGCACCTTTAGTACCACCAATGTCTGGCATGCCTCTTACTGTTGATAAAGTAACTTTAACATAGTTACCAACTGACATTTGTAATGATTGTTCATTTTCATTCACAAAGTTTCTTGGCTTATCTACTGCAACATATTTAGTCGCTAGGTTTTCTATTCTAAATCCATTTACATATGCAGTTGAAGGTTCAACTCCTACTGCTAATTTAGTAGCACTTCCGCCATTACCTGATGTTAAGTAACCACCATTACCTGATGTGTTGTCTAAATGTTCTCTTATATCAAGTGTGAATGGTCTTACTGAATAGTTTCCAGATTCTTCATGTGTTCTTCTTGCTAATCTTGAAGTAAGTTCTGTTCCGCCAGTTTTAGTTGCGGTTTCAACTTGAATAACTCCAGCATTAATTTTCATTAACAGAATATAATTACCGAAAGTTGTATTCGGTGATGTTAAAGATTCTTTAATTAATGCAGTTGATATTTTATATCTGTGAGCACCTGGAGCAGCATAGTTTGGAGCTCCTAAAGCGTTATCTGTTAGTGAAGGATCTGTTGAATTATCAGTATCAAAAGTTTCTGTAACGTTAAGACCAATAATATAACTTGGTGTATTAGTATACTTGTCAAGAATTAAAGATTGACCTGCTACGTATACAAACGTTCCTGCTATGAAATATGAACCTTCTTCTATGTTAACTGCAGCACCCTGACCTACAGGAGTAATTCCTGTTGCTCCTACTTTTCCAAAGAGCGCAGAGCCTGCACTGTTAGAAAATACTTCGCCAGCTATAAATTTCTCTACTGTCTTATTAGCTCCACCAGAATTTATATATCTAATATATAATGTGGCTGGATCTGATCCAGTTGCTGCAATAGCTTGTAATACAAAAGCACTTACTTGGTTACCACTTTGACCTGTTCCGGTAATGGTTGTACCAACTAAAGCAACTAAATTAGCCCCTTGATATGTAGTGTTATATGTAGTTGATGAATGTGTAAATGAAGCATCTGTTAATTTAATAAAATCATATTCAGTATTGAGAGTAACTTTACCACCTATAACTCTTGAACCATCTTTAAAATTATACTGACCTAATCTATCTAGTTGGGCTTGAAACGCAGTTTGTAACTGAGTTAATTCCCTCGCTTGTACTGCATGGCCAGGCCTAAATTGAATTCGATGATAGTTTTTGCTCTCATCAAAGTCATCATAGTAAGGACTAATGTTATAATTTCTAACTCTCGTAATTCCCATATTTTTCTCTCTTTAAACTCTTTTCTTAGAATTCAACAATTAATTTAATATCTTCAATTTGTGATGATGATCTGTTGATAGGATCTCTATTCTCTAAGAATATTAATTGACCACTATTACTTTTAACTTCCGGACCATATCCGTTTACCGATTGGCCATACCATGAGGTGCCATTCGTTTGATCTAATGTTGCAGATCCACCGTTTGGTAATGTTCCTACTATAGTATCTGATTGTGTTGGAAGAGCGTATCCAGTTTTTGAATTTTGATAGTAATATAATACTTTATTAGTAGTATCAATTTCAACTAGGTATGCTTTAAAGCCAGCGCCACCACTTTTCTGTATAACTTGGTCTACTGCAAATCCAGTTAAACTCGCAGATGATGCAAGTTTTAATGATTTCCTAGCTCTCAATGTTGAAGCTGTTGCAACTGTATCTGTACCAAAAGTAGTTGGATTTTTAATTAATGAAATCTGTCTGAAATCATTTCCTACTGTTAAATCACCACCTTCCGAACCAGTTAATTGAGTATTAATAGCTACAAAGAATGCACCTAGTTCTGAAATAGGATCAGTTCCATGCCCTTTTGGAGGTGCAATAACACCCCTTGCTGTTGCACCAGTTCCGCCACCCCCACTTAGTGTTACATCAATTACACTATAATCAGTTCCTTTATTAGTTACATTGATTTTTGTAACGGCTCCACCAGCTATTACGGCTGTTCCTGCTGCAGTTGTTCCGTCACCTGTTATAGTAACAGTAGGAGCACTAGTATAACTTGTACCACCTGCAGTAATTTCGAATCTTTCAATACCTGCTGCATTAGCATGATCTCTTGAATTAATTTGAGCTGTTTGGTTTGCAAAGTTAACATCAGTTGTAGCAAATCTACCAAAGGTTAATACGGTTGTATCAGGTATTGTTCTAGCAGTTGATAATACCAATGCCGTTCCACTAATACTTGCTACTGTAGTTGCTGCAGATATACCAGATCCTGTTACCAATTGACCAGCTTTAACGAATGTGTTTGAAGCTGCTAACGTTACTGACGTTGAATTTGATACCGCGCCACTTACTGTAGCAACACTTGGAAAGCCTAATGTATTGACTGGCATATATGAGGTTGTTAAGAATTTTTCAGCATCTACAACTGTGACAGTGAACATATATTTCCATTTATATCCATCCGTCTCTGCAGTTGGAACAGTATTAATATGTACTGGTTCAACTAATGAAACCGAAGCTCCTGCTTCTATACATTTGTATACTTTAAATTCTGATGTAATGACATAGAATTTTTTATCGTATATAGTTGCATCATCTGAATCCCAACCAACATAGGAAGTACTACCTGTCCAGGTATGTCTTGGGACAATATGAGCTACTTCTCCTGCAGTTATTTTTTTCATACCAATCATGTTTTGGTATGCTTCAGATAAATCATCGATTCTGTCTGAAGGTGTGAAAGGTGTCGTATCAGTGGTATCACTTGTAGCATTAGACCATGCGTCCGATTTACCAATGGCTACATACACACTTGAAGAAGTAGATGATACGTCCTCTTTAAAGTTTTGAGCATTGACTACTCTGAATGGTGTTGTTACTATTGCTGTCATTATTTTATTCCTGATGTATAATTGTTTTGGTGTTATAGTTATTTATAACACTTGAATACGAGTTTTGAATAGTATTGTCAGAAAAAAAGCTTATTGGATATCCATCCCTAAACTTTTTGTTTGAGTAATACGATTCTTTTTTATTGTTAAAGTAATTATTATTAATTAGAGTCCTAAAATTAGGGCTGTTAACTTCCGTGGCCACATGATTCAACATAATAATAGCTATTTCTTTAACATCTTGTGCTCTTTCTTCAGAGGAAGTTGCGGAATCTATTCTTACTTTAGGCTGTGTGACATAGCCGAAACCTACATTAAGTATTTCAACTGCATTGATTTGACCATTCGCACCGATTGTAGTCCTTGCAGTTGCTTGTACATTTGAAGCTAAAGGTACGCCATCTGAATCTTTAGCAGTAGGAGCATCTAATATAATGCCTGGTGCAGAGAAGTAACTCTTATTTGCAAAATTAGCTTGTGCGATAGCTGCTATTTTAGTTTGGTTTGTATTAGCAGCAGGAGATGCCGAAGCAGTAGCATAATTATTACCACCACTACTGATTGTTACTGTATCAATTCGGCCATTACCATCTATTAAGGATGATATACTAGCATCTGAAATCGTTTGTCCTGTTACTGCGTCACCTGATACTGTGATAGCAGGTCCTGTATATAATTTTTGTCCATTGACAATTGATTCAGTTGCTAAATTTACTGGATATCCGAATCCCGGATTAACAATACTCACACTAGAAATTACATTAGATGCATTAAGATTTACTGAGAGTTGTCCAGATTCATGTCGCTTAGCTTCTAAATTTGGTAAGAAGGTTGATGCAAACATTTCTACTAATAGAGCCACATCTTCTGCACCAATAACACCGGGTTGTAATCCAGGCATTGATGATAATGTTTTTCTATTTAATCTACCGTAGACATCTTTATATGTGTATACATATCCAGGCTGACCAGGAACTGGTATCTTACCAGCAGTTCCTTCGCTGAATCCTCTATCTAGTTCAACTAAATCTTGTCTTACGTTATCGCCTAATACTGCACGAGTTAATTGAGTTAAAATTAAAATTTCACCAAAGAATATAAATCCTGCAGGATGCACTAATTTTTCAAATGCTGGTCCCCAATCACTTAAGTTCTTACCAGTTCGTACTACGTATGAAAACTTTTGATAGAACTTGGAATCTTGTAATTTAATATTGTCTGATAAGAATCCTTTATGGTCCAAATATCTTTCTAGACCTGTGTCCCATTTACCCGATGAAGGTATTAATGTTTTATCAAACGGAAATTCAGTTTCTACGTTTTCATTAAATAATAATCTAAAGAAAATTTCAATTGAATCGGTAGTTCCTTTTAGCTTATAAAAATCTACTATGTTTTTATATAAAGATCTTTTATCTACTGTAAGATTTCTTGGTATCGCTTGAGCTATTTCTTTTTGCATTAACTCTAAATAATCATCTGTGTTTTCGTCAATGTTTAATGCTTCTTCAATAGCGTTTAGAATATATGATGGTCCAGGACCAACCCAATGTTTTACTGGGGTTGTTAATACTGCGCTTTTTGTATTATGATTAACATAACCTGCAGCACCAGCGACTGGAAAGAGTACAGAGAATGTTTTACCGACTTCAGTTGTAAGATTCTTTAATGTTCCGGGTAGTTCATTACCGTTTGATATTTGTACGGTCGCATTAGTTAATGCAATAGTAGTAGTTGAAGGTGGTGTTGTATCATTAGTTAATACTAATGTTGAGTTTGCACCATCAAAGTCTGAAAAGAATTCGTTATTGTCTTGTGTTGGATCTTTAATCCTAAACACAGCTCTATCTGAATTGATAATATCTGTGAATACTTCAGTTTGGTCATATATAAACTCATCCATATTCATGAACTTATAGTATTCTTCTAATAGAGTTTTTATATCTGCTTTATCAGGACCTCTATCAGAATCACGTAATATTTCACTAGGAATTAATTGGTCTATACGTAAAACTTCTTTCGTCTTTCTTTTCATAGAAGCTTTCGATTCTATGTAAGAAGGATTAATTGAATCTGATCCGTATTTTGGCATTATGTACTCGATCTAAATCTTGATGTTGTGGTATAATCAATACTACCAGAAGAACCTGATACAGCGATTGAATCTCTTTCAGCTGTCATAGTCGTTCTAGATGCATCGATAGAAATTAATTCATCTCTCTTAGGAGCAATATCTAATGAATTAGGTACAATACTTATTCTAATAACTGTCGCATCATCTGGTATAAATGTATGAAGAATTACAGCGCCTGTTCCAGGATTTACTGTTCCAGCATTGTCTATGGTTGTAACCTTAGTGGTTCCTATTAATTTGTATGCAAACACTTGTCTAACGTCTGAATCAACGATTGCTTTATCTCCAAAGTAATTATCAATTCCACCTTTTTTAAACGCGGTAGATGATATACATGATTCGTCTAATCCACCAGGAACATAGAAAGACCCTGCATAATTTAAAGTAAAGTTGTTAGCCTCTGTTGTAAGAGGAGTAATATTTTTAAATAGGAAT
>Ga0308018_10000364_pt1 | contig 23824 bp, 24 predicted proteins | sample Neamet282_FD_203130 | JGI IMG/M metagenome (GOLD analysis project Ga0308018, IMG submission 203130) | Marine microbial communities from water near the shore, Antarctic Ocean - #282 | ecosystem: Environmental > Aquatic > Marine > Unclassified | place: Southern Ocean | collected 2014-10-01
GTTCTACGGAGCTCCGCCCGACGTCGACGCTATCCAGGAAACAATACTTGCGGCGAAATCCTGACCTATATCGAAGTTAACGAGTGGTTCAGATTTCCTCGTAGATCGGCACTATTAAAGCCCGAGCCAAGGTGATTCCGAACATGTTGAATCCGCAGATAGCCGGAGAAACTTGATCATCAATTGGAAGTTGTTTGATACTTAAGGCATGGACCGCAAACATATAACGATGTGAGCCATGCCCTGCAGGAGGTGCAGAGCCCAAATATCCGTATAGCCCTGCATCATTTTTTAGTTGTTTCGAACCTTGCGGTAGCTTTTGACCATCTTGTGTACCACTTCCGGTCGCCAGTTCAACAACGTCCGCTGGAATGTCGTACACAACCCAATGCCAAAAACCACTGCCAGTAGGGGCATCTGGGTCAAAACAAGTAACGACATAGCTCTCAGTTTGTTCGGGTGCTCCTGACCACTTTAGATTTGGTGATATATCTTCGCCGCCAGCTCCAAAGATTCCTGACACCTGCGCCATCGGGAGCGTCTCTCCATCCGAAACGTCAGAACTTTCAAGGGCGAAGCTACTAACTGAGGGAAGGAAATCATATGGATTATTTGGTAGTGACATCTAAGCTCCTTTGAATAACTTTAAACGGATCTATTAAACTTTGCTTATTCCCGATGCTTGAGCGAAAGCTAAAAGTTCACGCTCGATATTGCCCATCGGTTGAAACGCGATCTCTGTAACTCCCTGGTTAGCAAACTCATTTATTTTTGCTGCAACGTCACTTGCCGGCAATGTGAACGGCGAGGCGAACATGCTTTCACCAGTTATCACTTCACGATCTATTGCGTTCATATTTGTTAAGTGTCCAGCATGCACGTGCAGATGCTGTTCTTCTTCTGGAACTTGGCTAACTAGCTCAATAAATTTTTCTGCATTTGGCATAGACGTTAGTCGCTGATCTTTCTGCTCTAAAAACGCATGGTAGGCAACGCTAACCCACGGCCCCGCAGTTTCAATAACCCGCTGTGAATTAACCGTCTCACCTTCATCCATAATGGTTCCACTTGTTAACAAAACCACATCTCGAAGTTGAGAGTAATCTGCATCAGAGCGAGGACGGGAAGTGAAAACACCGTGATTCATTGCCGCTGCTACGCCTAGGCCTCTCGGCCCATTTACTCCCAGAGTCCATGGCACTTCAATGGGTAAGTTGGGAGCATGGCCTTCCCAGTGGAGCATAGATATCGGCTTCCCCTCATGCTCCACTGTTTCCCCTCGAAGTAGACTCTGCACATCTTTAACCATTTCAGGAAATTCAGCCCACTTCAGAGGTTTCTGTCCCATGGCTCGACGACCCGTGAAACCAGTTCCTGCGCCAACCACAACCCTGTCTTGGCCAACAAGACTGACTAAAGTTGCAATCGCTGAAGCAGTGACCATCGGATGGCGCAAAGATGGTATCAACACGCCAGGACCTAATTTAATTTTTTTTGTACGCACCGCTGCTATTGCAAGAATCATCCAAACATCTAGTTGCAGTGCTGGTGTGTCGTACACCCACGCAGTCTCGTAGCCAAGTCGCTCAGCCAATTCTATGTGCTCTGGAGTCTCGGGGGTTGGTGGAAACGCGGCTGAAATCTTCATCACAGTATTAGACCACGAAACAGGCAAACAGATATCAAATACCCAAGCCAATTATTTTGTAGGCGGGCCTAAAAATGCCATTGCCACAGAGGAACCTGCTTCCTTACGAACTGTAGTTATGCATTTATTTTTTTGAACAGCAGGTTTAACTCCTCCTACCGCTGATCCTAAAAGTTCGGCGCACGCATCGACCTCCCGAACCGACATCACGAGACCCCAAAGCAACCAATCGGCAAAAGGATCAAGCTGTTTTGGCCCAATCAGCTCAAGAACCGCTTCGCCCATATTCACAGTAGATCTCAATATTGTAGGTTCAGATTCGGAAATGGGCGCTGGCTCAGCAACGAGCGCTCCTATTTTTTCCAGAGCAATTCGTCCTCCGCTAAACTCAGGCACTCGCAACACAACATGGTCAATACCAAAACACCCATTGGGATGATCTAAGGCCCGTTCTACAGATTTTGAATCTTGTGACATAGTTTTGATTGAACCAAAGTTTGGAAATTTGGCATTACGTAGAACCCATGAGTGAATTCCCGAACCTTTAGAACCTTGGGTAAACACCAAATCTATAGTTCCGACTCGACATCGCTTATTTTCAACTCGAAAGCCTAAATTTTCCCAAACTTGCGGTTCATCCCCAATGTGTAATTCAACAATAGAAGGGGCTACTGGTTTCATATTTTATATTTTAGCAATATTAATGATTTGGGCAGCATGTGCCAAGCGCTCGTGGCAATATTCGACAATGAGCGAAAATTCAGTAATAACGGAAGATCACGGTCGAGTAAGAACAATAACCATCAACCGACCGCAAGCACTCAACTCAATGAATAACGATGTATTTGCTGGAATTAAGGAAGCATTGGCCGCTGCCGAAACCGACAGCAGCGTGGCAGTAGCAATTATCACTGGTGCAGGCAGAGCATTTTCTGCTGGACAAGACCTTACTGAGATGCAACAAGGCCTTGAAGGCGAAACCGTCATTCACCAATTCCCAGCGATGCTCCAGCAACTTACGAATTTCAAAAAACCGCTGATTGCAGCTGTTAACGGCTTAGGTGTCGGTATCGGCATGACATTTTTGGCACATTGTGACCTCGTTTTTATGGCTAGTAGTGCTCGCCTTAGGACTCCATTCCCGCAGCTTGGGCTAGCACCCGAAGCAGGGAGTAGCTATACCTTCGCAACTCGAATGGGTTGGCAAAATGCTGCCTACACCCTCATGTCAGGGCGTTGGTTCTCTGCAGATGAATGCAAAGATATGGGCCTTGTCTGGCGAGTGACTGAGCTGGAAAACTTGTTGGAAGAAGCTATGAGTGTCGCTCAGGAGCTAGCAGCTAATCCGATTCCTTCTCTTATCGCAACGAAACAGTTAATGATGGATTCGGGGCGCCCGACCGAAGCATGGGCGGCACACAAACGCGAGAACGGCGCCTACGCAGTTCTCCTAGGTGCGCCAGCCAACAAAGAAGCGATATCCGCTTTCATCCAAAAACGCGAACCAGATTTTCTGAGCATTCCAGACATCTAAAAATTCTCGGTTTAGCGAGAGCCTTCATGCCAACTTGGAGGTCGGCTGCTCAGGACACCATCTGCCTCAAGCGAATCAATAGCATCATCGGTTAGGCCAAGAAGCTCTTGCAATGTCATTCTGTTGTTTTCACCTCTATAAGCGATTGTTGGTTTAACGCCAGCAGTCGCATCACCAAAACGCCATGGTGATTGCGGAACTTTTACCACTTTGCCTCTACCGGTATCCACGTCAACAAAAGCACCGCGCTCTTCAGCCCATTCTGTCGCAGCTAACTCAGGGACTGATCTAACTTCAGATGCCAGAACGGCGCTTACACCAATATCTTCTTCAAGCGCGTCCGCTGAATCAAATTGCCTTGCGTATTCAGCAAATAAAGCAGTTAGTTGATCTCTGTTTTGAACTCGGTCTTCTATCGCAGCGAATCGAATATCGCTGCTAAGCCCATTAATTTTTACGGCACGACACAATATCTTAAACCCGTCGGCAGTAGTTACATCTAAAGTCACGTTTACGTAACGGCCATTACCAAGTTGAAGCACCGGGGACCAATTCTGGCCGCCTTTAAAACCAACTATCGGATCCTCACCGGTCATTTCTATAGCCGCAAGATCGTTGACCATCAAGGTACTTTCAGCCATTGAAATCTCAACAGCTTGCCCTTTTCCGGTGCGCTCTCGCATATATAATGCTGCCAACACCGCTCCAAGCGCATGCAGACCAGTGCATGTATCTGAATGCGACATGGGGTCATTTCGCGGTTGCTCCTCGCGACGTCGAGCCACCATTTCAGTTAGCCCAGCCTCTGCATGGATAGCTGATGCAAAGGCGCCTTGGTTTGATCGAGAATTACCATGACCCCAACCACTAATTGATCCAAGAATAATCCGGGGATTCACTTCGCTTAATACTTCATAGGTAAGACCCAAGCGACTCATTACCTTAGGACGATAATTTTCAAGAACCATATCGGCTCGCGTAACCATCTCTAGGAACAAGTCACGTCCAGCCTCAGCAGCCAAGTCGATTGAGACGCACTCTTTCCCAGCGTTGTACTGCACAAAATAAGGTGATTGTCCATCAACTCGAGGAACTAGTGACCGAGTCAAATCACCGTCAGGAGGTTCAATTTTTATTACACGAGCGCCTAAATCACTAAGCAGCCTCGAACAGATCGGACCTGCTAATGCTCTCGTGAGGTCAAGAACAACAATGTCAGACAATGGTGCATTCATGGAAATAAAACCTACTCTCAAAAAGTTGAATCTAAAGTTCGGGGTTATCAGCCATGAATAAATCCAGCTGATTTCTGGTCAAAGTCATCCGGTTGCAGGCCTAAAAATTTATGACGAAGATGATTCCACAGATCTAAACATCTCCAGTCAGGTTTGTCCGTTGTGCTCTCGCCATCTAAGAATGGATTGGGCAATAACACAGTCAGCATCTGCTCACCTAGACCATTGAACATTCGACATCCCCATGAGACAGGTCCTTCCTCTCTCACTAGCCGGTATAACTCAACTTTACTGCAGCGCCGAATCTCAGCTACAGCAGAGTCGGTAGGAAATCCAGGTTCTCCTTTTGTCTCTCCTACACACAGATGAATATGCCATTTACCGAAATCTAAGGTCAGATAACCATCAAGAATGCTGGTAATTGGTCTTTTAGGTGCACGTATTTCATAAGCAGCACCTTGAATAATCGGCCCAAAACTTATATCTCTCCAGTATAAAAAAATTTCTTCAATCAGTGAAATCAATTCTGATTCCTCTGCTTTGAGCGGGAAGGACTCGACGGTTCCGACTCCTGGTTCTTCGTGAATATCCCCTCGCCTCGGCATACAACTAAGCACCTTTCGATCGCAAACTAGCCCCTCTGCAATTTCACTCTGATATTAGTTCTTTTGCAGCTACCTCGGCTGCCGATTCTCATACGGGTTCAAGAGTGAAAACAATCGGTTGCCTCTCAGGAGGGGTAACCAGGTCAATTGTTGGCTCGCCGGCTTCAAAATTAACTGGATCACGAGACCCTCTAGCAAGAATCAATGCACCCAGTAGCGACATGAAGAAAACAACACCAAGGGGGACAAAGCGTGTAGATGCTATATCGGTCAGAAACCCTGCAAGCGGAGGTCCGATAAGACTACCAACTCCGCTAAAAAGAAAGAGGTACCCCATAACCGAACCAATGCCGATCATTCCAAAATAGTGAGCCGCCACCGCTCCCATAAGAGCCACATACCCCCCATAGGTCACACCAAGTAACAAGGCAAAAATCATCAATAGCGAGTATTTTCCATTAGCAAACATCCAAACCAAATATGCAACCGGCTGAGCAGCAAACGATAGTTGCAAAAGGCGAACAGCTCCGAGGCGTCCCGCAATGCTTGTCAGTAACAAACGTCCAAGAATGCTAGAACCTCCAATTGCGCTGATTAAAAGAGCAGCTCGGTTAGAGCTAATACCATCTTCTTCAGCAAAACGAATGACGAAGGCGAATGCTGCCATAAGAGCTGTTGACATGAACGCGCTGGCAGCGCATAAAATTTTAAACTCAGATGTTTTAACTACTAGACCTACATGCTTTTTGGAATTCGTCTGAGTTTGTACCGGAGATCGCCTCACTAAAAATGTGGCTAAGACTAGACACACTGCTGATATCGCAGCGAGAACACGAAAAGCTCCTCGCCATCCTTCGGTCTCAATTAACGATTTAGCAAATGGAACCAGTAGCAAAGTGCCAATTCCAGAACCCGTTGCTGCAACGCCTTGCGCCAACGCTCTGTACTTGACAAAAAATGTAGCAACTGTTGAAAATAAGGGCGAACAGTAAAGTCCGCCTCCAAAACCCAAACCAAGTCCATAGACCACATAGCTTTGCCAAATAGCTGTGGTAAAAGAGGCTGCTACTAAACCACCAACGAACAGTGAGCCTCCGATTACTAGAAGAGGGCGCGGGCCATAACGATCACACCAACGTCCAGATATAGCACCTGTTCCAAAAAATAGGAACATTGTTATCCCAAACATCAGAGAGGTAAGACCAAGTCCCGCGTTAAATTCGATCGCCATTGACGAAACAAAGGCACCAAACGTGTAAAGGACTCCGAATGAAATACCGACAGCGATCATTGCTCCGACCGCAACTGCCCAAGCCCGGCCGCTATCAAACATTTCAGAATCAGAACTCATAGGAATTCCTATTCTAGAACCCAAGGAGGCAGATCTGCTTTATAAGCGCCCCTCGCTTCTATCGGCAAGCTCAACTGAGCTTATTGATCAAACTTTTCGTAAGTAAAGCAGCACCTATCGCGCAACCATCTGAGCCGAGTGCGCTCAGCTCCAATCGCACCGGGTCTCGATGCTCAGCACCTACGACTATTTTAAGCAACCAGTCTCTAACACCTTCGATGAGTGGACTGCCAATATTTGCTAATCCTCCGCCTATTACTATGAGACTCGGATCCACAACCATCACTAAATTAGACATTCCAATAGCTACATCTTTACAAAATTGACTAAATATTCCTTCTGCTTGTTTGTTACCAGATGCCATAGCCGAAACTAAATGGCTACCAGCGATATCATCAATGTGACCAACATTTAGCTCATCGAGACTCACGGTCCCCGCCAAAATTGCTTGCCGGACCATGTGTGTAAGAGCTCTACCAGAGCCGTACATTTCCCATGGCCCTTGTTGGTCAGTTACGTGGAGATCACCATCGTAATTTATGGTCATATGGCCCGACTCGCCAGCAAAGCCATTTGATCCCTTAAGTAGGTGGCCATCAACCACCAAACCAGTTCCTATTCCAGTTCCAAGCGCGACAAAAACAAAATTCTTACATCCTTTACCCGCGCCAATTTCAGCTTCCGCAATAGTTCCGGCAGTCGCATCATTTGCGACGACAACCGGGAGACCAATGGCGTTGGATAACCGTTCCCTCAGAGGAAACTCTGTCAAAGATGGAAGGTTTGGCGAATACCGAACAGAACCCTCTGATGTCACCAGACCCGCTACAGCCAAACCGACCGCGTCAATTGGAGCAGTGGTTTGGTCATCAAGATATGTAATTAATTTAACTATCGATTCAACTAACTCAAGACCACTACCTGAACTCGGAGCAACAACGCTAGCTTCAACTAAGTTGGACGTAGGATCAACTAATACTGCCAAAGCCTTAGTTCCGCCGATGTCGATTCCTACGATCACAAGTTCCTACAGTATGTGATTTACTGTTAGATCGCGACACCTTTTATTTGCTTAGTGATAACGGAGCCCCCAATGGCCAACAGAGATACCCAACTGACCGTGAACACAATTGGATCTTCAGGTCCGGGATCGCGTCTGCTTGTTTTACTTCACGGATATGGAGCCGACGAAAATGATTTAGCGCCGATCGTTTCACATATTGACCCAGAAGGCTTATTTTTTTCAGTTTGTCTTCGAGCTCCGATAGACCTTGTTCCATTTGGGGCTGCTTGGTATGAGCGGGATGCTGCAGGCGCGATCGCATCAGAAACTTTTATCTCGTCAGTTAATGCCATTGATGAAACGATTAACGAGATCTGCGAATCAAGATCTTTCAACTATTCCGACAGTGTTTTATTAGGGTTTTCTCAAGGTTGTGCGATGGCATTAGCCTCATGTTTTAGAGCTAACAGGCTAGTTCGTCCCGCTGGATTGGCTTGTCTATCGGGAATGCTTCAAACAGTTCCTAACTTTCAATATCAACTAAGTGGGCCACCGGTTTCTATTTTGGTTCAACATGGTGTTCACGACCCAATGGTTAGCGTCGATAAAGGTCGAAACATTCGTGATTCTCTCGTCGAATCAGGCCTTGAGCCCCAATATTTCGAGTATCCGATGCAACACGAAATAAATGGCGAATCTCTTTTGGACCTTCGATCTTGGTTAAACACAGTAGGTCTAGCTAAGTAAGAAATGGTTCCACAGTAAACACTGATCCAGAATACGCTGAATCAACAAATGCGTTTTCCGGCGGGACTTGCTTAACGCGAATATGGTAGCTCTCGGGGCGAAATCGCAGGAATACGGACATGAGAACAGCCCCAGTTGCCACCGAAATTACAATAGCTGTAGAAGGTCCGAGGATCTCTGCCAGCTCGCCTAAGAGAAGCATCCCGATTGGCAACACACCTATAGCCGTGGTTAGGAGACCTAAGGCTCTCCCTCTCTTGTCAGGAGAAACTGAGTCCATGACTAATACCGCTTGTGTTGATCCGAATAGCCCCATTCCAATGGCGGCAACTAACAACATCATGCCAGCGAGCAGAAACCAGGGAGCTGACGCAAAACCACTCATAAATAAGAATGCTGCAAATGAGCCAATGACGTACGTACGCCCTCTCCGCTTTGGCTGGCGTTTTGCAACCGTTATTGAACCTATAAACATCCCCATCCCGAGCATTGAGGCGAGTACCCCTAGCAAAGCCGGACCCACTTCAAATTTCCGTCCGACAATTTGGATTAGCGGTGTTGAAGCGAAAAAAAAGAAATTTACGCATGCTGTGACCCCAAGAATGCTGATTAGCCCACGCTCGGTTCGTAACATTCTCACCCCATCTGCTATCGCAGTTAGACCTCCCTCAGTAGCTTTTTGAAGCCGGTCAATTCTGGGAACCATGCTGAAGGTAATCACTGCTATTACTTGCAAGCCAGCCATTACTGCCAGCGCCCATCCAATCCCTGCTGCTTGGATTAATGACCCTCCTGCAAGCGCTCCTAGGGCAAGCGCTGTAGAGGTTGCCGTTGATTCCAGAGCCATCGCGTTATCAATATTTGATTCACCAACCAGGTCGTACACAATTGCTCTTCGGCCCGTCATGTCAAAAACCATTCCAGCGCCAGCCAAAAAGAGAACGGGATAAATCATCCAAACATCCAGAATCCCCAAGAACTCAGTGGCACTGAGAACTACCAACGCCGGAATTGTCACTAAGAATTGGCAAATCATTGTCCGTCGTCGGTCAAATCGGTCTGAGATCCAACCACCGATGATGCCTCCAAACAGCATGGGGGCCCATAAGGCGACACCAGTTAGCTGGACCATCCGAGCGGAACCAGTCAGCTCATGAGCGATGAAAGGCCCGATAAAAGATACACCCCATCTTGATAGGCCCCAAGTCCATCCGGCTAAAAGCAACAATGGGAAGTGCTTAACCTGGAGCGCTTTGAAAGTATTTGGCGCCCTCACTAACGATGCATACCGCCATCAACGGTAAATTCTTGTCCCGTGCAATAACTAGCTTCCTCAGATGCTAGGAAAAGAGCAACCGCAGCGACTTCAGATGGTTCTGCCTGTCGCCCTAGTGGTATGCCCCTGACCATTTTTTCTTTATCAAACTCAGAAGTCATTTCCGTATTAATTAAACCGGGATGAATCGAATTAACCCTAATATTATTTCTTCCAAGCTCCAGGGCAGCGATTTTAGTCATTCCACGAACAGCCCACTTAGTCGCTCCGTAGGCCATAGATGCGAACGTTGCTTCTAAACCGGCAACTGAACTTACGTTAACAATCGAACCGGACTCTTGAGAAATCATCTGGGGTGCAACAGTTCGCATTCCTAGGAAAACGCCAGTTTGGTTTATCGCAACAGTTTCATTCCATATCTCATCACTGGTATTGACGAGTCTTGCCCCACGCAAAATACCAGCGTTATTGACAAGAATATCGATACGGCCATGGTGGGCAATAACGTCAGCTACTACAGTTTCCCACTCATCTACCGACGAAACATCGTGATGTAAAAACTCAACATCTAGCTGTGCTGCGGTTTTACCACCATCTTCATCTAAAACATCGGTAATTATGACTGTTGCTCCCTCATCGCGAAAGAGTTCAGCTTCAGCTGCTCCTTGACCTCGAGCTCCCCCTGTGATTATTGCAACTTTGCCTTTTAATCGTCCCATTTCGTCCCCTCACTTATTTTCTATGCCTTGCGCTTCTTATCTGATCAGCTTCAAATTCTACTTCGTTAAGCTAGTTTGCGCTCTTAAGACTGATCCTGACTCGAAATTTGGGTTCACTTAACCTATGTTTAGGGTGTGGATCTAGATCAAATAATTAATGAGATTCGATTAGCTGGTCCCGCTTGGAAAGAGCGATCTCTTGATGCCGAATCTCGTGGCAGCATTGATTCAGCAAATGCTGAAGAAATTAGAAGCATCGGGGCTCATCGGCTCACGCAGCCTTTTGACTTCGGAGGCGCCCAATCGTCTATCGAAGATCACATGCGGGCTGTTGCTGTCGCTGGAGAGTATTGCATGTCGACTGCTTGGTGCTTGGCTGTATGGAGCGCACATAACTGGATGGCCGCTCATTTCCCTGCAGAAGGACAACATGATTTTTGGAAAGATCCAAGAAACTTAATCAGCGCGTCAATAGTTCCAAAAACAAAATTCAAAGCAGTAGGCCAAGACGTCTTAGTCTCAGGAAGGTTTAGTTTTGGGTCTGGATGTGATCATGCTTCGTGGCTCGGAGTCGGTGGGCTTCTGGGAGATAAGACACCTTCGCCTGTTATCTGCATGTTGCCAAAGGACTCTATTTCTATAGACCATCAGTCATGGGAAGTAAGCGGCCTCAGAGGAACAGGCTCTAAGGAGTTGGTTATCGCCGATGAGGTTCTCGTGCCCGCCCACAGAGTTCTTCGCGTGTCTGAATCCATGAACCGGGAATCTCCTGGACAGAAACTTTATGGTCATCCGCTATATATGACACCGTGGCGAACTACAGCGATACTTGTTCTAGCTGCACCGCTTATCGGTGCAGCCAAAGCTGCAATAGGACGGTTTCAAGAGCGTATGGGTAACCACGTCTTACTCGCATTAAAAACCACCCAACTTAATGATCCACTTGCGCTTAATCGGCTTGCTGAATCGTCAGCAGAAATTCAAGCAGCAGAGTTGATGCTCTATCATGCTGCGAAGCAGTTAGATCTGTTAGGCGCAGCTGATGAGGTTGATCCGTTAGATACTGCTGTAATCATTAGAGATTGTGGGTTTGCAGTTCGACTTCTGGCTAACTCAGTTGACCGACTTTTTGAAGCAAGTGGTGGGAGCGCTCTTTCTAGCGCCGAGCCGATGCAGCGAATATGGCGTGACGTTCATGCGGCACGAAGTCACGCTGTTTTAACATGGGATCATGCATCTCATACATACTCGCAAGCGTTATTTAAGTAGCTACATCTGAGCTATTGGTTATAAATTTGCGACAACCTCTCTAGCTATCAAGGCATCAGATTCAGCTGCTGCATTTTGATCGGAACCTAAAGTCGCGCCCACAAAAATAAGTTTGTCTAAACCGAGCTCGCTAAGTTTCTGGAGGCGCTCAATACAGCGGTCGGGTGCACCTACAATTGAGTAGCTATCTACAAAATCGTTAGATAGAAGAGATGCCTGTTCTGAGTCGGCCCGAGTATGACTCGTCATATCGTACCTCTCATGTAATTCAGTCATTACCTTTCGTTCCTCTGAAGAAACAGGACCTACAACTTCTCCATGCATAACGGAGAATCGAGCGAACGTAGACAAACCGCCTCGCACAAGCTCGCGTGCCTTTTCTATATTCGGATGGCAAATGATATTTATATAGGCTCCGTATCCAATCTCGTCGGGATCTAGCCCCGCATCTTTTCTGGCTTTGCGCGCAATTTCTATTCCCCATTTAATTCGGTTATGGTCAGCTCCCAAAGCAAACATAATTCGGTCGCTGTGGCGAGCTGCTGCTGAAATCACTTTCGGACCGGTGGCGGCGACCTCGACAGGAACTTTTTCTAGCCTTCCAGGAAGCCATTTGATTTGACTCGCTATCGCTGATGCCGCCAATCCGAGCTCATCAACTCCCCGCGATACTGTTTCACCGAATGTTAGATCTTCGAATGAAACCTCTTCGCCCTTTAAATACTTCTGAACTGCTATTAGATATCGCTCGAAATCAACAACGCGAGCCGGACCCCGACCAATGTGAGCCAGGGCAGAATCCCCTCGTCCAATCCCTAACTGAACTCGTCCACCAGCGACGCGCTGCACGCTTCCAATTGCACTTGCAGTTACTGCTGGGTGGCGAGTCACAGGGTTTGTAACTCCTGTCGAAAGCTCGAGAGTCTCAGTAGCGACCGCCGCTGTAGCCATTGCAACATAAACGTCTCCAGAGAGATTTTGTGAATCAACAAATGAGATTCCGTCAAATCCTTCTTCTTCTATGCGTCGCGCTGTCCTACTGGAATCAGGCCGAGCGACCATTTGCGTAAATATTTTTGACATAAAATGACAGTAGTGTTGTCACAAAAATATTGCTCTAATGCTCGGGACTATCTTCTGCCATAAAGTTTTTAGCCAGAACATTTACGACAAACAGCTCAGCTACGGATGACCCTTCCAGCAAGTGGCCCCTGGTGTTCACCATCTTTCATGAAAATTTGCCCATTAACCAGTGTTAGGTCGTACCCAGAGGCTTTTTGGATATAGCGACCGGCGCCGTTAGGAAAGTCATAAACAAACTCGGGTGCATGCATAGCAAGATTTTCGAAGTCAATAATGTTTACATCCGCATAGGAACCCTCACGTATTCTTCCGCGATCTTTGAACCCGAAAAGGTCCGCCCCTTCAGAAGTCAACATTTTTATGGCCTCTTCTACTTCCCAAGTTTTGCTATCGCGAGTCCACCTCGTCAAAAAATAGGTTGACTGACTGGCATCTTGTATTTGGCCAACGTGTGCACCTGCGTCGCCGATACCAAGAATTACATCAGGATGCTTTAGTTTTGACTCAATCGCATCAAAGTCAAAATTTAAGAATGGATAGTTCCAAAGACCGCGGCCTTCAGTTTCTAAGGCCATATCTATAAAGGCTTCGGCGGGTGATACGCCTCTAGCTTCAGCATGGGCAACCAACGATTCTGATGGGTCAGCCTCATATTCCACTCGGGTAGTATCCAACCTGTAAATTCCTGCCAGATCAAGTTTCGAAGGCGTCTTCGTTGCATCAAATACAAGTTGATTCTTAAATGAATTATCTCCAAGTTTTTTTATTTTCTCCTGCCAAGACAGACCTCGCAGAGTCCTCCAGTCTTGAGAACAATTATCAAATGGCGTTCTGTTAGCTACGCCGAACAACACTCCAATTCCTCGGCTAGTTGTTTGTGGGTATATCAATGCGCCATCTTCATTCGCACGTTCGACTAGTTCCAGCCAATACTCCCAGGCACTTGGGTCAGACCTGTTTTGTACAAAACCAAAAGTGACTGGTCGACCTGTTCTTAGAGATAGTTCTTTCATCCACTCAACTTCGCGATCGATAACCGAACGGTCTGCGACACCGACCATTCCATGCAGCTTTCGATCGTTATCTACTGCTGCTTCAAAGATTCCTTTGCCTAAGCGACCCATTACTTCACCGATAGCCAGCAGCTCCTCAGGGTGAGCCCAAGTTCCAGGTACTTCTCTTCCGTCGGGCGTCTGGTGCAAATAGGTTCTTGAGGTGGAAAATCCTAATGCTCCGCCTTCCATGCTCTCTTCAACTAAATCGCACATGTGCGCAATGTCTTGAGCATTTGCATGGTGCTCGTCGATAGCACGATCGCCCATGGCCATTAGCCGAACCGAACAATGCCCAACCATTCCACCGACATTCAACCCCTTTGGCATGCGCTCATATGAGTCTAAATATTCACCAAAGGTTCGCCAGTCCCAGGGCAGACCCTCCAAAATTGCTTTAGCAGGTATATCTTCAACTGACTCCATTACCTCAGCTAAGAAGCTGCGATCTTCTGGTTTGCACGGAGCAAAAGTAACTCCACAGTTCCCCATTACAGCTGAGGTAACGCCGTGCCAGCAAGACACCGTTCCGATTGGATCCCATGCAAGCTGCGCGTCGAGGTGAGTGTGAATATCAACAAATCCTGGTGTAACAATCCGGCCAGACGCATCGATAACGCGCTCGGCTTCGGCTCTGCAGTCACCAACCTCTACTATTCGATCATCGACGATTCCGATGTCGGCTGATCGACTTTTTGCACCAGTCCCGTCGATGACAGTTCCGTTTCTTATAACTATGTCGTACGCCATTTACGCCCCCAGCATTATGTATCGCATATAATAGCCGCTCTGTTGGGGGGCTTCTTCAAGAAGTCACTAAACCAATTATTTCAGCTGCAGCTGCTTCAATTGGAGAAAGTACCTCAGCGACCTCTTCTGGCGAAAAACCCAAAGAAACCATTATCTCAGATGTGTGTTCGCCAAGTTCTGGTGGGGGAAGTGTCGCTCCCAATCCTGGCGTATCGCTAAGTTGCACCACGTTAGTGACCACTTTGGTTTTCCCATAGTTCGGCACATCTACCTCGGCAATATAACCATTAGCTTCTGCTTGAGAATCTGCTAATAGCTCTTTGTAATTCTGAACTCGCTCATAGATGATTTCTGGTTGTTGTTTAAAGAAAATATCCCATTCTTCGGTGGTGCGTGTCTTGAACGCTTCGCTCAACGCAGCTCGAATTTCAACAACACCATCTCCATCTCCGAGAATTCCTATTCGTTTAGCTCCTGTGTTCCACCTGCTGTCTAACGCCAACTCGGGTTTTCCGCCGAACACGAGAAACTCATCCCATGACTCATCTGACATAGCCACTGCCAACAAAAAAGAACCCCCATCCGATGCCTGATACACACCGTAAGGGCTAGCGATACTTGGGTTATGCTGCCCATCACGTCCCAAAGTGATGCCGGTCATTGCTGTATGAGTTAACTCCCAAGACTGCAACCACATCATTGTGCCCAACGCTGACGTATTTACTTCTTGCCCTCGGCCAGTGCGTTCACGAGCGAATAGTGCAGTCATAATGCCTAAAGTCAATTGCATCGCACCGGAATGATCAGCTATCGCCGCTCCGGGCGGCATAGGGGGGCCATCAGCAGGACCCGATACTGCGGCCAAACCTCCACGAGCTTGCGCTGCTCCATCCAACATCGCTTTGTTGGCATCGTGTCCCTTCGGACCGAATCCTGACACTCTGCCATAGATCAGACGATCATTTAACTTTCGTAAATGTTCATAACTTAAACTCATTCGTTCCAGAGCTTCTGAGCGATAATTTGTTACAAACATGTCAGACTCTTTTACAAGCTCATGAAGAACCCGCTGACCTAGCTCGCTGTGAGCATCCAGCGCTATTGATTTTTTGCCTCGGTTCATCGCTACCTGCTGGCTGCCCATTACATCCATATCAAAGTCAAAACCTGGACCGCGCGCATAACGGTTTAGCTCCCCGCCAGGAGGTTCAACTTTTATCACTTCTGCACCCATATCGCTGAGAAATGCCCCAACGTGCGGCCCTTGGACCGCAATTGTCATGTCTAGAACCTTTAGTCCGGTTAATGGACCATTTGATAAATCTGCAGAACTCAAGTTCTTATTCCCCTCTTCATCGCGTCTTAAACGAATTGAGACGCCCCCGCTACAACTATTAATCACCTTGTCATCATCTGGCAAACCATTTGGCCGACTTCTTCAATAGTTACGGCACTTTGTATATCAATCGACTATCGTTTTAATGAGACGTTGCCGATGGGATTAAGCGGCGAGGTTATAAGGGAGCCAAAATGAATATACCCAACCGTCCTGACGTAACTGATTGGGCAAACGATTTCGATCCTTATCATCCGGAGTATCTGACTGATCCGTACCCCATTTGGAAAGACATTCGCGAGAGTGGCTGTCCAATCGCACATACTGAGCGTTTCAACGGGGTGTATTTACCTACTAAGCATGAAGATATCTCTGCCATAGCCCACGATACCGAAAATTTTTCATCTAAATCAGTAATTATCACTGACGTTCGAGTGGAAGACATTGGTTCGTTTAGCTCACCTCCGATAACTTCTGATCCACCCGATCATCAAGATCATAGGCGTGTGTTACTCCCGGCATTCTCCGCTAAAGCGATTGAAAAATGGCTACCGATAACACGTGATATTTGTAATGAATTACTGGATGAGTTCGCTGAAAATGGCTCTTGCGATGCGAGTGAAAGTTATGCCAAGCATATTCCTGTAAAGGTAATCGCAAGAATGATTGGGATACCTGAAGAAGATGGGGACATGTTTAGAAGGTGGGTTTACGAGCTTCTTGAAGCCGGGCCAACAGATGTTAAATTAGCCACAAAAGCAACTTACGAAGTTTTTGAATATTTCGGGACTTTTATTGAATCACGAAGAAACGATCCCCGTGACGATATTTTAACTTATCTACTTGAAGCAGACATGAACGGGAAGCCTCTCGATGATAGGCAGATAAGCGGAGGCCTCTTTTTGCTACTTCTCGCCGGGATAGACACGACGTGGGGAACGATCGGTTCGTCTATTCTTCACCTAAGCCAAAACAGTGAAGACAGACGTCGGTTAGTTAATGACCCAGAAGCAATGGATACCGCAGTCGAAGAGTTTTTGCGCTTCTATTCTCCCGTGTCCATGGCCAGAGTAGTTACAAATGAGGTTGAAATTTCAGGAACAACACTGTGCCCAGGGCAGCGAGTCATGCTTCCTTTCGCTTCAGCTAACCGAGATCCAGAGTTTTTAGCTGATGCCGAAGAATTCCAGATCAGTCGAGAAGTCAATAGGCATTCAGCTTTTGGATTAGGCATCCATCGTTGCCTCGGATCTAACCTCGCACGCATGGAGATCAAGGTCGCTCTAGAAGAATGGCTCAAGAGAGTTCCCGAATTTGAATTGACTGACTCTAATAAGGTCACATGGGCAGGCGGCCCAGTAAGAGGACCGCGTTCCATTCCCTTAACTTGGGAAACTAGTCAGGAGAATGCCGTCAAAGGAAACAGCGCCCCGGCCGAAAGTACTTGAGTTCTATGAAAATAGGCTTGTTCACACCGCTTCGTTCACCAGCAGCAACTCCCGAATTTTTACGGGCGTTTGCTCAAGGCGCCGAATCGATGGGGGTTAACTCATTTTGGTTAGGGGAACATGTAGTTACTTTCGACCAATACGACTCAAAATACCCGGGTAGCAGCGACGGTGTTTTCCGATTCCCTGAGGGAAGCGGATTGATGGATATGGTCAGCAGCATAGGTTTTCTGGCTGCCTGCACAAAGACTCTTAGGCTTGGCACCGGTATTTGTATACTCCCTCAAAACAATCCAGTTTATGTAGCCAAAGAATACGGAACTCTGGATTTTTTAAGCGGTGGTCGCCTTGATTTCGGGGTTGGTGTCGGATGGAGTTGGGAAGAGTTTGAGGCGCTCGGTGCGCCATGGGCCAACCGAGGTAAACGTTGCGATGAATATCTCCAAGTAATTACTTCATGTTGGACTGATGAAGTGAGCTCTTTTAATGGTGACATGTACCAGTTGGCGCCATGCAGGGTGTATCCAAAACCTGTGCAAAAACCAATGGTGCCGATAACAGTGGGCGGGCACTCCGATGCTGCCCTCAGACGCACTGCACGGTACGGATCAGGGTGGTATGGAATCAACCTTTCACCTTCAGAAAGTAAAAGCCTCATCGATAGACTTGCGCATTTCATGGCAGAAGAAAATAGAGATATATCAGAACTCGAAATCCATATTGGTGCCATCGATGACACCATCGATCCAGCTTTAGTTGAAGCGTATAAAGAGGCTGGCGTGACTCAACTTTTAATCCCTTTTCTTAGACAAGGGCTCAAACATCTCGATAGTAATTTAACCCGCATCGAGCCGTTCGTTGAAGCAGCTAACAGTCTTAGCTGAGTCCTAGGTGTTCTCAGAATCTTCACTGTTTAGCTCCAGCGATGACATCTGTCGAGGACTACTATCGATCGCAGGAACATCGGGAAGAGCTTCGGAACTGATTCCAAACTCTGCCAACCTTCGCATGCTCGGCATGACCCTACTTTCGACGCTCCCCACCATCTCGTTATAAGCTTTGGTTGCTGATTCGAGAGATCGGCCAGTCTTAGACATTGCACTCAGCACCTTTCCGACTCGCTGATGAAGTTCTCTGCCTTCTTGTTCAACTGCACGAGCGTTCTCGGCCAGTTGATTGGTCTGCCAACCTCGCGACGCAGCTAACAATAACGCCATTAAAGCCGTCGGCGAAGCAAGCAAAACTCTCATACGCATCGATTCCTCGACTAGCCCTGCATCATGACGAGCTGCATCAGCTAGAAAAGACTCCCCTGGCACAAACATCACTACAAAATCAGGAGCATTAGGAAACAAGTCCCAATATTTTTTGTCCGCTAATGACTTAACATGGGACTTGACGGCGCGCACATGCTCATCTAGGGCTGCATCACGACCTTCCGCATCAGAGGCTTCTTGCATTCGAAGGTAAGCTGCTAGCGGGACCTTCGAATCGACTACTAAATATGCGTCACCAGGAAGGCGGACTGTTACATCCGGTCGTTGAACCCCCTGGTCGCCACGAGCCGTATGTTGGAGATTGAAATCACAATGCTGATTCATACCTGATAACTCGATGATATTTTTTAGCTGGTTCTCCCCCCAAGCACCACGCGCTGAAGGTGACTTCAGAGCGCCAGCCAACGCTGTAGTTACACCTTGCAAGCCACTGATCTGCTCTACTAAAGATTCTCTCAACTGGCTAACAGTTCCTTGTTCTTTTTCGTAGGAGGATTGAAGCTGCCCTACTGATTCTTTTAACTGGTTCATCTGTTCACTAATAGGACGTAACAGATTCTTTGTTTCTTCTTTCAGAGTTTCTCCGCGTTGTCCAAGTAACGCGTCTGCTTGTTTTGCGTTGTGTTCAAGAGCCCCGCGCGCTGAACTCTGGACTTGAGCATCGACAGCCTCTTTCACCGCAGTTACTAAACTAGTCGTATCCACTTTTATCTCCGGAACTGGGACTGCGACAGAATCCCTACTCAGACGTAGAACAAGAGTCACTACAGTTGCGGCTAAAAGCAAAACCACTATCACTAACGCAATATCCATAGAAGTATGATCTCACTCCGATGGGACAATTGTGTGCGATTACCGATAGCTATCCAACTATTCCCGCTTCTCGAAGCTGATCGAGTTGCATTCGACTAACACCAATTTCCGTTAAAATGTGATCTGTATCAGCTGCCGGTATTGGAGCACAGTGCCGAACTCGGACTGGCGTTCTTGAGAATTTCGCTGCTGGGCCAGTCAAAGGGACTGATTCGCCCGTTGGAAGAACTGTACTCTGCAACATATCTCGATCCAAAATATGTGGATCACGAGCGGCTTCAGCAAACGTATTCACCGGTGCAACCACTATTCCCGCCTCGTCAACTAGTGAAATGACCTCTTCTTTAGATCTTGCTAAGCACCATTGAGCAACGACTCCATCTACTTCTTCTCTATTCTCCAGACGCCCATTATTCGTTGAAACTCGGGGATCTTTTCCTAGCTCCGGTCGACCAATTACATCACAAAGACGAACCCAATGAGAATCTAGTATCAAGGCCAGATAAACATAACCATCAAGACACTCATAGCAATTAGTCGGCGCGCAAACCCGCACTTGACTACCCCATCTATCTAACGGCCCATCCAAAGCACCTAGAGTCAAATAGCCATTGGATTGATAAAGAATTGAATCTAACAATGCGACATCAACATGCTGACCTTCTCCAGTCGCATCTCGGTGATGAAGGGCAGATAATCCTGCAACCGCTGCGTGTAAACCTGACAAATCGTCAGCAAGAAAGGTAGGAGCTTTAACTGGAGGCCCATTGATTTCGCCATTGAGAGCCATCCAACCGCTGTACGCCAACGCACCTGGGTCATACCCTGGACGGGCGCTCTCAGGACCAAATTGTCCATATCCACTTATAGATAGGTAAACAATATCCGGTTTCACTTTTTTGCACTGTCGATAACCGACTCCCCAATTATCGAGCGTCCCAGGTTTAAAATTTTCAACAACCATGTCTGCTGTAGCCACAAGTTGGAGAAACATTTCAACTCCGGGCGAGCGTCGTAGATCTATCCCGATGCTTCTTTTATTGCGATTAACTGTGTCTTCGGCAAAAGACCTTTGAGTGCCAGGAAGCATCGGTGGCCACATGATGCCGGTATCTCCAGGTGGAACAACTCGGATGACATCAGCGCCATAGTCAGCGAGTAAACAACTAGCCATCGGTCCTGCCCAAGCAGTAGTTGCGTCTACTATCCGAACACCGGCGAGAGGACCGGGTAAATCATTTCTAGCGTCGCTAAAAAAATCTTCTTTTTCCATCTTCCAAGATTAGAGAGATTTAGCATTATGTGCGTCAGATAACTTCCATTAGGCATAAAGTCTGCATCACCTAATACCTTCCTTGGGGGAAGAAAATGAAATTTGGAATACACCTCCCAGATGCTGGTCGCGATCCAAGCAGAGAAGCAATCATTGAGACAGCTATCGCCGCCGAATCTCTCGGTTACAGTTCCGTGTGGTCTAGCGATCACATTGCTTGGCCTGATCCTGCAACGTTACAGTCGAAGTATCCGTACGCAGATGACAACAGCGGTTTCCCCGCAGCAGGAAGCGCTTGGCTTGATTGCATAGGGACTCTTCAGTTTGTTGCCGGCATTACCGATCGGGTTCTTCTCGGCACCACTGTCTTAATTCTCGGTTACCGCGGCGCAGTTCAACAAGCGAAAAGCTGGGCCACCCTTGATCACCTTTCCCAAGGTCGTTCCATCATGGGAGTTGGAGTCGGCTGGATGAAAGAGGAATTCGATGCCATTGGTATGCCATGGGATCAGCGCGGTGAAAGAGCTAATGAAACTTTAGAGGTCTTCCAATCGCTTTTTGCTGATGGTTTATCAACCTATAACGGCAAGTGGAATAACTTCGACAATATAGGGTTCTCCCCCAAACCAGTTAATAACCATATTCCGGTCTGGGTAGGCGGTCATTCAAATGGAGCTTTCAAACGAACAGCCCGTTATGGGGACGCTTTCCACGCAGCATTCGGTAGCCCGTCTCTGCTCGCCGAACAATGGGCTTCAGTAAAAAATGAGTGCAATAAAATCGATCGAGATATTAGCGAGCTAGAACTAACCAGCCTCTTCCGATTGAACTTCAGCGGTGGAAATCTTGAGCAAGGAGAAATAGGAGGGAGCAACGAAGAAGTCATTGACCAAGTAGGTCAATACCTCGAGGCGGGTCTTGAACATGCGGCCTTTTTTGTTCTGGGTAGAGGAACAGAAGGTCGACTAGAAGCTATTTCAAGATTCGCTGAAGAAATTGCTCCTCACTTTACTTGACCTTTAAATCTCTGACTTAGCCGGACGTCCCACCACGCAAAATTCTCCATCTTCAGGATCGCACATCACTATCGCTACAAATCCAAGATGTCCTGGCACCGAGCCACCCGAAGTAAGCACACGTGCTCCCAATTTTACTAAACGCTCAACTTCAGTATTCGGATCTCGAACAAACAAATCAAGATGCACCCTGTGTTTAGCTAATTTACCTTCGGGAACTTTTTGTAATGTTAAATGGTTCAGCGGCTTTCCAACCTCGGAATCTGAAAGTGTGATGCCCGGTTCATGCCCTTCGCGGCTTCGGAACCCAATCGCCTCTTGCCAAAAATCAGCAAGCCGCTCCGGGTCTTGGCAGTCCATTGTTATACCTATAGCTCTAAGCTCCATTTTCTCTCCAAATCATAAACACAAACTAATCGTTAAACCAGGGCTCCAGCTCGACTCCCAGCCCGTCGGCTATCCGATTGGCGTAGGCGTAGTAGGCAGTGACTTCGGCTATGTCGAGGATGTCTCGGTCGCTGAATCCCACCACACGTAACTGCTCAACATCATTCGAGGTCATTTTTGAAGGTGTATGAGTGAGCTTTGTAACGTAAATCAGCATTGCTTTTCTTTTTTCGTTGAGTGGAGCAGACCGCCAGTCCTGTTCTATGGCCACAACTAGGGAATCGTCCTTGAGTAGTTGGCGCAGACCACGCCGATGATGACCAATTCAGTAATGACATTCGTTTTCGAGGCTCACGACCAGCGCAATTAACTCTCGCTCAGCTTTTCGTAAGTTCGCGGTGCCCGCCATAGCTGACCTGTAGAGGCCATCATGGGCTGCTAGTGCTCTTGGGTTAAGAGAATGGATCGACATGATGTAATCGACCCGACCATGGTTCTTGTCAACAACTCGACCGTAGAGGCTCTCGAGCGCAGCATCATCGGACCATTTCTCATCTGGGACTACCTCAATCCACGCCATACCAAGCACCTTATAGCATTCACATTTGTGGGTATTTCCTATTTCGCAGTGATCGGAAACATGACGGAACAGCATTTACCTAATGAGGAGCAAGCACTAACACAATGCTTCACTTCAGAAGCTGATGCGTTGACAGATGAACAGTCAGTGTCTGGTCGACGTATCTGTGCACGCCTATGGTGATCCCAGCGCTAACCACGACCAAACCTACTGCCTCAACAAGCACAACATCAAAGCGGTTGTTGACGCCACAGAAATCAGTTCCTCTGACACTGTTGTGGTTGGTTTCCCAACAGTGATGGGGGTCATCGTCGCAGCTCGAACTATAGAAATGTTCGAAGACCCCACGCCGCTCAAAAAGAAGCCGGTACGCAAGCAAACGGCTACCGAAAGAAGAAGTGAGACAAAAGTCCCTTACCGGTGTCCGGTTTTGTGACAGAGGTGAGTACTATCTCGAAAGAGACAAAAGTCTTAGGTTCAGGGGTGGTGGATTAAATGAGATCAGACGCGAAAAGAACACGTTCCATAATTCTCAATGCAGCTCGCCAAGTGCTTTGCTTCGCGTCAATAAACAACATGACAATGCAATCCATCATTAATAAGTCCGGGGTGAGCAAAGCACAGGTATATCGCTACTACAGAACCCCTAGTGACCTTATTGCGGACCTTGCGGCCGAAACAGTTGAAGCAATTAAAGAAGAAATGGAATCCCATCCCGAAGATGTCGCCGCAGGCCCAGGAATTGCTTATGCCCGAGCGGCAGTCAAAGTCCTCACATCTGATTCGGTACCTAACCGCCAAATAATTCTCTATGGCAGCGTCCAGTCCGAAGATGGTAAGTGGGTACCGGCGGCGGGCTTAGCTGCTCAAGGCAACGCTCCTGAAGCACTTTTCGAAAAATGGGGAGTAGAGCTGGACGGAGTGCTGGTCGCTCTGACGTATTTCCGTGGGGCTATGTATTCGTGGGCGTGCGGATTCTTCACTGACGAACAGTTCGCTGCAGAAACCGAACGATCTATAACAATGATGGGCATCGCCAGATGAGGTCTTTGCGTGTTCTTCTCGCAACGCTGGTTGCTTGTATGTCTTTGACGTTGATTACAGCGTCTCCAGCTGCTGCAGCTGACGGAGACCTAGACACCAGCTGGGACACCGACGGCATGGATACAACTGACCTGCACAGCTCAGGCGAAGACGTGATCAGACACGTTTTGGTGCAACCCAATGGTCAGGTGTTGTTGAGTGGTTTTTGGAACAACAACGGGCAGACCGGCAGGTACTCGTGGTATCAGCAGCTCAAAGACACTGATGGCAGTTCGGCGTCGGGATACACCACCGGGTCTCTTTTTTGGAGCCCACGAAGTGACAAGATACGAGAGGCAATGCTCGATGCTGATGACAAAGAAGTCATGGTCGGTTTTG
>Ga0308018_10000366_pt1 | contig 23676 bp, 17 predicted proteins | sample Neamet282_FD_203130 | JGI IMG/M metagenome (GOLD analysis project Ga0308018, IMG submission 203130) | Marine microbial communities from water near the shore, Antarctic Ocean - #282 | ecosystem: Environmental > Aquatic > Marine > Unclassified | place: Southern Ocean | collected 2014-10-01
TCGTAGGGCCGACCTTTGGAATCAGGTACTCGAGCGGGATGTTGTCTTCGGGCTGCGCTACGTAGTTAAATCGCGAGTAATCCATGAGGGTCGCGACGTGGCTGCCTCCCATGCGCTCCAGGAAGCTCACGCTACGAATCGAGTCTGCCGGATACTGCGATGAGGCTTTCATGTTGTGAGGGAACCCGATCGAGTGGCCGATCTCATGTGTGACTACATACTCAACGAGACGCCCCATCAGCGAGTCCGGTAGCGGCAACTCCTGTGTGCGCTCATCAAGTGGGCCGACCTGGATGAAGTACCAGTACTTCTGAAGGTCCATGATGTTGTGAAACATGTTGACCTCACCCTTCAGGATCTGTCCAGAACGGGGATCGACGATCTGCCCACCGGTCGCGTTTGCGACGGTCGACGGCCACCAATAGATGGCGGAATTGCGTGCGTCGAAGATTGAGAAATCGGGATCTTCTTCTGCGGTGGGTGCCATCCGGCCGAAGATCGCATTACTGAAGCCCGCTTTTTCGAAGGCTGACTGCCAGGCGTCGACGCCCTTCACGATGTAGGGCTGCATCCACTCAGGCGTCGCAGGATCAATCCAGTAGACGATTGGCTCGACCGGGTCCGATACCTCGGTGCCCGGGTTCTGCTTCTCCAGGTTGAAGCGGTGAATGAACCGCACCTGCTCGAGTCGGTTGTTGGGTCGACTAAAGTCCCAGGAACGACTGGAGTTGAAGCCCACCCGGTCATCGTGCCATCGCGGCATCATGGCTTCCTCGGGGAGGCGTGCCATGCTGAATAAAAGGCGAACAGTCTGAGAGGTAGCGCGAGGAGGCCCCCCACGCCCACGCCCACCGCTCACACCGGTAGGTGGCCGGGCCTGACCACTCTGAGTAACTCGAACGTTCACCGCGTCGTCGAACGACCAGGTCTCCTCGACCCAGCTACGGCCAGCGTTGAGGCCCTCGATCGGTCCGAACTCGGGGATGTTTGAGATGAACAGGTCGGAGACGTCGACGACGGCCGAGCTGTCTGAGCCGAAGGCCTCGATGTCGAACCGCTGCAGGACCGGACCCTTTCGGAACGGTGCGACCTGCCCCCAGATCGCCTCGCTCTCGTTCGCAATCAGGTCGTACTCTTTCTGTCTCAGGATGATATAGTTTCCATCCCGCTCCCACTGCACGATGAGCCGAGGTCCGCCCCCGAAGAACGAGCCGGGCTGCTGAAGCGTCGACTCGAGAGGCCGTTGTATGAGGAGCATCTCGTTTCCGAATTCGCTGTCTGGAATCTCGAAAAAGATGTCTTCGTCGACGTGGTGGACGTCGAACATGCCCGGCTGCGTGACCGCGTCCTCGGTGATGACCTCGGAGTACTCTCCGGGGCCGTCAGGGCCATCTTTGCCTCCGCCATCGGGTCCGCCTCTTCCTTCTGGACGTTCCTGGAGTGCTGCGTTCATCGCTGGGGCTGGGGGCGTCGCCGATGCGGGTGAAGAGCAGGCTTGCAGCGGAACGGCGATGATCAGCACGCTGACAAAAATACGGGACAGTCGGGTCATGGAATCAGTCGGAAGGTGAGATGGATGGGCCTGCATCGCTCGACGTGACGCGGGTCGAGCGGCAGACAGGGATGACGGTAGAAGTCCGCTAAGCTGACGACAAGAGTTGAGCGATCTCCTCGAACCTCTGCTCCAGTGCGAAGTTGAGTGCTGTTTTCCCGGACCTAGAAGCTCTGCGAAGCGGTGAGACGCAACCCTCCTCTAGGCCGTCGACGAAGGATCACCTCCAGGATCTCGGTCTGATCGTTCTCGTGAGTCCACCTGAGCGAGCTATCCGCTCCGCACTTTCCGGGATCGCGCGGTCCACCAGACGATGAAACGCGGCGCACGGCCCATGCACCCAGACCGAAACGGTGTTCACGTCCACTCCGACATCGATGAACGCGTCGATCATGTGGCGAGATCTCGTCCCAGCAGCGCACGCGAAGGCCTTCGCGTGCGCATCGATCAGGCCTCGAGGTGACAGGAAGGCGCTGGTTGCGCCTCGTGCCACTGCCCGGGTGACCAAACACTGCAGGGACATCGCTAGTTTGGACCCGAGGAGATTCGTCACCCTCAGCAGGTCGCGTCGCTTATCTAGGGGGATGACCGAGAAGTGGTAGGCCCTAAACCAGCCACACCTCAGTCTTTTCTATAAGGCCCAAGGGACGGTGCAGCTCTTTCACTAAATGCCGTTATTAGCCTTGGTGACGTTTTTTCAATGGACTCCGGCCTTTTTTAGCGGCCAAGTCGATTTCCATGACTTCCCCGTTCACAACAGCCGAGGCGATCGAGGTACCATCGAAAGTGATGACGATTTCGACTTCACGGGTTTTCGTGCGGTCGGCGTTAGTGCGAGTCATCGTCATATTGCGGGTAACCGTCCCTGAAACCGGCCAGCGTGGCTCAGAGCCCGGGATCGGCGTCACGACCTCCGTGAAGGTGAATGCTCCTCTTGATTCGTGTGAGCGTTCGGACCCGTCCGCGAGCACGCCCGCACGGGAGGTGTGGCTCGTGCCGACCCCGTCCCATGTCCGGTGCGTCTCTTCACCGAGCATGCCCGTGACGGTCATGTCCCGCTCACGCGCGATCTCGGCAGTGAATTTGTCGCGATCAATAGTTCCAGCTATGGCCCTAACGATGTGCATGGAGGCCGTCGTGAGGGGGTCGCATTCCGTCTGTTCTTTTCTGAGCTCATCAAAGCAGGTCTTCTCCCTGGTCCCCGAAGACTTACCGGCCCAGCTCCCGTGGCCGCCAGGGCGACCTGCCGCGGCGAAGTTACCGGGCGTGGTGTCATACTCGGGCGAGGTGGGCATGAGGCCGAAGCCGAGAGATTGGCTCCACATTCTGACCACTTCGACCGTAGCGTCGGCGGCAATGATTGCTGCGTCGAGAACCATTTCTTCGTTGGGACCTTCGACTCCAGTCGAATCGTCACATGCGACTATAGTGATGGCTAATGAAGCCACGCCAACGGTGCGCAGGAGGGGATTGGTGCCCTTCATCGTTTTCATCCTTGGCTAACTTGTAGAACTCAACTTAACTGAAGCACTAGACGCCCCAAGAGCAACGGGCGTTAAATCTGCCTCCACGAGGCAAGGGCGGAACGCCCTGATTGTGGTGGGTGCGTCGGCCTGCTGTGAACCTAACCGGCGGGCCTGACCACGTCGGGCCCTCACGCGAACCAGCCACGTGCTCGCCGCATCTAAAGCGTTGCCTTTCCTGGTCCTCAACGGAGCGATCACAGAAGGGAATGAGGCTAACGAGATCGCGTAGCGTTGGGTTAGCTGGAGCCTTTCCGAGCCCGGTCGGTCGTGTCGCCTTCGTCCACCTTGAGTTCCGCAGCTCCATCGCCCGGCCCGGGCAAGTCGATCTGCACCGGCTGCACGATGGCGTGACGGGGGTCGACAAACGCTGCGACGGAATACCGAAACATGGCTCGATCACTCATCCACACGATGTCCGGGGCCAGCCCGTCTGGTCGCTTGAATGGCTCCGCGCCCAGTAATTCCTCCGGGCGGAGAAGGTGCTCGATCACCGTGACGTCTATGGCCTCCAGCGGAGGCAGGGTTAGCTCGAGTGCGACGCTGCCGTCGGGTTCACCCCAGTGATCCATTCCAACGATGGTCTCAGGGTTATCCAGTGGCTTGCCGTTGATGCTGTGCGCGCGTGTTCCGCCATTGAACTGAAAAGCCAACATCTCGGCGCCGATCTCGGAGCGCACACGCATCGTGACGTGCCTCGTGCCGTCTATGACTGAGTCCCCGACGAGCATGACCGACGGTGGTGCGGCCGAAACGACTGACGCCGTTCGTACCGGCACGACACCGGATCGGTACCCGAATCCTTCCAAGTCACGACTCTCATCGAACGGCCCTGAGGCACTCGATTCGGCCCAGGCAGTCGCCGCCAGATCGCGCCCTTCCTCGGTGGGTGATGTCGCCCAGAGCGCCGCGCCACTTCCGTGCTCGTACGCGTAGACGAGCGTGCTCGGTGAAGGACGCTCTGCGTTTGGTCGGGCGCCCAGCCACCCCATACCAAGGCAGGTTCCGGCAAGGGCCGCGGCGGACAGTGGTGCCCACCAGCTGTTCGGGTAGCGCAGACCTTCGAGCGCCGGCAGGCAGAGCAGGACTCCGAACGTGATCACGACCGCGATCACTCCTCCCAGCGAGAGCGTCAACGCAAGCCAGAGGATTTCGACAACCCACTGCAGGATGAAGAACACGGGAGCCGCGAGGAGCAGGCCGGCGACCCATCCGACCGTGCTGTCCGCCCGTGAACCCAGCGATGTCATGGCGATGCCTGCCAACAGGGCGGCCGCGAGGGGGAGTTGGACGTTCATCGCGCCCAGTGGCGCGACCACACCCAGAGCGATCGCCGCGCCGAGCGGTACCAGGAAAGCGCCGAGCATGAGTTCGACTAGGGATACCCACCGACGGGTGGCTGCCGTCAGCGCGGTCACGACTGCGAATGCGGCGAAGGCTATCACTAAGATATACAAGCCTTCACTGTGGTAGATCGATCCGGGGAGAGAACCGATTTCGTCGTGTATCGTCGGCAGCCAGTCGAGAAGCGCGGTCGCAGCGACCCAGCTTGCCGTTGCGGCCGTGACTGCGATGCCAAGGCCTGCGGCGGCTCCGAGAAGCCGAGCGCCGTTTCGTCGTGCCATCCAGAAGAACGCCGCGAAGAGAATGAGCAACAGTAACGAGATGCCATTCACCCAAACGGACGGATAGATGACCAGTCCTGCGCCCGGTAAGGTGAAGTACACCACGTTTGGAGCGTTCACCTCAGACAGGTCGGCCTGACCGAAATACTGTAGAGCGGAGAGCGCATGAAGGCCGTGATGTTGCAGCGTCGACTCCGACAGGTTGTCCGGAGTGTCGTAGGCCTGGTGGTACACGTGGGCGTTGTCGATTGCAGCGAAATTGAGGCCTTGGACGCCGACGTTCTTGAACGCCGTGTAGTCCGTGCCGTTCGGCATTCGCCGGTAGACCTCGTACGACAGCGAGTTTGTCGCTGGACTTGGATCAAATTCCTTGAGCGCTCGGACCACCCAACCGTTCTCATCGTTCGTCTCAAACATGATGGACGGGCCGCCTGAACCCCGCATCTCGAACGAGAGGACGAGGTCGACGTCTGCCATGAGCGGGTGCTCGGCGACGAAGGCTCGTGCCCCGAGAAGCCCCAGCTCTTCAGCGTCAGTGATAAGGACGACGATGTCGTTCTCGAGCGGGCCGTCCTTGAGCAGGGCCCGCACGGATTCGAGAATCGTCACGACCCCGGATCCATCGTCTGCGGCTCCAACTGCGATCTCGCGGCTGTCGTAGTGAGCAGTGATCAGCACGGTTCCGCTCGGGTCGGTTCCCGGTATGCGAGCGATGATGTTTCGGACGGTCGCGGCGCGGGCGTACCCACCGCGTTGAGCGACACTGGTCGTCGTCTGGATCTCCGGAGCCAAGCCCAGCTCTAGGAGGCGCTCGACAATGAATCCACGCACCCGGACGTGTTCTGGCGACCCTGGTGCGTGTGGCTCTCGTGCGAGCTCGACGAGCGTCGCCATCGCGCGAGCTGAGGAGAACTGGCTGGCCGGGGCGTTTGCCGGTGCCGGGCTTGGGATCCCGGTGCGCGAGCTCGACACCCAGCCCAAGGCTAGGAGCACAACCAGCGTGGCTGGGCCGCGCCATCGGCGGCGAGGACCTTCTGCACCCACGGCGGCGGAAGCTTTCATGCCCGCCTTGGCCGAATCCTTGGCATGCTTTCGCTCCGCGCGGGACTCCGGGTAGAGGGCCGGTTCGTCCAGTGAAGGAGCAGGAGGGCCTTCCTGCGCATATTGTTCTTGGTCCTCGTCCGTGACGCCGAGCTCGTCATCGGACGGGAGTTCTGAGAAGTCGTAGTCGCTCATGTGGTCACGGCGTCGTTGTCTGATTGCGGCTGATTAGCGGGCGAGCCCTCGAACGATCTCGTCGATCGCTACACGGACTTGACTAGCGGGCATTCCCGAGGCATTGGCCAGAATCGAGAACACTACTTCCTGCCCGTCATCCCGTACGAGATATCCGGACAGGGAGTTCACATTAGAGATCGTCCCGGTTTTGGCGAAGAGCCGGCCCTCAAGTTCCGGAAGGCGATTTTCGAGTGTCGAGTCTTTCTCCCCGGGCTCCGCCATCGCCGTCCGGTACTCGGCGGCAGACCCGCCCTGCTGCATTTCCCGGAGGATGCGAACCAGCGCGCGCGGGGTGACAAGGTTGTAGAAGGACAGACCTGACCCATCTCGTGCAGAGACGTCGAGCGGATCGACTCCCATCTCATTGATGAGGTATGCACGAATGATACTCATGCCTTCGTCCCAACTCCCCTCATCTCCGTACCGGGCACCCAGGGTGCGAACCAGCTGTTCCGTCATCCAGTTCTGACTCGGTCCGAGGATTCCTGAGGCAAGCTTCGAGAGCGGGGGTGACTCAAGTATTGCAATGACCTGGCTATTCGAGCAGGAGTGTGGCCGGGTCCTTGAACAGAGGGCTCCGGTCGGGTTGTCAGCGGGCCATCGAACGCTCAATCCACCTTCAATTTCGATGCCGGCACGGTCCACAGCGTTGGACAGGACAGTCGCCGCTTGCCGGACAGGATCTCGAAGAGCGAACGAAAGCGTGTCGGTTCGACCGGACTCGACCCTGCCCTTGAGCACAAGTCGGCGGCTTTCAGGTAGATAGTGAGGACGCACCCGTGTCGAACTGCCCGGGGCGGAGGTCACGAGCTCGGATTGAACGAAGTCTGACGTCCCGAGCGGGGTCCATTCCACTTTTACGGTTTCCCCAGGGGAGGGACCTCCTTCCACGATGACCTGGATCTCCCCTTCGTCGATCGCGAAGGCTCCACCGGTCGATCCGTAGTCGTACCTGAGGTCCTCGACCTCCCATGTCGGACCTACGGTGGTCGAGTCCCATGACGAGACATCCACCCAGGCGGAGCCCGCCACGTGAGTGATTCCGACACGCCTCACGCTGTCGGCCAGGGCCTCCAGCGCTGCCGTGCCTGAGGACCAGTACCGGTCCGATAGCGATGGATCTCCCGATGCAACGAAGACCAAGTCGCCGTTGAGGAATGATCCGTCGATCGACCCGCGTGTCCGGACCTCGGTCCGAAAGCGATAGTCCGGTCCGAACAGGGACAGGGCCACAGCCGTGACCAGAATCTTCTGATTCGAGGCAGGGATGAATTTTCTGTGCGCGTTGTAGCTGTAGAGGGCGCGACCGGAGGCTGCATCAACCGCCAGCACTCCAAAGTGGAGTTGGTCCATTGGCGCCGTGTTTAGCGTTTCCTCGATCGAGTCCCGGTCCACGCCGGAGCCCCGGAGTCCCGTGCTGGCGCATCCAACCATCAGCAGGGCCGCGAGTAGCGTAGCGAGTCGAGCCATTGGCGTAGCCCACAGACGCGCTTTTGCAGCCGACCGCTTACGTATTCGTCCGGCCCCCCGCTCCGAACTCGCGGATCGCTGTTCGAGCCGCTCATCGATCGCCTCCATGTTGGACTTGGCCTTCCGTGACCGAAGTATGTCCCTGCACTGATTGCGGAGGATCTGGAAAAAACAGGGGCCGAATGGCTTGCGCAAATCGAAGCACGGGAACGTGCCGTACGTCTTAATGAACGCCAGTTGCAGTGCGTCCTTGGCGTCCTCCGTATTGCCCATCATGGCAACAGCGAGGCGCAAGCCGGCTGGCTCATAGGCACGCACCAAAGGTTCGTAGAACCGGGACCGTCCGGCCTTGCACTTTCTGATCAATTCGAGTTCCAACGATCTCTGCACTCCTTACTCCCTTACGGGCCTCATACCCGTGTTCAGAAGTACGGAAGCACTTCTAGAAATCTTCACGGACTCTGTCAGGTAGCGTGTCATGAAGACAGGATTTCCTCGAGCCCAGCCATCAGGGCATCGAGATCCGAGTGGTCGTTGTAGTAGTGAGGTGACATCCGGAGGGCCCCGTCGACGCCTTTCTCGTCGTAGTCGAGAACGGCATCGATCCTGGTCTGTGATGACGTGTTGATTCCACGTGCCTTTAGCTGGGTGACAAGTTCCGAAGGCACCTGACCTTCGAAGGATGCCGTCACAGTTGCCCCAAGTTCCGCACCGTGATCAAGAACACGGGCGCCAGGCAACCCGGTGATCCGGGTGCGCAGTGTGTCGGCGAGCCCGCGTGCTCGATCACGGATCAGTTCCATGTCCAGCGCGTTCGCGTAGGCTGCCGCTGCGCCCGTTCCAAGGACAAGCCCCCAGAAGAACTCCCAACTCTCGAAGCGTCGCGCGTCCGGCGCTGGCTGGTAAAGATCGCCATCGATCCAGTCGGCTCCCCGCATGTCAGGAAACAGCGGCTCAAAGCCTCGATCGAGCACTCGATCGGACACATAGAGAAAGCCGGCGCCACGCGGTCCACGCAGATACTTCCGTGAGGTAGCCGAGAAGAAATCGCATCCCATGGCCTCGACGTCGACTGGCATCTGACCCACCGACTGGCACCCATCTACCAGATACACGATGTCTCGAGCGCGACACATGGTGCCGATGGCAGCAACGTCCTGAACCAGGCCGGAGTTCGTCGGAATTTGGGTGACTGCGACGAGCCGAGGACGCCGCCGGTGAATGGTTTCCTCCATCGCGGCCAGGTCGACGCCGCCCTCAGGGGCGTCGGGAACTCGAACGATCTCGATCCCGAGTCGGTGCGCGAGCGACAGGTACTGAATCTGGTTCGACACGTAGTCGTGGCGCGTCGTTACGATTGCATCGCCTTTCTCGAAGGGGATCGACGACAGTGCCGCTGAAAAAGACGCGGTCGCATGCTCGGTCATCGCGATCCGGTCGGCCGAGGTTCCGAGTAGCGTGGCGACCGCCTCATACGCCTGGTCGACGATTCCGCTCGCCTTGGCCTCGGCCTCGGCCTCATACCCACCGTGCCAGACCTCGAGGTCGAGTTGCCCTTGGATCGCTTCGATGACGGGCTGAGGCATCAGCGCTGCCCCGGCATTGTTGAGGTGTACACGATGAGCCAGGCCGGGTGTGTCTGCCCGGAGCGCTGCAACGTCGAGGGTCATTCCTGAGTCCTTCATGGAGTCGCTCAACCTCCCCCCAACAACGGACCCGCCACGCCTGCTGCGAGCAATGCGCAAGCCGCGGCCACCCGAAATCGCATTCCGTTGTTGCCGCTCCGCTCGCGATCACTGTGCCCGATACGTCCCCTCGTGCTCATTGGCTCTCTCCGGAAAGCTCATACTTGTCCCCCGAGACCCTGTATCTTGGAGGGGGCGCAAAATACGCAGAAGGCGAAGCCCCCGCCCGGAAAACCGGACGAGGGCTCGTCAAATTACTACTGCCGGGGCCTTCAGCAGACCACAGCTAAAGGTCCTCGGACGTTACGAGCCTTGCTCGGTAACCGAGCGCGCTTTGGCCTCGCGGACCATCTCACGCACATCTTCGAGCAGCTGCTGCGCATCGTACACGATGCCGTCCTTGATAGTGTACTTGATGCCGCCAACTCGCTCGACTTCTCCCGTTTCGTCGTTCAATCGCGGGGTTCCGGTTCCGTAGAGCACCTTGAGATTTGCGAGTGGGTTTTCGTCGACGATGACCATATCCGCCTTGGCGCCGACTTCGAGAACGCCGAACTGAAGGTTGTTCTCCTGCCCACTTGGCTTATGCAGCTGAAGTGCACCGTGGTAGGTCGCGGCGCGAATGACCTCGAGTGGGTTGAAGCCTGCTTCGCGGAGCAACTCGAGTTCACGGAGGTAGTCGAAGCCGTAGAGCTTGTAGATGAAGCCTGAGTCCGAGCCGGTCGTGACGATGCCGCCTGCGTTCTTGTAGTCGTTCAGGAAGAGCATCCACTTGTCGTAGAAACGACCCCAGTGGTACTCGTCTTCGGTGGTCCAGTCGAACCAGTAGGAACCGTGTGCCTGACGGCTTGGCTGGTAGTAGTCCCACTGGCTGGGCAGCGTGTACTCCTCGTGCCACTCAGCCTGACGCGCGCGCATGACGTCACGGCTCGCTTCGTAGATCGTCATGGTCGGATCGATACCGAAATCCAACTCAAGGAAGCGATCGATCAGCGCATTCCACGCCTCTGATCCGGGCTCTGCGGACTGCTGCCAGAGCCGCCCGACCTGACCGAAACGGTGCTGCTCGTTCTGGTAGTTGTAGTCAGCTGGGTAGTCTTGGATCGTGCGGTTGTCGAAGAGCGCCTCGAAGAGACCGTAGTAGTGGGTCATCATGTCGAGACCGAGTTCGGCCGCGTCGAGTGCGTTCATTCGGGCCACACCCGTTTGCGCCAGGTGGGCCACTGTACCTAGGCCATGTTGGTGCGCCTCGTCGATCAGAGCTTCCATGATGTCGGGCGGATATGACGTCAGCTTCAGTCCATCGATCTTCGCGCCGTCGACGTCTACCTGTACCGCCCATCGGACCCACTCACGAGCCTTTTCTGGCGAATCGACAGGACCCTCGTCCCAAGCTTCGCCGGGTCGGGCGTATGTGTACATCCGCGGAGCAACGATCTCGTTGCGCTCCGATAGCGCCTTCTGCTCGAGTCCCCACATCATCGACCCGTGACCGACACCGCGAGACGTCGTAATCCCGTTCCCCATCCAGAGCTTATGGACGTACTCGGCTTGCGGCGCCTTCCCGGCGCCGCCGGTGTGGGCGTGCATGTCGACGAAGCCCGGCATGATGTACATGCCACTCACATCAATCTCGCGCGTAGCGCCATCCGGACGGAGCGCCTCATTGATAGGGGCCATCGGGAACCCGACCGCCCGGATCTCGACGATACGGTCATCCTCCACGACGATGTCGACCGGCCCGAGCGGCGGGCTTCCCGCGCCGTCGATGTATATGCCGCCTCGAAGGATCAGGCGCTCATGTGGTCCGTCGCCTTCATCTGCTCCACGACGAGTCGTTTCTTCCATGCCGCCCTGCTGAGCGGCGATTCCGCTTGTCAAAACGAGTGTCGCCACGGCGGCGCCAGCCGTCCGTAAAATCAAGTGATGCAGCTTCATGTTGCCTCCCCCAAAATCCACAAAACGATTTCGACGCCGGGAATCCCCACGGCGAAGGGCCGTAAAGATCTGTGGCCAATGGCTTTCGCGCTACGTCAGGCCACGGCCGGTGCCATCGGGACACAATCAGGCGATATTAGAGGTCGGTTTTTCCACGAAGTATTCGGTTTCTCTGCGGAGTGCATTGAACACCACCAACGCCCCCGATCCGCGCGAACAGGCGCAACCGATTCCCGACGATGTCGTTCGGGAGGTGGGAGAGTTGCGAGCCGAACTCACGCGGCACTCGGACCTCTACTATCACGAGGCGCGCCCCGAAATCGGCGACGCCGAGTATGACGAGCTCTTTCGTCGACTCCAGGCGCTCGAGGCGCAGTTCCCCGGGCTCGCCACTCCCGACTCCCCGACACACCGCGTCGGCGCACCGCCCCAGGACCGATTTCAGACCGTCGACCACGTTGCGCCGTTGCTGTCTCTCGACTCGTCTGAGAAGGCGGCGGACATTGTTCGGTTTGACGAACGCGTGCGAAAAGCTCTGGGAGAGGGGGTCGACCCGGTCTATATCCTGGAGCCCAAGCTGGACGGCGCATCGATCGAGCTCGTTTACGAGGATGGTGTTCTGGTCCGTGCCGTGACACGGGGGGACGGGCGTGCAGGTGAGGGTGTCACTGAGAACATCCGGACGATCGGCACGGTGCCACTGAAACTCCGTACCGATGTCCGCCCTGCGCCAAGCCTGCTCGCTGTAAGGGGTGAGGTCCTCATGTATGTGTCAGACTTTGCCGACTTTAACGCGGGGCTCAAGGCATCCGGCCAAGAGCCGTATGCCTCGCCTAGGAACTCGGCGGCCGGAGCCGTACGGCAGCTGGACTCTCGTGTGACCGCCACCCGGAAGTTGGACCTGCTCGTATACGACGTTCTTCACGTCGAAGGCACGTCGTTCACGACCGACACGGAGGGCGTCGAGGCGATCCGGAGCTGGGGTTTCAGCGTGCCCGACCGGATCGAGACGGTCCGGTCAGCTGACGAGATTCTCGCGTACCACGCGGGGTACGACAGCGATCGAGATGCCCTCGACTATGAGATCGACGGGGTAGTCATCAAGCTCGATGATCACCAGGCGCGCCGAGCGATGGGATCGACCTCACACCACCCGCGCTGGGCGATAGCCTTGAAGTTCGCGCCCCGTCAGGAAGTAACGGTCATCGAGAAGATCGACATTCAGGTCGGCCGTACCGGTGTCCTCACGCCCGTCGCCTGGCTTCGTCCGGTGTCGGTCGGTGGGGTGACGGTGTCCCGAGCTTCGCTGCACAATCGAGAGGAGCTCAAGAGGAAGGACCTACGGGAGGGGGACACCGTCCGGATCCAGCGGGCTGGTGACGTGATTCCGCAGGTCGTCGAAGTGGTCGAGCCCGGGCCGAATCGCGCGGCACCGTATGAGATGCCGGTGTCGTGCCCGGTGTGTGGAACGGACACTTACGAAGATGGCCCCAGAACCCTATGCCCAAACCGTTTTGGGTGTGAGGCTCAGCTGAAAGGGAGGATCATCCACTTCGGAGGACGGTCAGCGCTGGACGTAGAGGGACTCGGCGAGGAGACTGCGAATCTCCTGGTAGACCTTGGCCTCGTCACGAACCTCGCCGAACTGTTCGACCTGGAGCCCGCGCAGCTGATAGGCCTCGACGGCTTTGCGCAGAAGTCCGCGACCTCGCTCGTCGAGGCGATACGCTCGAAGCGCGCGCCGGAGCTCACTCGCTTCCTGATCGCCCTGGGCATTCCCGAGGTAGGCGTAACCGTCGCGCGCACCCTCGCGCGGACGTTCGGTTCATTCGATGCGATTCGTGGCGCGGACGCGGAGGCGCTCGTGGCGATCGACGGTATCGGGCCTCGCATGAGCGAAGCCATCATCGAGTTCTTTGCCGATGAGCGAAACGCTACCGCAGTAGATGCGATTCTGGCTCGCGGTGTGGTTCCACAAATGGTCGACGTTGTCGATGTGGAGCTGCCGGACCTGGGCACCGCGGTCTTCACGGGTGCGATTCCTGTCGCGCGCGTGGTCGCTGAAACGGCATGGAGGTCTGTGGGAGGTAGTACGTCGGGTTCGGTGTCGAAGAAGACGACCTTTGTCGTTGCGGGCGAGAGTGCTGGATCCAAGCTCGAGAAGGCAGAGCGCCTCGGCGTGGAGGTTATCGATTTCGACGCCTATCGGGTCCGCCTTCGTGAACACGGTGGCGACATCGACGGGGGAGACGGTTGATGGAGAACCTCGACGTCTCTCGAACGCTCACAACGCTTGCCGACCTCCTGGAGATTCAGGGGGCGAGCCCGTTCAGGATTCGGGCCTACCGCAACGCAGTCAACACGATCAACAGCCTGAGTCGCTCACTCGTGTCGATGCTCGAAGCGGGAGAGGACCTGACGGAGCTGTCCGGCGTCGGGAAGGGTGTCGCGACGCATATTGGAGAGCTGATCTCGACGGGCCGCATCACGCGGCTCGAAGAGGTCTCGGCGGAGATTCCCATCACCCTTGTTGAGCTCGTACGACTCGACGGCGTGGGGCCGAAGAAGGTCAGGAAACTATTCGAAGAGCTGAGCGTGCGGACTGTGGACGATCTCGAAGCGCAACTGGACGCGGGGACGGTCGAGAATCTGGATGGATTCGGTCTGAAGAGCGTCGAGAAGATTCGACGCTCCATCGAGGATCATCGAAAGCACACGGGCCGCTTCCAGATCCACGAAGTGGAAAAGCTGATTGCTGGAATCCTCGAGCATGTGAAGCAGACGCCTGGGGTGGAGGACGCCCAGGTCGCAGGTAGCCTGCGCCGAAGAAAGGAGACGATTGGCGACGTCGACATTCTGGCGTGCTGCGAGGGCGACGGATCGTCAGTCGTAGATCATTTTGTTGCGTATTCGGGGGTAGATCGTATCTCAGGGCAGGGGTCCACCAAAGGAAGCGTGGTGCTGCACTCCGGGCTTCAGGTGGACCTCCGTGTGATCCCAGGACAGTCGTACGGTGCAGCCCTTCAGTACTTCTCGGGTTCGAAGGCGCACAACGTCGCGCTTCGCACTCGAGCTGTAAGGCAGGGCCTCCGAATGAATGAGTGGGGGGTTTTCCGTGTGCCTGACGGCGCAGATCCAAGGACACTAGGCAAGGAAGAGGGAGAGCGCCTGGCCGGGGACAGCGAAGAGGGAGTCTACGATGTGCTAGGCCTTCCTTGGGTGCCACCTGAGCTCCGAGAAAACCGAGGCGAAGTCGAGGCTGCTCTCGGTGGGACACTCCCGAACCTTGTGACCCTTGAGGATATCAAGGGCGACCTCCAGATGCACTCCACATGGAGCGACGGGAAGGTGTCTGTCGAAGACATGGCGATCGCCTGTAGGAACCTCGGCTACGAGTACATGGCAGTGACCGACCACAGCCAGGTAATGGCGATGGTTCAAGGCCTCACGCCTGAGCGTGCGCGTGAGCAGTGGGTGGAGCTCGATGAGGTTCGGGAGCGCGTGAAAGGAATTGAACTTCTGCGCTCTTGCGAGATCGACATTCTGAGGGAAGGCGAGCTGGACATGCCGGACGACATTCTTGAGGAGCTCGATCTTGTCGTGGTCTCGGTCCACTCGTTCATGGATCAAGACAAGAAGACTATGACCGAGAGAGTGCTGAAGGCGATAATGCACCCGACTGTTGATATCCTTGCCCATCCGACCGGGCGTATTATCAATCGTCGTGAGCCGTTTGAGATGGATGTTGACACAGTGCTCGAAGCAGCTGCGGAACTCAGCGTCGCCGTTGAGCTGAACGCGAATCCGAACCGACTGGATCTCAGTGATGTGCACGTGCATCGTGCTCGCGAACTGGGTGTCCCGGTGGTGATCAGCACGGACGCACATTCGCCCCGAGGCCTCCTCGATATGAGATTCGGGGTGGATCAGGCTCGACGGGGGTGGCTGGAGGTCGGTGACGTGCTGAACACGAAGACCAGAGACGAGTTCATGGCCTGGGTCAGGCGACGTGCCTGACATGGTCTTCGATGTCGCCCTGCTCACGCTGGGGGTTGGCGTTCTCTACTTCGGTGCAGAGTGGCTCGTCCGCGGCTCAGCGCGCCTGGCGGCTACGCTTGGTGTGTCGCCGATCGTGGTGGGGCTCACCGTCGTTTCGTTCGGCACGTCCGCGCCCGAACTCGTCGTTTGCATCGTGGCCGCGCTGGGTGGCAACCCCGATCTGGCCATCGGAAACGTCATGGGCTCCAACCTAGCGAACATCGGGCTCATTCTTGGTCTGACCGCGATTGTCAGACCGCTGGAGGTTAAGTCCCGCATCGTGTGGCGTGAGATGCCGATCATGCTGCTCGTGACCGCCGCACTCTTTCCGCTACTGTGGGATCTCGAGCTCACTCGCGGTGATGGCGTGCTTCTGCTGATGGCGCTGACTGCCTACCTCGTATCCGCCTTTCGGTCGGTCGAGGACCAGGCACCGGAGGTTCTCGGTGAGTACAAAAACCTCGTAAAGACCTCGGCCGAAGATCGGCCGAGGGTTCACGCACCGGACATTCTCTGGATTCTGGCGGGATCGGCATGCTTGGTGCTCGGTGGCTACTGCATCGTCGAGGGCGCGGTTCAGGTGGCGTCTTCACTCGGAATCTCTCAGGTCGTAATTGGTCTGACCGTCGTCGCGGTGGGCACGTCACTCCCGGAGCTCGCGACGGCAGTTGTCGCGGCTGCCCGGAGTGAGACGGATATCGCGGTCGGCAACGTTATCGGCTCGAACATCTTCAATGTGACGGCGATCTTGGGAACGGCTGCGCTCCTGGAGCCGATCAGGGTTCCGGCCTCGATTCTCTCTCGGGAACTCCCAGTGGTGATCGCAATCTCCCTGCTGCTTTTTCCACTGCTCAGGAGCGGTTGGCGTATCCGGAGATGGGAGGGAGCGATTCTGTTGTCGGCGTATGCCGCGGCCGGGGTCTACCTCCTTTAGCACTCCCTTCGCACACACCCGAAGGATAGCTTTCCTGCCCTGACTCAACCCCTCCCACGAGGAGCCAAAGCACATGCTGTCGATTGATCTCACCGGCAAACGAGCCTTCGTGGCGGGCATCGCCGACGACAAGGGATACGGCTGGGCGATTGCTAAGGCCCTTGCAGAGGCGGGTGCGTCGATCTGCGTGGGGACATGGCCGCCCACGATGCGGATCTTCACGAAGAGCTTGGAACGTGGGAAGCTGGACGTGTCGCTGCCCGGCGGCGGCGAGATTGAGTTTGAGCGGGTTTATCCGTTTGACGCCGTTTACGACACGGACGACGTGGTTCCGGCGGACGTCGCGAACGACAAGCGATACGTGAAATTAAGCGGCTACTCGATCCAAGGAGTTGCCGACAGCATGAAGGCGGACTTCGGGGATGGATCCGTGGATATCCTCGTCCACTCTCTCGCCAATGGGCCTGAGGTGCAGAACGACCTCCTCGATACAAGTCGCCCCGGTTATCTGGCGGCCGTTTCTGCGAGCGCATTCTCCATGGTGAGCATGGTGCAGCGTTTCGGACCGCTTATGCGACCGGGTGGATCCGTGGTATCGCTGTCCTATCTGGCGGCTGAGCGAGTGATTCCCGGATATGGCGGTGGCATGAGCTCAGCGAAGGCCGCGCTCGAGAGCGACACACGCACTCTCGCTTTCGAGGCGGGTCGTCGCTGGGGTATTCGCGTGAACACCATCAGTGCGGGCCCACTCGCGAGCCGGGCAGCAAGGGCGATTGGGACGATCGAACGCATGGTCGAATACTACGAAGAGAACGCCGCTCTCCCAGAGGCGAACACCGCCGATGAGGTTGGCTGGGCGGCGGCCTTCCTGTGCTCACCCCTCGGATCTGGAATTACCGGCGAGACGCTGCATGTAGATAAGGGCTACCATGCGATGGGGATGCAGGCGGAGCCCCAGCTTTCGGCGGAGTAGTGAACCAGGGCGACCGGCCGTTTGGTAAACAGCTGCCCAGAATCGTCAGCACACCGCCCGGCCCCCGCTCGCGCGAGATGGCGGCTCGGCTCTCGAAGGTCGAGTCACGAAACATCACTTGGAGTAGTCCGGACTGGCCTGTGTTCTGGTCGGAGGCTGAGGGTGCGAATGTGCGCGATGCCGACGGCAATGTGTTCATCGACCTGACCTCAGCGTTCGGTGTAGCCTTGCTCGGACACCGGAGTGCGCCCCTGGAGAAGGCCCTCCGGGAAGAGCGGCTGATCCATGGGATGGGCGACATTCACCCGCCTGTTCGGAAGCTGGAGCTCCTTGAGCGGTTGGCCGAACTGTCTCCGTGGGACGAAACCCGCATCGTTCTGGGAAGCACCGGGTCGGAAGCGGTCGAGGTCGCGCTCAAGACCGCGGCGCTCGCTTCCGGCCGCCCGGGCGTTCTAGCATTCGAAGGGAGCTATCATGGCCTCACACTGGGGTCACTTGCGGTAACGGAGCGTCCGCACTTCCGGAGTGGCTTCGAACGCCGGCTCTACGGTGGTGTCGCGTTCGCCCCCTGGCCGGAAGGAGCAAGAGCCCGGCGTGGCACGGATGCCGAGACCAACCGCTGCTCTGCCGAGGATGCCCTAGAGCGGATCAGGGTCTTCCTCAGCGATGGGGCACCCAACGGTGATGAGATCGGCGCCATCATCGTTGAGCCGATGCAGGCACGTGGTGGTGCGCGTCTCGCTCCGGACGGCTTTATGTCGGAGCTCTCCGATCTGGCAGCCGCATTTTCGACTATTGTGATCGCAGATGAGATATTCACGGGCCTTGGCAGGTGCGGAGCCACGCTCGCCTCTTCCCGGGTCGGATTACGGCCTGACATCGTTTGCGTGGGAAAGTCGCTTGGAGCAGGGCTTCCGATTTCGGCCTGCATGGCCCCTGCGGAAATCATGGATGCCTGGCCTGATAGCGGCGGTGAAGCGGTGCACACCAGCACCTTTCTTGGACACCCACTCGCGTGTTCAGCAGCGATTGGTGCGCTTGAGGTCTTTGAGTCCGAAGCCATTTCCGACCAGTCGGAGCGGCGTGGAATCCAACTACTGGAGGCTCTGAAGGCCGAGCTCAGATCCGTCGAGGGAGTGCGCGAAGTGCGTGGCCTCGGGCTCCTGATCGGTGTCGAATTCGAAGATGCCCGTGGTGGACCGGACGCGGGTGCCGGGGTTCGCATCGCGGAGAGAGTTCTTCGGGATGGACTGATCGTTCTTCCCGCCGGTGAGGTGGGCGAGGTGGTGGAGTTCAGTCCACCGGTGGTCCTGACCGACGAGCAGGTGACCTTCGCGGTCGGGACGATTGGGCGGGCTGCGAGAGAAGTCCTCTGAGCTGGACCGGCGTCCTTTTCGACATCGACGGCACTCTCGTAGACACGGTAGATCTCATCCTGAAGAAGCTCCGCCTGACACACGGTTCCTCGAGACCATAGGCCAGACCCTGCCGATTCAATTGGCCGACTTAGCGCGGAGTGAGGACGAGCGCCTCGCCATGCTGGAGACGTATGTCGTGTATCAGCGGAGCGTCCACGATGAGATGGTTCAACCCTTTCCGGGTGCCATCGATGTGGTCAATCAGCTGAAGGGTCGTGGCACCCGCGTGGGCGTCGTCACGAGTAAGGGTCATCGGATTGCCTGACAGACCATGGATGTGTGTGGGCTGGGCGACCTGTTCGAGTTCGTGGTGTGCGGCGATCAGGTTGTGCGTGAGAAGCCTCACCCAGAGCCGGTGCTGGGCTCTCAATATTCATCTCGACCCGACGCGGGTGCTGTTCGTCGGTGATTTGCCGAATGCCCTTCGCGCGGGGGAATCAGCAGGAACGAAAACGGCGGCCGTTGGGTGGGGACCTATCGACCACCGCGTACTGCGGGCTGAATCACCCGACTACTTTCTGGACCAAGATGGGAGGACCTACTCGGTCTCACCCCTCTCTGGGGGGCTGCTCGCCGCATAACCTGGGACAGGAAGTCCTACTGTCGGTTCTCCCCGAAGGACGTCGCGAAGTCAATCTGTTCCGCGAGATTGAGATCCTTCTCAGAAATACCACCGACTTTTTGGGTCGAAAGCGTCAACGTCACGTTCCCAGTCCGTATATCGATGTCTGGGTAGTGCTTGTGCGTGTCCGCGAGCGTCGCGACACGGTTCACAAACACGATGGAGTCACGAAAGCGCTTGAACTGGAACTCTTTAGTGAGTTTGTTCGACCGCCTCTTCCAACCCCGTCGGGTGTTCATCCACCCCCGCACTGAATCTGGGGTCAGTTTCGTTTCTGTCTGCACTGCTGGCATCCTACAACTCCGTACCTGGAAATCGGTTGCGAGCGCCCGTTTTCGTCGTGGGACTGCGGACACAACCACTCGTGTGATACTAAAGACGCGTACCGCAGCGAAAGCGTTGAGGGGTTGAGGGGTTGAGCTTGCCGGATCGCTTGGGTACAATTTGTGCCCTCTGAAAAATGAGGGAATTAGATGCCCCTATCGTCTAGTGGCCTAGGATATCGCCCTCTCACGGCGGAGACCGGGGTTCGAGTCCCCGTAGGGGTATGGATGACAAGAGGTCCGGGTGCGAGCCCGGGCCTCCAGTGATTTCAGGGTCGCATAGCTCAGCTGGTAGAGCGCTACGTTCACATCGTAGATGTCGCAGGTTCGAGTCCTGCTGCGACCATGACTCCGCGGGGCCGGATTCCAGGCCGGCGGAGTCTTTTTCTGCCCTGAGAGTTCCCTAGATGCCTGAGTCGCGGACCGTTTCAGTGAGCTTCTCGAGATCCATGCGGAAGGCGATGCAGACGACTTCTCTGTCGCCGCCCTGATTCCACGATCGCTCACTCGGGTACATCGTTGTGAAGTCGATGACGGAATCTTTATACGGCTTCCCGATCGCCGCCCTGAAGCGATCATAGCACACCGCCATTGCCGCCTGATCTGCCGCGGCATCGCCCGGCCACTTATCTCCGGGCATGTCAAACGTGGCGTAGACCTCATTGTCGTGAGGCTCTGCACAGGGGACTGCCGGAATGTCCTGCACCTCGTTGCCCATAAATGCGCCGTCGTCGAAGCAGTCGCCGACCCGTACCTCGAAGGCACTGAGGGTTTCCGACTCGGCGATGAACTCGTCGTCTCCGCGCGTCGCCGCCTTTGTGAGGCCGATTCCGACCGCGGCGGCGAGGATTCCCACAGTAATGAGTTGGCGTGCTGTCATGGGGACTCTTTTGACGCTGACGAAGGTTCGGGTGGTCCCGGTTCATCGACGATAGGGTCGGGGTCTCTGGTACGGCAACGAAGAATGCCGGTCAATTTCCCGTCGGACTGAGCGTAGAGGCGATGACCGCGCCCGCGACTACTGCGACGATCCCGAAGGCCATGGATGAAGCCGCGTATCCGCCGGCCTGCCAGAAATGGCCCTCGCGGGCCATGGCCACGGTTTCGTAGCTGAAGGTGCTGAACGTCGTGAACGATCCGAGGAACCCGATTCCGATGAACTGTCGAACCTGAGTCGATGGCGCGCGCGACTGAAGCCATACCATGAGGAAGCCCAGGGCGAAGGCCCCGATGATGTTGACCGCGAAGGTGCCCCATGGCAGTGAATCACCGACTAGTCGCCGGACAAATTCGGTGCCGTAGTAGCGGGTGAGCGCACCCAGCGCCCCGCCCAGACCTACAACGATCGGTGTCATGCGCCCTCCTTGCCCGGAGACTCGAGGAACGACTGGATCGCTGCAGAAATCTCCTTCGGGGCGTCTTCCTGGATGTAGTGCTTGGCGTCGAGGCGCTGCACCCGGCAGTTGGTAAACGTCTCCCGGAAACGCTCCATGAACGGCCGTGTGAACATCAGATCGTGCATGCCCCAGGTCAGGAGCATCGGCACGTGTGGGAGGGAGGTCTGCACATCTTCCTCCAGATCCCTGAGCCAGTGTGTCGCTGCCATCAACTGGACAGGGAACTCCGCTACACCCATGCGGCTGGTGGGTGTCGGGAGCGCTTCTCGATAGTGGTCCATGACTTCGTCGGAAAGCGGGTGCTTCACTGCCCACGGCATGACTTTCTCGACGAAGAAATTGTTATTGATAATCTGGCTCTGCACCGGGGCCATCGACATCACGTATGCGAATGACTTTCCCTGCCATGAATCCACCGGCCAGAACCACGTGTTACCCATGACCAAGGCCCGGACTCGAGGCAGTTCATCGACGGCGACCCTGAGCCCGATGGGGCCACCCCAGTCCTGCCCCATAATTGTCAGGTTTTTAAGATCGAGGTGTCGCACCAGATCCCGCACGACGTTGGCCTGTTCGGCTGGAGTGTACCCATACGTATCGGGGCGGGTCGAAAGACCGAATCCCGGATAGTCGACGGCGATACACCTGAAGTGTTTCTTCAGGCGGATGATGATTCCGCGATAGAGGAAACTCCATGTCGGGTTTCCGTGCAGAAGCAGGATCGGATCGCCGGCCCCTTCGTCCACGTAGTGGACCTTCCCGACACGGCTGTCGAACCATTTCGACTCGAACGGGAACAGTCGGTGGTCGGGCTTGAAAGGAGATTTGTGTACCAAGCTTTTCTCTTGGATAGGGTGCTGTGGCTGACCAAGAATGGCCGATGCACCCGTGTGCGGGAAGGTGGCCTGAGTTGTCTGACGTATCGCGGCCCTCTCATGCTGCGTGGTTCGATACGGCATGTAGAGTCCCGGAACCTATCCCCATGTGGAGGCAGGATGCTCAGGACAATCGTACCCATCGTGGCTGCCGCGCTTACCCAGGGATGCATCGTTGGAGATCAGTTTCGGCTCAGACGCGTGAGGTCGCAGCACTCCGGGTCGGACTCGGCTACTTGTACTAGAGGCTCTCGCATCCACACATACAAAAAGGGCCGCCGGGCGAACCCGACGACCCCTTCAGGAGGATCGACATGAGTCGTCTATTTCATGGAGCTCTCGACGATCAGCTGCCCGACTCGATGTCGGATGCCATTTCCGGCGGGTCACCATCGTGGTCGATGACCAGCACTACGCGGCGGTTCTCCCAGCCTTCCGTGCCCGGGCCCCATCCTTCAGAGACGAGGCGACGGGTGTCCTCACCGTAGCTGACGACCTTCACTCCATCTTCAGTCATCGCGGTGCTGCCGATAAGGTACTCAGCGACGGTTTTCGCACGCTCTTCGCCAAGCCAGAGATTGTAGTTCTTGTCACCGGACGGATCCGTGAAGCCTTCGACCGTCACGAGCGCGTCGGGATAGTACTTCTGAGCAACGCTGCTGAAGCGGGCCAGGACGTCCTGATCGTCCGACTCGACAGTCGCGTCGTCGAAGCCGAAGTAGATGGGAACGTTGAACCGGAGTTCGTCTTCGAGACGAGAAATCGTGACCTCGAAGTCTCGTTCCATCTGCTGAAGATCACGCTCGAGCGCGGCGAATCGGCGCTCCATGTCGGCGAACTTGTTGGCGGCGTCACTGGCCACGGCCTCATCGCCACTGGCCATCGCTTGCTGCATATCCGCACGAAGCGCAGAGAGACTCGCATCCAAGTCGTCCGGGCTGACCGTTTTGCACGCACCAGCGGCGCCTGCGAAGGCGAGCGCGGCGACGAGGCCGAGTTTCGAGGTGAGTCTGAGCGTACTCATTTGGTGAGCTCCCTTAGTTGGTGCGTTGCTGCGAAATAATGGTGAGAGTCTATCTCCCCCCGATGACGAAGAAGACTAGATGCAGGAAGAGTGCCAATCTCGAGAGACTAGCAATGGCAACGTGATTGGTGCGTGGGTTATCGAGACCCAATCAGTCGGGACACCTCGGCGACCCAGACGTGATCACTCACGATCTAGCCTTTGAGCATTCCACCTGCGACGAACACCTGTCCGCCGGCCAGGCCCACGTTGCGATGATCCATGGTTGCGACCGGCAGCGGCGGTAGCTCGCCCCACAGATCGAGGTCCGGGGCGTAGGTGAGAATCTGACGGTTCGGCTCGGAGGGCACCCCGTCGTATCCGATTCCGCTGTAGTTGTAGGGATTGTCCGTCCCTCCGACGAAGGTGGCGTAGTCACCGATGGCGCCGGACGCTGCGCGGTAGAGTGGTGGCCCCGGATGAGGAGAGATCAGGGCCCAGGACACATCGGTGAGATCGTCGGCGGGGAGTCTCCCCACCCAGGAGGCCGTGTCGATGACGAATCAGGGACGGGTCTCCACGATCGCTCCCGTATGGCCGAATACCGGACGTCCTGGTATCGGTGAGCCGGCCTGCCATGAGTCCGATGCCGGGTTGTAAAACTGAACGTCGGTGATGTTATCCGTGTCGTGCCATCCGGAGACCAGGGCGATCTCTTCTCCTTGCCATACACCCGACGCGGCATCGTCGGTGGGGACGGGGATATCCGCTCCACGGCTCCACGCATCGCTCGACGGGTCGTAGATCGCCACGTCCGAGAGAGATCGCTCTCCCCCGTCTTCGGCCACCGTGTAGCCGCCGATGACGTAGATCCGGCCGTCCACGACTTGGGCCGTGGCGGCCAGACGACCGGGGCCGGGGACCGGATCAATGGCGGCCCACTGATCGACTCCGACGTCCCACCGATACGCTGCGTTGGTTACGCCACCCGGGGGTCCCTCATGCCCGCTCTCGCCGCCGAG
>Ga0308018_10000373_pt1 | contig 23422 bp, 16 predicted proteins | sample Neamet282_FD_203130 | JGI IMG/M metagenome (GOLD analysis project Ga0308018, IMG submission 203130) | Marine microbial communities from water near the shore, Antarctic Ocean - #282 | ecosystem: Environmental > Aquatic > Marine > Unclassified | place: Southern Ocean | collected 2014-10-01
TAAGTGAAAATGTGACATACACGTTTTCAAATCCAGCAGGGTCAGGATATGGCAGCAGCTTTGTTCTGAAAATAACTCAAAACGCTTCAGCAAAAACAATAACCTGGCCCGCAACCGTGGATTGGGCGGCGGCAACAGCGCCAACAATTAGTACGGGATCAGGAAATGTAGATGTTTTTGTTTTCGTCATAGTTGATTCGACTAATTATCTTGGATTTACAGCAGGACAGGTATTGAGCTAATGACTAGTGCAAATAAAATACTGATGGGTAGTGGTGCTGTTGCAGAGCCGTTTGAGATAGAGAAGTCTTTGATATTTTCGCAAACAAACGATTATTTGAAAAGAACCCCTTCTTCAGCAGGAAATAGAAGAACATTTACACTTAGCTATTGGGTAAAAATAACAACAATTGATGGGACATCTAGAGTAATCATGACGGCAGGGACTAGCAACTCTGATGTCTTTCATCATAATTTTGAAAGCGGCGGAACTCCAGACGATGCATTAAGAGTTGTATATTATGCTAGTAGTGCTTTTCAAATAAACTTAACTACTAACAGGGTATTTCGTGACCCATCAGCTTGGTATCATATTGTTTTAGCGATTGACACAACTCAAGGAACAGCAGCTAATCGAGTAAAAATGTACGTTAACGGCGTACAAGAAACTTCTTTTGCAACGTCTGTTTATCCTAATCAAAATCTAGAGCTTAATGTAAATACTGCTACTGCACATTGGCTTGGTCAGTATCACAGTGCAGATTTTCCGTTGAAGTCTTACTTAGCAGAAACACACTTTATCGACGGTGCTGCAAAAGCAGCAAGCGACTTCGGTGAAACCAACTCAGACACAGGGCAATGGATACCCAAAGAATACACAGGCGGTAGTTACGGAACTAACGGGTTCTACTTGCCGTTTAATAAAACGCAGCCGCATCATTCATCTGTTTTTAGTGGAAATAATAGTTACCTTATTGTTACAGATGATAATAGCCTAACGCCAGGAGATACTTTTACTTGGGAGGCTTGGGTCTATCCAACAGCCCTTTACTCATATAATACTATTGCTTCGCAGGATGGTTCGGGTGGATATTATTGGAGTGTGCAGGCTAATGGCTCTATGCAATTTTATAGCCCTAGTGCAGAGCATAATAGTGCTGCGGGGCTAGTAGCTTTAAATCAATGGAGCCATGTTGCGTACTCATGTAGTGGCGGAACGGCTTATTTTTATTGTAATGGTTCAAGGTCTGGAAGCGCATTCTCTCGTAACATATCAAACATTAGTGCTAATTTGCATATTGGAATGATAAATACAACGAGTTGGGATTTTTACGGCTCAATGACTGACGTTAGATTAGTTGTTGGTACATCTCTTTATAACAGTTCAACTTATACAGTACCAACAGCGCCTCTTACAGCTATCACAAACACTGTTTTATTGACTTGTCAGTCTAACCCTATTGTAGACGCTTCATCTTCAAATCAGACTGTTACCGTCAATGGAACATACACTCCTGTCGGAACGTCGTTAGCTGTACCCCCTCAATTTACCGGCATTGATTTAATAGGAGGAGATTCTTCTGGAAATGGAAATAACTACTCTGCTTTTAATCTAGCCAACTCTAATATTGTAAACGACTCGCCTACGAATAACTTTGCTACTTGGAACCCTGCTATTCCTACCCCGTATTATGTGTTCTCTGACGGTAACTTAAAACTAACTGTTCCAAACCAGTGGAGAAATGGAATTGCAACAATGGGGGTATCAACTGGAAAATGGTACTGGGAACAAATAGTAAGCCCATCCAACTTGCAATATTGTAATCTTGGGTTCGTCACAGACACGGGATTATTTGATAACTGGCTGGCCGCTGGTACTTATATTGGCTATAAACCATGGTCTTGGGGTTACGATGGATCAAATGGAAAACTTTGGCACAATGCCGCTGGCGGTACACAACTAACAGTCGCACCTACTACTGAGTGGAAAGCGGCTGTTGCACTCGACTTAGATAACGGAAAAGCTTGGTTCTCTTTAAACGGTGTTTGGATGGGTACAGGCGCTAATCCTTCAACTGGAGCAGGGGCAGCCTTTACAGGATTAGCAGACGGATCTACTTACTACCCTGCTACTACTATTTACAATCTGAACTCAACAGCTAACTTTGGTCAGAACGGCACGTTTAGCGGTCTTGCAACTGCCCAAGGCAATGAAGACACAAATGGTATTGGTGACTTTTTCTATCCTGTGCCTTCTGGATTTTCAGCACTCTGTACCAAGAACCTCCCAGACCCAGCCATCCCCCTGCCGTCAGAGCATTTTAATACTCTGCTTTACAACGGAAGCGGCAATACAACTAACAACGTCACTGGAGTAGGATTCCAACCTGATCTTGTTTGGATCAAAAGAGGAAATGTTAGCGCTCACCCTTCTTTGCAGGATTCGCTTAGAGGTCCTAATAAAACAATGGCTCCCTCTACAATTAACGTAGAAACTTCTGATAGTGGTGCAGGACTAAGTGCTTTTACGTCAGATGGTTTTACCGTCTATGAGCATGCCAGCGCACAGGGTGTAATAAATAGCGGTAATATGATTTCTTGGAACTGGAAAGCCAATGGGTCAGGGTATACGGACACAAGCGGAGATATAGACGCAGTAGTCTCAGCTAATCAAGCCGCTGGTTTTAGTATCGTAACTTGGACTTCAAACGGAACTGATGCAGGAACTGTTCCTCATGGTCTAGGTGTTACTCCAGAAATAGTAATTTATAAAAGAAGAAATTCAACATCTCCCTGGTATGTATTTATAAACGGTTTAATTGACGGCTCCCTAGATTATATGCATTTAGACAGTACTAATATTAAACAAAATTCGCTGTCTCAGTGGGGCACACCAAGCTCATCAATGATTAGCAATATTGGGTGGAGCAGCGGGGACGCACTCGTTGCATATAATTTTGTTTCAAAACCGGCTTTCAGCAAGATGGGCGTTTACACCGGCAATGGATCTTCTACGGATGGGCCATTTGTAGATTTAGGTTTCAAGCCAGCTTGGGTGGTAACCAAAAATACTAGTGTTGCAAGAGCATGGTTGCAAAGCGATAACAAAAATAACCCGAGCAATGTCGTTAATAAGTATATTTCGCTTGACCAAGACGCAGCAGTAGACACATATGCGTGGGCTGATTTTTTAAGTAATGGTTTTAAAGTTAGAAACAATGGTGCATCAGTTAATACTGATGGAAATGTTTACCTTTACCTAGCCCTAGCGGAAAGTCCGTTCAAAAGCGCTACAGGGCGCTAACAGGAGAAAAAAATATGTACGCACAAATTACAGATGGGGCGATATCGGCAACGGGTACCATCCGGCAGTTGTTTCCCCAGACCAGCTTTCCTGGTGGTATAGCCGATAGCGACTTCAGGACAGCCAATGGTCTACAAGATATCGTTCTTGGTGAGCAAAAAGACCGCAAGTATTACTGGGTCACGCAAGGCGACATAACTCTTGTAGACGGCGTAGCGACTCAAGGTTTTACTAATACCGCAATGGCTGTTGAGGATGTTGACGCTAAAGACGCTGACGGCAATCAGTTGTATGTGCAAGTCTATGACCCAGATGAAGGCGATGATGGGGCAATGGTAGATACTAGCGAGAAGCTAATCACCCGTGGCTTGAAGTACAACTTTAAAAATCAAATCAAGTCTCAATCTAACAGTGCGTTAGCCAATACGGATTGGATGGTCATTCGTAAGGCAGAGCGTGAAGTGTCTATACCTGATGCCACAGTGACGTATCGTGCAGCAGTGATTACAGAATACGGAAGGCTAAAGGCAGCTATTACTGGTGCAGCAGACGTTGATGCACTAGCGGTTGTGATGGGCGCACAAAACTGGCCCGCAGAGTAGTAAGGAGTTTTTAAAATGCTGGCACTACAATCATTGATCGCACCCGTCACTGGACTTCTTGATAAATTCATAGAAGACAAAGACCAGAAAAACGCATTGGCGCATGAAATTGCGACCATGTCTGAGCGTCACGCTCAAGACCTGGCTAAAGGTCAACTCGAAATCAATAAGGTTGAGGCGTCATCGACCTCCTTGTTTGTTTCCGGTTGGCGCCCAGCCGTTGCTTGGGTGTGCGTTCTTGGTATGGCTTCAAACTTCGTCCTAATCCCGATGGCAAATTTTGCCCTGGCAATCCTAGAGTCAGACATTACGGTGCCTTTAATCGACACATCCACAATGATGCCAGTTTTAATGGGAATGCTCGGCTTAGGCGCTATGCGAACGGTAGAAAAAATTAACAAAGTGTCACGGGAGAAGTAGGTGAGCGGAGTTAAGGTACAAGGTTTTGGCGGCAAAGCTCCAAAAATGTTTGCGCGAATGCTGCCGCAAGAAATGGCTCAAATCGCGACGAATACAAAATTAGATAGCGGTAGGCTTGAAGGCTGGAAAGCTAATTCAAACGCAATTGGACTAACTGTCTATGGTGGTCACTCGGTAACTGCTAACACAAAATCTTTATTCAAATACGGCTCGTTTTGGCTAGGCTCTAACAACGAAGCTGACTTCATCAGATCGCCCATTGCAGAAGATCCACATCATAGAATCTATGTAACAGGCGCCCATAGTTACCCGCAAATGACTACTGGCTTTATAGTGTCTAGTGGTAATTTTTACAGGCTTGGAATACCCGCTCCAACGCAATTTTCTTCAGCACCACTATTAGTCCCCGCAACTAGCTTAAACGTCGATACTGAGGAACCTTCAAGCGTATCTTACATATACACCTACGTTTCTGCATACGGGGAAGAAGGACCACCAAATGTTGCGGATATAACTCACATACTCAACAAGCGCACTGACCAGTTAGTTAGAATTACTTTTCCTACTGTGGCAGCACCAAACTCAGTCATTTCAACAAAAAGGATTTATCGCACAGATGCCACTGGAACTTTCCGAAGGGTGACGGAGGTTCCGGCGGCTCTTCTTGAATATGACGATATTAGAACTAACGCTCAGTTAGGTGAAGCTATCCAATCTACAGGTCATGTAGGTCCACCAGACAACAACGCGACCGATCACCCAAACGGTCAAATGTTAGGGCTTATCAGTTTGCCCAACGGGATTGTCGCTGGATTTTCAGGACGGACAGTCATTTTCAGCGAGGCATTTCTTCCCCACGCATATCCAGTAGCAAATAGTCTGACACTTAAAAGCGACATTGTTGGTTTGGCTCCTATGACTAACGGTGTTCTTGTACTAACCAAAGAAAAACCAGCAATGATTTCTGGTCTTGATCCAAGATCGATGAGTATGACCGAAATAGACTCAACGCTTTCCTGCGTGAGTAAGCGGTCTATTGTCGATATGGGTTCCTACGTTCTTTACGCCTCTCCAGACGGTCTGGTTAGAGCCACAGAGCAAGGACTGACCTTGATAACAGAACCACTAATATCGAGAGATCAGTGGCAAGAATTAACGCCATCGTCTATCACCGCCTTTCAATACGAAGGACAGTACATCGCGTTTTACACCAACGGTACTGAGTCAAAAGGTTTTATCTTTGACCCTCGCGGCGGGTCTGACGCTTACGTCAAGTTAGATTTTCACGCGACAGCAGGATTTAACGATCTAGAAGAGGATTTGCTGTACTTAGTGGTTGGAGGAAGTGTCGTTAAGTTTGCCTCTGGCAGCGCGGCATTGCAGTACCAGTGGAAGTCGAAAAAGTTTTATAACGAAAACCCAGTGAACATGGGCGTGGCGAAAGTAGACAGAGAAGGATCTGGATCTGTTACTTTCAAGCTTTGGGCTGACGGGATACTCAAGCACACACAAGTGGTTGCAGACTCTAGCCTGTTTCGTCTTCCTAGCGGGTATAAGGCGACTGAATTTGAGTTTGAAGTAGTATCGCAAGTACCGATAAATGCTATCTGCGTCTATGAAACAGCGGGGGAAGTCGGTGTCGGTTAAACCAAAAACTGCAAACCTGAACGTCCCCGCAACCTACTCTGCACAAGAAAGAAGGTTCGCTGAATCTGTAAAAGAAAACCTAGACGTCCTCACGGGTCAACGAGGAGAAGCTATTGATCGCGCAATAACATGGAGAGACTTGCTTGATTCTGGCTTGATCAAATTTAGAGACGGTTACTACCCAGGAGATGACCCAGGATTCGAGCCGATTCCTCCGGTGCTAGACGTAGATATTCCTCCAGCGCCAGGAAATCTTGTCGCCTCCGGTGCGTTCAGAATGATTCTTTTGAGCTGGACTATGGTCCGGTACAAAGGACATTCAAATTTCGAGATCTGGAGAAACGTGGCAGACGATCTCCCCACCGCTGCGTTCTTTTCTAACGTCCAAGGTTACACCAACCTGTATGCAGATGACGTTGGCGATAGTAGCGGGGCGGGTAAAACCTACTATTACTGGGTTCGAGCCGTCAACCTGAATGGCGTAGCGGGTCCATTCAATGATATAGATGGAACGGCTGGGACCACTCAGACTGACGTCGGTGTCCTAATAGATATTCTAGAAGGGCAAATTTTAGCAAGCACACTTAATACATCTCTTCAGGCAACCATCAACAAAATTGACCCGACTGAAGCTGTCGTTACGAACATGAAAGACATGTATACGGTCAAGATTCAGGCTAGTCATCCGCTAGTGAATGTAGCGGTCCCAACCACTGGGACGCTCAATTCAACGACAGGATCATCAACTGTGACATGTAATCACAGCGGCGCTGCTAATGCCCTCGTTGTTGGAGACGTTGTCAACATTGCAGGAGCCACAGGTTTTGGCGGGGCTATTACCGCAGCCATTTTAAACGGAAAACATATTATTACCGTGAGAACAGCGAACAGCTTCGCGTTTACAGCAGAGAGCGGATCGGGCGCAGTACTAGCCAACGGTGATGATACAACCACAAGCTCTGCCACCCTCACCTTCTTCGCTCCATACATCGCTGGTTTTGGTCTACAAAATGGGACGGATGTGGATGGAAACCCCACTTCAGCTTTCATCGTTAGTGCAGAAACTTTCGCGGTTGTTACGCCACAGAATGCATCGAGAATTACCGGTAACGATGTAACGAAAATGCCGTTCGCTATCACCCCAGGTTTTACAGATGATGTTGCGAACGCTGGTAACAATTTCACACCAACTGGTATCGTGGTTCCCGCTGGCGTCTATATTCGTAGAGGATTTATAGAGACAGCCAGTATCGTTAATCTCATCGCAGGTAACGTAACAGCGGATTTTATTAAGGCTGGAGTTGTTCAAAGCGGCACAACGATTATGACTCCCAGCATTAATATGGGGAATATCGTTACGCCTGATCTCGATAACCCAAAGTTCTGGCAATATACAGGCACTTCCCAACGGAACACTGATTTTAGCGTTTCTACCGGCGGTGAGATGCATGCCAACTACGGCAGGTTGAGAGGCATGGAAATCAGGTCGGCTGATGACACCGTTCTTTTAAGATCAGGTGGTGGAGCTTTTGGCACAGGTGGAAGCCTTATAAACAACGGCGATTTCCCTGGAGAGAAAAGTACATCCACAGCAACCGTAACATACGGGAACGGATGGACACCTGCTAATGGAACCGTGTCCTTCCAAACCGGACAGGCAACAATGGCAAGCGGATCTTGGATCGATTCTGAAATGTTTCCATTGACGCCAGGTGAAACTCTTTATGCAGAATTAACTGGACCCAATCTAGTTCAAGGAAGCTTTACGTTTACAGTTTTGGCGTATGATGCCGCTAAATCCTACTTAGGCTGGGCTTCAGGTTCTCATATTACGGGCGCTCAGTGGGACACTGCCAGCAACATAGCGGCTGGCGCACTTACAGTAAACTCAAACCAATTCATTGCTTACGGGAAAATCCGCGTAACGGCTATCGGGGGTGGAGGCGCCCAGATACTCCACAACGTCTTCCTTGGTAAATCACCACGACGAATTGGACCGACCTACGCATCGACATATATTCGAGATCTTAGCGTTGATACGCTACAGATAGCTGGTAATGCAGTTACTATCCCAGACGGTGATTCAGCGACAGGTCTTACCGTGAATGCAGGGAACTCGTACATTGACGTATCTCCTTATACGAACTTTGCTACTTGGAGTAATAGCTCTCTTCCTGGCGCTTTTATTCTTGGAGGGCAAGCTGGAATGACAGGGGCAGACATATCAAATGTTTCTTCTAAAGCAGCAACAGTTTCCATAAAAATCATAATCGAATGGCGAAACAGCGCAGGAGGCTATGCTCAAGACGTATCTCTCTCTAATTCAACAGTAGCTTCTCAGTCGTTTGCCGAGGGTTACGGAGGGCAAATAGTTACAACTAATTTTATTGCGGTGCCTACTAATTCCTACGGCGTAAGAATGAAAATGCAGGTTAAGAACCAATCCTTTCCCTCTTCGGGTTCAAGCAACCGAAGGGCGCATCAGTTCGGATTCTTTGCGATGGCAGCGAAACGATGAACAAGACTGCTATATTTTACGACGATAAAGGAATGATTACCCGTATCCGAACGGGTCCAACTGCCAACGTCGAGGCGACAGTCGAAGAATCAGAAGGCGCGTATATTTATTTTGATGACCGCCCTGATACCGATAACAAATATGTTGTCGATGAAGAGCTTGTAGCTATGCCCTCGCAGCCCAGCTCTAACCATCATTTCGACTACGATACCAAGGAATGGGTTCTGGATTTGGAGGAAGCGAAGCTCGATAAGTGGACCGAAATTAAAGGTAATAGAGAAGAGACTGAGTTCGGCTCATTCACCAAGGATGACCTCACATTTCAGAGCGACTCGAAGAGCCAGAGCAGAATCCAAGGCGCAGTCCAACGATCTCAAGCCGACCCAAGCATATCCATCGATTGGACCTTGGCAGATAACACTACACAGACCTTTACCGGTACTGAGTACATAGAAGTTGGGAACGCTTTGTCGTCCCATGTAGCAGCATGTCATGTGAAAGCTACCACTCTCAGAGGGCAAATTAATTCAGCGACAACGCTGGAAGAAATCAACGCAATCACATGGTAAAAACACAGAAGACCCTTACAAAAAAAGGGTTAATAAATCAAGAAGTTTGGTAAAATAAAATAGCGACCTGAAGTCTACCTTCGGCACCAATGGAAAGTCGCAACCCGCATCATGGACAGAATCAAATTAGCATTTGAGGATCGATTTTGTCCGTCACATACCGAAAAGCAATAGAAGCCGACATAGCTGATCTAGCTCCCCAGATGAGGGAACAGGATAGGCGTGAGATCTATTCTTCCCACGGCGTCACCCCACTGGAAGGGCTGACGTTATCTTTTGCTCAATCTGAAGATTGTAAAACCATCGAAGACCAAGACGGAAGAATCGTGGGCATGTTTGGCGTGGTAGACAAAGGAGATAGTGAAGGATCTCCTTGGCTTTTAGGATCCGAAGACCTGCCAAAAATAAATCATCAATCCAGCTTCCTTTCCCAAAGCAAAGATTGTTTCGCGGATATGAAGCTCCGGTACAGAAAACTAGACAATCATGTCCATGCCGAAAACTGGGTAAGTATTCGTTGGCTGAAGTGGCTAGGTTTTTCGTTCGATAAAGAGATTACTTGGGGATATCACCCCTCAAAATTCATTAAATTTTACTGGAATAAAGAAGGAGAAGCATATGTGTTTCCCAAGCGGTCCCGATGAACCAAAAGAAAGTATGGCAAAAATGGCTTTGGCTGAGACAGCGGCATCTAATCTTCAGAGGTATGGAGAGGTATTCGTTCCGCTGGAAAATATGTACATCAATGAAGCGACGTCGAGCTTCAATCAAGAAAATTATTCAGGACAGATGGGTGATGCTTCAAATCAAGCTTCATCAATCTACGAAACCGGAATAGGTGATGCTGCACAAGGAGCATTTGCGCGAGGGCTGGATCCAAATTCAGGCGCTTTCAATGCAGAATCTGACGCTCTTAGAACGGCTCAAGCCAGGGTTATGGGTGAGGCGGCAGCAGACACAGGCATAGCACAAACCGATAGAGGTTTTGGTCAGTTGGCTAACGTCGCAAAGATGGGTCTTGGTATTCAGTCAGAGGTTCAAGAAGGACTCGTTGCCCAATCTCAAAACCAGCTTGGCGCAGTACAGCGAAAGGCTGAAGAAGACTTCAGCAGATCATCTTCCATCCAATCTTTGGCAGGTACTGGCGCAGGTATTGCCGCTGGTTACGGTCTCAACAAAAAGGAATCGAGGTATTCGTAAATGACATTCATTGAATTTCTCGCACAGCTAGATCCTGAAGTAGCTTCTCAAACTGATAATCATTACGCCAACGTCAATCCTTTTACTGGAACTGGAGGTCAACGAAACCAACCCTACGATCCAAACAATCCATACGGGAATATCAACCCATACGCTTACAGCGGTATGAGTCGAGAAGATAACCCAGCGGATAAGTTGTACGCGCAGCTAACAAGAGCGCAGCTTCGGGATTATCAAGAGAGGTTTCAGCCGGTTGAAGATTTCCTCGCGGCAAACATAACAGCCACAGGAACTGAGCAGCTAGAAGCTGATCTTGAAAGAACTAGCGGAGCTGTAATTCAAAACAGCGATAACGTCAGAGGTCAGTCCCAAAGATTTCGAGAGCGTTACGGACTTAGCGCCAGAGAACAAACAACAGCCAGCAAGAATCAAACAGCGTCCACGATGGTTGGTGGACTAAACATGACGAGAGCCAGAGATGCCGACAGAAAGGATCAATTACTGACCGGCGGGATTGGAGCTATAGGTAACAGCGCGAGGTCAGCAGGATGAGTTTAATTGCGGCGGGTGGAATAAAACGAAAAATGGCTTTCGATGCATTCGGGCGTGTTGCCGAAATTGACGAGAAAGAAGCTCAGATCAGAGACGGCATAAAGGCTCAGGAACGAGCAGCCGACGCACAAGTACTGGGTACTGCTAGTGGCATAGGAGCGATGTACGGTCTGAACAAGAGTTACGCCGCAGGCAAAGCCGGTGGAGACGCTTTAGCCGGTCTAAACCAGTCGGGTTTAAAAACTCTTGGTGAGTTTAGCTATAAAGGTGGCGGCTTAAACTTTCAGCCAACAGGAGGCGGCGAACTTCTTGAAGGGATTACTGGGATAGGAGATATAACTGGAGGAGTAGAGGCATTAACGGTAGCTCCAGAAATAGTAGCCGCTGGAGGAGAGGTTACAACAGCCGCCGCAACAGCAGCAAATGCAGCGGCAGGAGTCGAAGCAACCGCACTTGCAGCGACCACTGGTGAAGGCTTGGTCGCAGCGGGTACTGCCGCCGCTCCAGCTACGGGTGCAATGGCTACCATTGGAACTATCGCGGCGCCAATCGGCATCGCTTTAGGCGTCGGGTTCTTAATCAATAAATTATTCGGGTAGGAGCTAGACATGGCTAGAAGAACAGAGGGTTTTGCAGACGGATTCCAAGGTGGCTTTGGTCTTATTAACGACTTCTACGCAACTAAGGCGAAGCAAAAGTCTGACGAAGACATGATGGATTATCGACAAGAGGAGCTTGGATTAAGGAGAGAGGGGCAAGAGCAAGCAGCAACAGCCGCAGCAGAAGCACTTACAGTCCGAAAGGAAGAAAGGAAATACAGAAGGGATGAGCTTGAAAGAGGAGACCTCTGGCGGAAAGAACAAAGAGATATCGCAGCGCAAAACGAGATAGACAAGCGTGCAGCAAAAGTAGTTACTGATGAATTCAACACAGCCAGATTGGCGAATGAAGCACTTAGGGGAGAATATACCCAAGGACAATTAAACGCCCAAGAGCGAGCAAGGAAGATAGAAGACAAACAAGCACTATCACTAAGAAACGGTGTTCATGCACAAAACCTAATGCTTTTGTCAGACACTAATGACCACGCTGCAATGGTGCAATATCTAGAGGCTAATGGCGGCGATATTTTTAACTCACAGTCGATGTTAAATATCCCAGATGCCGTAAACCCAAATCACAAAGATTACAACAAGGCTCTTCTTGAAGAGCTGCAAGCTGTAGCTGGCGGTGCGCTAACAGACTCCGGTCATAAGCTGACTGATGAAGCTCTTGCGTCAATAACCACCCACATAAATCAAGACAAGAAATCGCATATAGGGGATGTGATTGGTCCTGACCATGTGAATGCGCCAAAGCAATATCATGGTTATACGATAGTTGATTCTGGTATCTCTGACGCAAAAACAGGAATGAGAAAAGAAGATGGAGAAATAGATCCTGAAACAGGAAAACCAGACGGAGTAGCCGGTGATTTCGAGCTGAACTTTACTGCATGGGTTAAGGCGCAATCTCCCGACGGAGAGACAGTTTACTACACTGCTCCGGTAACGAATTACGGGGAGACTAGCAAAAGTGCAGCAGCAGGACTCACGATAGACCAGGGCGCCCAAACTCTATCTGGAATGATTGGATTCTCTGCTTTTTTGAATACAAACCCGTTAGTAAAAAGTGCCGTAGAAGAAGCAATAAAAATTAAAAAGTTTGGAAGCTCATTACAATTTGAAGAATTTGTCACTAAGGAGGTAAATAAAATATTCGATAAATTTGACGGCGTCACTAAAGATATCCAAGTTGAGAGCATTACCGACCTTTCCTCCCTGGGCTTTAATGGCATGCAGGTAGGAGAGCTGTTGGAACAGCGAACCGAATTAATAAAAAAGGTAAAACAAAACGCTCTTTACGGTCCCGATAAAGTTGCAGGTATTAAAGCTGCTAGAGGATATCAGGAGAAGGTAATGGCAGCAATGCCAAATTTGACATACGAGATTGATGCTACCCAGAGCAATAAAATGGGAAGACGGAACAACGCAGGAAATATAGGAGACCTTGTTGTAGGCGGTGTAGATGCCATCACGCCACAGATGGCGCTGGAGATAAACCAAATGGGGTTTAATAAAGATGGTGTCATTTCAGGGAAAGACCTAGACATCCTAATAAAGTTTCTATCTGACAACCGGAAGTACGACTCAACAGGAGGTGGTGCTGGCAAGACGACATATCCTTCACCACTACATCAGGCTCTATATGCAAAATGAGATCAGCCAGAATTGAAAAAGAAAATCGTTAGATAATTTTTAAAAGGATCAGTTGTAAATGGGTTTTATCAAAAGCGACGAAGACGAATTTGGTGCATACGGGACAGACCCTTTCTATCAGGCGTATGACGAGAAGTGGAGTCAAAGAAAATCAAGAGACTTCACGCTTCCCCAAGAGAGAGCCGAAGAAGAAGACGATAGATATGAATTCGTTAAAGGTATAAAGGCTGGCATTGATCAGACCGCAGCTCTAGGCGGTGGACTAAAAGCAGCGGTCGGTTCCGCTGTCGGTAATCGGCAATGGGTTGATGACGGTCTCGATTATTACCAAGAGCAAATGCGCCTAGCCTCACGGTATTCGCCAAGAACAGCCTTTGAAGAAGATTGGGGTGAAGACGGATGGGTAGACGGAGTTACCGACTTTACTGATTGGCTGTCGTTTACTGCCGGTAACCTCGTTCCTAGTGTCGTTGGAATGCTGGGAACAGGCGGGTTAGGAGGAGTTATTGCCGGAGGCACGGCGAAAGCAGCGACAACATTGTTAGTAAAGAGTTCCGTGAAAGCCAAGATGAAGGACGTTGCTGAAGGTATGGCAAAAAAGCAGATTCTTAAAGAGTCTCAGCAGCGTTACGTCGGTCTTGTCGCAAAGAAATATAGCAAGATAGCGTCTAAGGTTGGTTCTGGAGTTGGGGGCTTTGCATTCAGTGGTGGTGCAGGAACGGGAGAAAACTTCGGCAGAATATATGAAGAGACAGGATTAGAAGATCCTGGTCTAGCAATAAGCCTTGGTATTGCGATGGGTGCGCTAGACCTTGTTGGTGTTCCTTTTCGTGCCTTCAGGAAAATGTTTCCAGACGAGCCTCTGGATAAGATAAAAGATGACTTAGCTCAAGCAGCTCTTAATGAGCGCGGCACAATAAAGAAAATGTTTGACCGAGTTATTACCCCTGAAACAAGGACGGGTTCTATAGGAGCAGAAGCTCTTAAATCAGGATTACTAGAAGGCGTTACAGAAGTAGCGCAAGAGTTCCTGTCACGAACATCCGTTAAGTGGGCGTCAGAAAATCTTTCAGAAGAAGAGCAGGAAAGGTTTGAAGGATACCTATATAACGAAGACGCAGTGTCGTCATACATCCATTCATTCGCAGCAGGAATGGTTGGCGGTAACTTCATGGGAGGAGTTACCGGAGGCATCGCTGGTCCTTCATCTCAAGGTAAGGCAAATAGAGAGCTTCGCGAAAAAAATAAAACCGGAGAAAAAGAACCTACCCTCCCCCCATTTGTAGAGCAGGAAAAAAATAGAGAAAAGATACAGGCAGATCAAAGAGAAAAAGCCTCCCAAGCTTACGAAGAAGACCAAGGGTCTGATGACTTACCGCCAAACCTCGTAGGTCTTCGCGAAAAAACATTAGAGAATATGGAGTTCGAAGTAGCTCCTACAGTTGGCGTTCTGGCAGAGGCGAACGGTGTAAGTCTACAAGATCAGCAAGAAATCCTAGACATCATGGAGGGCAACGGAGAGGTCGTAACTGAAATTGATGAAAACGGCGTCACTTACAAATTAGGAACCGTAAATCCAAAACCACAAACCACAGTAGAGCCTGTAAATCCAGCACCACAAACTACAGTAGAGCCTGAAGTTAATACACCAGACAAGTTCGCTGGTCTTGAAGGTATGGAGTTAGAGTCTGCAAGGTTCAACGATGGTGATAAATCTGAAGGGATAGACGTCGCTGCGACTGTAACAGTAGCGCCGGAGGGAACAGAGTTAACGTCAACGATACCTGTGGTCGGAAACCTTGAGTCAACCGATGTCCCAATCAATCAACAAGTAACCGACACAAACAACCAGCAAGGCGAGTCACAGCAGCCGAACGGGGATGACACCATCACTCAGAGGGGGATGACTTCGTTCTCAGAGCTGGTTCAAAAGATTACCGGATCAAGAGTCGAGAATGCGCCCAAAGACACTGTCGGGGGAAAGCAGAGCGATGATGATTTGCTTCCAATCGACAAGAGTTTCGGGGCGACTGACGTAGAAAACTCTCCAGAGGTTAAGACGTTTGCGTCATTGCTGGTCGAGGCTGTGCGTCGAGGACTTCCCCGCGAAGCTTTAGATTCGGTATCAGGGTTTTTTGGGTTTGACGGCGGTCCAGCGGATGGAAATGCCACATACGTTCCAGCCGCCTATAGCAACAGCACTAATACTATTCTCGTAAATAAAGGCGACATTTCTGAGGCGACAACCAGCGATGATGCTAAGAAAAATCTCCTGTTTTACGTCACCCACGAACTTTATCACGCGCTTGACGCTGCTAAAGGTTTCAGCGAAGACATGCTTGGGATGCGCGTCAAATTAAGCAAGGTAGATGGCGACATCAAAATGGATCTCGACACTCTTTCGGCAGAGATGTACCAAGCATATGCAGATGGCAACGAGTTGGGAGATGTTTTCAAATACCCCTTTGATACTATCGCCAATTACCTGGCAAACAGAGTCGATGGTAATTTGGAGTCTGGCGCCAAAATGATCCGAAAGGAGCTGTTCGCTCAGGCTGGTGCTATGTTCACCAACAACCCGAAGCTGCTCAAGAAATTTGCCCCTAAAACATATAGGATGATGCAAGGAATTCAGGCAGATTCAACTTCTTTAACGGAGAGAACAAATGCAAGTAACGCTCAAAGCCAAGACGCCACTACCGAAAAACGTCCTCCTCTACAACCAAAAGTTCGGACACCTTCCGTCGATAGAGGCGATGAAGCACCTGACACCGGAGAACCTGGACGCGATAGCGAAGAAGGCGGTGGAGGACAACCAGCCGATACCGGAGTGGAGGGACAGAGCGACAACCAAGACGGGGACGGTGATGGACGAACTGTATCAGTAAAAGAACAGTTCGATAGCAAAAAGGATCTCGATGAGATACCGCCCACGGATAATCGCGTTGCCGGACCTAACACTTCTCGCGCCGACCAAGGTAGGGCAGACGATGAAACTGAGGCAGGGGTTGAAGACCAAAGCAGAGAATTAGATAAAGAGATAGCAGAAACCAAAGGTGATACTCAAAGCCAGATCAAGGGCTTGGAGCCGGTGGAACTACTCGTTGATGAGCTGTCACTTTCTCAGGATGTTCCACAGTTTAAGAGTGGAGCCAACAATGAGGGTGTAGTTGAGCGTTTAGGCGGGAAGTTTGACAAGACAGGCGTTGGTCCCATTATTGTTTGGGAGCGTAACGACGGTAGAAAAGAGATTATATCAGGTCGCCACAGATGGGATCTGGCAAAACGGAGCGGTGAAAAAACTATACTCAGCCAAGTATTTCGAGAAGCTGATGGTTTCACTGTAGAACAAGCAGCCATTTTAGATGCGGAATTAAATCTGCGCGATGGTCAGGGACAGGTAAAAGATTATGTCAACTACTTCAAAGCAGATAAAATCACCAAAGAAGAGGCTGTCTCAAGAGGACTTCTGGACAGAGCGACGGGCAAACGGGCTTACGCAATCGCAACTGACGGATCTGAGGAACTCATTACCGCCCATCGAAACGATCAAATCACAGACGCCGAAGCGGAAGCAGTAGCCCTTAACGCGCCAGGAAACACAGCACTACAAGCTGCCGGACTAAAGGCTTTAATAAACGGCTCTAAAGCTATCGAAGCTGTAAACGTGATGAAGGCTGTCATGTCTGTAGACCCAAACGCTGGCGGCGGCGGTCAACAAGATAGTATGTTTGCATTTGATGACTCTGCAATGCAGACAGCCACAGCGATGTCGAAGATCGTCAGCAAGAAACAACGTGAGATAACAGCGGATTTGAGCGCGATTACAGGTGCTTCAAAGAAGCCAGAAGTGGCGAAAAAGTACGGTGTTAATGTCAAGAATGCCGCTGCTCTTAAAGCTGTTATAGACGGTCTGAAGGCAGATCGTTTAGCGTGGGAGAATTGGCACACCAATCCTGAGCTGGTAGCTGAAATCAATTCAGAAATGAAAGGAGATCCTGACCTCCTATCCATGGTGACAAGACCTTCCAGAGATAGAACTAGAGATCCCGATCTACAGAGAGCTGTTCAAGACCGTGTAGATCGCAAGATCACCGCGCAAGATTTAAACGAAACTTTTGAAAATAAAGGTAGACCTGTTCTGGATATGACTCCAGATCAAGTCCCCGATCTTGTGAGCGACAAAAAAGCCGTAGCTGCGCTAACTGTAGATAAGCGAGAGCTTTGGAACCAACCTTTGGAGGAAGGCGTTCGATACGGATCGAGGTTAGATATACCGGCTTCCGATAGACCTTCGGCGGGGGCTGATCCAGCCGATGTAGTCACGGTGCATACCAAGAAAGCTACAGCCCAAAGTCCAAAGGCAAATAAAAAAATATCTCACATGAAAACCATCCGCATGACAAATGTGGAATTTGCTGTACCTGAGAAAGGTGCAAAGAAAATTGCTTTAGGGGCGCAGAAAAATACCATCGCCACGATTGAAGGCGACTACGTTAAAAAGACAGACGAAGAGAACCATGCTGAGTTTAAGTCTTTAATAAACGATCCTGCTTGGACTCAGGTCTCAATGAATCCTATACGACACAGCTTCTTCTACAGGTTGTCTGATCAGTACCCTGTATTGTCGGCAGACGAGGTCATACAGGTTGGCAACCTTGTTCTCGCAAAGAACGTCAACAAGAACATCAACCCAGAACCGGATGACTTCAGTTACATTGAGGTCCAAGGAAGAGGCAAATCTGCGGGTTTACCTTTTAACCTTAACGACCAGGTTCTCGCTGAAAGGCAAACATCTTCCATGCTGACCAAGTACTTCCCTCGAAAGTGGGTCGCTGCTATTCAGGACAAGCTTGAGAGGTGGGAGACGGTTGAGAATGCAATAGCCGACACGCTGGGCATTGGTAGGCTTCCGTCCGAAATATCTTTTCGAGACACACAAAACCAAATGGACTCTAGGCTGCAAAAGCAGCTTGAAGATTTTGGCGAGGGCTACGTCGTTCCGCTTGCAGACCTAGCAAAAGAATACGGTTTTAGTGCAGACCAGATCGGAGCTTACTTGCTGGCGAAGCATGCGAGAGAACGAAATGCACGGATGCTTCAAAAAGAGATGGAGCGAAGGGCTAAGGTAGTCGCGTCCATCGAGAAGCAGCTAGAAGAAACTGACTCTGATGTGACCAGAGCAACCATGCAAGAGAAGCTGGACATTATAGAAAATACGCCCTTCGATTTTGAGGTAAATGGATCCGGTGTAACAAATGCAGATGCAGACGCTCTCCTCAAAGCTACGGAAGATGCCGGAACGAAGGACCAGTTTGAATCTATTGCGACTGGTGTCTACAAGATGCTCGATGATATGAGAGCTAACATGGTAGCGAAAGGTCTTCTGGATGAAGACTCTAAAAATGAGTGGGAAGACACATACGATTTCTATGTGCCGTTAAAAGGATTCCTCGACAAAGATGACTCTGTAGTCCCTGGCGGGTCTCGAACAAAAGGGTTCAGCATTACCGGTCCAGAATCAATGAAAGCAAGGGGTCGCCTAACCCTGCCTCAGAACCCTCTTCTAATGGCAATCAAGGAAGCCTCCGAAAAAATAATTCGGGCAGAAAAAAACGTCACCTCCCAACGCCTACTATCTCTGGTAGAGAAGTTTAGCTCCACAGACAAGGACGTTGGATGGACGGTATATAACAACAAGTTCAGACCTCCTGTTGATGACGCAACTAAAGCGGCACTTGGAGAGATGAAGACCATTGAAGATATGCGTAGGGAGCGAATGAAGGGTTATGACCTGCCTAAGTATGTAGAGGTTAAACGTGGTGGTGCAACCTTTCTTATAGAGTTCAGGGATCCAATCCTAAACGCCCAAATTCAAGACGCTAATTCCATGACCCTAAGTACGGGTAATGATGTAGCCGATGCCATGTTTAAATTTGGCAGGAGAATTAACAACTTTAGAAGAAAGATGATCATCAACTACAACCCAAGCTGGGGTCTTATAAACCCAATAAGGGACGTAGAGACCGGTCTGGCGTACTTGATGAGCGAACAGCAAAAAGTAAACGGCAGAGTCAAAGGTCTGGATTTAGTTGGTAGCGTGTTCACTGGTTGGAAAGGTTCATTCCAAGCGTACAGGAGGCATGAGCTAGGTAAGGAATCCAACAGCCCAGAGCAATCTGAGATCTTCAAGTTTATAGATGACTATATAGATGATGGGGCGCCAACGGGTTTGGCGACCATGAAAGATATAGATGAGCTTCGTGCAGATTTTGAAAAAGAAATGGGACCGCAGCCATTAAAAGTAGGGAATGTGAATCTCCCGTCAGCCATCGCTGCTAGAACGATGTTCCGTAAGTGGGCTGATGCTGCGATAGAACAGATAGAAGCGTTCAATCAAGCGTCAGAAAACGCTATCCGCCTATCCACATATATCGAGGCAAGAAAAGCCGGTGTTCCAAGAAAGGATGCCGCCTCTCTCGCGAAGGATCTAACAGTCAACTTCAATCGTAAAGGCGAGTACTCAAGTCAGATAGATGCGATGTACCTGTTCTTTAATGCCGCGATACAGGGCAACGTGAATCTAAAAGACGCTCTGGTCGGATCTTCTACGAAGGGAGAAAAGGCGACACTCTTTGGGGTAGCTGCGACAAAGAAATTGTTCTTCGGAATGATCACCTTCGGTATCACAAGGACTATAGCCAACATAATGATGTCCGGTGAGGACGATGACGGAGAGTCAATCTACGCAGATTACAGCCCTTACCTGCTTCAGACTTCAGCGGCTCTTACTGGTCCAACCTGGGGAGCGGGTGTACCTATTCCTTACGGCTGGGGGTGGGCAGACAATGTAGGGCGTCTGATCGGAGAGCAAATCATGGGAGTGAAAGAGCCAGGAGTAGCAGCCGCTGAATTAATGGGCGTAACTCTGCATCACTTTTCTCCTAGAGGTTTGCATGCCGTCAACAATGACAATGACACCATAGCAAACGTAATCCACGGGTCTATGGGTTTACTGCCGGACGTTGGATTATTTGCTTATGAGCAGGGAGCCAACCTGAACTTCTTTGGTTCACCTATTGTTCTGCCATCACCCTACACCGATGCTCCTCACAGTCATAACAGCAAAAGAGGGACGCTTGAGGTATTCAAGGAGTTCGCAAAAACGATGAATTCTGTTACCGGTGGAACGGAACACGTTAGCGGTGGTATCGATATGGCTCCAGACAGAATGCAGCACATCTTTGATTTTGTTCTGGGAGGTGTTGGTCGTTTCGGAACAGACACAGTAGATACGATCCAAAAAAGCCTTGTCCCAGAAGCGGAGCTAAAGAACAGCGACCTGCCTATTGCGCGGAAATTCTTCTTCAACCCTAGCGAGTACAAGGATCAATTCCGGTACTACGATAATCGTACAGAGTTGAGCCAGGAGATGGCTGGATGGAAGGCTGCCGATACCGGAGAAAAAATGAGGCTAGTCCAAAGGAGATCTCGAATCTACTACACAAGGATTGATGATCTGAGAAAAGCTACCGATAAAAAGCTTCGTACTAACCGTGGACTGATGAGGACTCTTCAGAACTCTACTGGCGGCGACAGAGATAGAGTGGGCGCAAGATTGAGACGGCTTGAGGATGCGAACGAGCTTCTCTATGACAATTTTAATAAAGCCTACAAGCAGTCTAAATGACACTCGATGACAGGATACAAGGTTATGCCAAAAGTATTGACACAGATAATGACGGGAACGTCACAAGCTTGGAAATGGATCAAGCTCAAAGGATTATCGATATGGAGCTTTCTGAAGAAAAAAGCACAGCTCATCGAAGAATGGCTCAAGCAGCTATGGGTTCGATAGTAGGGTTCACCGCTGTCCTTTTCACTCCGATTGTGGACATCGAGCGAGTCACTGCTTTAAGCGAATTGTTTGGTTTGTTCTATATTTCGTGCGCCTCAATCGTTGGCGGGTATATGGGGGTTTCCAGTTGGATGTCGAAAAAGTAATGCAATGCTTGCCGAATTAAGTGCAATCGTTGGAACCATTTCAGCTATCAATGGAGCCATCAATACATTAAAAGAAGGCAAAGCCAACGCTGACGATGTCGGGCGATTAATTGGCAAGTTCGGATCTGCCGCTGGAAAGCTTGACGAGTTTGAGCGAAAAAAGAAATTACGAAAACCTCTTACCCCAGCTCAGGCAATGAGCCTCAGTATTGCTCGACGCAACGCTGCAAACACAATGCGCCAACTGAAAGATTTGTGCCTGATGGCTGGTTGCATGGATGTCTACCTCGACGCCGAGCGCATCCGAAAGCAAAGCGAGTTAGAACAGAAACACTATCTGAAGGATATCGCAGCCAAGCGCAAGCGGCGCCAGGACAAAATACAAGGTATAGGAATGAGCCTCTTCATTGTCGTGTCTATAGGGTTCGTGTGCTGGGGTGGATACATCGTCTACCAAGGTTGGCAACAGGCGAACAACAACTCTAGGCTAAACGATTTGAAAGAACGTAGGGCAATCATGCGTAATATACGGAGGTGTGGCTACACGAAATGCTGACGCTAGTCTTTGCGTTAATCATAATCGTGGACGGCGTAGAGCAACCTGACGTCTCACACTGGAGGTCTATTTACCGGTGCAATGAGTTTAGTGAGGCAGTTGAGAAAGGTCTCACACGACCTCACAATCGTTGGAGGTGGCGTAATAATTCTCAGGTAAATATCACGGCATACTGCAAGCCGGTATACGTTTCTGACGAGGTCGAAATACTAGAGTAAGGCTCGACCTTACCGGTAAAAACATGACATCAAATCTCTCAGGCTATTGATTTACAAAGACTTATTGACAATGTGACTCGACCTTGCCAAGGTCGAGGCCACGGGTTCGAATCCCGTTACCCGCTCCAATTCTGTTAAGAATCAAACACTTACAATTTCGCCGTTTTCTCAACCTTAGAGAATTTATCCAAGGTCGAGTTCAAATCAGCTAAAAATCGTCCCTACTTTGTCTGCAACATCTCGCATTTGCTGGTTAGAAACATGGGCGTAACGTCGAACCGATTTAACGTCAGTCCAACCTCCCGCTTGCATCACTAACCGCTCTTCAACTCCACCACGAAACAGCCCTGTGGCAAAGTAATGTCGAACTGTATGAAACTTAAAGTCGGAACTTATTCCAGCTTTCTCTCTCGCTGCTCGAAACCTGCTATTGGTGATTGACCGAGGAAGCAATGGCACACCCATATGGCGTCCCTCCGTTTGCACAAACACATGCTTTATTCCACGATCTCGCACATGCTTATACTTATCTTTCAGCTCCTCGCCCAATGACAAGTACTTAAAGATCAGCTTTCTTGCTTCATCGTTCAAAGCAATCTCCACCGGCTTCCTAGCTTTCATCACAGACGCAGGATAAGTGACATATCGAACATCATCACTCAACCAATTGAGCTGGAGCAAAGTCACGTTAGATTTTCTCATACCGGTAACGGCTGCGAAAACTAACAGATCTCTTCTCAACTCATCAAGATTTTCGGCGAAGGCTATGACCTGACTATCAGTCGGGACAAAGTCACTCTCCTCTTCCTGCATCTTCTTCCAATCTGGAAAATAATCGATGTGCTTCTCGTCTTTAGCGTAGTTCATAATCGCTTGATAGGCGCCTTGATAATTGTTCTGAGCGCCTCCGCTCAAGAAATCACCCTTCGAACCAGGTTGCCGTCGAAGGTGCTTGGTGTAAGCAGCTATGTCTGAGTCAGAGATTTTAACAACCTCCTTACCAAGGAATCTTGGCTCTCGCACATTCCGATTAAATCCATCAGCTTCTTTGTAACTGTATCCGTAGATAAGCTTCATCGCGAAACATTTGGATTTAGCGGATTTCTTGCCTCCACCTTTCTTGCTTGGCTCCGCTAAGTATTCCAGTGCCACTTCTTCAAAAGTAATACGTTTCTTTCTTTTAGTCATACGATCTCCTTGTTGGATAGCCTGAGAGATCGTTAATGAATCTAGCATGTCATACCTTCCTTGTCGTGTTATTTGTCCCGACGAATACGGGGTCGCCAGTGCTGGTTTAGTAGATCCCAGTGTGGTTTTTGCTCTTTGCAGTACTTGTCCTCTGGGCTAGAGTCAGCCTTTACACAAGCAGCGCACTTGTTATTGACGCTGGAAGTGAACTTTTCCTGCCTCGTTTCTCCGCACTTACAAACCTTTTCCATGAAAAACTCCTGGTGGGGCGGGGTCTCAGAGCTGGCAAATGCGCGGGTTTTCAACCGCAAGGGTAGCTCCAACTCTTTGTTCGCGACGTATCGCCAGCAGCCCCGCAGCTACTGAGGAGGTTGCTACCCCTTCAA
>Ga0308018_10000376_pt1 | contig 23353 bp, 25 predicted proteins | sample Neamet282_FD_203130 | JGI IMG/M metagenome (GOLD analysis project Ga0308018, IMG submission 203130) | Marine microbial communities from water near the shore, Antarctic Ocean - #282 | ecosystem: Environmental > Aquatic > Marine > Unclassified | place: Southern Ocean | collected 2014-10-01
GGCACCAGACGGTACCTTTACTACTATTGCTACGAATAATCAAGCGGCCGGCAAAGCAGTAAGTGCTACAACGCTTTTAATGAAAGGACACTAAATGACCAGAGCAAGAGATACAGCAGATTTAAGAGCAGGGTCTACTACTTATGTGAAAACTACTGTTACAGCCACGGCGAATCAAACAACTGTTTCTAGCCTTACTTATACAGCAGGGCTTGTAGATGTGTACCTAAATGGAATTAAACTGGTAGTAGGTACAGATGTAGCTGCTACTAACGGAACTAGTATAGTACTAGCTACAGGAGCTGCTGTTAATGATATTATACAAATACTGGCATATGCTTCAATCGGTGCAGCAGCTCAACATATTATTAAAGCAGACGGGGGGAGTGCAACTACAATTTATACAGCTGCACAAGTTATAAATGGAGGTGACGCCAATGGCTGATGTTATACAAATTAGAAGAGATACTGCAGCATTATGGAATGCCACTAATCCTATATTAGCTTCTGGTGAATTTGGATACGAAAGCGACACTGCAAAAATTAAAATAGGAGACGGCTCATCGACTTGGACGTCTCTTGGTTATTATGTCATAGAGGGGGTTACATCAACTGCTGCAGAATTAAACATACTAGACGGAGTTACATCTACTACAGCTGAGCTTAACTATGTAGATGGAGTTACCTCTAACTTACAGACTCAGCTAGATGCTAAAGGTACAGTATCTAGTTTGTCAGATTTAAGCATAACATCTACAGCAACAGAATTAAATTATGTAGATGGGGTTACATCTAACTTACAGACTCAATTTAATGATCTTCCTGTTGCAGGTATTTACCAAGCGACAGCAACGGGTGCAATAACAGCAGGTAAGCCTTGCAAAATAAATTCTGATGGTACAGTTTCACAAATCAGTGCTACAGCATTAACTGTACCAAATCATAAGTTTAAAGCTTATGAAGCGAACCACTGGGATACAAAACCTGTTACACACGAGAGTATATCTTATGGGTCTTACTTTTTTGAATTCCAGGGACCAGGGGTGTGTTGGGATAGTCATAGAAACCAATTTGTGGTTATAGGGTGGGACAACCGTATTCATTGTTATATATCGGTTATAGGTCAAATTAAACACGGAACCGTACTCTGGGGGCAGGTTCACAAAATATTAGAATCTGAATATTCTAGTAGCAATGGCACTCAGCAAAATGAGAATAGCAAGGCAATATGGTATGATGAAAATGCTGATAGAATAGCATTCATTGATGAGCCCCATGGTAGATTTGCTGTTGGAATACCTCAAGAAGACGGAGGATATTATTGGGGGCATAGAGCAGGTACTCAGAGCCAACAATATGGGTCTGGGGTGGAGCAATACTATCACACAGAATATTTTAATGGGGAAGGTATTGTTCTTAAACGTAAAGGTACTGATGATCTAGAGATAGAATGTTCTACTATTACGCAAGATTATATCTACAAAGATGGAGATAGTAACGGATATGCAAGACGTACTATAAGAGATAGACGGTGTAATACAACAGACCAAGAGTTTTCAAATAGTGCAATTGCTGGCTTTGCTCTTGATAGAACAAATGGTGAAGTATGCGTAGTTGGTGTCAAAGGGGAATCTGGACAACCTTGGGGGATATATTTACTTGATCTTGACCCCGCAGGGGATAAAAGCCAAAATCCTTCTGTATTATATGATTCAGGGGCAGGTAATGCTGGCGATAAAGATTTTTTAAATGTTACATATGTATCCCCTAAAAAATATTTATTAACTTATCAAAATTCAAGTGGTAAGGCAGAAGTCCAAGTTCTTACTTTTTCTGGCTCTACCCCTACTTACCATACTGCGGTACAGTTGGATACTCAGGATTGTTATAATACGTGGACTACTGTAACGAAGGAGCAAATCTTCATTAGATGGTATAATCATGGGGCTAATATAACAATAAACGGAAATAATACTATTACTGTAGGGACAGTCGAAGATTATGTTAGTAGACTAAATTACAGCACACTTAACGACGGTAAAGAGTTTGCCTATTCTCCCGTTTCGGATGTAGGGCTTTTATTTAATTATGAGGGGATGGGAGAGACTAGAGGGTTTTCAACATCAACTTTTTATCCAAATACTTATATAGGAATTGCTCAAGCTACAGTTGCTAATGGAGCTACAGCAACACTAGATATATCCGGAGGGGTTAATGCTCAACAATCCGGATTAACTATAGGTAAGAAATATTATGTGCATTATGATGGTAGTATAGGTACTGAAAGATCAGATGTTTATGCGGGTATAAGTACCTCAGCGACCAAGCTATTGGTGAAGGGATAAATTATGACTAGAGCAAGAGACATAGCAGATAGTGCACAGTTTATAAATACTTTAGATGGTGTAGCTACTACCTTAGAAGGCGTTGAGCTAAACTTATTAGATGGCGCAACCGTTACTACGGCTGAATTAAATATATTAGATGGAGTTACTGCGACTGCTGTAGAGCTTAATTATGTAGATGGAGTTACTTCTGCTGTTCAAACTCAGCTGAATACTGCCACAACTGCTATTAATACTAAGTCTCCTACAGCTTCGCCAACATTTACTGGAACTGTAACAGCCCCTACCGTTAATGCTAGCACGGCATTTCAGATCGGAGGAGTAGCAATTACTTCAACTCCGGCAGAATTAAACATACTAGACGGGGTTACAAGTACAGCAGCAGAGTTAAACATACTAGACGGGGTTACATCAACCGCCGTAGAATTAAATTTATTAGATGGGGTTACTGCTACTACTGCTGAGTTAAATTATTTAGACGGGGTTACTTCTGATCTTCAAACTCAAATAACCGCAGCAGCAGCTTCAGGTGGTGGTGGTGGAGCTGCAGCGTATAAAGTAACTAATACTTTTACAGCCCCTGTATATTTTAAAAAGGTAGATATTATACCGAATGGTAAAACAGTAGTAGGTACGTGGGAACTTTTCGAAAATGCAGAAATTTGGGTATCTGAACTTACTACTATTACTACTAATGAAGAATATTTAGTTACAACTGAGTCTAAGAGTAACCATATTTTCTATGGCACTGCATATGTAGGGGTTGATGCTGTAGTCACTGTAACAGATACAATGGAAGGACTTGGCGATAGCGAGGCCTACTTCGAATGGATGGGGCGATAAACCCTAGCAATAGTTGTTAATAGAATTAAAAAACGATAGTAAATAATACCGTATCTTGGGATACAAGCAGTTAAGGAGCTAAAAATGGCAAAGATAATAGTATCACAAATTCAGGGGAATAGCAGCGCTCCTGCACTGACTATCCCTACCGCAGATGGTACTGCGGGGGATTTTATAAAAACAGATGGGAGTGGGGCACTTAGTTTCGGGACTCCGGCGGCTGGAGCTCCAGTTCCAGAGGATAATGATCTGATGATAGGGGCTATATTTACCACTAGTATGCGTGAAAACTTTTATTCAACGGGTACTTGGAGCTCCTCAGGTCCAAATAGTACTTATTATAACAGTCTTAGTGATGCAAGTGCTATACTACAATGTTGGAATATGGCATTTGCTGACGGTAAGCCTAAATCCTCTGGAGTTACTAACTCTACTAATGATATAACATACTCTAACAACGATGATGGTGAGGCTAGAACTAAACTCTTTGCACATAATAGAAGGTTGGGTTGGGTAGCGAAACAGTGGGAACGAGATTATAATCAAACTAGTTATCCAGGTCTCACAATTAGTATTCTTCCAATTCGTAATAAAGGTTCAGCAGCTGTAGATATATCTCTCAAAAGAGGCTTTACTAGTATAAATAACTATAATGGCTCAGGCATAGTGTCTTATAGACCTACTTATAGTAGTGGAACGAATTATGCAAATGCTACTGGAGGTACTTGGACTACGCACAACGCCTTTCAAAGTAATACTAGTTATGCGGGCAGTAATAATACGCAGACAATTAATATTCCAGCAGGTGAAACAGTGCTTGTAATGATGACATCCACACATATATATCACACTACTGATTTTATGCATGACATTCATGTATATGCTGAGCTACAAACTGCTTTTACTCATGCTGATATTCAATGCGATATGAGAATGTTGGAAGCTTTGCATTCTTGCAGACAACCAGCGGCGGATTATAATGTAGCAACCCCTTATGAAATGTACACAAGTTGTGCAACATGTTATGGAGATAGATAATGTACGCAAAAATTGTAGATAATAAAATAGTTGAATTAGACTCTGGAGATCATAGTGGAGAGTCGGGGTGGAAAGCAGTACCTGCGAATGCTTTGGATAGCCAAAAAGTCTATGATACAAGCTCTGGTACTGTTAGAGCACAGACTGACGCAGAAGCAGCTGCCATATTTACTGCTGTTACGTTAACAGATGCTTGGGTACATTTACGTGGTCTTAGAGATAGATTTTTAAAGAAAACAGATGAATATGTGTCAACATCAGATCGCCCTGCTACTACAAATATGCCTGAATATAGGGCATATCTTAGAGGGCTTCCGGCAACTTATAATGATACTTCCATATTAAGTCAATCGGCTGTTATGGATTTCACCGCATATGTGGCATCTTTATAGATAAGTTTAGTACTTAGGTCTGTCCCACTACCTTGGGACCGACCTAAGCACGTCTTTAAACTGCTTATTTAAATATATCTTTCCAGTTACCTGTGGTACTGGCTTTAGAATACTCTGTAGCTCTGTTTTCAAAGAAATTGGTATGCTCTACCCCATTTAACATATAATCAAGCCATGTTAAAGGATTAGTCGTACTTCCAAATATCTTTTTCATACCTAAACCAAGTAAACGTCTATCAGCAATATATCTGATATACTCTTTTACTTCTTCGGATGTTAAATCAGGTACTTCAGCATCCTTAAAACATAGATCAATAAAAGCGTCTTCCAGTTCTACTGTTCGTTCCGCAGCGCAGTATATTTCATACTTTAACTCATCATTCCATACATACTGGTTTTCTTTAATAAGAGTACGGAACAATTGTGTCATCCCTTCAACGTGCAAACTCTCATCTCTAACAGACCAGGTAACTATCTGACCCATTCCCTTCATTAAGTTATGCCTAGGAAAATTCAAGAGTATCGCAAAGCTACTAAATAATTGAACTCCTTCTGTAAAAGCAGAATAGATAGCCATGGTCTTTGCTAAGTCTGTGGGGTTTCTTGTCCCAAAGTGACTTAAATATTCATGCTTATCTACCATCTCTTTATATTCTAAAAACATTTGGTACTCTTCATCTGGAAACCCTAAAGTTTCTAGTAATAGAGAGTACGCTTCTTGATGCACAGCTTCCATAGAAGCAAAAGAAACGAGCATCATACGCACTTCTGGTTGCTTAAATATAGGGAGGTAATGTTGTGCATAACCCGCACAAACATCTACATCTGCCTGAGTAAAGAACCTAAAAATCTGAGTAATTAACTTTCGATTTCCTACTGTTAATTTCTCTTTGTAATCCCTTATATCATCAGCCAAATTAACCTCACTAGGAAGCCAATGCATCTGTTGTTGTAGTTTATACTTTTCAAATGCCCATGGGTAATTGAAAGGTTTGTAGTAACTTCGTTCGTCTAATAGTCCCATTTTAACCCTCGCACGCTAAACACGCCTCGTCTGAAATTGAATCGAATATATACTGTCTAAGAGCCTCATCAGACACCTTATCTGGACGTTTTATAGCCTCACTTCTACAATAATATAAAGTTTTTACTCCTTTTTTCCACGCCATCATATGTACTGCGTGGAGTTCTTGCTTTGAAACATTGGCGGGGAAGAACAGATTAAGAGACTGACTCTGGCAGATATACTCCTGTCTATCAGCCGCAAATTCTATTAGCCATTTCTGATCTAACTCTACTCCAGTTTTGAAAATATCTTTTGTGTCTTGGTCTAAAAACTCTAGGTGCTGGACTGATCCATCATGTATAATAATGTCTTGCCAAATCTCTTCGGTATTCATACCCAAATCATCTAAACAATGCTCTAGGTATTCGTTTTTGAGGAGACTACTACCTGTTTTAGTTTTTTGAACAAAAGCATTAGCGCGGTAGGGTTCAATGCTTGGGCTAGTATTACCACAAATAATACTACTGCTAGCGTTAGGAGCGATAGCCAATAAATGGGAATTACGAATACCATACCCAACAGCGTCGGGACATTCTCCCCGTTCTTCTGCCAGTAACTTTGTCGCTGCATATGCTTTCTCCTTTATGCTTCTAAACATATTTCTGTTTTTTGCTTTTGCTATAGCAGACTCAAATGGTATGCTATGCCTTTGCAAATGTGCATGAAATCCCATAGCCCCTAAACCTAAACTCCTTTCTTGTTTAGCACTGTATACTGCTCGGTGCAATTCTTGAGGAGCATTTGCAATAAAATATTCTAATACATTATCAAGCATTCTGATTAAGTCTGGGATAAATAACTCATCGTCTTTCCACTCATCATATTCTTCTAGATTTACACTTGATAGACAACATACTGCAGTCCTGTCCACATCTGTGGCTAGTGTAATCTCTGAACATAAATTAGAGTGGTGTACTTCTAAACCTAAATCACGTTGGAACTCTGGAACGCCTTTATCAACTGTATCTTTAAACATTATATAAGGTTCGCCAGTTTCTACGCGATTTTGTATAAGTTTTACCCAAAGTGTTTTTGCAGATACAGTGCTAACTACCTCATTTGTGTGAGGGTCTATTAGATCCCAGTCATCATTAAAGTGTTCTTCTCGTGTTGCGCCTTCAATTAGCCGCATAAAATCATCGGTAATAACAACAGCGTGGTGCAAATTAATAGACCTTCTATTAATATCGCCTCCAGTTGGCTTACGAATATCAAGAAACTCCTCCACTTCTGGGTGAGATATATCCAAATAAGCTGCATAGCTTCCTCTCCTAGTTATTCCTTGCGAAAATGCTAACATTTCCCCATCTACTACTTTTAAAAACGGGATTACTCCCGTACTTTCAGAGCCATTACTGGTTGAAGAACCTACACCTCTGACTTTGCTCCAGTTACCTCCAATACCTCCACCTACTGAGGATAAAAAAGCATTTTCAGTATAATGTGATGTTATACCTCTTCTGCTATCCTCTACATGGTTTAAAAAACAACTTATAGGCATACCTCTGTCAGTACCTCCATTTGTTAAAACGGGGGTAGAGAACATAAACCATAGCTTACTAGCATAGTCATATAATCTTTGAGCGTGCGCATCATCATCTGAAAATGCTTTAGCAGCTCGTGCGAAAGCATCTTGAGGGGATTTTTCACCTTCTATCATATATCTATCGGTCAGAGTTTTTATACTAAACTCCGATAAATATTTATCCCTGTTGTACCTAATCTCCATTTATAAGTCTCCGGTCTATCTCTGATATATTATCAGATCCAATTGCGTCATCACAATATGTTACTAAATCCATTAATTGATAATTTGTAAGTAATACCTCACCATTAGCATTTAACTCTTGAATATGTTTATACTTACTGTCCAGGGGTAATACATCGTAAATATCATATGCACTTCCTAGGTCTTTTATAAGGCTAACTGCCCTCTTAGGCCCAATCCCTGTAATACCTGCAACATTATCTCCTTTATCGCCTACTAAGCACTTATATGAGATGTAGTTCTCTCTATCTACGTCATAATGCTCTGACCAGTTATCTACAGTTACTTCTTTTCTCGTAACAAAAGAGAACCTGGACACACCATCTTGTATTAATAAGTCCCAATCCCTATCACTAGAGATTAGCCATATGTTTCCAAAATTGTACTTATCTCTATATTTAACTAAGTAAGCGGCAATATCATCTGCTTCTACGCCTTGAAATCTTAGTACCGGATAATCTTTCTCTAAACGTACTAAAGTTCTTTCGTACTCTTTAAAGAAGTCTTCAAACGCTTGTTTATCCGCGTCTGTCTGATCCTTGTATTTATCTTTTCTATTTTGTTTATAATCAGCACTTATAGCTTTTCTATAGCTAGACGTACCTAAATCTGAAGTAATGATTATATTATCAGTTTTATACGAATTAGCTAGAGATATTACAGTTCTTATATATTCTTCGCAAAAGTCAGTTCTTCCTTGATGTTTCCATCGAAAAGCTAAGTTTAACGAGTCTACTATTAATACTGAATCCGTATCTTTTTCTAGTAACTTTGAGAAATTAAACGCCATTTTGTATGAACTCTATTTGTTCTGATTTTAACCAGTCCTCTGCCAATAGTACATAGCAATTTAACCAAGAAATAAACATATACTTGCATTTCTTTGGTTCATGTTCTGTTGCTACAAATACTCTAGACCTATTATACTTAAAGAATAATAGGGGTTGCTGATCTCCCATATCTGCTTGTAGTAGTAGTTTCTTCCACCACCTAATAAGATTATTAGTTTTTTCAGCGGTAAACATTCTATCTGTTAAGGGGGACTCTGAATAGTTTTTTACTTCTATACAGTAATGATTTTTTGCATGGGGGACATAAAGATCCCCCTTTAAATACTCTAGTGCTCCCGAAGAAGGCACTCGCTCAAACTTTAAACCTGTGTATTCACGCAACATATCCCTTACTAGATACTCGCCTCTCGCACCTTTTGCTCTTGAATCTACCATTATTGTTCTAACCTACTTGTATTTTGATCCTTTACTATTTCTATTTTATTTAGTAGTGGGTGTGTCCATCCATGACTGACCACATAAGTATTTAGGTTTTCTTCTTGAGTTAAAATCTCTACCATCTTCTCTCTACCTAAATCATCTAATACACTAACTACTTCGTCTAAAAATAATACGTTAATTCTTGACTTAGAAATACTACTCATTAATTTACGAATTGCAATCAATGTTGCAGTATTGACTCTAGCCAATTCCCCTGAAGATAATACTAGAATATCTACTATTTTACTATTATCAGTTATTTGTACGTTTAATTTGTCATTTGAGACTACAAATTCAAGTGTAAATCTACCATCAGAAAACTCAGCTAAATAAGTATTAACTAACTCCTCTAGTTCTTTAACTAAATTTTCTATTTTATACGCTAATAGCCCATTTGTACTGAAGGCTTTTTTAAGTATCTCTAGGTTAATGAATACTCTGGCGTGCTTGTTTAACTCTGTCGTGCTTGCTTTAAGTTCTGCCTTAAAACTTTCTGTCTGTTCAAGTATGATTTGTATTCGTGTGTTGTCTCTAGTTCGTTTTTCGTTGCCCTTTGCGATAAGCTCCAATTTTCCTTGAGCCTCATGAATTCTTGTGCGAAGGTCTTCGATGCGAAGACTAAGCTTATCACCGTCCACTTGGATACTTGGTAAGCTATGATTGATACGACTATACAAATCTTCCCAATCTTTTTGAATACTAACTTTAGTGTTGTATTCAATGTTGTTAGCTTTAATTCTTTTAATTTCTCTAGATGCGTTGCCACGTTTTTCTGTTGACCTCTCTATGTTATCTAATTCAGCTTGTATCAAGTTATCTTTAAATTGAGAATCTACTGTCTGCTCACAGGTGGGGCAACTATCCCCTAATTTTTTCATCTTTTCTAACAGTTTATTAGATCCAGCTATAGAAGCCTTAAAGCTGCCTTCCTCAGTTTGTAAAGTGTCATACGATAGTATTTTACTAGCTTTTAGTGCGTGCGCTTCATTAATATTTATCTGCTTAAATAACTCTTGGTAACTATTATTTTTTCTAATAGTTTTGTTTTTTTCCGAAATATTTTCAAATTCTAATAATAAAGAACGCAAAGACTCTTCGTCTTCATTTGTATCAATTTCTAAATTTAACATTGGAAGTATGGTAGTACTTGCCAATTTATTGTCTCTTAACCATTTTTCAATAGTTGCTATAATTGCGTTAATCTCAGTGATCTTAGCATTAGCTTCTCTAGATGCTTCTTTAAATATCTCAAACAATACCACATATTCTTCTAGATGTAGCAAGTCAATTAAGAATTTCTTCCTGTTAGTATCCGTAGCAGTTAAGAATTGCAAACTACTATTAGTATTTTGATAAACTAATTGACTGAATGTTTTGAAATCTATACCTAAGACGTCCTGGAGAGTCTTGTAAGTATTCGTAGCGGTATGGCTGGAGATGTCTTCTCCATCTTTTAATAATTTTACTTTTATGTTTGCTTTTCTAATAACAATTACTTCATACAAGTTGTCTTCTTTAGTAAATGTTAGATGAATGTCATAGCCATCATTAATATATCTATTAGGAATATCAGCTTTCTTAATTCCTTTAGAGTTCTTGTTATATAATACTTCTTCAATAATTAATGGAATGGAAGATTTTCCTGTCCCATTTTTACCAATTATTTGTGTAACAGTATTACTATCTAAATCAAGTTCATTGTTACTACCATAGCTAAAGCAGTTATTCCATTTGAGCTTTCTGAGAGTAATCATTAAATGTTCCTATGATTTCGGATACGTTATCTGGGTCTATTTCTAGTATATAATTTAGATATTCAACTAACTCTTCTTCTACGGTCATATCTTTACTTATTAGAAGAGCTGCTTCGGAGTTTCGTTTTACTACTTTTTTATCTAATAACTCTGAATTTTTAATAGCTGCTAACTGCTGAATATCTCCTTCTATCTCATATATGGTATGATGATAAGAAGTACCCACCATTTCTTCAGCCTTCTCTACAGTTTTTCTAATCAACTGAGGTAACTTAAAGTCGCCCCAAGTCCAATCCCAAGTCTTTTCATCGATTAGTAAAAACCCCGTTGAGACTTCGGTTCTGTGAAAAGAAGTAGTTAGAGGGCTGCCTGGATAAACAATGTTTCTCTGTGTATTACTGTGAGCGTGTAAGTCACCTGCAAATACAACGGGAAACGGTTTGAATCTATCTAAGTCCACTTCAGGTTTTACATGAGGGGGTATTTCACCCCTCACATGAGTAAACAGAGGTAAATCGAAATTAAGTGCTTCAATGCTATTATCTTTATGAAGGTCTGCATAAGGAAGAATACTAAAGCCTAAAGTCTTATCCTCGTAAGAGGTGTCAATAACATTGACTAAGGGGTTTATGCTTTTAGTAACTTCCTTTAGCTGAGTAAAGAATGTTTTATTCTTTCGTGTGGCTTCATGGTTTCCATCATAAATTATGGTGGGCCGCTGAACCTTAGACACAAAAGAAAAATATAATTCTAACTCTATCATAGTAGGCAACCTATCAAATAGGTCACCTCCTATAATATGCATGGAACACGTTTTCTCTTTCTCTCTTATTGCTTCAAAGAATAACTCATACCGATTTAATGCCCAAGATACAGGAACATTTTTCTGACCTAATTTAAGGTGCCAGTCGGCAGTGAATAAGATCATACTACATCAAATTCCGCATCTAGAGATTCATCTACTTCGGTGACAGTAACTTTTCTGATACTGTCTAAAAGCTCTTTCTGAGCGTCAGGGGTAGGACGAGACATAACATCATCCATAGACTTCAGATCATCAGCTTTTTCTTGCTCGGCTGGAGTAAGAGGCCTGGACTTGCACTTTAGCACTTGTAGTTGGTACTCAACATTATATGCTAGGGGCCCAGTCTTAACTCGCTTAAAGCAAATATCCCATCCTTTAGTAAAATCAGTAGGATCGCCTAAGTCTTCTGCAGCAATCATAATCTGTTCCCACAGTTTCTTTTTAAGATTTAGAACTTTGATTTTACCATCAGTAGGGTCGATACACTGAGTAGCATAGCTCCAACCACATTTAAGGTCAGGGAAGTACTCTCGTATCCAATCTTTTTCTTTATTATTAAATCGTTCGGAATCTCTATCAAATGATAGGCATTCGAAAGGAATGTTCTTACCATTAGTTCCTTCGATCCAATAAACATATCGAGCGAGGATATCGCCTACGATACGAACTTTATTATCTCCATCCTTATAAGTATAACTTAGGATTGAGTTCTTCTGGGCTGCGCCCTTTTGTTGATTAAATGATATAGCCATTAGTGTTTTTCCTTTGGGGCTTCCTCGTAAAGGAAATGAATTTTATTCATATCGTCAATACGAAGTAGACTGTTAGTATTAATATTAGCAACAAGAGTATCTGCAAATGGAACGTGCAGCAATTCTAATGTTGTAGTTTGGTTCGCAATATAGTCAGCAATGTTTCTAACCGAAGCGGCTGCTAAATAAGTTGCTATTTCTTTATAGGGGTGCTTATATGAGTTATATAACAAAACATCGGGGTGAACTAAAAAGCTGCTGCCTACATAGTTATGCTTACTATATTTGAACATAGTATCATACTTGCTTTGCGGGATCTCGCTTTTAGTTATCATCTCAAATATTTTAAATATCTCTACTACGTTACCACGAGACATCTCAAATATTTTATTCCAATTATAAAACAGCATATAGTATATCAACCTTTAAGATAAATGTCAAGAACTATTTTTTATAGCTCTTTTATTTGATAGCCCTGTTTTATATAGTATCCAATTCTATTTGACGCTTGCCTTCTGGCTGTATCGCCTTTGAGATGAATATCAATAACTACGGGGGTTAATTTACCCTCTACTAATCTAATAATTCTACCTATTAGTTGAGTAAGTAAGGGCTCATTATTAATAGGCGTAGCTAGGATCAAACAACTTAGAATGTTTATAGAAATTCCTTCTGAGAATATTGCCTGTGTTCCATACAATACATTCCTATCTCCTGCTTCAAGCTCGCCTATTAAACTTTCTCTCTCTTCCTGTGGTATCTCACCAGTGACACAGATAGCCTTGTCTCCAGTAAGTTCCGCACATCTTTTTAGAAAAGCCACTCTATCACTAACTACTAAAACTTTGTGACCTCTATGCGCATATGCTGCAGCTAACATAGCTACTGAGTGTCTGTACTCTTCATTACAGGCTAGATTTGTAACTCTATTAGCCCATGGTATTCTAGCTCCATCTAAGAATCTTACTTCAGAATGGAATATATTTATAACTGGAGCCATAAAATTCTCTTTAGGCGGTTTAAGAACATTAGGGCTGAAGTAGTCTCTAAAGACAACGTGTTTCCCGTCTTTCCGTTCTATAGTGCCTGACAAGCCAATTTTATACCTACAATAATTTGCATCTAGTATCCTGGAGAAGGTAGGACTGCTAACGTGGTGCATTTCGTCTAGTATGAGAGTTCCAAACTCTTTACGGATTTTTGATATATTTCTATAAAGAGTTTGAATATTTCCTATCACAATAGGACTATCTATATTAAATTCTCCACTACCAATAATTCCAGGCTTAAACCCAAATACTTTTTCTACTTCTTTGGCCCATTGATTTCTTAGGTATACAGTATGAACAACTACTAATGTTTTCTGGCCTAATTTAGCTGCTATAGCTAGTCCTGTAAAGGTCTTGCCCCAACTAACCCAAGCGTTTATTATACAGTTATCTTCTACGGTATCATGGACTTCTTGTTGACTCTTCCTTAATTCAAACTTAAACTCTGGAAACTCAACTGGTTTTTGCACTCGTTTATCTACTATTTCATACCCTTTAGGTATCAAGTCAGTACGCCCTATAGGAATAGTTACTATCCCAGGACGTATAACTGCCATATTTTTTATTACCTGTGGAACCAAGTCTTTTGGATTCTTAGGGGGTACTACATATGTAAGCTCTGCGTCCAAAGTCTCTTGGAGTTCAGGAGTTACATCTAAATAAATTCTATTACTTAGTACAGCTTTCATACCTTTCTCCAAGTATTCTTTTTTCTATTTTCAGAATACTCGTAAATTATCCAAGGGAATCCTTTCATAAGCAAAATTCCTGCCCATTGCATAGATGAGTCAGGAGGTCTGGGTATAGTAAAAGGAGCTTTCCAACCCTCTACCCAAAGTATGGAGGCTGTAGTTTTTCTCTCTATTTTTCTTATTCTTCTATATCTTAGCTGAAGTCTTTCTGTTTTTTGGTATATAAAAGGTACTCCATTACTATCTATAAAGTAATAATGTTCTTGTTTTAATATACCCACTAAGCTATCTATTGATCTTCTTAAAGTCATTAATCCTTTATGGGGTGTTTGAAGCCTTCTTTGTCCTAATGTCTTCCCTGACATATTCTTATCATCTACCAACTCTCCGTCTAGGTATAACAATCCGTCTGTTAAGTCCCAGTTACTTGATGGTAGGATAAATACTGGAAAAGTAATCTTATGAAGATTCGGCCACGTCAGTACCATTTAAGTAACTTCCATATTCTTTTTCAAACTTACCCATTGAATAGTCGTTTCCAATATCAAAGTCACATCCTATAGGAGCACCTGAAATAGAGAGTCCTCTATCCCGCTGTATACATTCTGTGAGCTGCTCTATATACTCATCAATTTCATCGTGTGGTACCTCTGCTAAGATGGAGTCGTGGACAAGGGCAAAGATTCTAGCTTTCTTACCATTAGCTTTTATCCACTGACTCATTTCTATACCGCCAAGGAGGTTAACATCAGAAGCAGTAGACTGCACCAGAAAGTTAAGACCAGACCTAACTGTATGACCTCTCGTAGCCTTATCCTCACTTTTAACATTTGGTAATCTCCTTTTACGCCCGAAAAAACTATACACAAATCCATTACTTTCTATAAATTTTTGATTCTTTTCAATCCAGCTTTTTAACTTATGGAACTGGTTGAAATAGCTTTGTATAACCTCTGAGGCTTCTTGGACGCTGAAATGTTTTCCAGAGTCCTTTGTGACTTGTTGACTGATTTTATGTGGCCCTGCACCATACATAATTCCAAAAGTTACAGCTTTAGCAGCCTGTCTTTTGTATGGATATAATTCGGCTACCTCTGATGCGGCACAAGGTAACTTAAATACTGTCTTAGCAATCGTACTATGAAAATTTCCGCCCTCTCTAAACACATTCATTAGTGCTTCATCGTTTGCTAACTTAGCAGCGACATATACTTCTGCGGTTGTTAAGTCCATTGCGACTATCTGCGACCCCGTTGAGGCTCTAATACACCCTTTGACAATAGGATTGTCACGAGGGATTTGTTGCATATTTAACTTACCGCTGCTGCTAAGACGACCAGAAGTAGTAGAGTGCAGGTTGAAAGAAGTCCTAAGACGGCTATCCTTATCCAACTGCGGTATGATCTTGTCCAAATAAGTATTCTTAATTTTGGATTTTTGACGGATTGCCAAGATATGTCTGGGAATCTCAGATTTTTCTGCGAGCTCAGTAAGGACTTCCGCGTCTGTGGACTGTTGACCTGTTCCAGTTTTCTTACCAGTAGGATTAAGCCCGATAAAATCAAACAGAAGGCTCCGAAGTTGAACAGTGCTATTAGGGTTAAAAGGTTTACCATTTAGTTTCTCGAATTGTGCTATCTTACCTTCGCTATACAGAGCTTTGATAGCCTCATCAATGTTCTGTTGCATTAGGTCTTGAGAGATCTGTAACCTCTCTGGATCAAAAGGAACGCCATTCTCTTGAGTACTCAGTAGGAACCTAGTACCTGGGATAAGTAAGTTATCATAAACCCAAAGTAACTTCTCGTTCTGCTTAATTTTTACAAACTTTTCATATACTTTGAAGGTAACTACTGCGTCCATAGCAGCGTATGTTTTCATAGTCTCAAAAGGAATCTCTTCCCAGCGAAACTCATTTTTAAGAATTCTGTGTTCCTTCCTGTAGGCATCAATCCAGTCGTACATAGGCTTCTCGTAATCCCCATAAGGAGTATACTTTAGAGCTAATGTCTTTAAACCGTGGTGACCAGGATTCTCATTGACCAAGTAAGATAGAAGCATAGTATCTTCTATATTTGGAAAATTAAACTTGAAATGATACTCAAACCATGCCAAGTCGAACTTAGCATTATGGAAAATTACAGTCTTCTTATTAAATAATTCTTGTAGTTTAGATTCTACTACTTCATCTATACAGTTAGTGTCAATGTATGCGCCTCTTTCTCCATCATAACATAAGGATAAACCTAACATATATCCATTTCTAGGATACAAGTTTGATGTCTCGGAGTCAAGAGCGATCATCTTGCCTTCATGTGCTAAGGCTTCATCTATAAACTTTTCTGCTTCTCTAGAGTCTGTTATTCCGAAAGCAATACTTTCGTCAATTATAACATCTTCAATTTCGCCATTAATATACTTAATGATATTATCCTTTGAAGTCTCCCAAGTCTTTTTAGCTTCGGGCTTAAAGGCAAGCATAGCAGGGTTAATTACAGGTAGAAATTTAGATTCCACTTTCTTACCTGAATATTCTGTTACTGAATTAATTTTAGTGAAGTATTTTAGTGATTCACTTCCTACTAAGATAATCCAATCGTATTGTGATGTGTCTATGTCTATATCACAATTGACTTTTAATACTTTTTTGATTGAGGGGTCAGAACATAGTTGATACTGATCGTAGGCAAATGCGCCTCCGAACAGATTGTCCCAATTATTTCTACTATTTTTCGTTTCTATTAATGCAACTTTAGGCATATAACTTACTCTTTAATTTATCAATTTGAGGTTTTGCTAGCGCGCCAGGATCGGTATTCTTTAAACATATATTCCTAGAAAGAAGACCCGCTCGCTCACACATAGCTTCTACTTTTACTGCACCTTCTTGTCCGGCATCGTCTCCATCGAAAAAGACATCTATCCCTGATGCACCTTGTATAGAAAGCATACTTAATTTATCTTCATTAATATTAGATGTGCCAAAACAGCACACAACATTTGTCAATCCTTTATCATGTAGGTTTATCATATCAAATATACCTTCCACTAGGATTATTTTACCACTCTTAGGAGTTACTTTAGGATAAAGAGGCATCTTAGCCCCTCTAGGACTAATTTTATACTTAGGTATTCCATCTGTTAAGTGTCGTCCATTGAAAGCAACTATCTTATCTGACATATCTCTAATAGGGAAATTTATTCTATTAATAAAATCAGGGTTAGTATGTTGGAATGCTTCAAACTTTTTATAAGTTTCTGGACGTATACCTCTCCAGTTGCCTAGATAAGGTGTGTAGTTAAAGGGAAAGGATAAACCAATACTTTCTGCCCGCTTCTCTATAATTTTTTGTTTTAAAAGCTCCCTGCGTACTTGTAAATGATTTACCCTTTCATTAAACAATGTAAGAACACTACCTTTATAACCGCAAGAGAAGCAGTTAAAAATTCCGGTTACTGAGTCTATCCGCATACTAGGATTAGAATCATCATGTTCAGGGTTCAGACATTTAACTAGATAATCATTACCTTGTAAGGTATACTTTATACCTTTTTTCTCTAAAATGTCATCTATCATGTCTGTACTCTCATTATGGTATATTATACTAAATTTCAATGCAATAGTCAAGAAATATTTTTAGATGTCATCTATTTCTTCCCCAGTTTTTTCACTGTTTGCTTCCTGCTCTTCGGGGGTCAAGGCAGATTCAGGTCCAATTTTTAGACTATCCCAATTTATTTTAGAGGTAAAAGACTCCATAGAGGCTGATCTCATTTTCTGACAAGTAAATGTAATACAAGCGTCTTCATGAGCATGAGTGTCCATAGAGTATGCAGCATCCGCTGCGTCCAATATACCTTTTGCAAACCTGGCTTCTCCAGTAGCATCAGTTTGATACGGGGCTAATATTGGTGTTTCATATTCTTGTGCCATAGCTTTTAGTGCTTTACTAACTTCTACTTGTTCCGTCCAGTCATATTGACCACCACGGGAAGGAAGATTTGAGCGTTTTACTTGATTAATATAGTCTACAATAACTATACCAACATCTAACTTTTTGCATTTCTTATCTAAGTCAGCCTTGATTTTACCAATAGTAAGACTAGGCTCGTAAACAATGTCCAGCTGAGTCGGGAGAAGCTCGCTTTCTTTTAACTTAGCATGAAATTCATTAAAGTCTCGATGTTGTTTATACTCTTTCAAACGCTCATTTCCCCGTTCAAATCGATTAGCCCACCATTGGGCAACCGACTCCCACTCTTTAACATTAAGGTTTTTAGTCCTTAAACGAGCAAGAGGAACTCCAGTAGCAATACTACAGCATCGTTGCAAGATAGATCTGCTATCCATTTCTATGGTGAAATAGATTGCAGACTTACCAGACTCAACAACGCTATTCGCTATGTTAGAGCAAGTAACAGATTTACCCCCGCCACGACGGCCTCCGATAAGTATCAAGTCTCTAGGAGAGAACTTCATAAAACTATCGTAGGCTTCATTTAAGCCTAGGGATATGTATCTGTCAAGTTCTTCATCAGGCTCAAACAAAGAAATATATTGCATACTTTCTTCGGGATGTTTAAGCTCTACTTTGTCCTCTATACGGAGAACAATTTCATGAAGGTGAGATAGGGTTTCTTCTGCGGTTTCGAATGCAACAGAATTTTCCACATAATTTTCAAGTTCGTTTAATACTTCTTTTTGGGTGTACTCATTCTTTAAATATTGAAGAAGCATTTCGGCTTCCGCCTCTACTTCAATACTTTTTATAGCAAATAGTTTTTCTTTCGTATTGCTATCACGAACGGCATACTTGAGATCATCGAACTTAGGAAGGGTGTGATATTCGTCACAGTGTTTATCTATAACGCTATAGATAGTATGGTATTCGGAAGGTAAATAATGCTTACGCAGGATACTCCAGGTCTCGAAATCCTGTGCATCAAGTATCTGCTTTATTAAAGCACTAGCAATATTCACTTACGTTCCCCCGAACAAAAAAATAAGTGCCAAGAAAATTCCTGACACTTATCAAACAACTAATTAAACAACTGCAGCAGCAGCCTTCTCACGTCTAGCAGCACCATCATAATCAGACGCTGAAATACCACGTCTAGTAAGCATGGTTTTTACACCGCGTACTGTCTTGCCAATTTCAGTAGCAATTGCTTCAACAGTCATTGACTCAACGTCAGCAAGTTCGGCTAGAGGATCTACTCGAGTACCGGCTTTAGTTGTCTCTTGACGGGGAATCGCGACAATAGTTCCTGCACGAAGCAAGCTAAGAGCTTTACCACGAACAGAGTTTACTGAGCGATCAAGTTCAGCAGCGATTGCTTCAACAAACGCGCCTTTGTTTACTAGCTTAATAAATACAGCTTCTTCAGCATCAGAATAAGTCTTAACAGTTTCCGGCTTAGGAGTCGGCTTGATATGACTAGTTAATTCCATAGACAAGATTTTGCCTTGGATTTGTTTTGCTGAAAATTTACCATCTTGAAAGCCACTTGCAACATCTGCGTAAGTATACTGACCACTATTGTCACTTACAAATGACTCTAGGATGTCTTCTTGTACGTCAGAAAATGCTTTAGATGCGTTTGTAGAAGCTAGTTCTACATCGTATCCCATTTTTCTTAGTTTACTAGAAACTGAACGGGTTGATGTCTCAAGGTTTTCAGCAGCTTGAACTACTGTAGCTTGTGAGATGGGTGCTTCTGTACCTACAAACGATTCGAGCTCGCTTGTTCGCTCGTCATTCCACTTAGGAACTGCCATGTATTTCTCCAATATAATCTTTAAGATTAGTTATAATTTTAATGCCCTTTTCGTGGGCTTTTAAGGTTTTAGCGGATGATACCCCAGATTCATTAACAAAAAGAGTTACATCATTAGTCATAGAGTCTTTGACTTCATAACCTAGATTTTTTAATTCTGCGGTGGCATCAGCCTTGGTTTTGTAACTGTTTAGTTTTCCAGATATACAAACTACTCCTATCGTATCTACACTCTTCTGGTTGAAAAGCATATCATGGGGAAGGTGATCTTTGTAATCTAAAAAATCTGTTTCTAACCAAGCCATCAGATTATCGGTCGTTATTGGTCCGAGTCCTGCTCTTTTGCAAGAGGTTGCGGTTATATCAAAGATACTTCCACAGACGGCTGCTAATTTTACTGATGCAGTTTTCCCCACTAAAGGGATACTAAAAGCTGGTAGCAGTAAGTTTGCAGGGGCTTTGGTTGAGTTTTCAATCTCTAAAATTAGTTTACTACCTAATTTATCGGAATTAAGAGCTAAAGAAGCACTAACTTCATCTAAGTAATATAAGTCTACTATACTAGCTAAGCCTAATTTTTCTATAGACCTCGGACCAAGTCCTTTGATATATAGGGATTTAGCAAAGTGCTGAATTTTTTTAGCTGATCTAGTGGAACAACTATCATTCTTGCAGAACAATAAATCATTGACCCATTCAAGTATAGAGTTGCACGAAGGGCAGTTACTAGGCACTTGAATTTTTTCCACGTTTTGAATTCCTTTTTGATTGAAGCGTATATTATACTAAAGTTTTGGGGTAAAAGTCAAGAAATATTTTTTTAAAGGTTCTTAACCCCATTGATTCGCCATAGCGTCAGCTATTCCCTGGTGTGTTAACGACCTGTCTTTACCCCTAGTTTTACTTGGGCCCAACTTGTTTTGGCCACTATCAGTTTGGTTCGACCACCTTTGGTAAGTCTTTCCATTCTTTACTACTTTTCTACCTTCAATTAGTTTTGTGAGCTTCAAAGGTTGCAGCCCTTTCAGCCATAGACCAGTTTTTTTACTGGCATCTTCTCCGAATTGATACGGCTGTATATACTGGGGTCTAGGCATAAAGTCTAGTCTAGTATTTATACAACCTACAGGATTTTCTAAACATATTTTAGGTATGCCAGATTTCCACAAGGCTTGTACAAACTTCAAGGAATCTTCAGTCTTTTCAGCCCTACCTTCAATTCTATTATTCCAATGCAGACCACTAGAGCATAGATAAGTACACTCAGGATGGGCTATCATCATATCCCAATCACGCCAGAGAATGTCCATAATATTACCTTCATAGTGCTTGCCAGGCCTCTCTGTAGGTAACAGATCACAACTGGTTACATCATGGCCTTTTGCTTTAAAAGCATCTCTCACTCTTCCACTATACTCACACGCTATTAGTATTTTCATTTGCCTATATTCTTTACTTGTGACCTAGAAATAACTTGGTATGCTCCCTTATTATACGCCGGAGCAATAGTAAACTGTTTAGATACACCCACTTCTATACTTCTATCTTTGTGTGAGTGTACTCCACCAAAGTCTCTAGACGGAAAGTTCTTTTGATCTTCTCTAGCTTTGATAGCCAGAATATTCTCTTTAACAACAACTATACCTTCTACAAACTTCTTCCTTCTAGCGGGAGGAGTCTTCTTACGTTTCCTTCCATTAGTAGTATATCTTAGCGAACCTATAACTATACTCATTAGCACTCCGGATCAAAGTCTTGCCATTCATCATATTCACTGGGTTCAGCATATCCGTCATCGTGATCATCATCATCATCTACCCGTCTTACTATTCTAGGAATAATCTCTCCGGATCGAATAACTTCAACCTGACACCCAAGTTCTAAGTTTAACTCATCTATAATATTAATGTTATGTAGAGTAGCCCTACTAACTATTGCATCCCCAATCTTTACAGGATCTAGAAGTGCAACTGGACTAATTCTTCCACTCTTTCCTACTTGCCAAACTACCTTCTCTAGAGTAGTTATAGCAGACTCAGTTACTAGTGACTTGAGTGCAAAGGAGCCCCGAGGATGTTGACTAGTAAATCCCTGCATACTATGCTTACTGAATTTATCTAATCGGTATACTACTCCATCTGTAGGGAACATATCAGGAATAACATCTAATACTGTGAAGAAACCGTTATGACTATAATACTCCATTTCAGTTGTCCACCAGTAATCAACAGTAGGCTCTGCCCCATAAAGAACAAACTCTACTTCTCTACTTCGGAATTCTTCAAGGTCTTTTAAATTTAATGCACCCGCTGCATAGTTTCTAGAGTTTTCTATATATGCAGGAGCTACTACTTCCCCAGTTAGTTGAAGTATATTAGGTACTTTTCCAACAATCTCAGTAGGAACTAAGAGTTTGAACTTATCCGTAATATCTCTGCCAACTTTACCGTCACCCCTGGTCAGGGCTTGTTCCAAAACTCCATTCACATATAACAAAGATACTGCAGCCCCATCTAACTTAGGACTAGAAACAATATCATTTGTAGCATCGTTATACCACATAGGAGCATCGTTTAGATCAAATACTTTCTGTAAAGAACGCATAGGAAAATGATGGGGAACACCGTCTGTAATTGTGTGTCCCACTTTATTATAGCTATGCTTTCTTGCAAGAGTATCGAAGTCGACATCTTCTAGAATGGGTGTACCTTTGTAATAAAGATCACTAGCTCTGTCTAAAAATTTGTGCATACAAACTCCTATTATTTTATTGTTATATTATAAAATAATTTAAGTAAATAGTCAAGGATTAAATATAGATGTCGTGAATTAAACCTTTAAAATGCTCTTCTATAACTTCTTTGCTTTCCGCTAGAGATAGGATCTCAATCAATGCTCGAAACATTTCCTTAGAGTTTTCTATGGTTAGTGGAAGCGTGACCCCTACATTAGAGGGGCTCCACTCTCCGTTAAAGTCTAAATAGTACTTTCGTACACTAAGGTACTCAACGTACCTAAAAGTATTTACACTTATACGAACCTGTTCTTCTCTATCAGAATCATAAAAGATAGTTTTGGTATATTCTTCGGGGGTTTCGTGTAGTTCCATGATCACTCCTGATTATTTAATAGAGATGCTAATGGAACAACACTTGTAACGCTTTCCGGCCTCAGAAGTCTGTAAGAGTCCGTATCCCAACAAAAGAACAGCAGAGTTTCTGCCGTCTCTTTAGCTCTACTTTTCTTGGAGACAATATAAGTTGTACTAAAATCTAAAGTACATACGTTATATTTTAGCTTCTTAGAATTCTGACTCCGGTAAGTAATTATCGCATCTCCATATTCAGTAACTAGGGTGCGTAATTCTTCTTTTTTCACTATAAACTCCTTTTAATGTAGGTTGGTAAAATCTTTTACTGTACTATCTAAAAGGTTGTATAGTTTTTGTACTCAAACACTGCTCCTATTACAGGTCGATGTCCAGGCCATAGCCAATTACGAACTTAATATTCTCATTGTCCAAAGCATCAGGACGGGCTTCGTGGAAGAGGTGCCAAGGAGCTGGGCCTACATCATCTAGATCGGTAGCAGTGATCATGAAGGTGAAACCATCTTTACTAACAGAAACAGCGTAGTCCATGTAGTTGCCTGGTACACCGTTAAATGCTTCAGAAAAGTCACCTTGGTGATGCCCCATGTGGAAACCTAGGTCTACGCCGTTACCGATTGTAGTACCATAGTCAGCATACACATAAGTTGTTTTACCTATACCAAAATCTTGGCCTACACCTTCAACCGCT
>Ga0308018_10000378_pt1 | contig 23262 bp, 12 predicted proteins | sample Neamet282_FD_203130 | JGI IMG/M metagenome (GOLD analysis project Ga0308018, IMG submission 203130) | Marine microbial communities from water near the shore, Antarctic Ocean - #282 | ecosystem: Environmental > Aquatic > Marine > Unclassified | place: Southern Ocean | collected 2014-10-01
AATGTAGCATCATTTTCAGCAGTTAGTTCTGTGCCTTCAAAGCTGGCATTTTCACCCGCTACGATCGTGAGATTATTACCACTCAAAGAGCCTGCTTCAGCAACCGTTTCCCTACTCTCGGTATCAGTTACGCCCACATTGGCCTCGACAGATTTCGCACTTAAGCCAACACCAACTTCTACACTATCGGATTTAGAGGTATAAGTACTTTGCGCAGCAGTAAAGCTCACGTCGCCTTTAGCGGCTACAACAGCGTCGCCGCTAGCAGCCATTTCCGTGCCTTCAAAGGTTGCGTCATTACCTGCCATTATGGTGAGGTTAGTTGCGCTAAAGGAGCCTGCATTGGCTTCATTAGCACTTTCACTTTCACTTTCAACTAGCACACTAGCCTTGAGAGATTTCTTCTTAACCGATACACCAACCCCTACTTCAACGTTGTTCGAACTGCTAGAACTGGTGTCTCTAGCTGCTTTAAAGGTCACATCGTTCTCAGCTGCCACAGTGGCATCACCATCCACGGCAACATCGGTGCCTTCCATAACGATATCGTTACCCGATGTAAGGCTTAAGTTGCCACCTATATTCAAAGTGCCTGTGACCGCTTCGGTAGACTGCTCTTGGGATGAACTAACACCTACATCGGCGCTAGCAGATTGTTCGCCTAAGCTAAATTCAGCCGATACACCGACACTATTTTCAGAGGATTGACTGGTATTTAGCGCCGCTACCAAAGCAATATTGCCCCCTGCATCGATGGAGGCACTGTCTGATACGTCTACCTCGGTACCTTCTAAGCGCACATCGCCTTTGGTGGTGATATTAAGGTTGCTTGCATTTATGGAGCCGGTAACGGCCTCTGTACCACTGGCTTGAGCACCGGCTATGTCAACCGAGCCTTCGGCCTCAACATCAAAATCACTAGCACCGATAGTCACCTCAGCTACAATCTCCACTGCCACATCTAAACTATTAGAGCTGGAAGACGAAGTGTTCTGTGCGGCTTTAAAGTCTAAGGATTCTGCATCGACGTTAATGGCGTTTTCGGCATTTAAGTCGGCCCCTTCAATAACAGTTGCCTTAGTGGTGGTTATATTAATGTTGCTACCACTTAAACTGCCCGTCACTGCAGTGGTGCTGTTTTCTTGTTCTGAGGACTGAGACAAACTCATCTCTAATTCTGCACGGCCTTTTATGCCGCCAGTAGCATCAGCTTCAGCTTCGGCTTTGCCTGAGCTATCGGCTTTCGCCGAAGCCTCGGCTTCGCCACCCACACCAATACTCATGCCTATACGGGCTGTGATTTTCTCACTGCTAGATGATGTCGAATGTTCATCCCTGGCGGCACGTAACTCAAGCTCTTCGGCGCTTAAATTAATATCGCCGCCGGTTTCTATGTTAGTACCTTCCAAGATAGTTTTAGCAGAAGATTCACTATTTAGATCACCACCCAAGTTAATGGTACCCACCACTGCTTCTGAGCTGGTTTCAGTTTGATTTTCAACCAACCGTGCCATTTGAATTTCGGCACCGACGGACGCACGACCTTCGGCACTTGCAGAAGCACCCGCTTTAGCGCTCGCATCATTACCACTGGTACCGGCCTCGGCTTCAGCTGATGCTCCCGCCTCGGCCTCTGCTCCGCCGGTGGCCTCTAGATACATACCCACCTTTACCGTAGTTTCTTCATAAGAATTAGTGGTGCTGGTTTCATTACGGGCAGCAAAGCTGGCGATGGTTTCAGCACTTTGATTCAAGTCGCCTGCGGCCTCAATGTTGGTGCCCACGTCGATGATGCTATCTTTTGCGGTACGGTTAATACTGCCCGAATTAGACGTAATAGCTGAAGTGAGGGCTGTTGTGGTTGTAGTATTCTCTGTCCGTTTCGAATGTTTAGTTTGTAGACCAACACCGGCTTTAGCCTCGGCACTGGCTTCAGCTTTAGCCTTGGCTTCGGCCTTGGCGCTGGCATTGGCACCAGTATTAGTGCTCATGTCTGCGCTGGCACTGGCTTCTGCATTTGCTCCGGCGCTGGCTCCCGCACTCGCTGAGCCCTCAGCACCAGAATCTGCGTAAAGACCTAAGCGTGTTGTTTCACTAGTGGTTTCCGATATAGAAATATCTTCTGCCGCTGCAAACATCATACTGGCAGCGTCTAGGTTTATATCGCCTTCGGCCTCTAACTCAGAGCCAACAAGTAATATGTCTTGCTCAGCCTCCAAATTAAGCTTTCCGCCAGATTTAATGGTGGAACCAGTGTTAGTGACATTCAGATCATAGGTGGTGTTAGTTTGCACCCTCAACAGATCTAAAGTGGCATTGGCGCTGGCACTGCCTCCGGCAGATGCCCCTGCACTAGCGCCAGCATTCGCCTGAGCACTTGCAGATGCAGACGAATTTACGCCGTTATCATTGGCTTCGGACTCAGCACCGTAACCCAACTCTGTACCCACTTCCGCACTCGCTTCACCTTGTGCATCGGTTTCACTAGATGCATACAATCCAGTACGAATAGTTGTGACCGAAGTAGACTCTTCTTCAATATTTTTCGCTGCCAATAGGTAAATGTTTTTCGCTTCAATATCTACATCGCCACCGGCTTCTACGTTGGAACCTTGCAATAAAACGTCTTGCTGTACTTCTACTTTAAGGTTTTTTCCTACATTAATATTAGATGCCTGGCTACGTTGTGAGAGCTTATCCGTAGTTTCAATGGTGGTTTGAGACAAGGTCATACCATCAGCACTTGAGCCATCGGCAGACTCGCCAACTTTACTGTCATCACCACCTAAGAAAGAGGTGGTTTCGGTGCGCGAAGAAAAAGTATCTAAGTCACGCCCGGCCAAAACGACTACAGAGTCGGCTTGAATGTCTGCACTGCCGGCTACATTCAGGTCAGATCCTTGAATAGTAAGGTCATTTCCAGCCTTCAAAGTGGCATCACCACCTACATCAAAGGTTGAACCTTGGTTACGAATAGACAGGGCATTTGTGGTGGTCTCGGATGTGCCAAATACGCCGCCACCAACACCTGCACCACCGGTACTGCTGAGGGTTTCTGTTGCAACACTATTTTCTCGGGCGACAATGTTAATGCCGCCTTCTGCACTTACAACAGCATCACCGCCTACGGTAACATTGGTGCCTGCAAAGGTGGTGTCACCACCGGAATTACTAGCTAAGTCGCCGCCAACGGTGAGGCCGGAACTCATTTGTTCTGTAGTGCTCACTTTGGTCTCAGACACAGTTGAGGTAGCAATATCACTGGAGCCACTCAACTCATAGGTTTTAGTCACATTTTCAATGGTATCAAAAGTAATGTCGCCGCCTGCTTCCAAGCTGGCATCACCACCAGCATCCACAGTAGCACCTAGGTTGGTGATGTTTCCTGCTGCGTCAAGCTTCAAATCATTTGTAGCCGTAATTTCGGCGGTATCACCAATGGTGGTTTGGCCTACTAATTCGTTACCTGCATACTGATTAAAAGTTTCGTTAATAATGTCGCCCTCGGTAGAGGTAACCGATACATCTGCGCCACTGATACTACCGGACAAGTTAGTAATATCACCTTTAGCAGTAATAGTAAGGCCTTCTTCTGCGGCAATTTCACCACCTAGGTTATCTAGGGTGTCTGCATCAATATTTAGATCATTAGCGGCAATAGAAGCTGACTTACCATCAAGTTCTGCAACCATGTCGTTAGGTAGATATACCTTAGGCGCGAGTACTGTTTCGCCGTTAACTTCCACTTCCATCATCCATACAATAGGTTGGGTGAGCCCTGCTATTTGTTGATCTGTTAAGGGTTTGCCGAAAGTGAACCCCAAATCATTGGCTTGACTAGCAGCATTGTCCATAAAACCTTGCATTACGTCAGCAATGTTATTGTAACCGTCTAACACACTTTGGCCTGTGGCTTCTATTAACTGCTGCTCTACCAAGTAGGCTTCGTAGCTAGAATCACCCAAACGTTTGATAGTTGAGTCGTTATCAACATTTAAGGTGGCTATCAAGTAATCAGATCCTAAAGTAGAAATACCGGATTGCAATTTAGGGTTCATTTCCACTAAGTACTGAGCCGATGGATCTCTATTTGTTACAAAGAAACCATTTGGACTGGTGGGCAAGGAAATATTCAAGGTGAAGCCGTTTGGATTCAGAGCACTAGCCCCCGAAGTGGACCGAGAAGTATCTGTAGCAGTTAAGGAACCTACGTTGGCCACATAGGAAGCCGTGATATTTAAATTGCCTGCACCCGCGTCTATGGTCGACTTACCACCATCTAAACTAACGATAGTTCCATTCGCCGGAGGACTTCCTGTGGTTGTGTCGGAGTATTTAAGCCCACCAAAAGCTACCCAGTTAATGGTGCGAACTTTTTGATAGGTATAGTCTTCTCGCCAAAGAGCTAGGGAATCATTAGTTAAACTAGTCGTTGCATTGATAGAGCTGCTAGCAGTAGAAGAAGCAGACTCTATCAAACCACCATAGTTAGCCACCTTGTCTGCGGTAATATTAAAGCCACTACCCGCCACAATTTGCGGAGTAACGGCCGGCGCACCATCTTTAAAGTAGTTAAACTCACTCCAGTTATACGTGGTGCTATATTTCGTATTGTTATCTGGGTAGGTATACCAATCTTCAGTTTGGGTTGAACTACTATAGTTTAGGCGCTTGCCTACGGTTTCTGTCAATGGGCTGTCAACAATAAAGCCGCTTGAGCTGGTTCTTTGTACCTGGTTAGATACGGTTGGGGCGTCTATATAAACGCTGCCGCCGGCGCGCACTTCTGATGAGTTTACAAATGCAGTGCCTGCGTCAATATCCACATTGCCAACTGCACGAATATCGCCCTGCGATATTTTAGTTTGAGTTTTCTCAACATACTGTTTTCCGTCAGCAGCGGAGACACCTAAGGTGCGCCCCGAACTAAGGTTTACGTCAACAAAGTTACCGATGTTATCAGCTGCATTCAGGGTTAAATCTTCCCCAGCATAAAGAAAACCATAGTTAATAATATCGGAGTTAGTACCACTAGCGTTAAGCGTGGTTGATCCAAGACCTATAATGGAACCTGCCGCTTTAATTTCTATACCAGCATCGAAGTTGGCTTGTAAGTCTGCCTTAGAATACAACAACGTGTCTAAGGTATAGGCGTTGGTAATGTTCAATACCATTTTATCACCAGCGGTGCCTTTAAGTGCGCCAGAAATATCCTTATTAGAGTCCAAAACAAGTGAGTCAAATGACAGCTCTAAGTCGCGGTAACCCTGTAAGGTGCCATTGTTAGTGATGATAGTGCCACGGCTCGCAGTTGTATTTACACGCCAATCATCACCAGCAAAAATAGTACCCGAAGACGTGTTCGTCAAGGTGTCCACCGACCACACCGACTCGCCACCACTATCGCGGGTTGATACGGTTAAAGTGCCTGAGTTATTTAAACTCGTAAGGTCAGCATCTAGTTCTTTTTCACTGCTAATAGTACCGGCGTTGGTAAGTGCTACCGTGCCTGCATTATCTTTATCTTTTAATGTCCAGGCTTGGGCCGAAGAAATGGTACCCGTTCGTTCATTATCAATATTACTTACTTTCCAAGCCACCGAGTCTGCTACGGTCGCATCGGTGCTGGCCATCCAGGTGCCCAGGTTAGTTAACGTTGGTGTAGTCAATGTAGAGGAATCTACAGCACTGACTACACCAGCTGTTTGGTTTTTAACCCAAGAACTTGCTTGTATATCAAACTGATCTTTTGATACCAAGGTTCCTGTATTGTCTAAGGTTTTGATGTTTATATCCATCAAACTAGTGGCGACCAACTGAGAACCCGTACCCACTGTGGCTGCCAGATTGGTGCCCGCTATAGTGAATGTATCAGCTTGCCAGTTGGTGCCATTAACGATAAATTCATCGTCAATATTTAAGGCAAAGGTACCCGCAGCAAAGCGGGTGTTGTTAAATGTGGCTGGGTTACTGGATATTTGATCCACCAAAATCTTGCTATCTATGGTTAGGTCACCAAAACTGTATAACTGACCACCACCAAATACCATGGAACCATCGTCTGCCTTTAATAGCATGGCCTCACCAGAGGTAATAGCGCCATTGGCCAGCTGAATATCAGCACCCACTGGGTTTTTGCTTTTCACGGCAGAACTGGTAATTAAACTAACATCATTATTAGCCGACAAACGCCCTTGTACCAATATCGAGCCATCGGCAATGATCGCTAAACTGCCTTTTCTCGCGGCAACCTCACCAAGGATACGTAGCCGAGGGTTTTGCCCACCTGATTTACTATCAATGATAATGTCATCGGCAAAAATTCCGGCAGGCTCAGTAATCAACAAAGCATCTGTATTGGTTGCATAGTTGGTAGTACTGGTACGAGAATAATAGTTATCGGCACTTAACCCCGTGCCTGTAAGTCTGCTAAATTCACCCGAGCCAATGCCTACATACAAAGTATTAGCGTTAAAGCTAGCATCAACAATCACTTCTGGGGCAAACACACCCGTAACAGTAGGTTTACTAAGATCTAACCCTTGCCCCAATATGCGCAAATTACCTGAAGCAGAAACACCATTGGTACTGGTACTGAAGCCGCTAACAACACCGCTAGCGCTTATGGCAGAACCCACAACAAAGTCAACACGAGAAGCATTGATAACACCACAGTCGTTACACAAAAGGCCATAAGGGTTAGCTATAATAAGGTCGGCATTGTCGCCGGCTACTTCCATAAAACCATTAAATATAGAGCTAGTAACACCCGTTACTTGGTTTAATATTACTTTGGCCGACGTGGTTAAATGGGGGTTGGCTACGATCTCAGCAGAGAGGTCGGTCACCACAGTGACGCTCTGAGCTACGGGCATGTTGTTTAATATTAGGCCGTTGCTATTAACATTAAATGTGTTGTAAGTGTTATTGGATAAACCTTGGGTGTTAGCTGCTGCAATTTGCACCACCCAAGTCGCGTTATTAGAGGCCAGTTCGACGGTGGTATTAGTATTACCATCTACAACAACCGGGGTGTCCGTCGTACTGACGGTACCGTTACTGGTATCAACTGTTGCTGCTTCTATTATGGTTGTGGTGGTGCGTTTGGGGGTTACATCCACTGTAGTAGTCAAACTACCACTGCTTAGAGTTCCGCCCACATTAACATGAGCGCCACTATTTGAAGTGACGGAGCCTAATGTGATGCTTCCAGAACTGGTGGTTGGGGTGAAATCAGCACGCCCAGCCAATATATACTGGTCCTGTGAATAGGATAAAATCCCCGTTTGCTCAACATAATCATATTTAGCCAAAGGCGATAAAATAGTGTCAGACCTAAAGCTGGTAATAGAGTTATCACCAGCCCATTTCCATACGCCGGCAAGCATCTGCAGATAATTAGTTGCGCTGAGGTCTAAAACACCATTAGCACCAACCTCACCTTCGTTGACAAAATTTGCCGCGCTAACGATCACATCACCACCAGTCGATTTAATCAGGCCTATTTGTGATGTATCAACCCCATTTATGGCCTCATAAGTATCTGAGCCAGCACTAGTCTTGTTAGTTTCGTCATACAAGCTGCCTAAATTTCTACCACTAGTATTGGCTGTAAAACCGGCTTGGTTAAGCGCTACACCAGCACCCAGATTAAGGCTGATATTACCGGCAGCCTTAATGGTGCCAGTGTTGGTAAAGTTTGAATTACTGCCATCACCAACGGTAAGTATACCCGCTGACTCTACCTGGCCAGCATTGATCACACTCGCCCCTGTTAAGGTTACGGTGCCCGATGCGTTGGCGTTTATAACAGCATCCTTATCAATGGTTAGGCTGGTAGCACCGCCTAATTGTACATTGCCATTTTGAATTATTTTGCCATCAATAGCCGCTGTATTGGCTTCAATGATCAGGCCCTCTTGGCTGGCGATTTGACTAGTAGCTTTTAAATCAAAGTCATTAAGTCGTCCAGCTACGCCAATTGTAGTTTCCTTAGTTACAGAAATCTGACCATTCAAGGCCGCTGTTGTGGCGTCTATTTGTAAGTTACCACCTACAGAAATAAGCGCATCTGTATTACTTTCAGCGTAGGTTACAGTGGTGGTTGTGGCGTCACCCAAAACAAGGTTTCCAGTGACACTGAGGTTGTTATCTACAGTTAAGGTTTCGCCTAGTAAGGTTAAATCATCGGCTGTAGAAAGCACTACTGCAGAGGCAACCGTTACATCGCCTGATGTCGACTTGATGGTCAGGTTATCACCCGTCACATTGGCGTTAGTAGAGATCGCTATATCACCAGTGCCGCCTGTGATGGCAGAAACGTCTATGCCCGCGGCTGTACCAAATTGGACAGTACCGTCTATATTAATTCCCTGCACTATATCTATAGCCGCAGTAGTTTCAGCCAACAAGGAAGTCGTACGGTCTATATCTAGGCTGTCAGCATCTATATCTAAAGTTTTTCCACTATAGATAACATTGTTTAAGTCTGCAGCGCCGGTTAATGTAAGCACAAGGGCGCCATCTGCAAGGCGACTATAGGGCCCATCACTTGATAAAGTTTCTGTTAAGTTTGCGGCGATGATGGTTATATCACCACCAGTATCTCCAGTGGTTTCAGCAGAAGAAGTTAAGTTAGTTTCATCCAATGTTAGATTACCACTAGTGGTAATGTTGATATTGCCAGCCACGGTGGTGGTTCCTACCGCCGAAGCTTTAGCGTTATCCAGTGTAATAGCCCCGCCATTTGTTGACGTCAAGATAATTCTATTGGCATCTACAGTCATGCCGGCTGAGGTATCGCCCACAATTAGATCACCGTCTGCGGTAATGCTAAAAGCATCGCCTAACGCTCCTATGTCGCCCCGCACACGCACACCTGTGCCCAGTTCGTTAGCTATTAAGGTTATGCGGCCTGCGTACATACCGCCTAAAGCAGAACTGTCTATCGCATAATCACTGCCACTATTAACTGTTGTTGTTTTGGTAGTGGTAATAGTGCTGTCACTTGCATCAAAAATTGCTGTGTCATCAGTGCTAACTAATTGAATAGTGCTGGCTTCCACTTTGCCATTGATTTCTATTTTTTTAGCGATCAAAGCCAAATCGTTAGCCGTTAAGCTAGTTGAACCGCTGTTATGATCCTCAACAGTAATTGTATTTGCAAAGTTGCCAAATGCTGCCTGTACCCCTGTAACTGAAGTGATACCTGCTGCCGCCAGAACTACATCACCTGTACCGATAAAACTAGCGCCATTAATAGAAATACCGCCGGGCACGGCGATAATGAGGTCGGTGGTTTTGGCGACAAACTGAGTAATGTTGTGCCCGTTTGAGTCTTGTCCTACGACGACAGTGTTAGTCGTTTTATCAAAACGCAAAACTTCCATTTGACCAGCGAAACTTGCTGCTGCGCTAGCGTCAGTCACTTCCAATATAATTAATTCAGCTTCTAAGCTCGCGGTAGCGAGACTCGCATTGGCAGATAACAAACCACGATTGGCAACACTACCGGTATCGACAGATACAGTGCCATATAAAATCTGCGATGTGACGTCGCTTTGAGCATTGTTGAGGATAACTCCATCGCCGTTAACATTAAGTTTGGCAAATTTATTGTGCGATACCGTATTTACAGGCGCCGCAATGTTAATTACGCTCACGTCGGTAGTGGTGTTTTCAGTCAGAAAAGCAGTACCAGTGACCAAAGTTGCGTTGGGGTCTGTGATTGCCGAATCCACCACAATATCGGATACGGCCCCCCAAACTGCATTGCTACTCAATAGCAATGTCAATAATGCCGCCGCGCTAGTAGTACCACTGCCACCCACGGAATTCTTTGCCATTTCACTGGCTACGACCAACAAACCATCGGACTTACGACGAACAACTCTAAAAATATGATTCATCTGTATTTCCTTAAAGGTCTAGACTTAAGGTAGCCAGCACGGAGCTGTCGCCTTTATCTAAGTCGGTGTTAACGTGGATTGGATTAGACCAACTGACACCAAGGCGCCAATTGTCCATCTTAAAGCTAGCTTCTATGAACATACCTTGCATGCCACCGGTGTAGCTGCCATCTAAACTTGAACTCACTTCTCCTAGGTCATAACCCACGGTATATTGCATTGCACCAGACAAGGAGCCAAAATCTATATTTTGATTAAGTACTAAGCTATTTTGCCAAAAATACCCCTGGTCTCCAGATAGAGAAACACCTTTAAAGCCACGCACAGAACCTATGCCACCAATTGATATTTGCTGGGAGCCGTACAATGAGTCAGGACTATATTGATAGTTAAATGCGCTTTTCCATCGTATGGGCAATCCAGCAAAGCTTGCAGGTTGAGACCAGTCAAGCCTGATTTTATATCGCACAAATTCGGTCTGGGGGTTTTCTACCGGCGTATTGGCACCAGTTGGCAGGTTATCCACTTCGCTTAGCCCTACTTCCACCTCAGGGCTTACAACTAGCATTTTGTCACCGAAACCAAACAAACTTTGGCCATAAAACTTTAAGGTGTTAACCGTGCGCGAATTCACTTCGATACGCTGACCGCCAATATAAGACTGTGTGGCACTGTTATTCCACACGGCACCAACACTATGCTTGGTATCTTGGTCACGAAAAACAAGCCGTTGGGCCGATAGATTAAAACCTTGAGTTGCACCGCTGCTAGTAAGTACTGTACCGGTAGTAGGAAAAGTTAAGACCGTTTTATAACTGCTACCGGTTGCTCCAACGCCGTAGGTGTTATACCCATGGGGTATTTTGATGTCTAATCCTGCGCTATTGGTAGAACCATCTACACCGTTAGAGCTTTCGCTACCAGAAACGGACCAAACATCGCTCACATTCAACAAGTCTCCGGCTGCAGCAACAATGGAAAGGATGTTTTCTCCAGTGGCTTTAGAACCACCATTATTCAGTGTTATAGTGCCTCTAGGATTTCCAGTGCCACTATTGGTAAATACCACATCACTTTTGTCAGGTGTGGCGCCTGGAATGATTTCCATGATGACATCATTGCCAGGTACCGCATTAAGCTGCTCTACCGCTTGCTCTAAATCTCGTATGTGCAAGGGCTCTTGCATGTCGATAGGAAACGCCGCCGCTAAATTAACACTATCACTACTTCCTTCAACTACAACAGTCTCTACCATACCCTCGGCAATGACCAGACGCAGAATCCCTTGTTTTAGGTTCTGATTAGGCAAATAGGCCCGTGTAGTAACAAACCCTCTTTGAATATAAAAATTAGTTGCACTGGATAACGCAGCGGCTACTAGTTCACTATTGATACATTTGCCGACAAAGGGCACTTCTAACACTTCTACTTCCCACTCGTCGAGCAAGGTTGCACCGTCAATCTTAATAGCATCTAGTTCAATACACTGAACATTGGCATCAATAAGCGAATTAGATAGTTCAAATTGAGTACTTAAATCGACGCCGCTAGGTGTTTCTATAGGCGTAAGTTTATTCTGCTGCTCTTCAAGCCGAGACTGTTGCTGTTGAAGAACTTGATCACCTGTTATTTTGGCTTGGGCAATTTGTTCTTGTGTTGCAGCGTAAGCAGAGCCACTAACGGCAAGGATTTGGGCCATTAATAACGGAATAAAAAGAGTGTTTTTAGTCATTGTTTTCATCATTTTAAAAGGCCTTTACGATAGAGAAATCGAAAGCCAAGTTTTGGCGACTATTGCGAGTTTGTATATCCAAGCCCATACGTACAATCGTTTGAGACCACGGCTCTACCTGAAGCATCCCTCTAAAATTCACCACGTCTTCGGCCCACCGCTCTGTAGGCGTGGCAAAGGTGGTGTAGGTAGAGTGAGTGGTATTGGTATCCCCCGTGTAACTTGCATACACTGTTGGATCATCAAGAAGGCGGTCTTTGCCCACAGAGAAACTCAAACTACTTAAACCTTTTACGCCAAAGTATCTACCTTTGTGAGTGACCTCAGCGCCCAATTCCTGAACGATACGATCTATTGCATAGTCATGAACGGTGAGGCCTAAATCTCCGGCACTTGTCTCAGTATAAGCCGCCTGACGATACTGACTTTTTGCTACACGGTAGTATGGGGTAATCGCAGAACGGCCATCTGATAAATCAAATCGATGGCCAAACTTTAGGGTTGTTTCATTAGTATCAGCAGGTGAAAAGTACTTTGCAGTGCGATCTATTGCTGTTTTACGCAGGCCCTCTGTATCACCACGAGCATGGGAATAAACAAGGGTCATAAAGCTGTAGCGATTATTGAGCCGTCCATAGACCGTATCAATTTGCTGTTTTTGAGTGGCACTTTCGCCTAGGCGGTCATCCTGCTGATCAATGTGGCTCGTAAATGCCGAGGTAGAAACACCTACTAGGCTGTTAGCCGTTTTAACGTCGGCACCGGCAGTTATACCAGCAGATGCCATGGCAAAGCCATTGTGACCCGCAGTGTCTTGAGCTGTTGCGGTAGCGACCGGTACGGAGCCACTTGATTGGGTGTTTTGCTGGTGTACTTTAAACCATACACTGGAATCAAGGTCTCGATAGCCCGTCCAATTACCACGCCTAACACTAAACCGTTGATCGACCGACTGACCTACCAACTCCACGTGGTTAAAGGCTGCAATCATGGTTGAATTATTAGCAATTGGCGCTAAACGTTTCACTTCTGTAGCCAGGTTGTTAGCGTTGTCGCCATAACCAAACTCATTGATATCTAAGCGCGTGAGCGCCGTTTGTAGATCGCCTAAAGCAACACCGTCGGCAGCGATAGTGCCTAACTTTAACGCGGCATCGTTAGACTGATGATTACGGGTATTAGACTTAAGGATGTATTCATCGTTGGCCCTAGAAAAGGTAACCACTACACTTTCGTTGTTACTATCATCTATCGCTCGTGCTGCACTGGAATTGATAACATAACTGGTGTCATATAAACGCGAGTTTTCGGTGTCAGTTACGCTATAGCTAAAGGTATTACCGGAATTACCTGCAGTTTCTTGAGCAAATACAAAGTTGGCGCCATTTTCTAAGCTGGAGTTTAAATCCAGTAGTATTTTAAAGTTACCCGGATTCCCCGAGGTTTGTTCAATCAATTCTTGCGCAATAACTTGGCCGGTACGAGACGCATCAATTCCCATTGTACTGCTGCCATCCATGATGAGACCATCACTAGACGCAAACGAATTTACTGTGGTGGCAAAATGAGCCCCCTGTCCTTCTAACAACCCGCTAACGGTTAAGTCACTTTCACCTAAATCTAAGATTAAGGCCTTATTTGAGGCTCCTCCTGTAGTGCCCAATAAAGTAGTAGACGTAAGCGTGGTGTCGGAGTTTAGGAATTTGTAAAGGTAATAATCTGACGAACCAGTAAAACTCGCAAGATCCGTAAGATCTGAATCGCCTGAGTTAAAGGTGACCGCTACGCCAGAAACACCTACCAAACTCATAGCAGCGCGGCGCTGAGCCAGGGTTAATCCTGTGTTCAAAGAATCCACAGCAATAAGCGCCAACGGCGCTTCGAAATCAAGAACAGTCTCATTCGTAATTGGTACTGCATTACCAGGCAGAACATCAACAAATGTTGGTGCCGCAGAAACCCATCCACTTGAAGCCCATACTAATGGCCCTACAAGAACTAGTAGACAAACCTTACTACCTAATTTACGACTCGCTAGTCGTGTAATGTTACTCATAAATACAACCTTTATGCGTTAGCTTTATGTATAAAGCTAGAGACTTCGTTCGGTGTTGATGCAATGTAGAAAGAGTCAAATGCGCCTTTTGTTGCATCCGCCCCTCCCGCTAAATGTAATAATTTTCGCCCGTTATAATCGGGCCCTGCGAATAAACCAGCATCTAGGTCGGCATGACGTACCGTTGCCAACCAACTGTTCCTACCGCTATTTTTTATGCGCACAAACATTAGCGGCACATCATCTGGAGCACCAGCTAATACAGTATCAAGCCACTGAGGCTGCTGAGAGTTGGCGCGGGCAAAGGCCAAGTTCTTTGGTTCGCGTAAGTCGCCACAATTTTTATAGTCATCAATACGTACACTTCCATCCGCTAGGGATTTATAACCACGATAGGCTGTTTCACCCCGTTTTTCTGGGGCGGTGCCGCTACGGGAATGAGTGTACAAACGCAAGGAGGACATATCTAAATTAAGAGTAATACCCACGCCATCTGCCTTTTGGCCATCTGCTATCCAGCGGGCCACCATAGCGGCACTCATGCCCCAATTTAGCGCAGCTTTTTGCAACTCATCAAAAGGGGCTTGATCGGCCCACCAGCCCAGCAAAGCTCTTTGCTCATCCATCTGGTCTGTTAAACTCCAAGACAAATCGAACGCTGCAGCTGTTTTAACTAGTTGATCAATATCCATTTAGTTAGCCAAGGTATTCGCAATTTTAATTCTAGCGTAGATTATAGCAGGGCTATATCAGCCCCTTCTTACAGATCTGTGCAAGAACTTGTTCATGACGAAATCTAAACTAGTTTTCAACCAATCAGTGGAGGTGAAGAAGCAGCTACACAGCTAGATTTCTTAAATGGGTAAGTTATAAGGACATTAAAACTACTTTAGTACGATTTTTCCAACCAAGAAATATCCTAATTTTTGTTTGTTTTTTATTCGAATGTCGACATACTCTTTGAGAAGCTCTAGCTTCTTGCGTAGTCGGCTTATCATCACCTCTACGCCAGCTTTACTCTCTTCACTTTGAGCCAAACCTAGACCTTCAATAATATGAAAATATTCTACTACTGCGCCACAAGCCATGGCTAACTGTCGCAACATCAACAGTTCTGTATTAGTCAATTTCGCGTAAACGGGGCCAACTGACAAAGTAGACGATGTAAAATGCAAGATAGCGATTTTTTCTTCCTGCTGATGGGCAAATAACCCTTTCAAGCATGCCAACAAAGCAAGGGGCTCAAATGGTTTTGGGAGATACATCATCGCTCCAGCATCATAGCCTTTATGACGCATCGCGTTGCTATTTTTTACACTCATTATAATGATACGCATACCAGGAATTGCCTCACTATACCGCTTTGCAAGTGCCAAGCCATTCTCTCCAGGTAGCTGAATATCCAACAGCAACACATCTGGCAATTGCAGTGATATCGCTTCATCCAAACTTTCCCCCTCATAAAACCAGCTGGCCTGATATCCTTCCTCCTGGAGCAAGGCTTGTATGTTATTCCCCAAAGATAAGTCATCTTCACAGATGTAAATTATTGGTGAGTGCACGGCACCTCCAAAGTCACACTAAAGCGCCCGTTCCGTAATCCAATATCAAGAATAATAGTGCCCTGTTCACACAACTGTTGAACCAGCCATAAGCCCAGGCCAGTGCCTCGAGTGCCAGCATTTCCTGTCGCTCTCCAGTATTTTTTTGTGACTTTCGAGACGTCAAGATCGTGACTCACAGACACTGCGTTTTGTACTCGCAGGTAACACGTATCAACTGCTCTATAAACCAGTACTTGTACATACCCATCCACACTATATTTAACTGCATTATCAAGCACGTTTTTAATAAGGGTATCTAATAAGAAGGGGTTTGCTATCACATGGCAATCTCCCTTTGTTTGCAGCCGCAAAGTTGCTGAATTTGACCTCTGTGCCCATAGCTCATTAACAACATCAATGACAGATACACTCTCAATTGGAGAATGACCTTGTTCAAGTTTGTGCATTACTTCAATCTGCCCCAATACATGGGATATATGATCAATTTGCTGATCTGCTTCAGGCTTTTTAACCCACTTGTATATAATGAATTTAAGGTTTGTTAACGGGGTTTTAATTTCATGAAACAGCATACCGAACAAAGTAATTTGCTCATCCAGTTGCTTGTTTAGTAGATGGTTTACTGCACTCACAGCTCGAAATTTTGAGCGGGCATTAGCATTTTCTCTGCGTTCAATCTTGAGCCAAAGCCCCAAAACATAGGCATTAAAGAGCACAACAAACGCGGCTTGAAGATAGTTTAGCGAATAAATAGAGCCCTGCCCTAAGCCAGCTAAAGAGGTGACCAGCACAAACACCAGCAGTAGGGCAAAAGGAACGCGAATTTTGCCAAGAATAAAGTTAGCAATGTGACCTTGGCCTCGAGCAAAAGGCAAGAAAAACAACATCAACAACGTTCCTAACATCAGAGTAGCTATATTTAGTGACAAGCCTAAACGCTCATCAACCAACAAATAGAGCACGAAGTTAATCAGCCCAACCACTATCATGGTAAAGAGAGTACGCAACAGATAATTGGGTTTCATTATTAAACTTAATGTGCGATAAATAAATAGTTGGCCAAAAATGCTTGCCCATATAGCTGCCCAACTAATTAAAGCATCATTGAAACCCAACCATCTAGAATCAACAATCACCAGTATGTTGCTCAAGCCTACCAACAAGGTCATCCAAGTCAACACATAGGCAATATACCAACGGTATCGATTAGAGCCTAACGCCAACCAAGCTAATACACCTATGATAGCAGCAAAGCAAAAAAACATAAAAAAGCCAATTTTTATCAGTTGCCGTTTGAGGATGTTAATAGATAGTTCGCGCTTATTGAAGAAATTAACCGTCGCATTCACACTCGACGTTGATGAAATTAATACATGAGCACTGACAGCATTTGCTGGAACATTAAATACAAATTGGCCAAAATCATAAATATAGGATAAGGACAAGTCGCCAAACTTATCGCCTTTTATAACTTCATCTATCACTGCACCATCGCGACTGATAAAAGTGACTGCGACCTTGTCTAAATAAACAGGCGATATTGTTAGGTAGTGCTCTGAGTCGGCAGAACCAGAAAGTGGCTGTTGATAATGTAAATACTGGTCAGTAAACCCTATGTTGGCATACTGTCTGCTGCGCCAAGTTTGTTCATTAAACTCAACTTCCTCGCTTAGGGACGCAATCCACCTCGCCTCTTGTAAGTCGGAATTCTTCACACGCCACTGCTCAGCAAATAATATAGTCATTACGAGCAAAAAAAAAGTTATCAATAACTTTGGGGTCCGCATGGAGCGAATTTCCTTGATAGGAGAAAGTCAAATATCACACATAGTAACGGGGTAATTGACCTAATAACAAGTTTACTAGTGATTAAAGGAATAAAAAGACAGCACTAAATCATGCAGCATAACGTCTTGGATTTCAAGGAAAGGTGTTCGTACAATCCTTGATTTTATTACAGATGAAGTCGTAGAAGGTTAAAAACGCGGCTAGAAGCCGGTATTTGACTGCTTATCCAGAAAAAATTATACAACCCCATCTCCGTAACTGTATATATGTTAGGGACACTAAATAACAGCATATCCAACAGGTCCCGCTGGTGAAGAACCTACTAATAATTGGCTCCTGTGCTCAGTTACAGTGACCTCAACCAAGCGCATACATTAAAAGGTTAGAGCTAAAAACCTAATCTACTTACGATTCAAGCACTAAGAGTCACGCACACCTCAAATCAATACACCCCCCCGGGGTCAAAACCTAAAGAATCATTATAAACACCATCAGTTGGACACTCGCACAGTTGGCTAATTCTTAGCCATATTCCCATAAGGTAAGGGATGTTTAAGGTCAACCAGACCTAGATCCATCAATGAGCGACTAGCACCATTCCTCTTCAACGAATGGATACTTCAGCCTCTTCTGTCCTGGAACAACTACCCCAAGGAATAAAATATGACTTACCGTTATACCACTAAAGAAAATTCAATTATTAATAGCGCTATTAAAATCTTAAAATATAGAGTCTGTGAAAGCGAATGCATGAGCAGCACCAAAGACGTTAAACAATACTGCCAGCTAGCCATAGCCAATGAACCAGACGAATGGTTCTGCTGTATGTTCCTCAACAACCAGCATCAACTCATCACCTTCGAGAAACTCTTTAGAGGTACTGTAGACCATACCAATGCCCATCCTAGAGTCATACTTAGACGAGTCCTAGAGCTCAACTCCGCAGCTCTTATCCTCGTTCACAACCACCCTAGTGGATCAACAACGCCTAGCACTAGCGACATCAACATCACTAAGAAGCTAACCACCTTACTCTCTGAAATAGACGTAAGAGTTCTAGATCACTTAATCGTAACCACCTCTACCGTAGTATCAATGGCAGACCTAGGCCTATTACCCTAACAACCAATAACCCTATCAGGAGAACACTATGTTCAAAACAATCCGTAAGACCTTAGACCGAGCTGGCGTAACAGCTAACAAAGGACTTCAAGTCCTAGAAGTATCATTAAATCAGAGCCTTCAAGAGTCCATTGACGAGGCTATAACCGAGCTAAACAACCTCCAGACCTCCCAAGAGGAGCGGGATGAACATTTAGCCCGCCTTTACAAATAAACCAACCAGCTACCGTTTAGGTAGCTTTTTGCCCGTAAGATAGTTCCCAAGATTTACCACTAGACACTAAGATAGACCTATATCCAACAACCTAGATCCATACAAACCTGCGTCATCATCACCTGCCTAAATAGCATAAGTGTTCAAACTTCAACTGTTGCCACCGATGCAATAATGACCCACTAGCGCCGACTTAAAACTGGCCCACCTGACGCAATCTAACCGCTACCTTCAGATAGCTATCTCGCAGTAGATTCGATCATCATTGACCATGCATACGTGTCATGGCTATTATGCTTCCCAATGTTATTTTCCAAGAATATAGGTGCTTGATGACAGAGACCGAAGACGACCAGTATGAAGAGAGTAATGACGACCGTCAGGATAGATTCCATGGCGAAATCGTTAATGACGCCTATGATGTATATCTGGATCGCATAAGCAAGCTAGCCGTTACATTAGAATTTGATATTCAAGATGATACCCAGCTAACAGTTCTGCAGTTGATTTTGAATCACACAGACGAAGTCGATATTAGTGAGGACTCACCATATATTGATGATTTTTTAGACTCAACTTTAACCTGCTTAGTTCATTACCCCGAACACATGCCGATCAAGGTACGTGAATGGCTAGACTCGGCTGTTCGTGGCACTATGAACGATCCCACTAAGGCCAGAAAGCACTTCCACCTTAGTGGAAAGAATGCGATTACTAAGCGCCTCCGGCAACAAGATATAGAGCTTAAATCTTTTTATATTGTTACCATATTGAGTGACCACTTCGCTACTCACAGCGAGGATGGCTCAGGTAAAGCCAACCCTGGTGTTTACTTCGTCGCTGGTAAAGTACTGGACATATCACCAAGTACGGCAGCACTTCACTGCACTAATATGCGGGACAGTGCATTACCTTCCGTAATGATGACCTTGAATAAGGCAAAGTGGTTGAAATCCCCCAGCATCATCACACTAATCACTGAAGAAAAAATTGATCAGTGTATTAAAAAATACAAAAAATAGCATCGAGCTATGCATGATCATCACCCCAGAAATCAAGAACACTACTTGTTTTTCTATATATATATTCTTGGGCTAAACAATATATATAAACACACCTTAAAACCTCGTCTAATATTCTCTACACAGTCTCATCACAGCCACGCAGGCGCATGAGTACTGTAATTAATCTTAACATTGAGATTAATTTTAATATTAGAGGATTGTAAAATGAACGTAAGTTCAAACATCAACGAACGTTTGATTCGTATCAAAGAAGTCGCTTACCAGACCCAACTAAGTAGGTCCTACCTTTATAAACTGGCAGCAGACGGTCAATTCCCTAAGTCAGTGTCTTTGGTCGACGGCGGTGCATCCGTGGCCTGGGTAGCCAGCGAAGTGCAAAATTGGATTGATCAGCGCATAGCAGAACGTGATGGAGGAGCTTTCAATGGGTAAGTCCACACGTAAACCACACCAACCAGTACTGCTTCCCGCTTTTCAGCGGGAGGTAACTTACCCAGAGTCTCAAGCTCGCTTACTCCAATGCCTGATAGACAACAGGGAGCATGGCATCAGCAGTATTGCGCTATCGAACTTAGGCCACGTTTCAGCCACTAACTTCATTAGTAAATTTAGAAATGATGGATTATCTATTGTGAGCGAACCTACGACAGTAGAGGGTAAGAACGGCACAATCCACAAGGGGATAGCCTTATACAAAATTGAGGGTGGTTACGTGCGATTTAAGAAGGAGGTGGATTTAGATGAATACTATAAATAAAGAAGCCCTTGCCGCTGGCCAGCTAACAAAGGGCTCTATCCCAAAAGGACAAGCTAATCATACCACAGGTAATGGTTACAACAAGAAAGGGTTTAACCCTGCCACCATTGATAAGAACTTTACTAATGACATTGCCAACATACCGCCACGAGAGTGGCTGGTAGATCACCTGTGCTTGAAGAAGTATATAACTGGCCTTGTGGCCCCTGGAGGTGTTGGCAAGAGCTCCTTAGCCCTTGCTCTAGGTCTATCAGTTGCGACCAATACTGACATACTACAGCTTGGTGTACGCCAGCAGGCTAACGTACTTGTTATCAACAATGAAGACTCAGCTGATGAATTACAGCGTAGGATCGCAGGCATAATGACACAGTTCGAGATGTGCCCTAGTAGCATAGAGGATAGGTTGTTTTACACCTCAGGCTACGAGGCGAAGTACACGTTGTCAGAGATGAGTGATGGTGGTCAGAAGGAGACCGCATTTGCTCAAGACCTGATCCAACGTATGCTCGACAACGATATCGGCTTACTCATCGTAGACCCGTTTGTATCGACCCATAACGCCCCTGAGAACGATAACACAGCAATGGATCAAGTCATGTCCATATATCGTAAGGTTGCCGCTAAGACTGGCGCTGCCATCATAGCGATCCATCACACACGTAAGCTGAACGACAGTGGTGGCTCAGCAGGTAATGCTGACATAGCTCGTGGTGCTTCTGCTTTTAAGGATGCTGTCAGAGTTGTTGCTACATTAACGCCAATGTCTAAAGACGAAGGAAAGGCGCTAACATTCGATGAACAGAAGCAATCACACCACTTTAGGTTAGATTCTGGCAAGCAAAATTTCTCTGCTAAAATGTCTAATGCACAATGGTTCAGGATGGAGTCTTGTCTTATAGCTAATGGTGAGCGTGTTGGCGTACCCGTACCAGTCAACCTACAACCACTCTTTAGCAACTCGGCAAGCAAGGTTAAATGGGATGACGTAATAGTCGCAGACGCTCTTGAGCGCTTATTTGGCAACACTTCACCTATTGAGTGGAAGTCGCTTCAGTCTCAGTTTGAGACTGACAACCAAGTCAAATCGACCGCTGCATACGATGCCATTAAACTGCTCTCAGATGATCCAAGCAAGCCAACTGTTATTAACAGCGGTAATGAGGATATAGCCTATTGGCGTAGCAAACCACCTGGAGGACCCATTAGTATCAACCGTAAGGTTTTATAAGCAACAGGACCTTTCCGTGTTCCGGCCATAAGCGTTCCGGGACCGGAAACCAGTGTTTATAAGGCTTTGATGGGAGCATTCCGGGGGTTACTAATAACTGACTGGAATGCTCAGTTTTACACCTCTGAAAGGTCCGTATATCAGGGCTTTCCGGATTCCACCCTTTCCGCCCCTACGGGGGCATATATTATGGAATGCCCTTAGGGTAGTTTATTTATCCTTTAACTCTAATGGTGAATAGTTCATTTGAACCAAGATATCCTGTGCCTTATTAAGCATAGACCTATTCTGAAATGGACCTACCATTACTTTGAACCAAACAGATCCAGATTGAGCAGTAGACTTGCTCACTTCCACATTAGGTAGTTGTTTGTTGATTAATAGCTTTTGTAATTCTTTAGCATCGTACTCAGACTTAAATGAAGCCACTTGCAGAATGTGGTTAGTCTTCTTAGTTGGATCTTTAGCAGTAGACTCATATTCTTCAACGTAAGCTGGCGTCACATCGGCCTGCTGAAGTATATTTATATATGTAAACCCTGATGAGGTAGGTTGCTCTATGGGTATACGCTTTACCACTTCAGTCCTCTCTGCTACCACCACAAGGCCTACTTGATCCATAGAAGACCCCTCAACTTTAGGATCAGTATTCACGCTTAACAGGATTACTATAAATACTATGACCAGTAGGAGAGCCAACACTACCAACATTATTCTAGACCTAGGCAACCCTGGAGCAATAACATCAGCCCTTGGCTTCTTAGCATAATCCTTTATCACTGACCCAACCCCTTACATTTCAAATGCTAACTTCGATAAAAATGCTATATTTGATACATGACTTTAAAGGCTAACTATAACAGTCACCAAGAAATCGCCATCAATTTAGCTTATCTAAACTTACCCATTTCTAACTCTAACACTACTTCCCTCCACTTCTAACAGTGTCAAAGGCCAAGATATGTTATCAAGCAACCTAGGTTAGGCACTCTGGTAGTACAAGGAGTGCAGCGCCAGCGTAACTCCGCAGTACGGACAGGGTGCTTAATTTAGCACAAGAGAAGAATCAGTAAGTCCTTGGTACAGAATGAAAGCCTAGTTGATGCAGCACATGCTTATCTTCATACAAACTAACCTTATCCTCATAAGGCCCTATAACAACGATGTACCAGATATTCTCTTGGCTCAGCTTAATCGTCTGTACTGCTGCATTAAGATAGTCTGCATGGTTAACACAATGTGTCTGGTTACATCTGCGAGACCTTATACTTCAGGCATCTCAAGGACCTATGGACTTGTGGACGATTCCTTCAGACCAGCTCAAGCCCTACGGGACGCGGGGACAAGCCATTGACAACAAACAGCCGTTGCCAACAGCTTGACCACACTCTTGCGCTTATCGACCACAGTGCCCACAGGTTCAATTACAGGACGTGTAAATAAAACAAAGGTCATGCAGAACATGAAAGGCTCAAGCCATGAGACCCGACTAGCCACGAGCATACATCTACCATTTGGTAGTGCCATATGAGAGGTTGTAGAGAGTTATAGCGTGTTGGATTGGCTTACTGTAGGTTAAACTAACAAACCACAGAAACACCCTGAGAAGATCTAGTAGGTAGATCCACTTCAGCTAGGAAGCTAAAAGGGTATTAGTGGTAAAAAATAAACACAATGACGGTTTATCTGACGGTTCCGTTTTATCTTACAACGAAAAAGTCCTTATAAAACACCATCTTATAAAAGAAAATGGCGCGCCCGAGAGGATTCGAACCTCTGACCGCTCGGTTCGTAGCCGAGTACTCTATCCAGCTGAGCTACGGGCGCTCAAAAAATGGCGGAGAGGGAGGGATTCGAACCCTCG
>Ga0308018_10000385_pt1 | contig 22995 bp, 19 predicted proteins | sample Neamet282_FD_203130 | JGI IMG/M metagenome (GOLD analysis project Ga0308018, IMG submission 203130) | Marine microbial communities from water near the shore, Antarctic Ocean - #282 | ecosystem: Environmental > Aquatic > Marine > Unclassified | place: Southern Ocean | collected 2014-10-01
GAGCAAGTCCAAATCGCTACGATAGAGCTGCACGCTCTGTAGCAGGTAGGACGCTTAGTTGAATGTGGTCGCCGAAAGGTAACAGAAAGGGGCTTACTCCCTTCTCCCTCCCCCTAGTCTTCTAGTAATGCATCCAAAGGATTCATTGACAATTCACTTGCTAGAGATATACCCTCTCCGAAATCAACCCAACTGCCTTCACCACGTATTTTTGCTCTAATGGAATGTTCTAGGGTGAATATTGCAGGAAGTAAGAATGCGCTAGTAAGGAAAGCGAAGAAAATTAACATACACATTATCATGAAGAAGTTTTCTAGACCAGGGAATGCAGCTAGGAATCCTGCAGAGATACCTGCTACTGTAGTAAAAGTAGTCTCAAATATAGTCTGGCCAGTTTCTTCTATGGAAGTGGCGATTCCATTAGGAGTCTCACCCTCCTCTTGTATTCTATGCATTACGTGAATGGAATCATCAACACCGATACCAAACACGATAGTGCCTATCATTACCGTAAAGATATTGATACTTACATCTGGACTTTGCATCAGTAATGGTTGCCATAATATTACCACTGCAACTGGAATCATAGAATATAGTCCTAGTCTTATTGATTTGAATACAAAGCATAGTACGATAGTGAGGATGATCAATGTGATTATGGTTGTTTGATTCTGGGTATCATGTATGCCTTTATTGATGTCTAGGGAGACTGGAAGTCCCCCTGTTAGCAATGAAGTTCGTGTACCTTCCAAGTCTTGCTCTTCAGATAGCATTCCATCTATTTCGTCTCTTAGTTTACCAGCAACATTGAGATTCATATACGGTTGTGTAACATAGACGATAGCCTTAGTTCCATCCTCATTGAGTAGCATTGATTTCACTTCATCAGTCAGTGTATCAAATACAACATTTACCATGTCCTTCCTCAATCCTTTACGACCTTCAGGGCCAGTTAATTCTAATCCTAGCCATAGGTTACACTCGATTGGGTCATTACTCTCCCAACAAGGTTCATGAAGCAAATCCCAAAGACTTCCTTCATACAAAGTCACTCCATCGGTTAGAGTAATTGTAGCGGGTATTGTTCTTAGGAATGTGATAATACTTGTTGTATTGGTTGAATCAATAGCATCTATGCGGCTTTCAAGTAAATCAATCGAATCTAATACTGGTAAATCTCTAATCTGATCTGTATTATTTTCATTAGGTCTATCCTCTGCATGATAGATGAATAACGATGTCTGGCCACTGCCAAATTGTCTAGAATATTCTGCTAAAGCATCCAGCGATTCAATGCCTTCTGGTGCTTCTGAAGAGCCAGTTATCGGCTCATTCATCTCATCTAGTGAAAGTAAACCAAGAGTTGTTACTCCTCCTGCTAACAATATAATCATTAAGAATCCTTTAATTGGTATTTTACTAATTCCTCCCCATACTTGAGGGTTAGTTCGTTTATTGAATTTAGTAAGCCAAGCTAATGTCGGTACTAAAATAATTGAAAATATCAATGTGGAAATAATTCCTATCACCAATGTTAGTCCAACAGAACGAATCGGGGTGATTGGAACTATTGTTGGTGCCATCAGTACGGAGAAACCGATGATAGTTGTCATTGCAGATAAGAACACAGCAACACCAGTAGATGATGCCATCTCTAAGATACATTCTTTGTAAAAAGCAGCATCCCATATGTCAGGAACTTCTTCAAGAGGTTTTCCTTGCCTTCTCCTTCTTTCGTTATCATCGGTAAGTGTATCTATTTTTTTACGCCGGACTTCTTCTATTCTATTGACCATATGCAGCGCATAATCAACTCCTAGACCAATTAAAATTGGGAATGTTGCGACTATCATAGGCGTAAGATGTACATCCATAATTACTGAAATTCCGAATGTTACAGCAAGGGCCATCATAATTGGTGTACCGGTAATGACTACAACCTTCAAAGAACGATGAATTGCTGAAATGAAAAGTATCGTGAAGAATACAGACCATGGTAGTATCATCAGTAGGTCTTTGTAAATTTCTTCGGAAATATCTTCCAATACTTTGGTTAGTCCCGTGACGGTCATTTCAGTATTTGTCATATCATCGGGTCTTGCATCTATTACATCTTGGAAATGGGCATGCAATTCGTCGAAATTAGCGTAGTCATCAGTTACTTTTGGATCGGAATGCATTCCAATTATAATAGCCGCAGTATCCCAAATACCGTCACCATCTTGGTCATTAGTATAATCTCCATCTCCATCAGAATCAACAGTTGGATCCATATCGTTGGTATCCTTGAAAAGTGCATCGAAACCTCCGTTCGATTCTTCAATAATCTGGTCGATTCTTGTTTGGTCAGGTATTGCATATTCACCACCACCAGGGAGATTACAATCGATTTGAATTGGTATTCTTGTATTGACTCCATGTTGGCACATAGAATTGTTGAAACGTCCATCTGCAGAATTTATTTCTTTGATCACTTGAGCGGGAGATATAATCCATAAGACCCCATCATTTTCACCGTGGTCAATTTTATCATAATCAATTCCTCTGCCAGTGGAATCACCACCGATATTCTGGTCATCACCTTCGACCCAACTTATTTCGCGAAGATAACTCTCAGAAGTTATATTTTCAATACTTTTTGTACTAAAAGCATTAGGAGTCTGCACATATATTATCGCAATATCAGTAGACCATTCCTTCTCCACTTCCAATAGCAACTTTGTCGATGGGGCACCTTCGGGCAAAAATATCTCAACATCATCCTCAATTTGGTCTTGAAAATCTAATCCCTGTTGAGCAAAAAATGCAGTTATTATCAGTAATAGGACAAGAACTGTCATCGGACTTGCGAGAACGGTTGAATACATGTCGTCAAGTCTGCGCATTGTACCATTTGCAAGCGCTGACTGAACCCTTCCAAGCGGTGATAATTCAAGGATATTATCTCCTTGGTCATCATCGGATAAGGTTCCCATAGATAATGCGAGACATAAACCGCTCATGAACCATTCTCAATAAAGAGTGCTAAACAATCAGTCTAAGCCAAATTCTCTAACGAGCAAATGTCGTAAGAATCCACGTGCACTTTGTAGTACAAGTCCGGTGGCCATTAGTGATAATCCTAATACTCCAATCCAAATAGCGGAAAGTCCAGGTCCGATAATACTGTCAAATTGAGTAGAAACTCCTCTAGCAGTGTTTAGTCCCATTGCGGCACCAGTTGCAATCAACCCCATTCCAGGTATTCCAAGAACGAGCAGTGGTTTCTTTTGTGAAAGTGATAACATTGCCCAAGTTAGTACAGTGAATCCATGAGATACAGCTGTGAAGTTACTTCCTTTTGGCACATCATATCTAATGACAGTTGGAATTTCCTTGATCAATAACTTCTTCTCATGAGCATCCTCTAACATTTCAAGTGATAATTCCATTCCTTCTGAATCAAATCTCAAACGGTCTAGGGCTGTTTTCGAGAATGCTCTAAATCCAGATTGAGTATCTTTGATTCCCAAATCACTAGATAGATTAGAAGCGGCTGTAATTACTTTAATTCCCAATCGGCGATATGCAGGCATATCTGTTCCACCGCCGCCATTAATGAATCTAGAACCAATTGTAAAGTCGACTTCTCCATCCATTATGGGCTTCAACAAGTGAGGAATGTCAGAAGTTTCATGTTGTCCATCTGAATCTAGAACGACCAAGGCATCAGCATTCATTGCTCTTGCTTTTTGAAATAGACTCTGCAGGGCACCGCCGTATCCGCGATTAACTCTGTGCCGGTGAACAATTGCTCCACATGTTTCAGCGATCTTCGCACTGGAATCTGAGGACCCATCATCGATGCAAATAACGGCATCAACATATCGCAATGCCATTGTAACAACTGTTCCAATAGTCTCTTCTTCGTTGTACATTGGCATGCCTGCGACAATGAATGGTTTAGTCTCTGCAGTAGCCGAAGACATAGTATTCACTACCTGTATCTGATTTTCGCCCATATTTAGCACTATTTGATAAATTTACGCTTATTATCACATTATAACTGGATGCGTGAGAGTGCAATTATCATTTTTAATTTATTATAATTGATGTTGGGTTCAACAAAATTCCTCAGAAAATTGATGAGCGGGACCTTGCGATTGCAAGGTGTGTTTCAACGCATTGAAACTTTTCTTGAATATTAGATAATAGGATATTGATCCGACTATTAGCCCTGCATTTGAGATACAGTAGTGACAGCTCTTTCACCATTCAATACTTTGTTTAAAGCATTCAATGAAATGATCAGCGGCACATAGGCCTGGCCATCACTTGTCACATAGGTTGAGCAATCAGCAAAGGCGCTTGTATTGATGCTCAATTTTAAAGCACCACCCGCATTACTTCGCCTAACATATCCTATCAGCGCACTGTTGCCAGTGTATTCTTCGTTCTCAGTTTCAGTCTTCTTTGTTTCAGTTTTTTTTACCATGTTTACACATCATCCATGCACATTTCTGTTGCACGGTAACTTCAACGAATCACCTTAAACTTGATAAAAGTCACTAATTATTGTAAGTGTGGACAGGTCATCATTTGAAAACACTGATACATAGGGGGAGCGAGGAAGGTCCATGCGAGCGTTAGTTACTGGTGGGGCGGGATTCATCGGTTCTCACTTAATTGACCGATTAGTTTCCAGAGGTGACACTGTAGTTGTCATCGATAACTTGTCAAGTGGCAATCTGGATTTCATCCAAAAACATATCGATTCAGGCAAGGTCTCATTGGTCAGAGGCGATGTCACAAATTATCAGGATGTTCTTTCAGTAATGGAAGGGATTGAATGCGTATTCCATTTAGCAGCAAATCCAGATATCAGATTGGGAACAAAAATTACTGATACTGATTTGAAGCAAGGGACCATTGCTACATACAATATTGTTGAGGCCATGCGCGTCAGTGGAGTAAAGAAAATTGCCTTTGCTTCCTCTTCAGTAGTATATGGGGAAGACGCCCCAATGCCAACTCCTGAAAACCACGGTCCATGTTTGCCAATTTCACTTTATGGTGCAAGCAAACAAGCGGGCGAGGGATTAATTTCAAGTTGGGTAGGAACTTTCGCAATACAGGCTTGGATCTTCCGCTTTGCCAACATCATTGGAACTAGAGGTACACATGGTGTAATTTTTGATTTCATTCACAAATTAAAGGCTGACCCTTCCCGATTAGAAGTACTTGGTAATGGATTACAAGAAAAGTCCTACATGGAAGTTGGTGATTGTGTTGATGGAATCTTGCATGTTATGAAAAATACTGACAAGCAATTAAATCTGTATAACCTTGGTAGCCATGACACTGCATCTGTAAAAAGAATTGCAGAAATCGTGGTCGAAGAGACAGGTTGCGAAGGTGCTTCAATAGAATATACTGGTGGAGACCGAGGCTGGGCCGGAGATGTCCCGAGAGCGATGTTGGCAATTGACAAAATGTTGGCAATTGGCTTTGATGTAAATTATAATTCCGAAGATGCGATAAGGCATACGGCACGTGCACTGATTGAAGAAATTGGTTTGTAAGTGGAAAACTTAGAGAAGGTGGAGAAAATGAAAATAAAATATGATGATAATGGCGATGCAAGAATGGATACAGCATTAACTGCGATTGCGATATTCATAGGTGCTATTATGATAATTAGTTTAACCACAAGCCCTATTGTAACTGGTACAAAAGAGGGAGACAGGGCACCTAATATTACAGGAAAGGCTTACAATGGGTCTGGGTGGCAGGATTTTGACTTGCAGACATATTATGACTACGATTGGAGTTTAGAAAATAACAATACTACTGGTAGTCAATGGGTAATGATTGAATTTTTGGATACCGATTGTGGTTATTGTTTCAATGCGGCAGAGGAATATCAAGGATTATCGCAATACTTTACACCTTTGAATCCTAACTGGGAAGGACCGCATGTCAGTTTCATTGCCAGTGCTGCGGAACTTACTGGACTGAAGGGTCACGATTCTTCGAGGGAAGAAATAATGGCATTTAGGGATAAGACTGAAGGACAAATGTGCAATTCTAGTAACCAAGATTGCGCAACTAGAGGAGGACAAGCATATCTAATTCCATTTATTGATGATTTGGATAAATCTCACATGGATAAATGGGGAATCGGTGGTACACCTTCCTATTTCCTAATACAGCCTGATGGAATTATTGCTTGGGCAAGTCCTGATCATGTGGGAGAGACCCCGGGTGATGCGATTTATAGAATCATATTCAAAGAATACATAGAGGAACTCCATTCTCAAAACAACCCTCAGGGGGGTGAATGAATGGAACTATTCGACGAAAATACAATATTGGCAGTAATGGTAATTCCGATGGCATTAGGTTTTCTCCTAATATCGCCTATGGGTGAATCTTTGTCGGCTTCAATGTCTGACAAGTTTCCATCTTTGAAAACATTGAGAGGAAGACTTCTACTTGGAACTCTTTTAATTACAACATCAGGATTTTTAGTTTCTTCTATGACGCTTTGGATCTCTAATACAATTTCAGAAGGAGCAGGTTTCTGTGCAGCTGATAGCTTGTTTTCCTGCGATGATGTCATTGGTAATGATGACTATAACAAAGTACCAATGCTTGGAATCAGCTGGTCCTGGGTAGGTATTGTTGTCTACACGTTTTTCTTATGGGTCTTATTGAGTATCTACAAAGAACCAGATGCACATTGGGTTGGTTCAAACATCAAGTTAGGATTAATGGTTTCAGCAGCAGGTATCTTTGCAATAATTTGGCTTATATATGCTGAATATCAAATGGTCAAGATATGCAAATTTTGTACTGCTGTGCACATGAGCAATATTCTTCTAATTTATGGATTCTGGCAAATGAGTAAGTTCTATGATTCCGGAGACTGGCATAAAAAGTGAAACTAAGGCATGCAATCGCCATCAAAGTGCAATGCATCAGTCTTGATCATTGTTTCCTCCATACGAAGGACAGTGACGTCAATTCTACCACTGTCAGGGTATGTTATTCTTAGTTCATGGAGAAGGCTTCTTTGAACATCCTGGTGGCTCTCTCCAAACAATATAGAGAGGTGGTGAATTTTCTCTCCACCTACCAAAGCGATGTATTCGACGACCCATTCCTTTGGAGGAGTATCCCCCTCCCACGTTATGTCTTCCCATGTTTCTTCCATGTATTATAATCAGCAACCACACTTATCAACTATACGGTGAAATGCATCACACTTCGCCTTTATCCGGCATACATTGCCGTAATAAGGTGGGAATGGTGCAATTCCCACTCATTTTTTCCTTCTCATATTGATTATCAATGCGGAACCAATCAAAACAAAAGCAAAAATCAAAAGCGAATTATCAACGTTACTTTGAGTTGGTGTGATGTTTTTACTCTTATATTCAACAACACCAAAAGTTCCATATGAACCATTTTCAAGTTGTGAATTAGTCGGCTCATGAATTAATAATATACTGAATACTTCGTTCTCAGGGGAAAAGGTTACAGAAAAATCATCAATACAAGAAGTTGTATTTGCAGACAATAGATTCACTTCAGAAGTTATTGTTGAACTATTTATGTCACATTCAGCAATTGCAGTAAGAACTCTATCTCTTGTATCTCCACCTGGATTGTCAAATCCTTCAGGAACTATCTTTTCATGCTGAACGATCATAATTGTTAGTTGACCATAATCGATTGAATCATTGTCAACAACCTTTGCAGTAGCAGTCCAAGTATCATTATTCTGTTGAATGTCAAGTATTAGTTGCGTGTAGGATTGACGTTTTACCTCTTCATTGAGAATATCTGAATTGACATCAGGCCAAGAGTCTGGTCCGATTCTAAGAGGTCCTGCTTCTACGATAAATGTTGGAGTTGAGCCAATATCTGGATGGGTTATCTGTAGTCGGTCTATTCTGTTTTGAGCCGCAAGTGGTTGGAATGCATCCACATCATCACTTGGATGATAAGCGACCATGGCAACTCTAGGGCCATGAGAGTATGCGAATTCCATCAAATATGGATCGATTTCAGCACAACTAGGACACCAAGTTGCAGTATACTCTTCGATTAGAATACTACGTCCACCACTAACGCTGTATGTTTGAACTTTAGAGTCAACAGAATCGCTTGCAACAATTGGTATTTGAACAGCGACCAACATAATAGAAATAATCGCAAATGCGCTTAAGCGAGCATAATTGATTACCATCAAGCACCGCCACAAAGCCAAACCCCTTCATCTCTTTGTTTAGCGATGGCTACGAGAGGAGAGTTCATCAAAGAGGGGTGGACGAGCATAACTTGAGCAGGAGGAGTTGTTATGGCTGACCATTGGATTGAGAATCACAAACGTGACCCTTGGAGGCGTCAAGCCAAGGCCAGTGGATATAGGGCTCGCTCAGCCTTTAAACTCAAACAAATCCAAGAACGATTCAAACTGATTGACAAAGGTGATGTCATTCTTGATGTCGGATGTTTTCCTGGTGGCTGGACTCAAGTTGCATTGGAGCTTGTAGGAGAGGAAGGAGATGTCGTGGGTGTGGACCTTGATCCATGCCAACCAATTGAGGGTGCAGTTCTTCTAGTGGGCGATATCACTGATCCACATACACAAGATAGAGTTCTTGCATATCTAAATGGGCGGCAGCTTAACAGCATCATTTCAGATATTTCACCAAATATTACTGGTAAATGGGACATGGACCAAGCAATTGCCATGACTTTAGTTACAGAAGTATTTGATTTCGCTTTACCATTTTTGTGCAAAGGTGGACATTTCGTGACAAAATTATTCCAGGGTGTTGGTGTTGAAGAATTGATAAATGCGGTCAAGCCACATTTTGAGGATGTTAGAAGACATTCTCCTCACGCTAGTAGAAATTCTTCATCCGAAGTGTATTTGATTTGCAGAAGGTACCAACCTTGGGCGGTCCCTGATGTAAATATCAGTGATACATATGAATTGGAATTGAATAAAAAACTCAGTGGAGAGGATATCGCAGATGGGCCAGATATTATCCAATCATCATTCTCTGTCCGTAAAAAGAAAACCGACTAAACATCTGTTACAATCTTTATTGATTTGTGGCTTAAAGTCAGTATCAACAAAACTTGAGATCGGTATAGTGTCAAATTAACTATGCTAATAATCGACAAAAGCATGCATTTGATTGATAACGGTTGAATTTATCTCATTATTTTTATGGTTGAGATCAATAGGATACATCCAAAAGAGAAAATGCGCCAAATGTCAGCAAGACAAATGGTCGCAGATTTAAGAGCGAATCGGTCAGTTGGCAGAATAGAATTGGTAGTCCTCAGGGTCTATCCGCGAAGAATGGTTTCAACTTCTCGTTACACAGGCCCAGTTGCTGCTGCCTGTGGTCGGGATGAAAGTGGCTTAGTGGGTATTGTTCTATGGGATGAACAAGTAAAAACTGTGCAAATTGGAGACATCATTCGGATAGAATCTGGTTGGTGCCGGGAAAGAGAGGGTGAACTTGTGGTTAGTTCGGGTAAAAATGGTAGACTAACTGTCATTGACCGCTAAGACAATAATCGTTTTTGGTGGAGAGTTTTAGGCTTTTTGTCACGCAACCATAAAGAAGGGGAGGGCGTGGGCGACTTTGTTCCTGAGGAGTAATTATGACTGAGCGAGCTAAAAACTGTACTGCGTCCGGTGTGCCATTGGCAGAAGCCGGTTCAACTTCATTCCCTTGCCCAGGTTGTATCGTACAATCTGATAAAGATGATACTACTACAACTGTCGCCATTATTGGTCGCAGTCCAAGATGTCGAAATCAAGGGGTTCTATACAACTGCCCTACATGCGGACATCAAGGTCCTTGAGGTGATTTGAATGGGTATGGTAGTAATGACCTACAAGGTCAATCCGGATTCCGAAGTAGAGCAAGTTGATGCTGATGGCATCGCTGCACAAATCCTTAGTATGGCTACTGAAATCTATGACGTTCAAAAAGTAGAGGTAAAACCTCTTGCTTTTGGTCTTAAATTCGTTCAAGTTCATGTTACAATGAATGATGGCGAAGGACTTGCAGATGCCTTTGAAGGACAAATATCCGACATCCATGGTGTTGGAGAAATTGAAGTCCTATCAATGGGACTAATTTGAGTAAATTCTTCTCAAACTAACTACCATCAATTAGATCGGTACTTTTTTTATTGACATTGTCTACTTTGTATATTGATTTTCAATTTGGCTCTAAGTTGAGCCAAATATTATTCTATCAACTTACTCAAATTTGAGAAAGTGGGCATTGCATGAATTCTCTTAGCAAAGTTGTAGCATAACTTCCAGATGAAAGTGTGAAACGGAATCGGATACAAGCACCTTCAGGATGCCACCGGCTATTTTCTTCTGGACCTGCCTTCCACTTCTCGCCCATTGTATCATCGGATGCGATTGGAACTGTATCAACACTAAATTCACTGTAGCCAGTAACTAATGCTCGGCGAGTACCTTTCGATGAAAGTCTTGAAATTGCTTCAACATCCCAAGAGACATCTTGCAGATTCATTTCTTCTATTGCAGCCATTTCAATTTTACCTGCTTCACCTTGGCAGGTTTTGATAATACTGCCTGGTAATGGACCAGTAGGAGTCAATCTTCCCAATTGGCAATTTCTTGTTATACGAGGCAAAGTTCTCTCTTCTATTATGACGCAACTCTTTGCATTAAGTTGCCCCTTTTCATCAATTCTTCCAACCAAGTCTCCAGCGATGGGTACAGATATCGGCAAACCAGCAGTAATTCTTCCATTTAGGGATTTATTGAAAATTACAGATTGAATTGCATGGACGGTCATTAATTGTAAATTAGTTGGAAGTGTTTTGAAGGAACCGACCCAATCTTCCGGATGCTTTACAATATGCTCTAACATTTTTCTCTCAAAACCTAGCCATCTTGGCATATCTACCAAAGCTTCAGCATTAGGACCATTAGTTCTGATGTTTTCTCTAAAGCTAGCAACGTCAGGACTTTCATTGAACCCTGGCATTGAAAGGTAAGCCATAACAGCCTCCTTCCACTGTTCATTGACAACATGTTTTCCAACTTCAGCAGTTACTGGACGTCCTGAACCAAATCGTTGAGGTCCGATCCAATTTGGGAATAAATCGGGACCAATGTTTTCAGACATTTGATTTTTGATAATCTCAATTTCGCTGAGTGCATCTTTTTCACTCATTTGGCTTCCATCTGAATTGGAACAACCTCTAATGACTATAGTGAAACGGTTTCCTTTATGATTGCCTAAGCCTATTTTTTGATGAGTTCTACCTAATACCTGAATTGATACATCTGGAATTACTAGGTCTTCCACCTTCTTTTGAGGAGCATCGATAACAAATAATTGGCTGGTAACAGCTCTTTTATCTTTAGTTCCAGCGAAAAAGATTCTATTACGAGGAATTTTTAGTTCTCTAGCAAGATTTGTACAGAAACGATTCGTCTCCCAGTTTGTTAAAGTGATTTTTGCAACTGTAAATCTGCCTTTGTTGTCTAATTTAATGGTAGTAGATATCTCATCGACTCTAAAATCGCTGACTCTCGCTTTAAGAACACCACCAATTCCAGAGGTTTTCGTAGCAAATCCTTCCAGTCCAATGGCTTGGGCCAATGGATCTTTATCGCTCAAAAAATCACCTCAGTTAGAGGTTTAATGAATCATATTCACTAGATAGGGACTTAACAATATCCGTGAGAATCTTTTCTGCATTATTCTTTCCAGTGGTACGGATGTAGAATTCAGGGTCATCCAACTGTGGGTGACCTGGGAAGTAGTTTGCATATTCGACTTTGTCGTGACTGTTAATTCGCTCACGTAGCATTTGCAGAGCAGTATGGCTCTCTCCAATGATACGAAGTCGCAGTTCATTTTTTTCGCGGAGTAGTAACTTAACCGGCATGATAACCAATCCGGCCTACGAGGCTTCTCCTTTGAACCTTGTGGATTGAATGTTGTTAAAATAATCTTGATTACAACCAATCAATATCCAATATTGAATCAATTTAAAACAGTCAAAACCAATTGTTTCAATAATCTTGTCACCATCTCTCTTTTGAACCCTCATGCATTGGACGATTCAATGGATGCGGAGGAGATGGAGGCAAAAGTGGCGAGCGTGTCACATTATATCCGTCGTAGCGCGATTCCATTTTTGGTCGTAGCTGGCTTACTTACAATTGCATTAGCAACTAATCTGGTTCTTTCTCCTCCTACATTTAAAACGGATTTATCTGAGTTTGCACCTGATTCTAAAGGACAGGATGCGCACAATAGAATCCATGCCTTTTTTCCCAATGAAACCAGGCCATTATTCGTTCATGTGACCGCTGATGATGGAGGTAATATCCTCGCATTGGAAAACCTTCAATTAATGGCTCAGCATTTAGATCAATTACAAAATAACAACTCATTAGTGGATAATAATATTCCAGTATGGACCGCTGCTCCTAGTATTGTTCAAATAAGCCTGAATGAAGAAGCAAATGGAACCAAATTAGCAGATATTGAAAGTTGGAATCAAATGATTGACCTCATCTTGGAAGATGATGCGGAATGCCGCCTTACCTCAGATGACCAATTATTGAGTGCTGCAACCTATGCCTCTTCGGCATTATTACATCAGGATTTAGATATTTCACCCACCTGCTCATACCTCGATAGTGGTAGCGGGGATTCAACACCAACGGCCTCATCCACATTATGGGTGCTGGAAATAGATCCAGATATGCCAGCTCAACATAGGAAACTCTTCCAAGACGAAATGAGAGATGAGTTTGCATTCTTGAGTGAACAATCAGAATTAACATATGGCGTAGTTAGTCTTGATTTGATTTCTCATGATATTGACCAAGGAACATTTGATAATTTAGCAACCTTGATTATTCTTGCATTATTGGTTGTAATAATACTCTTATCGCTAGCGTTTAGATCTATTAGAGGTGTCATATTCCCACTTATTGGATTATCTTCTGCATTGATTTGGACATACGGTACGCTCAATGTTATGGGGGCGCAATTCAGCGCACTCGAAGTTGCAGTAGCGCCTCTCGTTTTGGGTTTGGGTATTGATTATGCAATACATTTGCAAAGAGCATACGTAGCGATTCGTGAGGAATACCCAGATCCAGCGGAAGCATGGGCTCGTGCTTGTACTAGGCTAAGTGTACCGTTGCTATTGGCAGTAATCACTACTGTAGCCGCTTTCTTGGCAAATATGATTTCTCCTTTACCACCTTTGGCAACCTTTGGTCTAGCATTGGCAATAGGAGTGGTATGTGCGTTCTTATCAGCCACCCTAATAGTCGGTTCTCTGCACATTATTTTTGATGCACCTTTGAGGAACTCATCCAAGCATTCGATTCGTTTGCCTAGGGTCACAAACTTCTTGGTAAGAATTCAGCAGAAACATCAAGTTCCTGTAATTTTAGTTGCAATTATCATTTCAGGTTTATCTATCGCAGGTGCATCAACCTTAGAAACAGATTTTGACTTAGCAGATTTCATTGATTCAGATATGCCTATTATGTCTGTTAGAGATGAATTGTCAACATCATATGATAGCGCTGGATGGAAGATGGTGTATATCTTAATGGAGCCATTAGAAGGGGAGAATGTAATACCCGATGATGAAATTTTATTAGATCAAATGCGAGGTTTACACGCAGATTTAGAATCCAACCACGATGTAGTGGGAACCGATGGAAAAACATCTTCTCCTTCTTATGATGGGCCATATGTGGTACTAAGAGATGCTATTTTGAGAGATTCAACCTTTGGTGAAGCCTACAACATGGAAGTCTTTGCAGGCGAGGTCTACATGAAAGATCACAATGGTGAAATGGATTTGGGAGCTGCATTTTCAAATCTCTCTATCAACCAATCAATAGCAGATGCTTTGAGTGGTGAAACTTGGTTGGAACGAGTGAAGAATACCGTTAATCTTCAAGGCGAGGATATCATCCATCTAAGAAATGAAGTGCGGGTAGAAGCAGCAACATCGTCACAGTCAAAGAGAGTAGTAGATAATTTTGAGAGCATGCTTGGTTCTAAGGATGAAAGTGGAACACTTCGTTCAAGTCTTAGCGGACATGGTCAAATCTACATTACAGGAGATTTGGTGATTTTGCAAACAGTATTAGAGGGGCTGAGTGAAAGTCAAATAGAATCCACTTTGATCTCCTTGGTAGTTTCATGTGTTGTATTATTGATTCTGACTCGAAGGATACTGCCAGCGATAATCGTTCTATTCCCAGTTGGGCTGTCATCATTGTGGGTCATAGGTTCAATGGCTGCACTTGGCTTGAAATGGAATGTGTTAACAGTAATGGTTACTGCATTGACAATAGGTATCGGAATAGATTATTCAATACACATGTGGCGTCGCTTTGAAGTTGAATTAAAACGTCAAGAGAATCACTGGGATGCTTTACTAGCAGCGTTATCAACTACGGGAGTTGCATTGATTTTGAGTGCATTAACAACTGCTTTTGGTTTCTTAGTGCTATTGTTTTCGCCAATGCCAGTGATACAGGATTTCGGGTTGATTACAGCCGTAACTGTTTTCTTTTCCCTTATTCTTGCTCTGATTCTATTACCAGTTCTTGTTGAACTGGTTGAACGTGGAAAAGAAGTAGAAAAGATATCTTAAGAAATTATCTAATAGCCAGAGCATCTACTATCTCTTGCATTTGGATGCCCTGTTCTCTTGCTACAAGGGCTAGGCACATCCAGTTTGTAGCAACTGCCAGAGCCTTCTGTTTTCTATTGGCTCTGCGTTCAACTTCTTCAATATCAATTTTCGAAGCCTTTGCAATAAATTTAGTTAAGCGTTTGGTTAATTTGACTCTTGGATCTGAATAATCTTCTTGGGAGGGGGTAATTTCTATTTTCTTAGTAGAAGTTGCTTTAGTTGTAATTGCTTCATCAACTAGTTCAGTAACTATCGTTTCATTTGTTTGTTCATTCAAAGTTACTGAAACCGGATTTGTCAAACGGCTTGGGCGGGGAAACCATCCCAATGGAGCAGTTATTCCAGAAATATTGATGCTCGGGCTAAGAGCATTTTCTTCCCCGCATAACCATCCGGCAGCGATTAAAGATTGAACTGCAATTTCAGCATTATCAGGTGATAGCCATTCCATGTCAAATGATAGCATGCGTTCAACATCTATGGCATCTAGTGGCTTTCCATCACGAAAGCAAATAGCAAGAACTGTACGAATATCCGCAACATCCTCGTTCCCCATAAGAACTACATGGAAAGCCGACATTCAAAAAGTTGAGGGATGAAAAATTTAATCATTCAATGCGAGTGAAAGATTTATCTTCATTCAATAACCATTTGCCGCACTTTTCTCCAGAGTAGTAAGTTGCATCAGAAGTATATTCATAATCGCCACCGCCTGGTAATTCGTTCCAATCAACAACAACGGTTGAAATCGGCTGTGCAATCTGGTCAGGAATTGTTTCAGCAGTTTCCGTTGTTTGCGGAATAAGTGAATCCAATGCACCGAAATGTGCAGCAGCCGTAGCTTGTAAATCAACTTCAGGCTGAGCAGATTGTGTGTCTTGGTTAGAGTCTGTGCCTGTCGGACCATTTGTCACTGAAGTAGAGGCACCAGGAGGCCCATTCTTCGGCTTTGCCTTGCCAGGAGGGCCATTGGTTGGTTTTGCCTTACCAGGAGGGCCGCCTGCTGGCTTAGCACTGCTGTGAATAGATGGTGGCTCACCCTTTGAGTTATCATCCACAGGTTGGTGGGCCAGTTCACCAAGACCTGAACTCCTCTTCTTGAGGTATAATACAGCTCCAATAAGAGCAATTATTCCACTGCTAGAAAGTAATATTGTTGCGGTTGAAAAGCCTTTACTAGTACCATCATAATCCTTGGCCCAGATGTTATTTTCTTCATCCAATTCCCAGATCAACTGTTCATCATCAACTGAAATAAGCAATGTCCATTCTCCATCTGGTACAGTGATTCTAGAATTCATTGTAACTGCAGTATTCTCTCCCAGTTCGTATAATAATTGGCGACCTGCAATAGTTCTCTCATCACCTTGAACGATGAACACACTCAGATTGAAAGGTTGCTGTATATTCTCTCCACCATTAATTAATTGCACTTTTAATGATAATTTAGACCCTGGAGATGTGTCACCTGATATTTTGATTTCTCCTAATTCTAAGTCGGGCCCGATATTATTCAAAGTGCTTTCAAGCCACGGTGATAATTCACTATTTCCGTTTTTAGAATCCAGTTGCCATCCAGCATCATCATAACCATTTGCCCAGCAAGCAATACGTGCTTGATTTGATAATAATGACGGATCACCTAGACTACTAAAGTCGAAATTGAATGCGAACATTGTTTTTCCGTCAAAGATAGTACTTGAACCTCTAGAAAGAGTTAGCGGCTGCCAATTTTGTTCAGTAGATCTCACTTGACAAGTGAGGGATAAATTTGAACTCCAAGATTGAGGTTCGTCCACATTAACTCCGATTTCCACATTGTTGAGGTGGTACCTTGAGATTCCACTGGTCAATTGAGATTGTAAAATCATTGGTGCGTCAGCATCAACAACGATATCAGGTAGATCGATTTCCAGTAACTTCTCACTACTGATTGGATCCCAAATACTAATTTTAGCCTCATGAATTAGTCCGCTTTCAATTGGAGTTGGGAACGATAATGATAATTGTCCATCAATGATCTCAGCGGTCAATCCACCTTGCCAGTTTTCATTTTGAATTTTCCCAGACCAAATCACTCCCAACTGTCCGTTGTAATCTTTATCCGAGATTAAGTGCTTAACAAATGCTTCAATTTCAATCCGATCTCCAGCCATGACCTTGGGATTATCGCCAAGGGTGCCATTTACGGGTCCAGTTACATCCATTAAACTTTGGAATTGGACATCCAATGCTCGCTCAAGAGACCATTGATTTGCTTGTGATTGACGAGTTGCTCCATCATAATCGCGAACGATAACATCAACTTCACCAGCAATCAATCCAGCCATTGTCAGGGTCCATTCTACAGTCGCCCACATTTCTACAGTCATTTCACCATTGGCTATAGTGACTATACAGTTTGAAGGTTCGACCAATAACCTAGCATCAAGAGAACTACAAATTCCTTGATGTGGTAAATATTTGATACCAAGATTTGAGTCACCACCCAATTCAATTCTAAATTCACTAAGGTCTTCCATCTCATTTGAGTCGCTCGCAGTAATACTCCAGCCGATTTGTCGAGTAGGTTCAAGTCTTTGTCCAATGTTGGGAATTATTTCACCAAGTGGGCTAATATCTGTAATAAGAGCCTTTTGAGGGTCACGACTAATCCACCAAGAATTTCCATTCTCTGCGGAAATAACCGGTAATGAGTGATTGGAAACATCCGTTCCACTAAGCATGGTGCGAACAATTTGATGATCAGCATTGCCCGAATCATTGACAGTCATATTTAGGTACCAAATATTGGCAGAATTTATAATGGAGAAATTACGTTGTTGATATTCACCAATCTGGGCAATTCCATCCAAAGGATTGCCATTATAACCATCATCTCTATCTTCAACCCAAACTGACATTTGAGTTGTATCATTGGTGAATCCACCAACATTGTAGATTTGTATACCGTACAATCTGTTGGCCTCTTTATTGATGTATCCGCCATCAGTAATTGTAGTGGATAGCATTACTGGAACTTCAATATTTAGAATAAACTTGTGTGGAGTTTCATCAACGTTCAATAACAAATTATCCATCGTTGTTGCTTCGATCCAAATGATTGATTCTCCAGAAACATTTTCTGGAAGAGTATATTCAATATTTGTTTCTTGACCAATGTTGAGAGAAAACCATCCAGTTGTAGCGTTAGCCCATATGTCATTGCCCTCTTCAGTTTGATTGTACTCTAAAATATCCAAATGGACACGAGCCTGTATTGTTCCAGATAATAGTTGGTTTCCAGATGTAGTGAAATAATTCTCAATGATTAAATTTAGTTTGGTTAATTCTGGAACGATTTCATTTTCTTGCAGTGTGTAGTTTCCTTGACTAGTAAAATTTGCTGAAATAGACTTTATTCTTACATCAACTTCTTTGTCAATTATAATCGGAGTTGCATGTGTATATGTTGTATTCCTTAATCCCACAGTTTTAACTTGCATTAGAATATAGTCTGTAGCAAGCCCTTGGGATAAAGAAAATTGCCAATCCATCAATTGACCATCTTGGTTATTCAAACCCTCTTGGGCAGATGTTTGTGAAGGTATTAACATCGAATCAGGGTCACTTACTGTGAAAGTATTACTATCTTCAGACCAAGTTATTGTGGTCCATTGGGATGCTGTTTCCTTGAATCCTTGAGAGTTCGCTGAAACGATTGATAATTGGTATTGTGCAGAATTAGTATATCCATGATGATGCGTTGTAAAGGAAACAGGGGCGGCATTTGGATGCATCGTACTTGGTATTGGTGAAGTGATTGCTACATTTTCACTAATCAGTTCCACCTCATCTAAATTTGGAGTAGACCAATTTTGCATAGCAGTAGTTGTATATTTTATTCGATACTGCATAAAAGAAGTATCTTCGCTAAGATTGCTAAGTGAATGGTTTCCAATCCCAACAAATTCTGGAATGCTTACATTCGTCCCTACAGGTTGCCAAGCATTCATGCCCGTTGAAACTGCATCAGAGCCAGACTTGTACTGTAGTTGTAAGTCAGTTCCATATGGGGCATTACCATCCAATGTCATCCACATAGGAGTGGCTGTACCCTGTGGTGAATACCTCAAATCAACAGGCAGGGAAGTGATCCATCCCTCATGTTCATTTGGATTTTCAAAATATTCAGTTTCTGCAAGATAATTTGAATTCCATTGTGTGAATCTTGTACCGGATGTATCTCCAGTAGCATACATGATTGTACCACCTGCCGAAGCGATAGTAGAATCATATATTCCTATAGGCGATGTGTACAGTAATCTCCAGGTTTGGTCTAATGGATGATATCCATACATTTTTTTACTAGCCACTCCACTCCAAATTTGGTCTTCGTAGCCACCAAACAGTACAATTTCATCATTGAATACGGTTGCAGCATGTGCAGTAAGTGAAATCGGCAGGTCACTCAAATTAGTCCAAGTATCAGTAGCAGGGTCGTAAACTTCAGTACGATTAGAATCAACGATTGTAATGAGACTAGTCACTGGGTCCACTTCTTCCGAAACTCCTCCGATTGCGTATAATTTACCATGGAAGGCGGTCAAAGTAAAAGAATGTCTCTTGTAATTCATGCTTGATAGTTGAGTCCAATTGTCAGTTACAGGGTCGTAGCGCAATAAATTCTCTGAGATGTCATTACGACTCTGTCTATTGACTCCACCAGCGACATAGAGATATCCGTCGAGTGCATCAACTCCTGCTAAGCCGACTTTTTTACCTGAAGGCATTGGAGACTCCATTGTCCAATTACTAGTATTCAAGTCAAAACTTTGTAGCAGTCCTTGTGACCTTATTTCTGGGTTTGCAGTAGGATGATAATCTCCCGCCAGATATATTTTTCCATTTATTTGTGCGCAACCTGCATATTGTTGCGTTTGATTTAGCATTGAATTAGAAAAACCCCATGTGCCCGCTGAAACATCAAATATTTCCACTGCTGAAGTTGGTCCTTCGTCACTATTTGCCATAGGGTTAGGATCAATGCGTCCACCCATTAACCAAATTTCGTTAGTTTGTTCAAGGTATTCGGTGCACGCACCAGTACGGAGGAACATTAGCCCATTCGCATTTGTAGCCCCCCATTGAATTTCTGGACGATTTAATTTCGCTTCCCCAGTGGAATTTATGACCGAAGTATTTTCATGGAGAAAGCCATTATTGGTATTGAAATTATTATTTGAATGGGAAATGAATTTCACTGATTCATCAACAGCAAATTGGCCATCATTTGATGTGATCATTGCAGACCATGATGATGTTAAGAGTGTCATTAATAGAATTAAAACAAGGCCATTTTGCCTAACCAAACGACTATCCATGTTACGGGGGAGTGACAACTGCTTCAATTAATTTGTTGAGAGATGTATAGGAATACTAGTGAAACAGTCATATTAGACTTAAAGTACGGTGGAATCTCCATTACTATGTCTAATGAGACTAGAGCAATACTGCCATAGGTTCATCCCTATGGTGTATATGCGGGCGTCATAGGGGTGTTGGAATTGTCACGTGATTACATTGCAAGAGACCCTCGAACCGGATTACCCATCAATGTGGGTACCGAGAAAAAAGCCAAGACTAAGGCCACTGCTAAGACCGAAAGAGGTCCGTGGCAAGGCTTGAGGAAACAGGATATTATCCCGTTGGCTAAAGGAGAAATTGAATCCGCAAAATCAGTTTGGACTGAGAAAGATTATCAGTTAACGCAAGTTGACGGAGTTAGAGCATTACAAAGGCTGAAAGGATTTGCTTCAACAGAAGCCCATAAAGTTCTACTATCAGCATTTGAAAACGATGACCCTGATATTAGGGTTGCTGCTTTAGAGGCATTACCAGAAGTCGCCATTCAGAAGTCCGATGAGATGTTTGACTGGTTGAGCGTTCTTCTTGATGATGAGAATATTGATGTCAGTAAGGCTGCGAGTAAAGCACTTGCAATATCGGCCCCAGTATTCCCCTCCGGTATTGAATCAATACTAGTAAATGAGTTGCGTTCTCCTATAAAATTCCGGCAAGATAATGCTTGGGATGCATTGAAAGGCTTAGCTGATACTTGGCCAGAAGTTGTTTGCTTACACATTGATCGTTTGCTGCTTGAGCCTGATAAAGAATACAGGATAAAGGCTGCTAAATTACTAAGAAAGGTACTACGCAAAGGTGGTTCTTCAGCATGGGATTTAGTTTCCTGGGCACTAAATGATGAAAGCAATGAAGTTCGCAGAATCGCTGCAAAGACATTGCCAACTTTGGCCAATAGAGAGCCTCGGGTTGCGACATTATTCGCTGAACGGGCAATGGTCGATATCGATCCAGAAGTCCGCATCTCAGCAATCAAAGCAATTCAAAAACTGGATAAAGATAATGGTAGAGCACAAGACATTGTACTTTCTGGAACTAGGAGCAAAGACTTGCAAGTTCGTACAGCGTGTATCAATTTGCTACCACGCCTGCTAAGTGAAGATGTTTTGCGCGTGACGGCTGAAGAATTGCTTCGCACTGAGACTGATAGTGGACTAATTAAGAGTCTGAAGGAAATGGTATTCGATGCAGAGATAGAGGGTACTGAGGCTCAAAAGAATCTATTCCTCGCAGCTGCAATACCAGTGCCTCAATTAGATCGTGAAATCGCTGAATCGCAAGGCATAAAGTTGGGATTGGAACCTCTCCCTTCGGATAGGAAAAGTGTATTGGGAGATATTAGTGAGAAGCCAGATCATCTTTTGACAGACACTGAAAGAGTCCAGAAAATGATCGCAATGAATGAACAGATCAAGAAAAAGGAAGCCGAAAGGAAAAATGCATACCGTTCATATTCACAAGATGAAGTCTATGGGTATGAGGATGATTTCGGCCCTGATTTAGATTCAGATGATGATGCAGATTTCTAGGTAAAAGTTGAGCATTTTTTGGCTCACAGTGTTTCCTTTCCTCCTTAAAAAATGCGGCATCATTAAGAGGGGGTGGTCGGTGGGCCGAATACTAAAGAGGTGTGTTATCATGAGTGATTCTCCGTTCAACGACAAAGAAGAGCAATTTGACAGACTATGGGATGGTATGACTCCTAAGGGCGTCAACCGTAACAAGTCTTTGAAATTTAGACAATACATTCTTGAGCATGTTCGCCAAACACGCCGCCCAATGAACAAAGAAAATGCTTTGAAATATTGGATGGGCGATTTACAAAGAGAAATCGCAGAAGCGGACAACTACTGATTTAGTGTCAAGAGCTCTCATTCGAGGGTCCAACCCAATAGAAACGGAGAGTCAATACTATGTTTACAACAACCCGCTTCACTGATTGGGACTTACCCCAAGGCATCCTAAATGGAATAGTGGAACTTGGTTGGGAATTTTCAACTCCTGTTCAAAGAGATACTATCCCCTTAGCTCTTAGTGGCAGGGATGTTATCGGTCAAGCAAGAACCGGTTCAGGTAAAACTGGAGCTTTTGGAATTCCAATCATTAGCAAGTGTACTGCAAGTGGTAAACTGCAGGCTTTGATATTAACTCCTACCAGAGAATTGGCAAACCAAGTCGCCGAGGAAATGAAAATGGTTCAAGGAGATTCAGGACTTACAATTCTTACAGTCTATGGTGGAACCGACTTAGAAAAGCAGGCTAGAGCCTTGCAAGAGGGTGTCGACATTATCGTCGGAACTCCAGGTAGAGTAATGGATATGGCTGAAAGAGGCCATATTGATTTGACAAGTCCAACTTTGTTTTGTCTCGATGAGGCAGATCGTATGCTGGATATGGGATTCTTCCCCGACATCATGTGGGTTATTGAAAAAATGACTTCCCGACAACAGACCTTACTCTTTTCAGCAACATTCCCGCAAGAGATTATCGATGAAGCAAATGAATTCATGGATGAACCAGAATTCGTATTGACCAATGTTGAGGAATTGGATATACCTCCAATTGACATGTATATGGTAAGTATTGGTCGTGCCAACAAGTTGTGGGTTGCAGGACGTCTTCTAACTAAAAACGGAGATGGACAAGCAATCATCTTCTGTAATACAAAAAGAATGGTTGACTTAGCTGTTCAAAGACTTTCTAAGCATGGATTTGATGTTGCAGGATTACATGGCGATTTGAATCAAAACCAAAGAGAGAAGGTTTTAGATAAATTCAAGGATGGACAATTCAAAACAATTATTGCTACAGATGTTGCATCACGTGGAATAGATGTTGATGGTATTACAA
>Ga0308018_10000386_pt1 | contig 22988 bp, 22 predicted proteins | sample Neamet282_FD_203130 | JGI IMG/M metagenome (GOLD analysis project Ga0308018, IMG submission 203130) | Marine microbial communities from water near the shore, Antarctic Ocean - #282 | ecosystem: Environmental > Aquatic > Marine > Unclassified | place: Southern Ocean | collected 2014-10-01
AAGAGGTGTTAATTTATGGTTAAGATCAAGCACCCCAGCCGCTCAAACAAATTTTGGCGGTAATTTTGGCTTACTTTCTTTTGACAATGATGGTTTTAAAGTAGGTAACGGTTCTGCTATAAACAATACGGGAGATAAAAGCGTAGCTTGGAACTGGAAAGCAGGAGGAACAGCTGTATCAAATACTGATGGCACTATAACAAGTCAAGTATCTGCTAATACAGCAGCAGGATTTAGTATTATTAGCTATACAGGAGCATCAGGAACTGTTGGTCACGGATTAGATTCTGCACCTCAAATGATTATACAAAAATTAACAGGCGGTTCACAAGATTGGTTTGTTTATATTGCACCGGGTGTTATTGACGCTACATCTAATTATTATTATTTGGTTTTAAATTCAAGTGCTGGTAAAGCAACAACAGGTTCAACCCCTCCGACTGCAACAACTTTTAATCCTGTTTCAAGTTCTGGAAATTACATAGCTTACGCTTGGCATTCAGTAGCCGGTTATAGTAAGATAGGAAGTTATATTGGAAACGGAAATAACAATGGAACTGTTGTAGATACTGGATTTACTCCAAGATTTGTAATGATTAAAGCAACTACAACCGATAATGGTGGTGGAAATTGGCTTATATATGATAGTGCAAGAAGCCCTTCAAACCCAAGAAATAAAAGATTATATCCAGATTTAAATATTGCAGAGACAACTTCTTCAAGTTATGATTTAGATTTTTTAACAGGAGCAACAAAAGGATTCCAACCTAAAAATGGAGCAGATTATTATGGATACAATACACTTAGTGTAGAATACATTTATATGGCATTTGCATAATCAAAGATTTAAAAATAACAATACTATGACAATAAAAATTTTAATCGGATTAGTAGTTTTACTGATCGTTATAAATTTAGCCTCAATATGGCTTACAAAAAAAGGTCTAACCAAAGACGAGAACAACAACATGATACCCGACATCTTAGAGAAGAAGTTTGACATGATGAAGGCAGATGTATCAAAAAGAGTTGATCGTGTCGGAGAAGAGCTTAGAGACGTTACTAAGGCAATTAAAGAAGTGGGTAATCAAATCGGAGATGTGCCCAAAGCAATGAAGGGTCAGAATAGATCTGGGAAAAAATTAAATAGGAAATGAATTACGTGCAAGATACCACAGCGGGAGAGATAACAGTAAACTACATTTATGTTGAATCTAAAAAAAATGAATGTGACTGACCTTAAAATCTACGCTCTTACTGTAGGGGCTATAGCTACATCAATGACAAACATTGACGTGGTGCTAAAAATTATAGCTACCGCTGTAGCCATAGGATATACCTTGCATAAATGGTATATAATGTATGGAAAGAATAAGTGAGCATGTATCGTATAAAGAAGGGGTTCGCTCTAATACAGCTACAAGATTAAATATTGATAATACCCCTGACACCTACGCCCTTGGCAACATGACCGCTGTGGCGTATAACGTCTTTGAGCCCCTAAGAAAATGGGTTGGAGGCCCGATAAAAATTAACAGCATGTTCAGGTCTGAAGATTTAAACCGAGCCATTGGCGGAAGTACAAGCAGCCAACACTGCCAAGGCAGAGCAATGGACCTAGATGATACATTCGGACACAAAACAAATGCTGATATGTTTCGGTATATTAAAGCAAACCTTAACTACGATCAGATTATATGGGAGTTTGGTGATGACACTAACCCTGACTGGATACATGTAAGTTATGTTTCAGATAGTGAGAATAGATCTAGATCTTTAAAGGCTATAAAAAAAAATGGTAAAACATCTTATCAAGTGATATGAGTAGAACTAAAAAACCTTTTAAAGAAACACGAGTAGGAAAATTCCTTATCAATAAAGCCCCATCTATTCTAGGAGTCGTTGGTGATGCTTTTTTACCAGGTAATGTTATTTCAGAGCTTATCAGCGGCAACAAAGAACTCTCAGAGGGGGACAAGGCTATAGCCTTAGAAAAGTTAAAAGTAGAGCGGGCAGAAATTGATGGGATAACACGTAGGTGGGTCTCAGACTCCAACAGTCAAAGCTGGCTTGCGAGAAATATTAGGCCCCTAACTTTAGCCGTACTTGTCTGTGCCTATGTAGCTGGATGGTATATGGGTTTAGAAACTGAGGATACGGCAAGCTTAGTCACATGGGTTCTTTGCGGATACTTTGGAGCAAGGACAGCTGATAAGATAGGAATAAAATTTCCCTCCAAAAATAGCTAAACAAATATATTCTTTAATATTTGTATCTTTATTTTTAAATTAAATCAAATCTAATGGATATAAGAAAGATTTCTGTGGGGCCAGATTACAAGTCTGGAGCGATGCACTACTTGGTGGGTCAAGAGATTTTAAACGGTAAATATTTTATACACCTAATACATCAAGACGTTGAAAAGCAGACCATTAAGGTATGGATACAACGTGAAGGAGAAATACTACTATGGAAAGAGTTTGGTTCATATGTTCCAATATCGATAGAATATAATATTAACTTCTGATGAGGTCACCATTTTATTTTATAGTAAAACCTTTAGAAGGTAAACGCTATAACAACACAAAAAATATTGGCGGACTAGATTTTATTATTAGCACTTCAGAAGAAGACCATAAATTTTCAAACAGAAAAGGTGTAGTTCAAGAACTACCATTAAAATATAAAGGCCCAATAGAAATTGGTGATACTCTTCTAGTTCATCACAACGTGTTTAAGTTTTATAACGACATGAAGGGTAGGCAGCAAAGTGGCAAGAGTTATTTTAAAGACGATATGTTTTTTATTGACAACGATCAGTTCTATATGTATAATCATAATGACCAGTGGTATAGCCATGATCGATATTGTTTTGTAAAACCTATCGGAAAGAAAGATTCGTTTATGCTAAAACGGGGCACTGAAGAGCCTCTTATGGGCGAGATGGTTTATCCAAACTCTTATTTACAAAAACAAGGAGTGAGCCCGGGGAGCCAAGTAAGTTTTCAACCTGATAGTGAGTATGAGTTTGAAGTTGACGGAGAAAAGTTATATCGTATGTTTGATCATCAAATAACATTTATACTATGAAGCACATAATGATTGACGATTTTTTAGACAATCCTAATCAATATGTTTTTGACATATTAAAAGGAAAATTTAATGATGTTCAGGATGGAGAGGTTTTGTTCAAAGGGATACAAGTTCGGGGCATGGATGAATTACAATATAAAATAGAGGAAGCATTTCCTAATTATGAAGTTACATTTAATTTTATAAGACAGTCCCCCCTTGATCAAGAAGAACCAAATTTTATCCACACTGATGAAATGATGGGTGATAAAACTATATTGTTATATTTAAATAAAAATCATCCTAAATCTGACGGCACTACACTTTATAATTTTAACAAGGTAGCTGATGATTATGTTCCTATGTGTACTTTTTACGCAAAATATAATCGATTGGTTATATTCGATTCACCTATACCACACTCAAGAAATATTTTCGAAAACTTTGGTGAAGGAGAATATTCTAGGTTAGTTCAAGTAATATTTTTAAAAGAAAAAAAATGAGCTCAGAATTATTAAAAGTTCAGATTATAGAAGCTGGGCGAAAGGCGGTTCAGCAGCTTATAAAAGTTGCTAAAGAAGATATAATAAAGCCAGACCCCCAAGATGATATAGCAGTTGATAAATTAAAAAATGCAGCCGCAACCAAAAAACTTGCAATATTCGATGCTTTTGATATATTAAATAAAATAGATGCCGAACAAGAAAACATTAACATAAGCAAGAACAATGGAGATAAAATCCAATCAAAGCAAGGATTTGCAGAGCGAAGATCAAAATAGATTATTTTACATTGTAAAGAATCTTATTTCTAAAACTGCTTTTACTAACAAGAATAAAGCAAAGTCTTGGATATATGGCTATAGCGAAAAGTATGATATGGTCGTTATATCAAAAACTGGACAGATTGGTGATATAGTAAACATTAATGGTCTTATAATTGCCCTTCCACTAGCTCCAGAAGAAATAGAAAAAAACTCAGACATCCTTAATAAGCAGTATTGGGTAAGAAAAGAATTACCCAAACCTTTAACTCGAATTCAATCTATTTTTCAATGGAATGAAATGATAGGGATATTTAAAGATAAGTGGGTTGATTATATAGAAAAAGAATTTGACCGTCGTGATGAAGGCCATTGGTTTTATAACAATGGTAAAAAAACCTATATGACAGGCTCGCACTACATGTACTTGCAGTGGACTAGTATTGATATAGGATATCCGGATTTTAGAGAAGCAAATAGAATATTTTTTATTTTTTGGGAAGCATGCAAAGCTGATAATAGATGCTTTGGGTTGTCTTATTTAAAAATACGTAGGTCAGGATTCTCCTTTATGGGATCATCTGAATGTGTCAACACCGGGACTTTAGTAAAAGACTCTAGGGTTGGTATACTGTCTAAGACGGGGGCTGATGCAAAAAAAATGTTTACCGACAAGGTTGTGCCAATAGCAAATCGCCTACCGTTTTTTTTCAAGCCAATACAAGACGGTATGGATAAGCCAAAGACCGAGCTAGCTTTTCGTATACCTGCATCTAAGATTACTAAAAAAAATATGTATGACACTGTAGATGATGAGCTCTATGGCTTAGATACCACAATTGACTGGAAGAATACAGATGAAAACTCTTATGATGGAGAAAAATTATTGCTTCTAGTACACGACGAAAGCGGTAAATGGATAAAGCCAAATAATATTCTCAACAACTGGAGGGTTACTAAAACATGTTTAAGGTTAGGTAGCAAGATTATAGGTAAGTGTATGATGGGCTCTACATCAAACGCCTTGAGCAAAGGAGGGGATAATTATAAAAAGTTATATGAAGACTCCGATATAGAAACGAGAAATGATAACGGTCAAACTAAGAGTGGTATGTATTCTTTATTTATTCCTATGGAGTGGAACATGGAAGGGTTTATAGATAAATACGGTATGCCAGTATTTTACAAGCCAGAGACAAAAATACTCGGAGTAGATAACGAAATGATAAGCAATGGCGCTATTGACTATTGGAAAGCTGAAGTTGATTCACTCAGTAAAGACGCTGACGCTCTGAATGAATTTTACAGACAATTCCCACGCACAGAATCTCACGCATTTAGAGATGAAAGCAAAACCTCATTATTTAATCTGACTAAAATTTATCAGCAAATTGATTACAATGATTCTTTAATTATTGAGCAGCATGTTACTAGAGGAAAGTTTTATTGGCAAGACGGCATATTAGATTCTAAAGTTATTTTTACTCCTGATCCAAAAGGGAGGTTTAGGGTTTCATGGATGCCAAATAAAAATATTACAAATGTTAAATATAAAAAGTATGGTAACTATGTGCCTATTAATGAACACATTGGGGCATTTGGGTGCGACTCCTATGACATCTCAGGTACTGTAAAAGGCCGAGGGTCTAATGGAGCACTACATGGTTTAACCAAATACAGCATGGAAGAGGCTCCTAGTAATGAGTTTTTTCTAGAGTATGTAGCGAGGCCACAAACAGCTGAGATATTTTTTGAAGAGGTTCTTATGGCTTGTGTCTTTTATAGCATGCCTATTTTAATTGAAAACAATAAACCACGGCTTTTATATCATTTTAAAAACAGGGGGTACAGGGGGTTTTGCATGAACAGGCCAGATAAGCATTTTAATAAACTATCCAAAACTGAAAAAGAGCTCGGGGGTATACCCAATACTTCTGAAGATGTAAAGCAATCACACGCATCAGCGATAGAGTCTTATATAGAAAAACATATAGGTTTAGATTTATCTGGCGCTTATAGGGACGCTTCTGATATGGGAAGTATGAATTTTACAAGGACATTGGATGATTGGGCACGATTCGATATTAATAATAGAACTAAGTTTGATGCTAGTATAAGCACGGGTTTAGCAATTATGGCAAATCAAAAAAACCTATATTTACCTGAACAAAAACAAAACAAAATAAACCTTAACTTTGCAAGGTATACTAATAATGGTAATTATAGTGAATTAATCAAATAGATGGAAGACGTAAAAATTAATATTTCATCTGTAGGTTTTCCAAGTCAGTTTGTATCGGACTCAGAAAAAGCAACCAAGGAATTTGGTTTACAGATAGGACAAGCGATACAATACGAATGGTTTAGAAAAGATTCTAGCGGCTGTAGATACTACGGTCAATGGAGAGAGTTTAATAGATTAAGGCTTTACGCTAGAGGGGAGCAGTCTATTGGTAAATATAAAAACGAGTTGGCCGTAGATGGCGATTTGTCATATTTAAACTTAGATTGGACCCCCGTACCTATCCTTCCTAAATTTGTAGATGTTGTTGTTAACGGAATGCAAGATCGACTTTTTAAAGTCAAGGCTTATGCCCAAGATGCATTGTCTCAAGCCAAAAGAAGCAAGTATCAAGAAATGATAGAAGGGCAAATGGCAGCTAAGGAGCCATTGCAAGTATTACAAAAAAACACTGGGTTTAACCCATTCACGATGGATCCAGATGATTTGCCTGCTTCAGACGAGGAGCTTTCTCTATACATGAATCTTAATTATAAACCTGCCATAGAGATAGCTGAAGAAGAAGCCATCGATACCATGTTCGCTGAAAATCATTATGAGGACACTAGGAAAAGAATAGACTATGACCAGATGGTTGTAGGAGTGGGTATGGCTAAGCACGAGTTCCTTCCAGGGGCTGGTGTTAAAGTATCCTATGTGGATCCAGCAAATGTTGTATATAGTTATACTGAAGATCCGTTCTTTAAAGATTGTTTCTATTGGGGTGAAATTAAAACAGTCTCTTTGACTGAGCTCAATAAGATTGATACTACTCTAACTACAGAGGACCTAGAAAAAATATCACAATATAGCCAAAGCTGGTATGATTATTTTAACACTGCGCAGTCGGCCGAAAACGATATCTTTTATCGTGACACATGCACTCTTATGTATTTTAATTATAAGACCACCAAAAAAATGGTCTATAAGAAAAAAGTAAACGACAATGGTTCTTCACGGATGATAGAAAAGGATGATAGTTTTAATCCTCCGGAAGAAATGCTTGAAGAAGGAAAGTTTGAAAAAATAGAAAAGACTATAGATGTATGGTATGACGGTGTAATGGTTATGGGTACAAATATTATTCTTAAATGGGAGCTCGCAAAGAATATGGTTAGACCTAAGTCATCATCACAGCATGCTATGCCTAACTATGTGGCAGCTGCTCCTAGAATGTATAAAGGAGTTATTGAATCTTTAGTAAGAAGAATGATACCCTTTGCTGATCTTATTCAAATGACTCATTTAAAATTACAACAAGTAATTGCAAGGGTTGTACCTGATGGGGTATATATTGACGCCGATGGTTTAAATGAAGTAGACCTTGGAACGGGCGCTGCTTATAATCCAGAGGATGCGCTGAGGTTATACTTCCAAACTGGTAGTGTGATAGGAAGAAGCTACACTCAAGAAGGAGAATACAATCAAGGTAAAGTCCCTATACAACAACTAACGAGTAATTCAGGCGCTTCAAAAACACAGATGCTTATAGCTAACTATAATCATTATTTAAATATGATTCGTTCTGTAACGGGGTTAAATGAAGCAAGAGATGGGTCTACCCCTAATTCAGATGCGCTAGTGGGTGTACAAAAACTAGCAGCACTTAGCTCTAACACAGCTACCCGACATATATTAGACGGAAGTCTTTACATATATCGTACGTTAGCCGAAGCGTTAACGTATAGGGTGGCTGATGTATTAGAATATTCTGATTTTAAAGAAGACTTTATAAATAAAATAGGCAAGTATAACGTTAGTATACTAGGGGAAATCTCTGAGTTATATATTTATGACTTTGGCGTATTTATAGAACTTTCTCCAGATGAAGAGCAAAAGGCTATGCTTGAGCAGAATATACAAATGGCTTTATCAAAAGGTGATATAAACCTAGAAGACGCTATCGATATACGAGAAATTAAAAATCTAAAACTTGCTAATCAACTTCTTAAAGTAAAACGAAAGGCGAAACAAGAGCAAGAAGAAAAGCAGGAGATGCAAAAACAAGCCATGATTTCTCAGCAACAAATTAAATCTCAAGAGTTGGCAGCACAAGTAGCGATGCAAACAATTGAATTGGAAACTCAAGGTAAGCTTAAGTATAAGCAAGGCGAAATGCAACTAGAAATAGAGCGAAATAAAGTAGAGGCGCAGCTAAAAAGTCAGTTAATGGAACAGGAGTTTAATTATAATCTTCGATTAAGACAAATGGATGGGATGGCTTTATCTGATAGAGAAACTTCACGAGAAGATGCAAAAAGTCAAAGAATAAGCCAGCAAAACTCAGAGCAATCTAAATTAATAACGCAACGCAAAAATAATCTTCCTCCTCAAAACTTTGAGTCAAATGAAGATAGTTTAGATGGTTTTGACTTGTCTGAGTTTTCGCCTAGATAGTGCCAAAAACGTATATATATTTTATATAACTTTGTAATACATAAAATTTAATCTAAATCAAATGGGAATTAAAGTAAGAGAATTAACTGATGTTCAAGAAAAATCAGTACAAGAGGTTGAGCAAGAACTTTTAGATAAGCATGATGCCCAGCAAGAATTAAAGTTTGAAGACACTAATGTTAAAGTGTCAGAACATAAGCCAGAGTTATCAAAAGCCGAGGCAAAGACCGAAGAGGTACAAGAGACGGTAAGCGAAGAAAAACCTGAGCTTATTGAAAATGAAATTACTTCTCCTGAGTTATCAGAAGAAGACGTTCTTTCATTTATTGGAAAAAGATATGGTAAGCAAATTAATTCTATAGATGAATTAGTTGAAGCAAAATCTGAGGCACCAGAGATGCCAGAAGATATTGCGGCTTACTTTAAGTATAAAAAAGATACAGGAAGAAGCATCGAGGATTTTGTTAAGTTACAAAAAGATTACTCCGATGTAAATCCTGATACTTTGGTAAAAGAGTATTTAACAATTACTGAAGAAGGTTTAGACTCCGAAGACATAGAATCATTAATGGAAGACTATGTGTATGACGAGGACCTAGATGATGATTCGGTAATTAAGAAGACTAAATTAGCAAAGAAAAAAGTTATTGCTAAAGCAAAAAGATTCTTTAAGGAACAGCAAGAACAATACAAGTTGCCCCTTGAGTCAAGGGAAAACTCGTTCGGAGATTCTGAAGAATACCAAGCTTATAAGCAATATGTGAATACGGCTCAAAGTCAACAGGAAGAGGCTAATCGAAAAAGAGAATGGTTTATCAAAAAAAGTGATGAAGTATTTGGATCAGAATTTAAAGGTTTTAAATTCAATTTAGATCAAAGCGATATATTCTTTACTCCTGGGAGTGCTTCTGAATTAAAGAAAGCTCAAGAGACGCCAATGAATTTTGTAAATAAGTTTATTGACGACAAAGGACTTTTAAATGATCCAGAAGGATACCACAGATCTTTAGCTATAGCAATGAATCCAGAAAAGTTTGCTCAGTTTTTTTATGAGCAAGGTAAGTCTAGTGCCACAGAAGATGTAATGCGTAAAACCAAAAATATAAATATGACGGAGCGCAATACACCTGAGTCGGTTGCTAAATCAGGATTCCAAGTTAAATCAATCTCAACCCCTTCAAGTAATGGGCTGAGAATTAAAAGTGTAAAAAGAACTTAATATTAATTAAAATTTATTATCATGGCAGGACAAGTTAATTCCACACCAACTTTTGCGCTAACGCCGAGTTCAGAAAGAACTCCTACAGCACAAAACTATCTAACCAATGCAGATTTCAATTGGTTAAATCAATATTTACCAGACACTTACGAAAAAGAATTCGAGCGTTATGGTAACAGAACAATCTCTTCATTCCTACGTATGGTAGGTGCTGAGATGCCTACTAACTCTGACCTTATCAAATGGGCTGAGCAAGGTAGATTACATACTAAATACACTCAAGTAGGTTGTGCAGTATCAGCTGCAGCTAACCAAGTTATATTTCAAGTAAATGATGTGTTAGACCCAGCGGCTTCTCAACAAGTTATTCGTGTTGGTCAGACATTAGTTATTGTAAAAAATGACGGATCTGGATCTAACAAAGCAGTTGTAAGCGCTGTTGACAATGCTGCTGGTGCACGAGGTCGATTTACAGCTGACTTCTATGAAGCTGCTGGATTTACTGGAGGAACATTAGTAACAAATGCTGATGTTACTGTATTTATTTACGGATCAGAATTTAGAAAAGGAACAGCAGGAATGCAAGGTTCTCTTGAATCAAATGATTTCATATTTGACAACAAGCCTATTATTATCAAAGATACTTACAATGTTTCTGGATCTGATATGGCTCAAATTGGATGGATTGAAATTACAACTGAAGACGGCGGAACTGGATACCTGTGGTATCTAAAATCAGAGCATGAAACAAGACTACGTTTTGATGATTTCTTAGAAACAGCAATGATTGAAGCTGTACCTGCAGAACAAGGTTCAGGAGCAGATACCATCTTAGGTGGAACAAATGCTGGAGCTGGAGAAACAGGAGCTGGATCAGATGGTATTTTTTACAGTGTACAACAAAGAGGTAATATCTGGGACGGTGGAAACCCAACAGTATTAGCTGACTTTGACAATGTAATTAGTCGTCTAGACAAGCAAGGAGCAATTGAAGAAAACGTATTATTCGTTGACAGACAATTTGCTTTTGATATCGATGATATGTTAGCTGCACAAAACTCTTACGGAGCAGGTGGTACTTCATATGGTCTTTTTGACAATGACGAAGAGATGGCGTTAAACTTAGGTTTCTCAGGATTCCGTAGAGGTTATGACTTCTATAAGACTGACTGGAAATACTTAAATGACCCAACTATGAGAGGTGGGCTTCCAACAGGAGCAGGATCAGGACGTGTAAACGGACTACTTGTACCCGCTGGATCAACTAGTGTTTATGACCAAGTACTTGGTAAAAACGCTAAGAGACCTTTCTTACATGTTAGATATAGAGCTTCTGAAACAGAAGACAGACGTTACAAGACTTGGATTACTGGTTCAGCTGGTGGTGCAATGACAAGTGATGTTGATAACATGCAAGTAAACTTCTTGTCAGAAAGAGCTGTTTGTACTTTAGGTGCTAACAACTTCTTTATCTTCCAAGAGTAATACACTACTTTAAGGGGGCGTAAAAACCCCCTTTTTTTTATATAAAATTTAAATCTAATCAAATGAAAACTACTAGTAAATACGTAGATAAAATCTACAAACTCACGCGCGACACTGCGCCATTATCCTTAATCCTAGCATCAAGACATACCCAACGATTTCCTCTTTTGTGGTTTGATGAAGAGACAGGAACAAACAAAGCTTTACGATATGCAAGAAATCAGAACTCTCCCTTTCAGGAGGAGCAAGATAATAATGCAATATTAGAGCCTATAGTATTTGAAAACGGCTTTTTAACTGTGCGTAAAGAAAATCAAGTATTACAAAAATTTTTATCGTATCACCCAGGTAACGGAAGGGTATATGTTGAAGTTGATAAGGCTAAAGATGCAGCACAAATTGTTCAAGAGCTTAACGATGAGGTTGATGCTTTAATCGAAGCACGTCAACTATCGGTAGACGAAGTAGAAAATGTAGGTAGAGTATTGTTTCAGAATGATATTACTACTATATCAACAGCAGAACTGCGTAGAGATATATTAGTGTTTGCAAAAAACCAACCTAAAGATTTTTTATTATTATTAAAAGACCCAGCGTTAAAATTAAACGCATCTATTCAATTATTTTTGGATAAAGGAATAATACAATATAGAAATCAAAATAAAGAAGTGTTTTATAACACACCTTCAAATAAAAAGAAAATGCTAAACATACCTTATGGTGAAGATGCTATTTACATAATAGCCTCTTATTTTCAAACGGATGATGGCATAGATGCTCTAAAGCATTTATCAGGTTTGGCAAAGAACATGTAGAGACAAAGCCAGTGAGAAATCGCTGGTTTTTTTATTGTATCTTTAACTTTTATTAACTCATAAATTATTATTATTATGAATAAATACCTAAGTGTACCGGTTACAAATGAAGGAAGCCAATTGGTTCCTGTAACAAATGTAAAGTTAATTGAGGTTGGAAACGCGGCAGGTCCGGGTGCTAACCCAACAACAACGACAACTATTTTTTATGGTTCTTCAAAGACTATAGAATTTACGCATGCTGCAGTGCCAGCAAACTCAACTATATTTAGAAACTTTTTGCAGTCAGAAATGACAACTGCTCTTAGTACTTCATGGACAAATGTGAGTATGGATATTGAACCTGCATTTGCAGTATCTAATATAGACATAGCGTAACATTATTATTAACTCATAAATTATTATTATTATGGAAAAATTTTTAAGCATTCCGGTGTTAGACGCTGGAGGAACATTAAATCAGGATCAATTGGTATCTAGTTCAAATATTGTAACTATTGGTCAAACAACAACTACGGCTGTTGCAATAACTTACTTAGATGGTAAGATAGTAACTCTTACATGGCCAACTGCGTATGCATCGCCTATTTTAGAGGTATCAGTTCAAAATGCAGTAACCAGTGCATTGGAATCAGGATGGACATCCGTGACTTCGGATTATCTTCCAAAAGGAGCAACAGTTGCTCAAAAAACTGGAATAGTGTCTAACCCCTTGAGTACAATAGTATACTCTTAAAATGATGTCAACAATGGAAAAATTTATAAACTTTAAACAACTTAATGTTGTTAAAACAGGAACGTCAACTGCTAATGGAGCAGCAGGATTGACATTAACAGATTCTAGTGGAACTTTTACCCAAAGTGTTTTACCTAATGCAATTGTATGGGATAGAGCAACAAATGCTGGTACTGGAGGAGAAATGTATACAGTTGTTTCAGTTGATTCTGACACACAGTTAACCTTACTAGCTATAGGAGCCACGGCTAGTAGAGGGGGCGGAGTTCCAGATGCAACGGCATACTTTATTTATATGCCTGAAAATACAGTTAAACAAAGCGGAACTGCAGATGGTACGGGCACATATCAGCTAATTGACTCAACAGTCAATTTCGTTACGGCTGGTGTTAAAGTAGGCGATTCAGCTTATGATATAACAGGCGGGTCAACCGCATTGGTTACTAAGGTAACGGGGACTACTTTAACTGTAGACGCTGATATTTTTGTCGGAGGTGATGTATACATGGTTTACAGAAAGGTATCTGACAATCATGACAAAATGATGAGATCAGCAGATTTAGGATTTATTGAAAATACATCTACAAATAATCTGAATTCAGAGCTTAAAATAACTTACGGCGATAAGTCTGCAACACAGATGTTATTGACCTATGCATTTACAGCTGCAACCGGAAGTAATGAGGACATGAGAAATGGTGTACAAAATGCAGTAGTTGCATCTTTGCAGACCGCGTGGTCTAATGTATCTTTTAATTTCCCAGGGGTTTTAAATAAAGAAGTAACAGCTGGAAACGATAACAATGGCGTACTAGCGGGACAGAACTTTTTTATCTTAAGATTTCAAAAAGTGTAATAAATAATTGTTATTAATCCAATAATTCAAAGAGGGGTCAACAAAAATTGACCTCTTTTTTTTTTGCTTATCTTTGTGTAAAAGAATAACAATGATAAATTCTGTACGTAATACAGTTTTAGCGATTATTAACAAGAATAATTACGGGTATTTATCTCCCAATGATTTTAACTTGTTTGCTAAACAAGCCCAATTAGATTTATTTGACGAGTATTTTTTTCAATACAATCAACAGATTAATGAAGAAAATGCTAGACTATCTGGCACAGGATATGCAGATTTAAAAAAAGGATACGAAGAAGTAATTGATTATTTTTCAGTTACACAAGATTTAACTCAAAGTGCGGCAAACAGTTATTTTTTGCCATCAGCAGCAACAACAGGTTCTGATTATTATCTTATCAATGAGATAAGATGTTCTAGTCTAACGGTGTTTAAAGGTATTGCGGAACCAGTGTCTAATAGTAAAATAACACTATTAAACAATTCGATGCTTACTGCTCCTTCAGTGATTTATCCGGCTTATACTCAAGAAGCAGAAAAGGTTACTATTTACCCTGTTTCTTTTAATGGAGCAACTGATATTAAGTGTCAGTATATAAGATACCCTAAAGATCCTAATTGGACATTTACTACAATTTCTAATGGTGACCCAATTTTTAATCAAAGCCAAGCAGATTATCAGGACTTTGAATTACCTCTAGACGATGGAAATGACTTAGTGTCAAAAATTTTACAGTACGCAGGTATTCAGATAAGAGAAGGCGATGTGTTTAAATTTGGACAGGTAGAAGAGCAGATGCAAAATAAAGAACAATAATTATGGCATACATAGACCAAAAAAAGTATTACACTAACGATGCGGCGAATCCAACAGATTTAAATTGGGGTTCGTACCAGTACGTGAGCTTAACAGATATAGTCAATAATTTTTTGTTAATGTATGATGGAAATCATTCGTTGGTAAATAATGAAGAAAGGTATAAGGTTTTGTTTCATGCTAAGCGGGGAATACAAGAGTTAAACTACGATGCATTTAAAGAGATAAAATCACTACAGCTGACGGTGTATTCAGATTTAAGATTTGTGTTGCCTTCTGATTATGTTAATTGGGTTAGAATATCTTTATTTAAAAATAATACTATTCGACCTTTACTTGAAAACATACAGGTTCAATCAGCTTTGTCATACGTGCAAACGGCGACTGCTTCATTCACTTATGATGGTGCAGACAATGTAAACACACAGCCCTCAACGCTAGACACATCTAGACAGGATGGTTCTTTAAATAGTATTTACTTAAATCAAGCAAACTTAGATCAAGATAACAATCCACCTTTTAACGAAGATTATTACGACACGTTCATAGGAGCTCGCTACGGGCTTAATACTGAGACTGCTAACATGAACCCAACTTTTACTATAGACAAGAAGGCAGGGGTCATTAATTTTGACTCTACCATGGCTAATGAGCAGTGTGTATTAGAGTATATTTCTGATGGCATGGAAGGTGGTGACAATTCACTTATAACTCTAAACAAACTATTTGAAGATTATATTTACGCATATATTAAATATGCAGTATTAAACAGTAAGTTTGGCGTGCAGGAGTATATTATTAACAGAGCACGAAAAGACAAAACCGCCTTATTGCGAAACGCAAAAATAAGATTAAGCAATATTCATCCAGGACGATTATTGATGAACATGAGAGGTGAAAATAAGTGGATAAAATAACATGGCTAGAACGCAAAGAAATTTTGTTAAAGGGCGTATGAATAAAAGCCTTGATGAAAGGCTTATACCTAACGGGGAATACGTAGACGCGTTAAACGTAAGGTTAGGTTCAACTGAGGATTCTGAAGTAGGCTCTGTTGAAAATGCAAAAGGAAACACACAATTAACATCACTTTACGTTACAGACTTGGATACACAAGCAGAAACAGCTTTAAGTTCTGCCGCTCGAACCATAGGTGCTTTTCAAGATAGCGCTAATGAGACTTTATATTGGTTTGTTCATGACCCTTCCTTTACGCTAGGGGATACCGGCAAGTGCGACATGATAGTTTCTTTTAATACAAGAACATCACAGGTGGTTTACCACATTACTAGTTTAGATGATGGGACTGGTGTCAATACAACTTTAAATTTTAATCCTGCCTTTTTAGTCACTGGAATAAATTTAGTTGGTGATTTACTTTTTTTTACAGACAACTTGAATCCGCCTAGGTTTATAAATATTAAAAACGACTATACTAATCCAGAGATTAGTACCACTGCAAATCCTGCTTTTGATGAGGATGTTTGTTTTGTGTTTACGGCAGAAGAAAAAACAATTGAAGGTAATGTTATTGTTGGGTTTGATAGGGGAACCCTTCTAGGATCTCCTTCTCTCAATGGATTAGGGACTGGTGTAGCACCAACCACAACTCAAGTCCCCCTCCCTGGGGTTGACCCTTACACTAAAGATGGGAGTCAATTCACAAAAGGGTTTGGAATAAGAGGAGTAAATAGTGCTATTAACTTAGCTCTAACTACTTTTACAATGCGAAATCCTACTATTTCAAGGTTTCAATCTGTTACTATGCAAGTAATTAATGCATCAAACGTTAATCTTAGCGTAGGATCAAGAAGTATATCGGCAACAATAACAGGGAGCAACGGAACATCTGGAACATTTAGCGGAACTCTGACACTTGGAGGTACTGATACATTTGGATATGTTGATGCGAACGGAAATAGGGTAATGGCAGAAACAGGGGGGATTTTTAAATTATCGGATTCTACTACCTCTCTCCAAGGAATGAAACTAGTTGGCGGAGTAACTTATACTATTAAATTTTAAGAATGGCTTCATATATAGATAATTTTAGCGCAGAAAGTATTTTAGTAATAAAGAAGCCACCGGTTTCTGCACCTACAATTGCACCTTTTATCACAGCTTCACAGAATGATTTTTTGGAAGAAAGATTTCTTTGTTTTGCTTACCGCTATGAATATCAAAATGGAGAATTCTCTGCGGTATCACAGTTTAGTGATCCAGCTTTTTTATCTAAACCATTTTCATTTAGCTACAACAGTTTTTTAAACGAAGGAATGGTTAATTCTGCAAATGCAGTATCAATAACATATAATACTGGAGGACCTTTAGTTACGGGGATCGAACTCTTATTTAAAGAGATGAACGACCCTACAATTAAAGTTATAGAAAGAATTGACAAGGCATCATTTGGTTTTGCAAATGACGATATCCAGGTATATGTATTTGACAATCAAAAAATATTTACCGTACTCCCCGAGTTTGAAATACTTAGGCTTTACGATAATGTTCCTTTAACTGCTAGAGCTCAAACGCTAATTGGCAACAGGCTCGTGTATGGTAACTACGTAGAGGGGTATGATTTAAGAGATAGGTTTCAAAACCCTGTTAACTTTTTATTCGAAAGCGTTCTAAAAGTTTCTGAAGTGGGTTTAGATACAGTACCAGACTCTACAGAACAGGGTAATTATACTATTTCTGGAGCTGATGTCTTTGTTGATGATTCTCGATTTGTTATAGACCTATCAGAATATAACAACGCGGAATCTTTAATATCTGGAGCTGTTATATCTTTTGAGTTAATATTTCAGCACAGCAGTTTTGTAAAATTAGGGGGCGGTAGCAATCCTACAGCCACTACTACAACAACAGATTTATCATTTAGTTACGTCTTACCTCAAAACTTTGGTGACATAAGCGCCTTAGCATCAAGTTCAGATTTTCAAGCTAGAATTGGAACTTCGGCAATAATAAAAACAGTTGCGAACTCTTGCGAAGGAACAACTTTAACAGATCAATTTAATTGCTTAATTCCAAATTCTTTAGATGGATTTGTAAAATCAGCGAGTGGAAATACAGCAGTAGATCAGGCAATTACAATAATAACAAGTGGAACGGGCGGTAGTACTATAGGATTTCAGCTTTTAGCTATGAAATTTTTAGACCCAGCTCTCCCCGCGGAAACTTTATTTGAGTACTATACTATAATAAGTGGAAGAGCAGTATATAGAAAAATAAATAATGCATTTAGCCTTCACAGCAATAGAGGGTATGAAGTGGGCATGGTTTATATGGACGACTTTAATAGATCCTCAACAGCCTTAGTAAGTCCACTAAACACAGTTCACATACCTTGCGGAAACTCACCCTACGTTAACTCTATACAGGTCACTATACCCGGTGGATCAGGGGTAGGGTCTACTGCAGTTATACCTCCGCAAATAGCTCCTAGGTGGGCAACAAGGTATAAGTTTGTAATTAAACCAAGCAAGAGTACCTACGAGACTATTTATGCAAATGAATTTTATAATGACCCTGTTGACAACTACGTTTTCTTTCTGTTAGAAGGAGAAAATGCAAATAAAGTTGAAGCGGGAGATAGATTAATTGTTAAAAGAGACTCTCAAGGACCAAGGGGCAATTGTACTTATGCTACAGTTTTAGAAAAAGAAACGCAATTAGCTGATTTTTTAACTATTGAAGATCCTTTAAACCCTGGTCAAGACCCTCAGGAGAATATACCTATTCAGTCTGGGGTTTATATGAAGATTAGTCCTAATAACTTTATAATTTCAAATGATCAAACTCCAGGTGGAGATGTTTTTCAACCCGGATCAATTACAACAAGAGGCAATCAAAATGGAAACAATCCATCTGGGTTTGCAATAAACGCTTATCCTGTTAACATAACTAATCCCACAGGCAGTGGGGCTACCTCTTATGTAGACGTTACAGTTCCCGCAGGTAGTTCTTCTATAATGAATTGGGTTTTTTCTAGAGCTAGGGTTAATTTTTGGGGAACAGCATGTAATTCAAGGCGGTATGAATTAACTATAGAAAACAGAGCGCAAGCTGACTATGATAATTTTAAAGAGTATTGGGATTCAGAAAACCTAGGCGATTTAGTAGACACTGGGGTATTTTCATCTGGAGATGAAAGCGGAGACGAGCTGCCATTTACAAACACTTACCTTACTACCTTAATTACTCAAGCTAGAGACCCTTTAAAATCTGATTTCACAATGGTCTCTAATTTTAATTTTTGGCAATTTTTTAGAAACAGCGCAACTAATCAGTTGTTTTTATGTATGGTTGGAGGCCCCGGATGTGACAGAGAAGTTACCGCATCAGGAAGCGCTTTTCATATAGAGACAGAGATTGTTGTAGATAGATCAGACGGAACTATTGTTTTTGAGACTATTCCTACTGAAGCCTTGCCCGATGTGTGGTATGAAAACGACTTGTCTTTTGCTATTGACGCTGAGGGTCAGCATGATGGTAGCGTTCAAAATCAAAAAATTGCTTTTCTAAACACCACGGGTGTAACTCCTCAAGACGCTATAATAGACACAGGTTTTTATGACTGTATTACTTTTGGAAATGGCGTTGAAAGTTATAGGGTAAGAGACTCAATTAATGGTAAGGCTTTAACTTACGGAAACAGAGTAACAACTACTTCAGCACAGATTTATCGAAAAGCTAATAGGTTTGCCGATTTAACTTATAGCGGAATATTTAATGATGAATCAAACGTAAATAAATTAAATGAATTTAATATAGCTTTATTAAATTTTAAACCCCTGGAGGATTCATATGGTCCAATAGAAAAACTAGACGGAAGGCGTACAGATATACTAGTATTACAGGAAGACAAAATATCGTATGTCCTTGTAGGAAAAGACCTTTTGTCAGATGCCTCTGGTGGAGGAGCGTTAACTTCAGTACCACAGGTTTTAGGAACCCAAATTGCTAGAGCGGAAGCATATGGTATAAGCAATAACCCAGAGAGTTATGCTTCGTACGGGGCTGACAAATTTTTTACAGACGCTAAAAGGGGAGCAGTTATTCAGCTTAGGGGAAATAGCGCACAAAACGATCAGCTCAAAGTTATCTCTCAATTTGGAATGAGAGGATGGTTTAGAGACTTTTTTATAAACAGCCTTGGAAATCAAAAACTAGGAGGATTCGATCCTTATATGAATGAATTTGTATTAGCATCTAACGGGCAGAGTTCATCAGAATTTACGAGTTGTTTAGCGTGTGGTGTTAGTGAGAACGTAACAGTAAATCCAGGTAGGCAAACCATATACTGTGTTAATGTAGGTCAAGAGATAGGATCTGTAGTTATAGACTACATTATTCCTAATTCAGTGGAGGATAATATATTAACAGAGGTTAATACGCCGGCTGGGGGTTTACAGGAAATTGAGACCGAGGCAGGAACCTCACCAATAACTACAGAAGAAACAAATACTGGTGTGGGGTACACTATAGCCGCATACTATAATGGGGTGGAATATAGCACAGGCTTAGTGTTTATTAGCGGAAGTTTAACGATAATTAAAAATATTGTTGACGTTACACAGGTTACATTAATAGTTACAACAAGCTCGACTGTAGCTGACAGCATTCAAATAACCACTAATTGTCCATGAAAAATCCAATAACCTTATATAATATAGCAATAACAAGTAATTCAGAAGCTGGTGAATTTATTCACAATCAATATACTTGGACTGATGGGTCTTTTACCTCACCGCTACATTCAAATTTAGTTACCTTTTTAACTAACCCAAATAACCCTATAGTTTCTCAATATAACACAGTTACTGGAGGGTTTGGTGCAGGAGTTAATCCAAATGTAGGCGCTACGGTTAGCATTATAAGCAACAAAATTGGTTCCGACAACTTTACGTTTAAACCTCTGAGTAACAAGTTTCAGTTTTTAAGGAGCTCTACAGTTTATGGAAATAACGCAACAGACATTCAAGCGTTGATTTTAGCTGCGAGCACCGCTACTCCTATAATAAATAACGCCAATCAATACTATGCAAATTTTACAATGCCAGCGGGGACAACAGCTGAAAATAACTTATACCTTATATGGGACTATAGACAGTCTACAGCCGCATCTTTAAATAAAGACACAACGGCTGCTTTAGCTTGTGCAGGAAGCGTAGCGCCTGTGACCACATGCAACACACAGATATCTTATTCTGGAGGAGAAACCTTCCCAAGCGAATATAATATTACTTTAGGAAGCACAACAGGAGTGGTGACATTGACATTTGACGCTCAAGACATACCAGATAAATTTATTATAGAATACGACGGAGCAGAAGTTATAAACACTGGGTATCGAGGCTTAACTATTTATCAAGGAGATTTAAACAGCGCTCTTGCGGCGAAAGGTTTATCTCCAGAATTAATAACCTCCCCTGGAAATGGCACGGCGACATTTACTAAATCTACAACAACAACAACGGCAACTTTAAAAGTGTTTTCACCTTTACCAAGTACGGTATGGACGGCTACACTTTCGTGTCCCGTTTAAAATAAAGACTATGGCAGTAAGTACTTATTATTTTGACACACCCACATTTGCATCAGCAACGTCCGTTTACTCCAATCCAAATTTAACAACATTTGCTCCAGATGATTTTTACTCTGACAATGTAATTGTACGCCAACAAGTCAATGGCGTTTTATTCCCTGGGGTTGCCTGTGGAGGAGCTGCACCAATACTACCTACACTAGCTTTTCTCTCTTTAGGCGTAAATGGGTTCGCAGTAAGCGACGCTGGAGTTATAACGCTACCTACGGTTACACTTCCAACAGGACAAAATATAGCTTTTACTTCTACTCCTTCAAGTTACGCAGTAGTTACGTCGTCAACTATAAGAACTTTAAACATTAGCGTGGTAGTCCCTGCGGGGTATTTAAATGTAGGAGATACTATTTCGGGGACAACTACGGCCACTCAACAGCCGGTTGCTCCATCTGGAACTAATGTCCGATACTATTACTTTACCGAGTGTTTACTGAGTGATGCGTCAAATTCTAATTCTCCTGATAAACTTTACCCGATGACTAGTGCGCCTGTTTTAAATGGACGATATTTAGAGTCGGAAACTCAAAGGTACTGGTCTGTATTCAGAACTACTCAAGGAAACTCAAACCCTTCTGACGACGGGCCAGCGTTTGAATTAACAGCAACTCAATCAGAAACAATAAGGGGAACCTTAGAGTACATCCCAGGGGACGCTGCTTGTCCTTTTCCTAACCCCGATAATATTTATTGGCTAAGGAGATGTAGTGACCAGAGTACTGACTTTTTTATGAATACGGGGACTATAAATTTTAGCAACAATGCTAGGGTTATTGATACGGTTAACAATGTTACTTACATGGTGATAGGCGCCCTTACGGATAGCGCAGGTACTAGAACCCAAGTATCTAATATTCAATGTGCCGACTACAACAATGTTGCTTTTGGAGCAAGCGGTTTCACGAATTGTGCTAGCTACTGCAGCTCAGCGGTATATTATATACTTGAAGAGTGTGGCGCAGCTACGGGAACAGATTCGGCGATGACGATAAAACCTGCAAATGAACTTCCTGAGCTGAACATAAATACTGTTATATACTCAAGCTCTACAGTAAAAGCATACAGAGTCAGGTCAACAAGTGTTTTAAATACAGCAACTAGCGCATTACCAAGAGTTTCAGTGACCTCGGTTTTGCCAGGGGGGTGTCCATAAAAAATTTGTAATTTTATAGATAAATAGATATATATGAGTTTTGTACAATCAGGTCAAACGGTTACCCCTCAAGGAGCGGGTGCAAGTAGGAGGGATAGAACTTTTACTGGGCAAAACTATCAGGGCGGTAATGTTAGTTATAGGATTGCTAGTCGAGATTTATTTAGCCTTCCAGCCTTGACTTTTGATAATGACAAAAACAGGCCCATTGCTGGATCAAGATGGCAATCTGGTGCGGGAACTGCCACATGTTTAGGCGTTATATTAGACGCTGACGGAAATGAAGTCTTTCCATTTTATCCGTTAACCGCTGCAAAGGGAGCTAACGCATCCTCTACAAATGAAGAAATTGGCGGAGGAGCAAACGATGGGATAGTAGTAAATTATTTTAGCTCTGTTACGCGCGCAAGTATTCCCGCGGGTGACTATACTATATTAACATTTGCCTTGGACTTAACCCAACAAGGGCTTAGTGCTACAGGATCAATACAGATAAGAGGTTTAGAGGCGGGGGGTACTACTACAACCCCTGTAGTTACTATCCCGAACAACCCTACGCCAACGCCATTAGAGCCTGAAGGGGTGCAGCACACACTTAGTTATAGTGAAGGAGTAGAAGGATGGCCGTCTTTTTATTCTTATAACCCAGACTACATGATTGGTATGAATAACTTCTTTTACTCTTACTCTGGAGGTAATTTATATAGGCACAACACAAATGAATTAAGGAATAATTTTTATGGACAACAGTTTAATTCCACTGTAACAAGTGTAATAAACGAGC
>Ga0308018_10000393_pt1 | contig 22853 bp, 23 predicted proteins | sample Neamet282_FD_203130 | JGI IMG/M metagenome (GOLD analysis project Ga0308018, IMG submission 203130) | Marine microbial communities from water near the shore, Antarctic Ocean - #282 | ecosystem: Environmental > Aquatic > Marine > Unclassified | place: Southern Ocean | collected 2014-10-01
GGTTTGTACTCGTCACCGTTTTGCTTATGCACTTGCAGTAGTAACGGCTTGCTCTCGTTATTAACCACATCAGCTTTAAGCTCCCAATATTCATCGGGCACAAAGGCGCGAATAATTCGCTCGCGCTCTACAACTAATTTTACAGCAACAGATTGAACTCGACCGGCAGATAACCCACGAGCGATTTTTGCCCACAATAGCGGCGATACCATAAAGCCCACAACACGATCTAAAAAGCGCCGTGCTTGTTGAGCATTAACGTGATCCATGTCTAATTCGCCAGGGTTGGCAAACGCGGCTTTGATCGCCGTTTCAGTAATTTCGTTAAATACTACGCGCTGATAGCGGCTTTGATCCCCGCCAATGGCTTCACGAAGGTGCCATGCAATGGCCTCCCCTTCTCTATCCAAATCCGTCGCGAGATAGATAGTGTCGGCATCTTTGGCAAGACGACGTAATTCTTCTACTACTTTTTCTTTGCCTGGAAGTATTTGGTAATCGGCACGCCAGTCATTTCCAGGGTCAATACCCATACGTCTAACAAGCTGTTGGCGAGATCTAGCCTGTTTGTAAATGACCTTATCGTCAGGGTCCATGTTACGCACTTTGGCAGCCTCGGCAGCTCGTGCTTTAGGGTCTGCACTACCTGGAGGGGACTTAGTTGGCAAATCACGTATGTGGCCAACGCTGGACTTTACAATAAAGTCTGAACCCAGATATTTATTGATGGTTTTAGCTTTGGCTGGTGATTCGACTATAACGAGGGACATACCCATGCAATTTAATTCCAATAATTACGTATTCACCGCATCCGTCGCGGTGGCTTTAAGGCGCCTAAGTGTAGGCCCATATCTGAGAAGGTCAAGACTTTGTTGAAGGACCTATTCTTTAAAATTCCATTTTTTGATGCAAATAGCAAGCAATATCATCTAACAAAATCACAAAAGGCTGGATAACCAGCCTTTTGAATTTATTGAAGTTTGTAGAACTTTTATAAAACTAAGGCTTACAAACGTTCAAATACCGTCGCAATGCCTTGGCCCATACCAATACACATAGTGGCTAAACCAAATTGCGCATCTTGTTTTTTCATACGAGTTAAACAACTCACAGAAATTCGCGTGCCAGAACAACCTAGAGGGTGCCCTAACGCAATGGCGCCACCGTGCAAGTTTACTTTTTCTTCAATTTGGTCAATCAGCTTAAGGTCTTTTAACACCGGTAGTGACTGAGCAGCAAAAGCTTCATTAAGTTCCACTACGTCGATATCTGCAATGGTTAAACCGGCACGCTTTAGCGCTTTTTTAGTAGCCGGTACTGGGCCATAACCCATAATTGAAGGGTCACACCCTGCCACTGCCATCGATTTAATACGCGCTAAAGGCTTAAGGCCCAACGCCATAGCTTTGGCACCAGACATTAACAACATGGCAGAAGCGCCATCTGAAAGTGCTGAAGATGTGGCCGCGGTTACAGTGCCGTTCTTAGGGTCAAATACTGGACGCAACTTAGACAAAGATTCAAAGTTAGTTTCTGGACGAATAACTTCATCACGGCGTACTTTAATCAATCGGCCTTCAGAGTCGTGGCCTTCGATAGCGATAATTTCATGGTCGAAGTCACCGTTTTCTGCAGCTTGATGGGCTAAGCGATGTGAACGTACTGCAAACTCATCTTGCATCTCACGGCTAATACCGTGCATCTTACCTAATAACTCAGCGGTTAAGCCCATCATCATGGCTGCTTTTGCAGCGTGCTTGCTACCTGCAGGGTTGATGTCAACCCCGTGGTCCATGGCGACATGACCCATGTGTTCTACACCACCCACAACAAAAAAATCACCGTTGTCTGTGGCAATAGCTTGTGCCGCTGTGTGCAACGCTGCCATAGAAGAACCACACAAACGGTTCACAGTTTGAGCCGCTACCGTATGAGGAATAACACTTAACAAAGAGGCGTTACGGGCAACGTTAAAACCTTGTTCTAAGGTTTGGTTTACGCAACCCCAGATCACATCTTCCACATGGGCAGGGTTAAGTTCTGGATTACGGGCAAAAAGACCGTCGATCACTGCAGCAGATAAGTTCTCTGCACGTACATTTCTAAACACACCACCTCTGCAGCGGCCCATAGCAGAACGAGCACCGTCTACGACAACAATATCATTGGCTTGTAATTGCATATTTTTCTCCGAATTTAATGAGCTGGTTGCAGCTTGCCGTAAAATGTTTCGCCTTTGGCTGCCATTTCACGCATTTGTGTGGGTACTGAATACAGAGGACTCACTGCAGCCAAGGCGTCAGCTTTGTCACAGAAGGTTTGTAAACCAATAGTATCCATATACTTTAGCGCACCGCCCAAGAAGGGAGGGAAACCAATACCGTAGACTAGCGCCAAGTCTGCTTCTGCAGGAGTGGCGACAATATTTTCTTCTAGACAACGTGCCACTTCTAAACATAAAGGAATCATCAAGTGATCAATAATTTGCTCATCGCTCAGTTCTACTGGGTTAGCACATAAACCAGCGAGCTTTTCAACTAATGAGTCATCTACCTGTTTTTGTAAACGACCTTTTTTGTCTTTTTCGTAAGCGTAAAAACCAAGCTTATTTTTTTGACCAAAACGTTGTTCTTTGAACATTAAATTAACAGCAGCTTCACCTTGGCCTGCCATACGTTCTGGAAAACCTTCAGCCATTACCGCTTGGGCATGGTGAGCAGTATCAATACCTACCACGTCTAGCAAATAGGCTGGGCCCATAGGCCAGCCAAAACGTTCCATTATCTTATCAACACGACTGAAATTAATGCCCTGCTCTAGCAAAATGCCAAAACCACCAAAGTAAGGGAACAATACGCGGTTTACAAAGAAACCAGGGCAATCATTAACCACAATCGGCTTTTTGCCCATGGCGTCAGCATAAGCCACCGTTGTGGCGATGGTTTCGTCGCTGGTTTTACTGCCACGGATTACCTCAACCAATGGCATTTTGTGTACTGGGTTAAAAAAGTGCATGCCACAAAAACGAGTAGGGTCTTTTAGGCTCTTGGCTAGAAGGTCTATAGAAATAGTAGACGTGTTAGAGGTAATGACGGCGCCGTCTTTTACTTTGCCTTCCAATTCAGCTAGCACAATGCCCTTTACCTTGGGATTTTCTACTACGGCTTCTACCACCAAATCAACGTTAGCAATATCTGCATAATTTAAAGTAGGGCGAATGTTATTGAGCACTTTAGCCATTTGAACTGGCTTCATACGGCCACGACTCACGCGCTTTTCTAAAATGCCTGTGGCTTCATCCAAACCAAGCTGAATGGCTGGTTCGGCGATGTCTTTCATGACAATTGGGATGCCTTTATAGGCTGACTGGTAGGCAATGCCTCCCCCCATGATGCCAGCACCGATAACAGCTGCTTGCTCAACTTTGGTGGCTTTAGGTGCTAAAGCTTTAACCGTTCGTTTAAGGTATTGGTCTGCAAGGAAAATACCCACTAGGTTTGCAGCCACTGGCGTTTGTGCCATTTTTGCAAAACCTTTAGCTTCCACAGCTAAGGCTTTATCTCGCGCCATGCCTGCATGTTTTTGCATGGTTTTAATAGCTGTTAGTGGGCTTGGGTAATGGGGGCCCGCTTTGCCTGCTACAAAACCTTTAGAGGTTTCAAAGGCCATCATTTGTTCCATAGGAGGTAATGATAGCTTAGCAATTTTAGCCGCACGCTTGGTTTGGTAGTCCAAGTCACCAGCAATACACTGGTTAAGCAAGTGCACACCTGCTTCTAATAGTAGATCATTGGCTACAACAGCATCTACTGCACCATCTTTAAGGGCTGCAGCCGATCGCTTTTCGTTAGCACCACAGATCCATTCAATGGCATTATCTAAGCCGATCAAACGTGGCAAACGCACGGTACCACCCCAACCTGGGAATATACCTAATTTTACTTCTGGCAGGCCTACTTTGGCATCGGGCGTCATAATGCGGTAATCGGTGCTCAAACACACTTCAAAACCACCACCTAATGCCAAACCATTAATCAGCGAAACTGTGGGCATTGGAAGATCTTCAAGGGCACTAAAAGTTGCATTGACCTGCATGTTAGCATCGATTAAATCCTGCTCATCTGTGCCAAAGAAGTGTAAAAATTCTGTGATGTCGGCACCTACAATAAAGGTGGGCTTGGCACTGGCAAGCATTAAACCTTTTACACTACTGTCATTGTTGATGGCAGCAATGGCTTGTTGTAGTTCACTTAATGTTGCAGCATTAAGTTTGTTAACGGATTGGTGCTTAAGGTCGAAGGTTAGCTTAGCTAACTGATGGTCGTGCATCTCGACCTGAATGGCGTTGCCTGCATAGATCATGCATGGACTCCTTGGGTGAATTGAACGGGCGTATGAAATTATTTTATAAAATTCATACGCTTGTTTGAAACAGTGATAGCACTTTAAACCAGACTGAGGCAAAGTCAACCATGACTCTTGAACCACAAAACAACACTGCGGTTTTAAAAACCGCTAGAGACCAATTCTTTTAATACGTTTTCTAAGTCATCTAGCTGTTCAGGTGTCGCTTTTTCGTACCAATAAGCCTGGGCCATAATGGGGGTAATACCGAGGGCATAAACATCCTTAGGTAACTGTTCTATAAGTTGGGCTAAATGGCTTAACTGTTCTGACTTTAGAGCACCTTCGCCACGATTCCAGCACCAACCCTGTGGCAAACCTTTGGTATTAAGCCCACCCGCTTTAAATATTTCCCATGTTGATTTTTTGATCGCTGCAATACCACCGGCCCTGTTACGGCTACTGGGCCGTGGCAAACCGTAGCTGGTCGCCAAATGACTTTGTGGGGCAATCTCGCCCTGCTCTCTTGGCCCTTGAAGTTTACCCACTTTAATTTGTAAGCCTTTGGCCATAGCTAGTTGGCGTATCTTCGCCTGGGCTCGCTGCACTGGTGTAGGCATAACCCAGGCCACAGATCCGACGAGGGACAAGCATACCAAAATCACGATAATAGTCTTAATTTCCACAACAACTCCATTGACTAAATAACAAAAAATATTGGGTAATATGTAGTAGAGATTTGATGTATATCACACCGTTATGGGTAAAACCATAAACCAAAAATGACTGTGTTACACTTAATCAAAACATCTTCGAGGACGTAACATGAGCATTTATCAAAACATTTTAGTTGCCATAGACCTTAACGAAGAAGCTAATAAAGTGGTTCAGAAGGCCCATCATCTAAGCTTACAAAGTGGTGCAAAGCTCACCTTGATTCATGTCACAGAACCTTTAAGTTACGCCTATGGTGGCGACATACCCATGGATTTAACAGTCATGCAAACACAGCTGCATGAAGATGCCGAAGAGCGCATGAATAATTTCGTGAAACAACAACAACTCAGTAATGTTGATCAATTACTTGTGTCTGGCCATATTGAAACTGAAGTTCACCGTGTGGCTATTGAGCTCAGCACAGACCTCATTGTAGTGGGAAGCCATGGACGTCATGGCCTAGCTCTACTGCTGGGCTCTACGTCCAATGGCATCTTACACGGGGCAACATGTGATGTTTTGGCAGTAAGGATTTAACCTACTTGCCCATAAGGCTTAGCCTGCTTGCATAGCCTCTACTTCTAACCATCGATCCATAGCCTTCTCTAATTCGGCTTCTTGGGTTTCGAGGTGCGCTAGGCGAGCACTCATGTGGTCCTGCCCCTTGTTATAGAAGTCGGCATGGCCAATTTCATGTTGCAAGGCTTCAAGCTCTGCTTCTAACGCCTCAATCTGCCCTGGTAGTAAATCTAGCTCGCGCTGAATTTTATAGCTTAGTTTAACGGCAGGCTTAGCTTTATCTTTAGCCTTAAGTGGCGTTGCTGCCATTCCCGTTGGCTTACTATGCCCTTGCGCGGTTGGAACCTGTAGCCTTCCACCACGCCTAACCCAATCACTATATCCACCAACAGAATCAGTGATATGGCCTTGACCATCAAACACTAAACACGAGGTTACCACACGGTCTAAGAACGCACGATCGTGGCTCACTAGCAGCACAGTACCTGGGTAGTTGGCCAACATTTCTTCCAACAACTCCAAAGTTTCAATATCTAGGTCGTTAGTGGGCTCATCGAGTACCAACATGTTTGACGGCTTACTAAACAGGCGAGCCAGCAATAAGCGATTACGCTCACCACCAGACAGACTACTTACCGGGCTACGAACACGCTTAGGAGAGAACAAAAAGTCCCCAAGATAGCTCATTACATGGCGTTCTCTGCCACCAACAGTGATGCTCTCGCGGCCTTCAGCAAGGTTATCCATTACCGTTTTAGTAAGGTCTAACTGGTCGCGCAATTGGTCGAAGTAGGCCACTTCTAATTTAGTGCCACGCTTAACTGTGCCCGAATTAGGCTCTAGCTCACCCAGAATCAGCTTTAGCAAAGTGGACTTACCCACACCGTTAGCACCCACAAGGCCAATACGATCTAGCTTAAGCAGGTTTAAATCAAAATTCTTAATCAGGGTTTGCTCACCATAACCATGGCTAACGTTTTCTAACTCACACACAAGCTGGCCAGATTTAGCGGCTTGAGCATGCTGCAACTTCACATTACCTTGGCGTTCTCTGCGGTCGCCACGTTCTTTACGTAGTGATTCAAGTGCCCGCACACGGCCTTCGTTACGGGTGCGACGGGCTTTAATGCCCTGACGAATCCATACTTCCTCTAGAGCTAACTTCTTATCGAACAAGGCGTTATGGCGATCTTCCTCCATTAATTGCTGTTCGCGGTAGGCTAAGAATCGCTCATAGTTACCTGGAAAGTAGTTTAAGTGACCGCGGTCTAGCTCTACAATTTTGTTAGCCAACACCTGCAAGAAGCTACGGTCGTGGGTAATGAAAATGATGGCTCCGTTAAAGTCCAACAACTGTTTCTCTAACCATTCGATGGCCAATATATCCAGGTGGTTGGTAGGCTCATCCAATAGCAATAACGTTGGCTCAGAAACCAACGCCCTGGCTAATGCTACACGCCGTCTCCAACCGCCTGATAACTGACTAAGAACCTGTGCGCCATCTAAGTTAAGGCGGGTCAAGATGCGTTCGACCTTAGTTTCCATTTGCCAGCCATCTAATTCATCGATTCGATGACTCACAATTTCTAACTGCTTCATGGACTTGTCGTCTAGATCACCCATGGCAATTTCGTCATATCGCTTGCGTATGTCGTAAACTTCACCCATACCCATAGCAACTAAATCGCTGACACACAAATCTTCACGATCTGGCAGGTCTTGTTGCAAGTACCCAATTTTACACGCAGGGCTGCGCCAAACATTGCCACTATCTGGCAATTGCTCACCTACTAACAATTTTATGAGGCTAGATTTTCCTGCCCCATTACGGCCAATAAGGCACACTCGATCACCCGCATCAATCTGTAAATTGACATCGTCAAGTATCGCCACATCACCATAAGCGAGATGGACTTGTTGTAAACGTAATAAATTCATTAAAGGACCTAAAAAGGTAGGGCAAAATTCACCGTTAGCACTAAGCATAGGTAAACTATTAACTAAACTTAGGTAATTATACCGTTTCTTCTAGGCTGTCAGATACTTAAAGGTTACAAAACGACGCAAAAGGATGCTTATTAAAGTTGCAACAGGCTAAATAATAAGTTGATAATGGTGTTTAGTGATATAACTGAAAAATTTTCAGCCAATTAAAAAAAACATGGATTAATTGGATCACAAAACCCAAAGTGAATAAAAGCCTCTGCAAGACCCTATTCCATGGATCAAATGGCATGGATCAAGAAGTGAAATTCATCATGCCAAAACCCCCAAAATAAACGGAAGCTGAATACGTTGAAATGCTCAAGCATCACCGATATCGGTGTCAATCTAACCAATGACAGATTCAACAAAGACCTTGCTGATACCTTACAACGTGGATTAGAGGTAGGGGTATACCGCCACATCATTACCGGCACCTCTTTGCACTCTAGCCAACATGCACTTGAACTCAGCCTAGACGATACCTTGCCCTGCGAACGCTTTGCGACGGCAGGCTTCCATCCCCATAGCGCGAGTGAAAACAACCCTGAGTCTTGGCAACAACTCACCCAGCTTTGGCAGCACCCCAAGGTAGTTGCTATTGGCGAAACAGGATTAGATTTTAATCGTAATTTTTCTACCCCAAAACAACAGCTCGATAGCTTTGAACAGCACTTACAAGCTGCCGTGGAACTGCAACTGCCACTATTTTTACACGAGCGCGATGCCGCTAATGAGTTTTTAGAGCTTATAAATCAATACCGGCCAGGCTTTAGTAAAGCTGTTGTACACTGCTTTACAGGCACCGAGGCCTTCCTTAAGCAGCTGCTAGACCTTGATATACATATTGGCATTACCGGATGGATTTGCGACGAACGTCGCGGAGAACACCTACAAAGCGCGGTAAAATTGATCCCTAACAATAGACTCATGTTAGAAACAGACTCACCCTACCTTTTGCCTAGAGACATGCGGCCAAAACCAAAATCTAGCCGCAATGAACCCGCTTACCTGCCTCACATTTTACAACGTGTGGCACATTTTAGAGGTCAAAATGCAGACGACCTTGCACAGCAGACTGAGGCTACAGTGAACGACTTTTTTGGCTTTGCTTAAAAGGAATTAACCGTAAGCTCATCAAACGGCCAACAGAGTACTTTTTGGCTATCTAAGCATCGCAATACAGGGATGTTAACGCCATAAAGCGCTACCAACTCATCGCTCTGCGCAATATCAATCAGCTCTACTTCCACTTGTGATAAGTCTAAGCAGTGAACTAACAAAGCTTCTGCTTCGTCACACAAGTGACATCCAGACGTACCTAGCAACTGCAGCTGGCGCTTAAGATTAGGCATAGATTGGTTATACACTGGCTGGATTGTTTGCACTAACCAAAACACAAGGCTGGTCGCCTATGTTTCGGAAGCGATGGGGCTGAGAACTGGTAAAATAATAGCCATCGCCTGCGTGTAATATTTCCACCTGTTCAGACACAGTCACTTCCAAACATCCACTGATCACAATGCCAGCCTCCTCGCCTTCATGCAGCAACATCTCTACACCGGTGTCTGCACCTGGTGGATAGGTTTCATGCAACAAGGACAAACTGCGTGGATCATGGTTATAACCGACCAAACGCATGGCCACTTTACCTGAGCCCATATCTGGCAACTCATTACTTTTATAAAACACTTGTTGTTGGGCAGGCATTTCTTCAACAAAAAACGCTTGCAGCGGCATGGGCACGCCATCTAACACTTTTTTTAAGGAACTCACGGATGGGCTAACTCGATTTTGCTCAATCAGAGAAATCGTGCTGTTAGTCACCCCTGCCCGCTTTGCCAATTCTCGCTGGGAAAGGCCGCGCTTTTTACGCACGGCTTTAAGACGCGCACCCACATCAAGGCTCATCGGCAGAGTCCTCTTCACTGGCGCGTTCAATCATCGCATCTGGCAAGGCTTTTTTAGGCTGAATGCCACCTAACTTAACAATGCTTTGAGCACGATTAATAAGGTTTCCACGGCCTGAAGACAAGCGTTTATTAGCTGTGTCATAGGCATCTTGAGCACGCACAAGGTGGCTACCAACACTGTCCATAGAGGTAACAAAGTCGACCAGCTTTTTGTGCATTTCTTCCGCTTGGCGAGAAATTTCTTTTGCATTTTGGCTCTGATGTTCGTAGCGCCAAATGTTATGAATAGTGCGTAATACCATTAACAAAGTTGCAGGGCTAACCAGCATAATATTATTTTTCATGGCACTAACAAATAAATCTGCATCCGCCTGAAGAGCCAACATATAAGCCGACTCTATGGGAATAAACAACAATACGTAGTCTAAGCTAGACACCCCTTCAGCACTTTCATAAGATTTGCCACTGAGGCCTTTGATATGCGCCTTCACCGAGGCGAGATGTTCAGACAAAGCCACGCTGCGCTCAGCATCATCTTCTGCACTCTGATAACGCTCGTAGGCCACCAAAGTGACTTTAGAATCTACCACCACGTCTTTATTTTCTGGCATGTGTACAACCACATCTGGTTGCAAACGCTTACCATCAGTTTGAGTCAAATTAACTTGGCTGTGGTATTCGTGGCCCTTACGTAAACCTGATTGCTCCAGCACTTGCTCCAATACCATTTCACCCCAGTTGCCTTGGGCTTTATTGTCGCCTTTAAGGGCTTTGGTGAGGTTAACTGCATCACTACTGAGTTTATTATTCAGCTCTAACAAGCTATTAATTTGCTGTGTTAAGCCTGCTCGATCTCGCGCATCTTTATCATAAACATCATCAACTTTTTTGCGAAAGTCGCCTATCTGCTGCTTGAGAGGATTAAGTAAATGACCTAATTGGTCCTGATTCTGACTAGACAGCTGAGTGGCTTGCTGCTTTAAGGAAGACTCGGCAAATTGCTTAAGATAACTATCAAAAGCTTCTTGCGTCTGCTGCTGCTGTTTCAGTTGGTTCTGATGTGCGTCTTGCTGTGCTTCTAGTTTAGTCTGTAAGCTTGCATTGGTAGCTGCCGCCTGACTCACCTGTGCCTGCAATTGGATCTGTTGCTGCTGGGCATCTTGCAGTTGGTTTTGGAGTAATATTGACTGCTCTTGAGCCTGCTCATACTTAACTTCAAGCTGCGCCATGGCTAGCTGCTGGGCAAGGGATTTCTGCGCTGCAGCTTCTTTCACGTCATTGGTTAACTCGTCGGCCACAGCCTGTTCTGCATTGTAGCCAGCACTGCGGCGCGCAAAATAAATAGTGGCCAGTATCATCACACCAGCAAAAGCCCAAGGTATAAAATCTAACATTTATTTAAGCCATCCAACCTTGCACCATGGGTATCAGCCCCATCAGAGCAAGAAGGGTATATACCAAACTGCCGCGCTTTGGGTTAAGCAGTCGACGCAGAAAAATATAATAAATAGCAGGAAAACTCACTACTAAAAAGCTCACTGGAATCCACCAAGCAAAGTTTTGGCCTCCATAAACTATACTCGCAATGAGTGCGATAACAGATAAGTTACCAGCCGCTAGGTATATCCCTGGCACTTTGGCTGTGGTCTGGGTGTCGGTGTTCTCAGGCGCGTCTAGGGACTGCTGGTTTTGAATTAAAACGTCATGGCTAACTTGGCGTGCACTAAGTGCAGCACTCATAGCAAAGGCACCTGTGAGGGTAAAAATATAGATAGGTTCCATGTACGTCTTTCCGTGTAGGTAGGGTAAAGTGCAATGGTAACAAAATTAATGCAGAGCTTCACCCAACGCAGGACGTTTTGGTCGTAGCAAATCAAATTGTTGGCGTAACTCAATCAAAGGCTTGAGTCCGTGATCTAAGGGGTCTTCTGGCAAATCTAACCAATTGACACTGTGAATGCGGGTCATGAGGTCATATTCCCCAACGATTGCATCCAAAAACATAAGCGCCGCATCGGTTTGAGGTGCATCCTCAAGTATTGGCAGGTCTTCTAAGTATAAATCCAAATGTAATTCTTCGCCGATATTACGTAAACCAAAGAACAGTTCATCCAATTCCAGCACTGCATCACCAACTTCTATGGCTTCTGGAATATGCTCTACCCGCGGATTAAAAGCCTGCACCTTGATATGATTTAACTCTGGCGCCGCAGCAACCAAAAATAAAACGGTATCAATGCTCTGGCTATACCCGTCACAACCAAACACAAGTTCAATCCCTGTACCGTCGGCATCACGGGCACAGAAAACTGTGAGATGAAGGTCTATGTCCGACAACTGATCCTGCACTTCATCGAGTAACTCTTGCGCCATTACAGATTCTTCATCCACTAAGCTACGAAGGTGATCTGCGTTATCGCTCACGAGTTGCCAAAAGCTTTGTATGGGAGAGTCGTTCATAAAAAATTCTTCAAATACTAAAAAACACCGCTGCTTGGCATCCATACCACCGCGGCACACTGTACATCCTGTATATAACGTAAAAGGGAGTGCCGAAGCACTCCCTTTTTAAAGTACAGATGTTAGCAGCTTATTGCTTGCCCATCTGTGCTTTGATCAAGTCGCCAATAGTAGTAGGACCATCAGTAGGTACATCTACTTCGCGAACTTCACGCATAGCTTGCTTCTCGTCTGCTACATCCTTGGCCTTAATGGACAAGTTGATAGAGCGGTTACGACGGTCAACAGCTACAATCTTAGCTTCAACACTGTCACCAACTTTAAGTTCGTTACGTGCATCTTCAATACGATCAATGCTGATTTCAGAAGCTTTAAGTGTAGCGTCAATGCCTTCAGCAAGCTCAATAACAGCTTCCTTAGCTTCAACAGACTTAACAGTACCGTTTACGATAGTGCCACGGTCGTTAGCTGCAACGTACTCACTGAATGGGTCGTTTTCTTGCTGCTTAATACCAAGAGAGATACGCTCTTTCTCAGAATCTACAGATAAGATAACTGCACTTACTTCGTCGCCCTTCTTGTAGTCACGTAGAGCGGCTTCGCCTTCTACTTCCCAAGAGATGTCAGACATGTGCACTAAGCCATCTAGGTCGCCTTCAAGGCCAACAAAGATACCGAAGTCAGTGATAGTTTTGATGTTACCAACAACCTTGTCACCAGCAGCATACTTCTCAGCGAACTCAGCCCATGGGTTGCCCACACATTGCTTGATGCCTAGAGAAATACGACGACGTTCTTGGTCTACGTCCAAGATCATCACTTCCATTGCGTCGCCAACGTTAACAACTTTAGATGGGTGGATGTTCTTGTTAGTCCAAGACATTTCAGAAACGTGTACCAAACCTTCAACGCCGTCTTCAATAGAAGCGAAGCAACCGTAGTCAGTTAGGTTAGTTACAGTAGCTTGTACGCGATGACCATTCGGGTAACGTGCCTTGATAGACGCCCATGGATCTTCTTGTAGTTGCTTAAGGCCCAAAGATAAACGACCGCTGTCCTTATCAAACTTGATAACGCGAACAGTGATTTCGTCACCTGGGTTCAACATGTCACTTGGGTGTGCAATACGCTTCCAAGCCATGTCGGTAATGTGTAGTAGGCCGTCAACGCCACCTAGGTCTACGAAAGCACCATAGTTGGTTAGGTTCTTAACATAACCCTTAACGTCCATGCCTTCTTCAATGCTAGCCAACAATTCGTCACGCTGTGCGCTGTTAGCTTCTTGCATTACTGCGCGACGTGAAACAACCACGTTGTTGCGCTTTTGATCCAGCTTGATCAGCTTGAATTCAAGTACTTGGCCTTCTAGGTGATCAACGTCACGTACTGGACGAACATCTACCAATGAACCAGGTAAGAATCCCTGAATGTTGTTGATGGCAACAGTAAAGCCACCCTTAACCTTGCCGTTGATAACGCCAGTAATGGTCGCTTCATCGTCAAAGGCAGTTTGCAACACTTCCCACGCTTCGGAGGCTTTAGCCTTTTCACGTGAAAGTTTAGTCTCACCAATGCCATCGTCGACACTTTCTAGAGACACCTTAACTTGATCGCCAATCTTCACTTCTATTTCACGAGAATCGTTATAGAATTCTTCAATAGGAATGATAGCTTCAGACTTAAGGCCTGCGTGTACTGTTACCCAGTCGCCGTCGATGTCTAATACGGTGCCCATAACAAGTGCACCAGGACGCATTTCAACAGCAATTATGGATTCTTCAAATAGATCTGCAAAGCTTTCGCTCATGTTTATATACCAGACGTTGTGCAAGTCGAAAGTGCTTGCGAGACAACGCTCGTTTAGCCTGAAGGTCAGCTGCAACAGGGAAGTTAAATGGACGCGGTGTGTCAGGAACTGACGCCTAGGATGACACTAACGAATTTTGCGCGCGCCGTATTGTACACTGGGACTTAATTTACATCAATACCCTTTACCAAGGTCGGACGTATAATCAACTAGGCTTAGACCGAAGCTACAGCAGAGCCGTTTTCAATATCTCTGTGAATCTTAAAGCCAATATCACCAGCGGTTACGTACATCAACGGAAGCCACTAAAGCATCCTACTTCTGCCCCATATCGGCTTCCTAAATAGCTGCTATTTTTGATCTTGAGGCGTTAACAGAGTATGGTAAAGGTTCATTCACAACCCTTCTGAGAATTCATGCCTACCAGCGAACCGAACACCCCTGCCTTTATGTTAAGTACACGAATCATTAATGCCCGCCAAACTTGTGGCTATACACAGGCACAACTAGCCCTGCGAATGGGCGTTAAAAAAAGCACCCTTGCAAACTGGGAGAGTAGCCACTCAAGCCCTAGAGCCAACAAATTAATAGAACTAGCAGGTGTCTTAAATGTGCCTGTTTTGTGGTTAATTGCCGGCTCTGACGCACCACCCGAGGTCTCTGCACCCGACCTAAGTGAAACATTAATGTTGGAACAGAAGCTGGATAAAGCCGACCTACTCATTAATGAACTATCTGCCCTCGTTGCAGATCTACGCGGACATACCCGACGGGTACAGCGGGATATAGACGAGAGTTACTAACTCTCAATATCTACTCCAAATATTTCTCGATACAGCCGCTATAACTCACTTAACCACGGTGGGTTGGCGCCTTGTCGAGAAATATTTATAGCCGCAACCTGGGCCGCCTACGCTAACGACGGCCCTAGTTCTGCAGGACTACTTCGACCTCCACTAACCAACGGTGGCATTTAACTCATGAAAAAAGTTTAAGTAGTTTAGTTGTTTCAGGATCCATAAAACCACTGATTGTTGCTTCACGTTCCAGTGAAATTGCAGCATTAACATCAGTTGATGCTGTTTGGTTTAAAACACGCTTCATGGCATGTAACGACAGTGACGGCAGCAAGGCTAGCTTTTCTGCAACCTTATTAGCGTTTGCTAACAATTGATCATCTGCTGAGATCCTCCATGCAACGCCAGCTTTAAGAAGTTCATCTGCGCTATATCGCTCACCAAGCATTAACATTTCGCGGGCTTTATTTAACCCAACTAAAGCAGGTAACAAGGATGTCACACCCCCTGTAACAAATAAATTTAAAGATACCTCTGGAAAGAACGCCTTGGCACTTTCGCCCCAAATTGGAAAGTCACAATTAATCGCCCACTCGAAGCCACCACCTACTGCCCATCCATTTATCGCCCCCACTACAGGTTTAGCGCCAAAGGTGATTGCCTGAGTAGCACGCTGAATGGCATCGACTAAACTGCGCGCCTGTGCCTCGTTTTCTGGGTGCACATGTTGATGGCGATCATCTCCAGCACAAAATGCCCTTCCCTCACCGGTAAAGATAATGACCAAGGTAGCAGGGTCGGCATTAGCATCATCAAACGCTGTTGATACATCTTCGATCAATTGCCAGTTCATTGCATTCAAACTATCTGGCCGATTGAGAGCAATGGTGCGAACTCCCTTGTTACTTAACGTAGACTTAATGCACTCGTAAGTAAATTTCTTCATTCATATGTCCTCACAACCCGCTTGGTTTTACCCTCTGTTACAGGGAAACTTTTTGACGCTAATATCGTAATTTTTGCACTTGCACCAAGTTTGCTTTTTATTGCTGTTTCAATATGCTCAACCAAGCCTGGTGACGCTTGCCCAGTGTCAGAAAGCTCCACGTGTACCGGCAAAAAATGGTACGGCGGTTTTTTATCTAGGACAATTCTGTAGTCCCCAGACAATTCGCTAAACCCACTAATAACCGCAGCGACCATGGTAGGAAATAGATTAAGGCCACGAACAACAACCATGTCGTCACTCCGACCCACCACCCTAAACCGAAACCCGTTACTTCCGCACTTACAACGATCTGTTTCATCGATAGCAATAATATCACCCGACTTAAATCGAACCAGTGGTTGGCAATCCCGTCGTAAATGAGTGAGTACAAGCTCTCCTTCATTGCCAGCTTTTAGCTCTATGTGTGCGCCGCTATCTGGATCAATTAATTCGGGATATAGCACATCACTGGCTAGAAAATGTAGCCTAGTGTCATATTCACATTGGGCCGCGAAATTTGACAGCACATCAGTGACACCATAATTGGCATTGCGCGGCTCCATACCCCATGTGTTACGAAATCTTTCTCGTAGGTGTGGGTCATCCAGGCCAGCTTCACCACCAAAAAGGCCTAATTTTAAGCCTAAATCCTTAGGTGATAGGTGTGGGAATTTTTCTTTCAGAACACCTTCCAACACGGCTGGGTAAGACGGGGTGCAAGAGATTGCATCGATCCCAATCGCAAGGATGGTTTCTATTAGTTTTTCTGTGCCCCCTACCCCGTACGGCACAACAGTTGCACCTGTGCGCTCCAGGGTTAAGTGATCGGTTAAACCACCCATCCACATCTGGTAATTCAAGCAGTGCACCACGGTATGATCTGGGGTAAGCCCCGCCGACCGCTGACCGCGACCACCAACAATTTCTGTAATTTCGCAATCAAGTGCTGACAATGCCAAGTTCATAGCCTGACCTGTAGTACCGGAGGTACGATGATGTCGGGTTACTGAAGAGCGTGGTGCAGCCAAATAATCACCATAGGGAGGGTGCTTTTCTTGAGAAATACGTAATTGCGATTTGTCAGACAGGGGTAGATTTTGCAAGTCTGTTAAATCTTTTGGCAGTGATATGCCACGCCATAGAGTTTGGTAGAAAGGCGAATTAGTTAAGACATAATGGCTTTGTTCCTGCCAAGCCGACTGCTGGTGAGAGAACAACTGTTGCGGTGATAATGCCAATGCATTTTTAAGTAATGTCATAGCCCCATACCCTACTTCCAAATGAATGAGTCTATATCAATCACTTTTTGTTTATGTTGTGATATATCTTGCAGTACAGAGTCCCTAGTGGTCAAGTATATCAGGCCAGCTAAGAAGGAATGTTATGAACGTTTCTCAACATCGGCCACAACATAAAAGTGTTTTAATTCCCCCATTGTCATTGAGAAATTGATGAACGAGCATACGACTAAAATAAGAGGCTATAAAAAGTATCATGACACCTACCCAAGCTATTGAGATCCCTCTTATTGAGGCAACAAATGAATCCTTAAAGGGATATGGCTATTTAATCGACTCCTATGAGAATAGTGACATTGAAATAGTCACTTGGCCCAAACAAGGTTGGCGTGAAATTGATCAAGGTACTGGAAATGAAGGAGGTGCTACAGAAGGATCTTTTAATACGTGGTGGGATGGATCAACACTGTATGGTGAAAACAATGCGGTACAACATAATAACAGTGAATATGAAGAAAATGGTCAATATGTTTTAGCTTACTCGTCGCACCCAGATACACCTATTGCAAACAAAAGCTATACACCTCCGAAGGAAATGTACCTTTGGCATGTTAACTACCACCCAGATGGAGGCCAGTTGTTTTTCCCAACAAAACTTGGGGTGTTTATATCGCCACTGGCTTTACCTGGCGACGATGTTAAACCTGAAGACTTTAAGGCCTTTTATTTTGATGGAACAAAAGGCTTATACATTCACCCCAACATTTGGCATGAAGGTGTATTTCCAGTTGCAGAGCAAAGTTCGTTTATGGGGCGCCAAGGAAAAGTACACGCCCGTATTAGTGTTGATTTAAAAAAAGAATTTAATAAATATATTTGTTTTAAAACAAGCACCTAAAAACCATTAACTCACTAGCCCACCAATGCGCAGTGGGCCGCACTGTTAGAGCCTATGCCAGTTTAAACTGATTTTTAAGGTAGGCAATAATGTCATTAGACTCATACAACCATTCCACAGAATTATCTGGTTTTTCAATTCTTAGGCAAGGAACTTTGTGTCGACCACCCTCGCGTACCAATTCCGCCTTAAGTTCAGCATCATTTTTAGCATCACGCAGCTCAATGTGTAGCGCATGACGCTTTAATTCACGACGAACTTTGACACAAAAAGGACACGTTTTAAACTGATACATCGACATAGTAGCTGTCACATCATCAATGGCTTTTTGGGCTGCTGCTTCTCTGACTACAGCTTTGGGTGAGGTAAGAAAATCTAGAACCAAAATAATTTGTCCCAAGATCCATCGAATAACTTTCATTAGTTAGTTCCACTACAGTTGGTAAATTTAAATTCGCATCGACATGCAAAGCATAAGCTCAGTCATTTCTATTGCTGTAAAATTGGACTAATTCACTAGTGGTTGCAGATTACTGCAACACATTCATGAGTGAGTCAAAACTGGGCCAGAGTTTACAGGGTTTAACCCAAGCCGGCCCCCTTTATTTGTGGTGATGTGGTTATGATTATGGTTTTGGTTCTGATTTTGACTCTGGCTCTAAAAAACGCTTACTCAAATCACTCAGCTGTTTCATTTGCTTGCCGTAATTACGGCACCCTTTGCACATGGAGATATGTAATTTAACGCCACCAGTTTCTATAAAGGTCAGTTTTCGATCTTGCGCTTGGGATAGAAGCTGAGTGGTTGATTTGCAATTCATCATTGGTTAAGCCCCTTTATCAATCCAGTTTGTTTGTAGACACTTTCTAAGCTTTGAGCGAGCCCTGTAGAGGAGCACATTAAGACTATTCACACTCGTTTCTAATTGCTGACATATTTCATCGGTACTTAAACCGATGAACTCACGCATCATATAGGCTCGGCTGTATTGACCAGGCAAACCTTCTAAACAGGCCTCAAATACCTTCCAAAACTGATCGTTTGCAGCACTTTCACTAGGTTGTTGCCAAGCGGTAGGACGTTCAGACAGATGCCAATAACCTCTGTCATCGAACTGCTGATCCCACACTTCTAAATCCGGCTGGCCATCATCGTCATGTTGCACTGAACTGCTAGGCACAAGGCGCTGATTATTACGAATCACGTCAACAATTTTGTGCTTAAGTATGGCAAATACCCAAGTTTTGAATGCAGACCTTCTACCGAAGGTTTGTTGGTTTTTTAAGGCCCCTATAAAGGCTTCTTGCACCGCGTCTTCGGCAAGGCTAGCATCCTGTAGCTGCAGGGTTGCAAACTTCAGCATTTGTTGGCGTAATTCGCTCATGAATGCTTCATCCTGCGTCCAGTTATAGTCTGCTGGTACGGCAATGTTCAAAGCTGTCATCGCACATTCTCTATTGTTAGTTTAACCTTCCACTTTAAGTTGCAAGCCATGGTTATTCAAGTTATTACCAGCGATCTATTGGTTAACGTAGTGATATACACTCGTACTGTCATGAAAAGCTGCCCATGCAAACCAAAATAGAGTGACGCTGGGTAACGCTTTACCTTGCGCGTCATCTATCCACGCCGTTTGACTGGCTTTATCGTACTGAACTACTACTTCCTTGCCGCCGACGTAGTCCCGTATGGGTCGATCTGCCTTGGCCAATTCAACCAATGGCCAGGCCTTGCTCTCACCATTCACCTCAATACCTACGACGCGTTGTTTAGGGTGAAAGCCCTCAGACCTAAACTTAACTGGAAATAGGGTTGAGCTTGTCTCCTCATAACCATCATACGGATTGCTGCTATATTGGCGCAGGTAACCCGTGTCAAAGCTTAATACTTGTGTATTGGGATGGTCTTTTTCCCAACGTGCCCAGGTGGTATGTTGAACAGCTAATGCTTGGAGCTGTAAACCTTGATGTGGCCCGCTGACAGCTAGTTTCTTAATCTGTGACCAGAGGGAATCTGTTTGCCGGTCAAACAGTAGAACATCATTGTTGTACAGCAATCCAGATACGCCGAAATCTAACACTTGGCCGTCAAAGGTTCGCTCAAATACCATTCCCGAACCACATAGCGGGCAATAAGTGATTAGTGTAGGCATATCACCTAAATAGTCATTGACGACCTCGTGCCAGTTTAAAATGCGTATAGGGTAAGCTTTGCTCTGGGTTCCGCTTGTAATGCCCAACACCATGTCATCTGGATTCAGTTGATGCATTTCGTCGGCAGATAGAAATATAGGCTTATCGATTGCGGGAATGCCGTCTTTATCGGGGCCGCCTTGAAAAATATCTTCTACCGGCAAACTTATTTCTTCGAGATTAAAGCCATTTAAGGTTACAGCTGAGGCAACATTGGTTGCGAATATTGCAGCTAAAAGGGCCATCACTGATACAAGGTATTTGAGTTGAAACATGCGCTGTTCCCCCGCACAAAACTAAAAACAGTTGGCAACCAAATGCTTATTTAGCGCCAACCTAAGAGTCAAAAGACACCTTTAAACTGTTGTTGGTTCGCCATCATCGACAACTTTCTGAGACGCGAACACACGCCCCATTACCCAACCAAAAATAACATGTAGCATTAGCGTCATCATAGGCGCAACGATGCCCATATTGAGACCAAAAAGACCAGCGCCAGCCATAGGCATAACCATAATCATCATGCCTAACCATGCCAGTATTCCAAAACTGATGCCTTTGGTGGTGGCAGACTTGCCTGGAAGCAACGTATAGATAACGGTGAAGCCGATACCCCAAATGAACGAGCCAATCATAAAGTGCATTACCCAGCCCAACATGACGGACATGCCCATCATATTGGCTAGCATATGAATAACATTTAGCTCTGGCATCACACCCATCATATCCTTAACAATCATGATGGCAGACAGGGCCACGGTTCCAATAAATCCAGCTTTAATACCTGCAGTAATAGTGCTCATAATCATTTTCTCCAACGGGTTGTATGTAACTTATGGGAGTTAGTCGCACGGCAAAGCCAGTTATTACACTTTATTTGAAAATAACTTTAATTGAGCGATGGAAAAGAACAAAGGTGTAGCGCTTAATGCCTGATATTCAGATGAGTTCAGTAGCGAGCAAGTCGAATACCATGCGCACTCGCCTACTGGTTCTCAACTCGCTATGAGTAGTGAGCCACATAGGGAATGTGAGCAATTTAAATCCTTCCAAAACAGGCTGAACCAAAGGTTCGGCGTCACCGATATCTGCAGGCATAATACCTATACCAAGACCTTGCTTAACAAGCTCCCAGTGCACTATATAGTTTTCTGACATAAGCGGAAAATTCTTCTTGGACAGGTTTAATCCACGCTCATTGAGTGCTTTGAGAAGTCTGTCCGTGCTATCGAAGCTGATGAAATCAGCTTGGTTAAGATCCGCTATCGTTGCTGGAGTGCCTATGCGCCTCAGGTATTCCGGTGTTGCGTACAATTTCGCTGGGATATCTTTAATTTTCTTGGCGATGAGTTCTGGCTGAGTGGGGCGAAAGTTACGAATCGCAATATCAGCCTCGCGCCGCCCCAGATCACTGGGTGTATTACTTGCAACAATTTCTACCTCTATCCCAGGTGCTATCTTGCGTAGCTTTGCTATGATCGCCGGTAAGCGAAAGGTCGCGTCAACTTCACTAGCGGAGATACAGATACTGCCCTCGATATCTTTTGACTGCCCAGATGCAGACAAAGACATGCGATTAGCCGCATCCCCCATGATACGAACTTGATCTAGTAGCTCCAATCCACCAGGTGTAAGTATCAATCCCGTGCCAACACGGTTAAACAGTACAACACCTAGTTCCTGCTCCAGCGCTGTAACCTGACGCCCAAGTGTTGGCTGTGTCATGCCCAAAGCGCGAGCGGCGGCCGAAAGCGACCCTTCTTCTGCTGTGACAAGAAAGGCTCGAGCGCGATTCCAGTCAAATGTCACCGATTTCCAATCCATACGATATTGCATGCCTTTAATGCCAAACTAGTCAATTCCCATTCTAATTAATATGGCATACGATAGCTATATTCAACGATAATGTTTTACGAGAACCTTCATGATTACCAATGAGACTTCCCATTCAGTCCAAAATACAGCCAAAATTGCAGGCTGGTTGTACCTGTGTTTAATCCCACTAGGCATATTGGGTATTATATATGTGCCTGCCACGTTGTTTGTAGCTGGAGATGTGGCGTCTACAATCGCCAACATCCTTGAGCATGAACTGCTATTTCGTGTGGGTATTGTTAGTGCCTTTCTAGTGCAGCTAGTAAGTATTTTTGTGGTGTTATATTTATACAAACTACTTAAGCCAGTTAACCAGACTCACGCTTTACTGATGGTGCTGTTCCTCTTATTGGCTGTCCCTATTACATTGGTCAATGAGCTATTCCACGTAGCGGTACTGGTTTTACTGAACAGCGCAGAACCTTCTCACCAGCTAGTGTCACTTTTTCTGGAATTGCACCAACATGGAATTTTTGTATCACAAGTATTTTGGGGACTTTGGTTATTCCCTATGGGCTATTTGGTTTTCAAATCAGGATTTTTACCAAAAATTCTAGGCATCTTACTAATGATTGGCTGTATGGGTTACTTGGTTGACTCTGTGACGCACTTCATACTTCCAGACTTTGGCTTCACCTTTAGCGAATTTACTTTTGTAGGGGAATTGTTGTTGCCATTGTGGCTTGTGGTTAAGGGCGTAGATATCGAGAGTTAATGTACTGATTGGATGATCGTTTTCATTTACTGGCACCTACTCCATGTATCAGAGATTCGATAACCATCGGGCCACGGATCACTTGGGTCCAGCATGTGCTGATGTGTGCCTGTTACCCAGCCTCTCCCGCTAATTTCTGGACGGATAGCAGGAATGGTGCCCACCATTGTGGTACCCAGTATTTTCCCACTAAATTCAGAACCAATAATGGAACTGCCAGTAAATTGATCCTGCAGCCCCATTTCACCCTTCGCATACAACAGGGCCATTCTCGCCGACACTGCAGTTCCCGTAGGCGAGCGGTCAAGTTTTCCAGGCTTGATTGAAACGACTGATTTTGCGCATAAATTCTTACCATTACGCGATAACGGTCCAGCAAATAGACAAAAGGAATGGTGGCGCCAGT
>Ga0308018_10000395_pt1 | contig 22777 bp, 25 predicted proteins | sample Neamet282_FD_203130 | JGI IMG/M metagenome (GOLD analysis project Ga0308018, IMG submission 203130) | Marine microbial communities from water near the shore, Antarctic Ocean - #282 | ecosystem: Environmental > Aquatic > Marine > Unclassified | place: Southern Ocean | collected 2014-10-01
AAAAATTGGTATGTAGAAGAATCTAGAATTAGAGGAGGATATAATAATGCAAGTGTAGGCTATGGCGCTAGGGCTTATTTAGTTGAAGAAGAACCTAATGCTTCTGTAAGAATTAATGCTATGATATATTCTGGTATATTTAATTCTACTACTGGTATAAATAATACTAATGTGTTTTCTGTAGGCGAAGATATAACCAAAGCTTTAGATCCTGCAAATGGTTCTATTCAAAAGTTATATGCTCAAGATAATAATTTAATAATATTTCAAGAAAATAAAGTAAGTCAATCTTTAATAGATAAAGATGCAATATTTTCAGCCGAAGGCGGTGCTATAACTACTTCTGGTAAAATAGTTATTGGCCAAAATCAATCTTACGCAGGCAATTTTGGAATAAGTAGAAATCCAGAAAGCTTTGCTGTTTATGGTACAAGAATATATTTTACTGATAAAGATAGAAATGCTGTATTAAGACTTGCTAATAATGGGTTAACAGAAATATCTAATTATGGTATGATTGATTTTTTTAGAGATCAGTTCGGCGTTTTAGATAGCTCATCCTTTGGTATAGGAAAAGCATATGGCGCTTTTGATATATACACAAAACAATATATAGTTTCTTTACAACAAAATGAATCTAATCCTGCTGCAACATTTAAAACATTATCTTTTGATGAAGCAGTAACTGGTTGGACAAGTTTTTATACTTATAAACCTTATTTTGGCACTAGCCTTAAAAACTTTTATTATACATTTAATTTAGGTAAAATGTATATACACAATTCTTCAATAGTGCCTAGAGCACAGTTTTATGGTGTAAATAATAAATCTATTATTCAATTTATATTTAATCCTAGTGTATCTTTGCAAAAAAACTTTAAAACTATTAATTACGAAGGTGATAACGGGTGGCAAGTAGACAGCATTGTTTCTGATTTAACCGGAGCTGGTGGACCTAATTTAGCAAATACAGTAGTAGATTTTAATACATTATATACACAAGACGGTGGAAATGCTACAATTACAAATCCTGTATTAACAAACACTCCTGCAATATGGAGTTATAATGAAGGATCTTATGACAATTATGGGAATCAATATCCAACTAATTTAATTCCTCCTATAAACAACGCGGGCTTTGCTCGTATAGAAAACAAATACAAAGCAGCTATTCCAAACAATAGTACTGTAGCACCAGGTGAAATTATTTTTGGTAGTAGTATGACAGGCATAAAAGGCTATTTTGCTACGGTAACTATGTCTACCGATAACGTTACCAATATAGGAGGCGTAAAAGAATTGTTTGCTGTATCTTCAGAGTATGTAGAGTCTTCTTATTAAATACAATTAAATGGAAATAACAAAAATATCTGACGATATTTCTATATTATACGATAATGGAAATATAATTAAGTGTGACGAAATTCCTATTACGCATGATTTTGCGGATCAAATTTATTTAAGACAAATGAATATGTCTAAAGATCAATTTGTTATGGGTGCTTTTCATAATCACAAACATATATGGTTTTTAATGACTGGTAGAGTTTCTATAAAAAGCAATAATGAAGTTGTAGAGCATATAGCTCCTTGCTATACTGTTTCTACACCAGGTACTCAAAGATTTATATATGCGCATGAAGACTCAATTTTTATTAATATTCATAAAAATCCAGATAATACAACAAACATTGAAGAATTAGAAAAAAGAATAGTATCTTTAAATAAAGAAGAATATGAACAACAAAAAAAATAAATTATGAGTTTTATAGTTGGAGGTGCAATTATTGGCGCAGGCTCATCCATAATAAGTGGTATTTTTGGGGCTAGTAAAGCTAAAGGGCGTGCTAGAGAAGCAGCACGAGAAAAGGCCAGGTTAGCTAAAAAATTAGATAGCTTAGAAAGTTCTAGACAAGCAGTTATAAACCCCTATGCATCTTCTATATCAAATCAAAGTGATATTATACAAGACATGGGTGGAGAGCTAACTAATTCATATAATAATCTAGGAGTTGCTACTCAAGGAGCAAGAATGCAAGCTGAGGAAGCAGATATAGCATTGGCTAATACATTAGATACACTGCAAGCAAGTGGTGCGAGCGCAGGAGGGGCAACAGCTTTGGCCCAAGCCGCTTTAGCAAGTAAAAAAGGTATTTCTGCTAGTATAGAGCAACAAGAGGCTGCAAATGAAAAAATGAAAGCCGCGGGCAATGAAAACTTACAAAATCAAAGATTAGCAGAATCGCAAAGAGTCCAAGGGGCTACAGTTGCTGAGGGATCTAGGGTCCAAGGTATAATGGCAGAAGGAGAGCAATTTAAATTTAGTAGCAAGGAAAGACGCCAGCAAGATGGTATTGATAGAACTTTTGATCAAATGCAAGGAGCTGCAAATAGAGAACGCCAAGCAAACCAAGATAGAACAGCTGCTATTACAGGTGCTATTGGAGGAGTAGCAAAAATAGGTGGTTCAATGCTGCAAGGAGGATTAGATGCTAAAGTAGCAAAATTGAAAGAATAAATAAATTTAAAAGTATATAATTATGGCAGGACCAGCAGCGGGATCCAGGTTAACATATGGTAACCGTGAGATAATTTTATCTGATCAAAAAATAAATCAGAAGTTACAAGATGATATTGTAGGCGCAACTACAGGATATATTGATGCAGCAATTGAAAATAAAAAAGAGATTAAAAAAATGTACGATAAAATTGATGAGCGGGTGGGTGCTTTTACCGCGGGTCAATCTCAAGAGGAATTTGCAAATCCATCAGTTAACTGGGACGATACATGGAGAGAAGCTAAAACCGAATATGCAGAGCTACAAAGAAGAATAGTTAATGGGGACGGAACTCCTGAAGATAAAAAAAGAGTTTCTGACTTAGATGCAATGGTAAATACATCTAAAGGAAGCATATCTGATATTGCATTAATAGCTGGAATAGCTAAAGAAGCTAAAGTAAATATAGGCAAAATGGCTGGTATTGATACTGCTGGTAATAACGTAGATACTTTAGAAGCTATGGAAGTTTTAAATGGTAATGCTAAAGGAACAAAAAAATTAGTTACAGATTTAGAATCTAACCCACCAAGCCAACGATGGGAAGTTTATAATGGCGACGGAAAATTATTATGGTCTGAGTCTTGTGCTAATTTAGATTTAATGATACAAAAAGGTGGCTCACCTATTAATGTTGTTCCTGATGAAACGCAGCAATATGAAAATGTAAGAGCTAATTTAATAAATAATGAAACCCAGGAAGTAGATGATTATTATTTTCAATCGGGTGATGGGGAAAGACCTAAGCTTTTTTTTAAAGATCTTGGGAATGGTAGAACTGAACAATATTATAAAATTGATGTAGATAAAGTTTTAGCAAAAAACGGCACAATGCTAAGGGCTAATGCAGATGCTCTTTCTGGAACAAGTATAGAAGAAGCTACCGCATTGTATAATAATGTTATTGGTCCCGGAAGAAGAGACCCTAGAACAGATAAAGAAATACCTTTTACGCCGTTGCCAACAGATAATTTTGTATGGGATGATAAAACTAAAAAATTATTTACAGATGCATACATAGATTATGGTCTTAATAATTACGTACAAAGAGAAAGAAACGTTGCAACCTTTACTAGAAAAGCACTTCCAAAAGTTTCAAAAACAGATAAAGATTACGCTCAAAAAAGAACAGTAATACAAGAGGATTTATTAGAGACCGCAAAAAATTTTGATGGATTTGATCAAACTAAAGTGGGTCAATTTAGAGGCGCTTTAAAAGCAATAGGTGATGATGGAGAGTTAAGCGATAACTTTACAACAAATATTAATAAACTTGGATTTAAAATAGAAAAAATTGTAAAAGATGATGAAGGTAATATACAAGATATTCAAGTAAGTCCACAAAAAGGGTCAAAATATTCTTCTATAACTATTCAGCCAGGAGAAGAAATTAGAGTATTTTTAAGAAAAATACAAGAAGCTAAAGGTATAAGTGAAAGAGATGCTAAAGACTTTACAGGGTATTATGATAAAGAAAAATCAAAAAAACTAGATGAAGAAAATAAAAAAACAAATATAGGAAATACTGAAGCCTATAATGGAATTAATATATAAATTATTTAATAATGAACGAAGATCAAAGGCAGCAATTAGTAGATCTTATTGATAAATTAGAATCTGAAGGTTTAAGTAAAAAAGAAATACAATCTCAAGTAGATATAAAAAAACAAGATTTTAATACTGAAAATAATTTGGGAAAGACATTACCTTCACAACCAGAAGAGGTTGCAATTGTGGAGGAAAATGTAGCAACCAATATGGATTCCAATTTGGAAAATGGTTCTTCGGAATTGTTTGCAGATAATACAAAAAATCAATCAATACAAGAGCTAAAAAATCTTGTTGATGAATTAAGTGCACAAGGTTTAAGTAATCTTGAAATTCAAATTAGAGTAGACAAAGAAAAAGAAAAAAGAGTAAATGCACAATTAGTTAAAGAAAACAAAAAACAGACTTCTATACAAGCAATTGATAACAAATTAAATTCTACAAAAAAAGAAGAAGATGAAGAAATAAAATACGAATCTGCTCCGCAATATATTTATGAAAATATAGTAGATTTTGTAGGCGACATAGGCAATGCCTGGAACAATGGTATGCTCCAAGGTGAACAAACAGACAGAGGAATTGAATTAGCCGGGTTTTTTGGGGATCCTGCAAATGAAGAAGAGCTTGATGCTTTTGTAAATGGACAAAAAGAAGTAGCTCAAAAAACTATTCAATCTGCTGAAATGCGGGAGTTTGATAAAATATTTGAAGAAGCTGGTGGAGGAATGTGGGGATTTTTAAAAGGAGCTGCATATAATCCAAGCCTGTTAACAACCATGCTCACTAGCTCCGTAGCTTCCCAATTAAGTTCAATTAAAAACTCAGAGGAAGTCGCAATGGCCGCAACCGCAGGGGCTTTAGCTGGGTCTCTTGCTGGGCCATTAGGAACTGTTGTAGGTATAACTACAGGTTCAATGGCTATGATGGAAGCTGGTTTAACATTCAACGAGCTGCTAATGGAAGAAATTGGCGGTGACATAAATGACCCTAAAGTTAAAGACAAAATAAGAGCTGTATTAAATGATCCTGAAAAAATGTCTGACTTGCGCCGTAAAGCTGGAATGCGAGGTGCAGTAATTGCGGGTGTAGAACTTGCAACATTAGGTATTGCAAAAGGGGTAGCTGGGCGATTAGCAGGTAAAGTTGGTTTATTGGCTGGTGGTGCAACTGAAATTGTTGGTGGTGGATTAGGAGAAGTTGCTGGTAGAGCAGTTGCAGGCCAAGAAATGGACGCAAAAGAAATTGGATTTGAAGCATTTGCTGGATTAGGTAGTGCTCCATTAAGTTTAGGCTCCGCCGCTTTAAATTTACAAACGGCTATTCAAACATCGGAAATAGGTAAAACGGTAAGAGATTCCGATTACAAAAGTATATCAGACGTTTATTCTGACAAAAACAGCAATAGCACAACAGCTATTGATATAAGCAAAAAAAGTAAGTCAACAAAAATAGTAGATCGAGAAGTAAATGAAAAAGTAAAATCAGGTAAGCTTACAAAAGAAGAAGGAAACAATATTAAAAATAACTTTAGAGCAACACAAGGTGCAGTTAACCAAGTAAAAGATTTAAATTTTAATACAGAACAAGAAACTGAATCTGTTGAATTATTAAAAGAAAAAAATAAACTTGAAAACCAAATTAAAAAAGTAAGTGATACAGCTTTAACAAAACCTGAACAAGAAAGAGTTGATGCAATTGATAAAGAACTTGGTGATTTAAGAGTTGATAGAGCTGCCCAAACTATAGTGGAAGCCATTGACTCATCAAAGATTATAGTTGTAGAAAATGCAAAAGAGCTTGAAAATAAATATAAAATAAAAGATGTAAAAAATAAAAAATATAGTGCTTCAGGTGGGTTTTTTGAAGGCGGTAAACTTTATATAAATAAAGAAATTGCCGGGAAATTTAAAACAATTACAGAACCTTCTCATGAGCTACTACATCCTATATTACAAGAGGCATTAAAAGCTAACCCTCAACAACTAGTAGATGAATTTAAAAAAGTAATAGGTAAAGATAATGCTGCAGCAGTGGACGCAAGAATTGCAAGCATTGACATTTATACAGATAAATACATGGAGGCAAATCCAGATGAGTTTATAACTCAATTTGGAGACATGATTTTAGAAGAACAAATTACATATAATGATAATATATTTACTAAATTAGGTGATTATATAACTCCATTACTTAGAAAATTTGGATTTAAAAAAATAAAATTTAATACGGGTAAAGATGTATATAATTTTATGCGGGAATATTCACGTAATATTAAAGAAGGTAAACTATCTGAAGATGTAAAAGCTGTTATACCTACTGAATTAACAACAAATGAAGCAACCTTTTCTGTTAAAAAAGCAAGTGTATTAGAAGATATTAATAAACTTGTTCCACAAAATATTACTACAAAAGCAGAATTTGAAACTTTTAAAAGTGACCCCAGAGCTTTTCCAAAGCTATATAATGCTATAAATAACCAAGGTGGGGTTATTAATAATTACATTCGATCTATATCAACTTCAAAAGCAGAAACAGAAAAAACAATTGAAAATTTAACAAATAGAATATTAAAATTTAATCCTGAAGCAAAGCGAGCAGATGGCACAGCGGTGGGTATTGAAGCATTTGGGGAAAGAGTTTTTGCTGATGTACAATTTGCAAAATTAGGTTCTAAAAAAGAATTATTTCAAGAAAGTGAAAAAACTAAAAGCGAAAGCAGAATAGAAGATCGCGAGGATGGATTTGAAGCTGCCGCAGAAACCGAAGTTGAATCCGCTCCTGCTGCTCCCGCGCAAGGCAGAAAGCTAGTTAGAGATATTCTTAATAATGAAGGTAAGCAAGAGCTTAAAGATGCTGTTGCTAATTTAAATCTTACCGAAGAACAACTTAATTTTAAAAAATTACCAAACGCGGCCATCGAAGTATTTGCAAAAGCCATTGGTATACCTGCTAAAAAGTTTGATGGCAAAGCTAATTTTACAAGAGATGAACTTGATAAAGTAATAAACTTTATTGAAGAAAATATTGATATAATCAGGCAGGCATTGCCTGAAGCTGCAATTGCAGAGGGATCACCTGTGAGTGAAAACCTTATAGGAACTGCAACTGGTGTACCCACCAATCTTTTAAAAGATTCTAACTTATATACAAGACAAGACAGAGGAACTAGATTATCAGGTTTAATAGCATATATAAAAAATAAAGGCATAGATAATAGTTCTATACTTAAAGCTATTGGCAATGTTGATGGCAGAAGAATGGCCAGTCCTAGAGATAAAGCTGCTCAAACAGCTAAAGGACTAATAACCATGCTTGCTAAGTTTGCCACTAATCAAGAAGTGAGATTGCAAAAAAATCTAACTGCCCAACAGGCTACTAATATTGAAGTTGGAAAAGGAAGTAAAGTACTGTTTAGCGTAAAAGATAAAAATAATTTTAATAAAATATTTAAAAATGCTCCAGAAGAAGTTTTAAAATATGGAATGTTATTAAATGTAAAACCTACTCAAAAAGCAATTAATAAAGTGCTTTACACAATAGAAGAGGACTTGGCTCCAGACGCTTATGAAGAATATTATAAAAAATATTTTGAGCCTTATATTAAATTTAGAAAATTTGCGCAGAAACAAAAATGGCCGTGGGCTGAAGAAAAAGTTAGAGATACACTTACGTTTCTTAGCGAAAATAATCCTAATTTAAGATTAAAAAACATAGAATTAAATAAAGACTCTCAAAAAGTTGATATAGAATTTGAATTTGATGGTAAAAAAGTTTTAGTAGAAGTAAAAAAGAATTATGAAGCTAGAATAAGTCAAATATATTTATATGAAGAAGCTGATGGCAAAATATCTACCAATAAAACAGCGGACAAAATATATGAAGATAAAATAGCTAAAGCAGATAAAACTAGAAATGTTTTAATTGATCGCATAAACAGAGATTACAAGAAATATCCCATTGAAAGAAACATCGTAAATGGCAGAGTACAATATATTGTTCCAATTTTTGCTATTAACGGCGCTCGAGAAAGCCTTAAAAAAGATAAAATAGCATACGAAACTACTATAGAAATGCCAATTGATCTTGCTGTAAGTTTATATACTACAAAAGCAAACAAAGAAAAAAACGTAAAAGGTCTTTTAATAAGTTTTGGTGATTTAGGTACTTTTTATATAGGAGAAAATAAAATGCAATTTCCAGTTCCATCTTTGGAACAAGAAGGCGTAGAATTAACCGTTCGAATGATGGACAAGTACAATCCTCGAACAGCTCCTGTAATGTTTGATGGCAAGCCAATTAAGATGGCTAGTCTTAGTAGAATTGCGGTTAATACCTTAACTCCAAAAGCCGTAAAAGTTTTAGAAAACACACCTTCTTTATCATTACAAAATGAAAGTCAAGCTGCGGCTATTTTTAATACTGCATATTCTATTAAAAAAGCAACTGAAAAAAATAATAATAAATTACCAGCTTCACAAAAATTGCCTAAAGATAGTACAAATGAACAGGTGTTAGCTAAAATGCGGGAACTTGATAATCAAGCAAATGAAGCAAGAGCCGCATTCAGCGTTAAACAAAACTTAGATGATGATTTTAATAAAATTATTGAAGCTAAAACCGGTATTGAAACATATCAAAGATTTGATAGAGCTGGAGCTACTGTAAAAGGTGCTAGCAAAGGAAGGTTTAATTTTTTTATACCACCAAGCGCTGAAGATTTTGTAGGTTTATTATACAAAACTTTAGGTAAAGGAAAAGTAGGTGATAGACAACTGGAATGGTTTAAAGATAATTTAATAAATCCTTATGCTAGAGCAATGAATAATGTTTCATCCGCTCGAGTAGCAATGTTTGAAGATTATAAAACATTAAAAGAAGATTTAAAAATTATTCCTAAAGATCTTAAGAAAAAAGGCGTTGAGGAATACACAAGAGAACAAGCTGTACGAGTTTATATATGGGATCAACAAGGAAATAAAATACCTGGTATATTTAAAACAAATCAACAAAAATTAGTTGATTATGTAGCTAAAAACCCTGATCTTAAAGTATTTGCTGATCAGCTAATTGCTATGCAAAAAGGAGATCAATATTCCTCACCAAACGAAGGTTGGTTAGCTGGTAGTATTACAACAGATCTTTTAGATAGTGTTAATTCTATTAAAAGAAAAAAGTATTTAGAACAATGGCAAACCAATGTTGACGAAATATTTGGTGAAACTAATATGAATAAGCTTGAAGCTGCGTTTGGAAAACCTTATAGGGAAGCATTGACAAACATTCTTACAAGAATGAAAACAGGTAGAAACAAAGCTTTTTCAAGCGATTCATTAGCAGGAAGGTTTACAAATTGGTTAAACAATTCTGTAGGTGCTATTATGTTTTTTAACACTAGATCAGCTGTATTACAGCTTTTGTCAAGTATTAACTTTGTAAACTTTACAGATAACAATCCTTTAAAAGCCGGTGCTGCTTTTGCTAATCAACCGCAATATTGGAAAGACTTTAAATTTTTATTTAATTCTGATTTCTTAAAAGAAAGACGTGGAGGATTAAGATTTAATGTAAGTGAATCTGAAATAGCTGATGCTGCTCAAAAAGGTGGTGCTAAAGGAGTAATAAGTAAAATACTTCAAGCAGGTTTTTTACCTACACAAATGGCAGATAGCTTTGCAATTGCAACAGGAGGAGCTACATTTTATAGAAACAGGGTTAAAACTTATTTAAAGCAAGGACTAACAGAAGCTGAAGCAAATGAAAAAGCTTTTGTAGATTTTAGAGAAACAGCAGAAGAATCTCAACAATCTTCAAGACCTGATAGAATTAGCTCACAGCAAGCAGGGCCATTAGGACGTACTATATTAGCTTTTGCCAATACTCCAGCTCAGTATGCTAGATTAACTAAAAAAGCCGCTAGTGACATTATAAACGGTCGTGGTGACCTTAAAACCAATTTAAGTAAGCTTGCATATTATGGGGCTGTACAAAATTTAATATTTAATTTTTTACAACAAGCTGTTTTTGCATTAGCTTTTGGCGATGATGATGAAGAAAATGAAAAGAAAAAACAAGAAAAGTATTTAGGGGTAGCTAATGGTATGGCAGATGGTTTTTTAAGAGGTATTGGTGTTGCTGGAGCAATAACTGCTACATTAAAAAATGCATTAATTAAAATTATAAAAGAATCTGAAAAAGCAAGACCTGATTATGCTGAAACAGCCATAGTACAATTATTAGGTATATCTCCACCTGTTCAATCTAAGACTCAAAAAATAAGAAGTGCTTTAAAATCTTACGAATGGAATAAAGATGAAATGAAAGAGAAAGGATTCAGCCTAGACAACCCTGCTTATTTAGCTGCGGCCAATGTTATCTCCGCTGGATTTAACGTTCCACTTGATAGAATTGTAAAAAAAGTAGACAACATTAAAAATTCTACGCAAGATGAAGTGTCTATGCTAAATAGAATAATGCTTTTAGCTGGTTGGTCTGATTGGCAATTAGGCATAAAAAAAGAAAAACCTAAAAAATCTAAAGACAGTAGAGTTAAAGTTAGAAAATCATCTAGTAGAACTGGAAAAAGAAAAGTAACAATAAGATAATGGAAAAATCACCACTTTACGCAAAAATTAGTGGACCTTGCAAATCCGCAGCAAAAAGAAAATTTAAAGTTTGGCCAAGCGCATATGCTTCTGGTTGGGGTGTGCGATGCACTTCTGCTGGTGGGCCAGGAAAAATGGGTAAATCAAAAAAGAAATAATTATGGCAAAGAAATTTAAAGTACACAAAATGTATAGCAAAACTGGTATAGTAAAAACAGCTAAGACTATGGCAGATCACAACAGATTTAAAAAATTAGGCTACAATCATACACCTAAAAAGAAATAATTATGGCTAAAAAGCAAAGTACAATAAGTATTGATCCTAAAAACAAAGGTAAGTTTACTGCTTTTGCAAATAAAATTATGCCAGGCCAAAGTGTTTGTTCCGTAGCAAATGCTGTAATGAAAAATAAAGGTAAATATAGCGCGTCAAGAGTTAAGCAAGCTAACTTTGCTAAAAATTTTGGTTGTAAAAAATAATTTATATGCAAAGCAATTCTCCTTTCCTAAAACAAAAAGGTGGTGGTACCACTAAAGCTTGTCTACCTTTAGCTAAGATTCGTAGTATGGGTAAGTCTGAAAAAGATAAAGTTATACGTGCTAAACGGGCAGCTGGCAAAGCCGGTAAATATAAAAGAGATTCTAAAACTAATGTTAAAGGTGCTAGCAAAAAAGGTGCTACATTAAGAGATTGGTTTGAAAAAGAAGACTGGAGACAGGTAGCTAATCCTAGTAAAAAATGTGGAGATAAATGAAATATTTTACAGACAAAAGTGATTTTAAGGGTAACATCGATAAAATGGATCCTAAGCTTTTAACTATGCTTGATGAGCTGCGTGAAGAATATGGCCAAGCTATAGTGCTTACTTCATCATATAGATCTCCAATTCATGAAGTAGAAATAGTAAAAAGTAAACCTGGCGAGCATACATATGGTGCTGCCGTAGATATAAAATGTGTAGGCGGTAAAAATACTTTTAATTTAGTAAGTGCCGCAATTAAAGTTGGTTTTAGACGCATAGGCATATCGCGTAAAAGTAATTTTGTACACGTAGGCATTGGCTATCCCGGTGCGCCTGAAACAACTATTTGGACATACTAGCCATCACAGCTTAAACAATTAGGATCCATAGCCTTAGCTGCTATATCACCTCTTAACACTGATTCTGTTCTAGTATAATATAAAGTTTTAATACCTCGTTTCCAAGCTTCCATATGAACTCTGTTCATCCACTTAGGCGTTGCCTCTGAAGGGAAAGCTAAATTTAAACTAACAGACTGGTCTATATAATCTTGTCTTATACCAGCTTGTCTAATCAATTCTAATTGATTTATTTCTTTAAACGTTTTGAAAACGTTTTTAACTGACTCACCATTTTCTTCGGTAAGTCTTCCTGTGTGATCGTAATTCCATCCATCGAGTTGTTCAATGTCTTGAACGGATCCACCATCTTCCAAAATTTTATCCCAAGTTTCTTTAGTATCGATTCCAATTTTTCTTAATACTTTTTTAAGTTCTTTGTTTTTTCTAATGAATGTTCCTTTAGCAGATTGCTCTGTAAATACATTTGCTGCCCATGGCTCTATGCCTGGTGATACATTACCAGCAAGTTTGCTGTTAGATACAGTAGGTGCAACAGCTCTTAAATGAGTATTACGCATACCAGTACCTACACACCATAAAGGCTCACCATACACTTCGGCTAATGCTCTTGACGCTCGTTCAGTTTCAATTTTTATTTTTGAAAATATTTCTCTTGTTTTGAATTGAGCTAACATACTCTCGAATGCAATACCATTTTTTTGCAACATGGTATGCCATCCTAAGACGCCAAGCCCTAAGGCTCTGCCTTTCTCCGCACTCCGTACAGAGTTCTCGAATCCCTTCATATTCTTTGCTTTTTGAATAAATTCTTCTAGCACACCGTCTAGAAACCAAGTAGCATCGTAAATTAAATTTGAATTTTTCCATTCTTCGTATCTATCTAAATTAACTGAAGACAAACAACAAACAAAGCTATGAGACTCATCTGTATGAAGAGTTATTTCTGAACATATATTTGTCATGTGTACTTTTAAACTGTTCTTTTTGTATGCAGCTGGATTATTTTTGTTCGTATTTCCTTTAAAAAGAATGTAAGGCTCTCCAGTTGCTTTGCGTTTTTGGAGTAGCTTAGACCATTTGTTTCGTGCTTCTTTATCTCCGTTTTCAATTCTTCGCATAAACTTATCACCGACCACAGCACACTGGTGGAGATTGAGTGATTGTCTATTAACATCTCCTTTAGGCTCTCTGATCTCCAACCATTCATTAAAGTCGGGATGTTCAATATTGATATTAACTGATGCAGCTCCGCGTCTGACAGATCCTTGATTAGTGGCAAGTATTGTTGAATCGTAAATTTTGCAAAACGGCACCACTCCATCACTTGTTCCATTACCTGTTATTTTAGCTCCGGCAGGACGTATCATATTAATTCCGATACCAACTCCCCCGCCGTGTTTAGCTAGTAACATCATTTCTAAATTTTTTTGGCCTATATCATTTACACTATCCGCTACATCTATACCAAAACAACTAATAGGTAAACCTCTGTCTGTACCTGTATTAGACAACACTGGTGAAGCTAAGTTAAGCCATCCCATCCATATATACTCAAAAAACTTTTCAGCTAGTTCTGGCTTATATAAACGCTTTGCTACCGCATTAGCTACTCTTCGATAAGCATCTTTAGGTGTTTCATCTTGTAGCAAGTAGCCCCCTGAAATAGTTTTTTTATAAACCTCAGTCTCACCCCATACAGGATAATCTTCACCTTTTACCCATTCATTATTCCACATCTAAATCTAATTTTTTTTCTTTGTCTGGTTTAGTTGTAACTTTATCTTTTAATATTTCTAAAGCTTGATCATAACTATCCATAAGCTTTATTACTTCTAGAGTTCCAATACTTAACTCTCTTAAATGATTTAATTCATTTATAGTTTGCTGAGCCACACGCTTTAAAGCGTCAATGGTGTTTTGCATTTCAATTAATTTACTTTCTTTCATTTGTTTAAAATTAGTTTTACAGCCAATTAAATATTATGTTCATTGATATTAAAAAGTTTGTTATAATTGCTTGAGATATTAATAGAGTTCTTACAAAAGCAACTACATCTGCGTTATGATCAGCTTTCTCTCCTAACGCTTTTGCCCATATTCTCCATGCTTTTTTTACCATATATCCTCGAAGTCTTCACCTTCGTTTGCTTTAGAATAATCCGTAGGACGAACAGCAAAAAAATCAGTGTGGGTATGGCCACCTGTAAGATGGTAAAACCAATCGAGCTTACCCGCGGATTCTGAATTAAATTTAAAGTGTTTCCCACGGTTGCTGTAGCCGAGTTCTGTAAGTTTTTCATTAAGACGTTTTCTAATAAACTGCTTTAGATCAGAAGCTTTAATACCTTCTATATCTCCTGCTTCAAACATTTTGTCAATATAATTTTCTTCTGCTTGTAGCATTGATTCTGCTGCTTTAACAACATCATTTTCGCAATCATTTAATAAATTAGAATCTTCCGCGCACATATGTCTAAAAAGTTTACAGCCCATTCTACTGTGAAGTGATTCATCTCTAACACTCCATTTCATTTGCTGGCCTATTCCTTTAAGCAGATTACGTAATTGAAAGCTATAAAGAACAGCAAAAGCAGAATACAAGCTAACTCCTTCTGCGAATGCACTAAATACTGCAAGGCTTGTTGCAATTCCAACGGGTTTATTTCCTTCATAACTAACTAAGTTATCAAACCTTTGCATTGTAGCTTCGTCTTGTAAAAAAGCATCGAAGTCTTCAAGTCCTAAGGTTTCATTTAAGTAGCTGTACGCCACAGCATGAATTGTTTCCTGGCTCCCAAACATCATAGCCATTTGTTTTATCTCGTGTTTAGGAAACCAAGATACGACTTTTTGTGTCCAATAATCAGATACAGCACATTCAGTTTGTGCAAAACCTAATAATATATTACCTACTAAACTTTTTTCTTTACTGTTTAATTTTTCATTCCAGTCTTTTACATCACCTGACATAGGTATTTCTGTATGTAACCAAAAAGCTTGCGCTTGTTTAAGCCATCCTTCAGTATAGTACTCTGGATATTCAAACGGCTTATATGCAATTCTTTCATCAAATAATCCCATTAATTATTATTTATATATGGTTAAAGAAATATCTACTAAAGGCAAATATAACACATGCTCATTAGATTCATGATTTACATAGGTTCTAATTCCTAACAAAATTCCTGGATAAAAGCCTAAGCTTAATTCCCACATTTTATCGTCTTCGTTGTTTAATTTAGTCATAATATTTCATGTTATTTTCATCTTGTTTTTCAACTAATTCTTTGTATAATAATTTACCTCTTGTTTCTAAACTCCATTTAATAAATTTATCAACTTGGCGTTCGGCATATCTAGCTCGAGCTATTTTTTTTCCTTCTCGAGGATCAATTCTACTGTTCGATCGCATTGAATTTGATTTTGAGGTTTATATATAGTGTAATCAGGAAATTGTTCTGTAACTAATTTTTTAAATAATTTCCATCTAATAGGAAAAGATTCATTAGCTCTACCTTTTGTTTCAATTATAAAATTGTAACCAATAAAGTCTGGTGTGTATTTAATAGGTAATATTCTTTTGCTACCTCGATTTATAAAATCACCTTTACCATTAGCTTGTCTTTCATATACTTCGTTTTCAAGATGAAAACCATTTATTAAAACAAATGTTTCTCCCTCATATTTACATCTAATGTTAGCTTTTCTTAAAGCTATATACATATAACGTTCTAAACCCGATGCAAAATTAATACCATCATATGATACTTTTTTTGAAACAACTGGGCCACGCTTTTTGCTGCGTTTTTTATAAGGTTTCTTCATTATTTACTTCTATATTTTTTAATAATGCTTCTTGATAATCTTCAGAATATACTTCTTTAGCTTTTTGAAGATATAATACAGCATCCATAAGTTCTTCTTGTAAATGATTAAGCCAAGCAAACATTTCTGATGGGTCTTTATCTAAAGTAACTCCGTATTTTTTAAAACCTACATCAGAACGTGATACAAATTTGTTTACAACTCGCTCAACTACAGGATCTCTAAAATTTATTTTTTTTGTTTTCATATTATAACTTCATAAATTTATGAGAACCATTTTGCGTTTGATGAACATGAATTTCTTTGTTTTTAACAAAAGTACCATTAATCATATTACCTTTGCGCTTTGATATTACATCATATGCTGAATCAATACAGTTTTCTATTTTTAAATCTTCAAGCTCTGCTAAATTAGTAAGCACCACAACCATATCGCCAATAGCATCTTGTATTTCAGATGTGTCACGCTTTAATATTGCCTGAGCTAATTCACCTGCTTCTTCCATTAATTTAATATATTGTGTTTTAGAATCACCTTCATCATAAATGCCTCTGTTTTTGGCCCATTTGCGTATAAGCTCATATTTAGACAATATTTTAGTATCCTTAGGTGTATGCGCAATGTCATTAAAAGCTTCGTGAAAGGCTTTATTATAAATATAGGAGCGCTTATCGTTATACATAGACTTATGAGAATTTGCTATTATCCAATGTATAGCTTCTAGGCTTAATCTAAATTCACCAAAAGAAGTTTGCCATTCTAAATCTCTATTGTCTAGTAATTCTTTAAACAAATGTATCTTAGATACAGGAAAAGTTGTTGTTTGTTCTGTTACATTTAATTTCATTTTATTAGATTTATGATTATATAAATTATTGTACTTCTGTCTATCAACTTTATATCCATAAGACTTTTGAAGTTCTATCTCTAAATCAGATATATAATTTATATCTTCGCTAGAATCAAGAACTTCATATTCATCTGGTTTATACCCTTGAGCAACCGTAACTCTTTTATTAAGATTACGTGTAACACCAATTTTTTTACCCGGTATATGATAAAGATAATAAATAGTTTTCACGTTTTAGTTTTATTTTTTAACTTATCTATTATTTCTAAGCTTTTTTCACTAAGCCACTTGGCTGGATAGTTATCTTTTACAAACCAATATTTATGTTCCAACATTTAATTTTGCTTTTATAGGTGAGTTATATTTATAATCTTTTAATATTATATCTGAATGCACAGGTATATCAACAGTATGAATATCAAGATTATGCTTATAGCTTAATCCTTTATTTAATTCTACTGTAGGTAATTTTAAATCTGTTGCAGATAAATATTCTTTAGCAGCATCAATATGATTATTATATAAATGACAATCACCTAAATGACAAATTAATTCACCTGGCTTATAGCCATTGCCTTTAGCGAGCATCTGCAATAACAAACCGTACATAGCTATATCATATGGCAATCCTAAAAACATATCAACCGATCTTTGATTCCAAGATAAGCTAAGCTTACCATCGTTTATATATACTTGAAAACCATAATGGCAAGGAGGCAAGACCATATCGTCCATATCAGCGGGATTCCAAAAGCTTGCCACAAGGCGCCTCGAGCTTGGGTTTTCTTTAATCTGGATGAGTAATCTTTTAAGCTGGTCAATACCATTAAAGTCCCGCAACTGTTTGCCATAAACAGGACCCAAAATACCATCTGTCCTACCAGACCTTTCATAATCATCGTTCCAATAGCTAACGCCATGGTTAAGCAAGTAATCAAGATCAGTACGACCTTGTAGTATCCATAATAATTCCGTAATTGCATGATTAAAATATATTTTTTTAGCGGTTAATAATGGAAAGCCTTCGGCCATATTGTGGCGTAATATTCTTCCAAAAACAGATCGTGTACCAATTTTTGTTCTATCTTCTTTTTGCGTTCCTCCATAAAGTACTCCTGATAATAATCCTCTATATTCCTCTTGTATGTTTATCATAATAGTATTTCATTGTTTTATAAAGTTCTTCGTGAATGTTATCACTTGTATATATAGTTGGACTTAAATTTACTTTTTTATAATTATGTTGAAAAGATACAGCTATTTTCCATTCTTCTGGAAAAAAACTTTTATCATTTGGTTTTGGCGCTATAATTATACCATTGTCGTTGCAATGTTTAAACCATTTTAATTGATCCTTACTTGGAATAAAGCCTGTATTTAATCCTATATAGCTTTTTTTCCTTACAGGATACCTTATTGCCATGGCATTGGTTCGTTGGTCATATCAACTAATTCATGTGGTATAAAACAACCCGATTTCGGTTCCCATCTAAAATGAGCTTCAGCTCCATTCTCACCTAAGTTTTGAAATTTAACTTTAAGAACTTTAGCTTTAACAGTTTTGTTTTCATAATCTCTATGTACTAATATACCATGATAGCTAGCATCATACCATTCACCTCCACCTTTAATGTTATACATAGTAGGTTCTTCCATTTTGCCATCTTTGTCTTTATACATTTTTGTAGGGTGAGCTACAACAAATACAAGTACATCATATTTTTTAGCAAAAATTTCAATCTTGCTTAAATATTCCATAGTGTATCTATTAACGTCCTCAAGATTAGAATCAATATCTCTAATTTTGTTAAATGGATCTATAACTAAGCATTTAATACCTTTACGCTTAACAAGCTCTGCACCTTTTCTAAGCACAGAATCTAATGTATAGCGTTCCATATCTATAAAAAAGAAATTATCATTAACATGATCCGCTACAGCATTCCATTTATCTGTACCAATATCGTCTTTTTTAGGCATATCTTGCCATACCTTTCTCATAATTTTATGAGCATGCAAATATGTTGGTGCATTTTCAGGCGAGGCAAAAGCTGTTTTCCAATCATAGTTTTGATTGTATCCTACCACCATTTGATCCACGAAATCAGATTTACCAGAACTTGGAATACCAGTAACAGTAATAAACTGACCAGTATAAGTGCTGAAAATAGAGTCGAAATTAGAAAGCCCCACCTGGTAGCCCCTTTTGAAACCATTTTTAACAAAATCTGTAATTTCCCCTTCAATGTCTCTGAATGTTGTAACGTTTTCCAGTGGTACTGCTTTCGCTTGAGAAACAAGCTCGCGTAATTTTTCTTTTCCATATTTTAATAAATATTCATTTGCGTCTTTACAATCTTGAAAATCTATCAAAAAACAAACCTCAGCACCTAGTCTTCTAACTAGCTCCTGTTGTAAAGCCTGACCTGGTTCGTCTTTATCTACCGCTAAGATTATTTTTTCTTTGTCATCAAAATAATCTATACAGTTATCTAAGTAATCTAAGTTGTTACTATTTAATGTAGCGCCGTTAGGTACAGATATGCTGTTATATATGCCAGCTTCATGGAAAGATAAAACGTCCATCTCGCCTTCCACAATAATGCAAGTATCATAACCCACAATATTATTGATATTATAAAAGACTTTTTCAGCCCCTTTATATAGTTTAAAATTCTTTCTAGCATCTCTATATTTTATATTAACAAGTTGCTCCCCTATAAAATAATTAAACTTTATAGTATTTTCCTCGTTTTGAGTTTGAGGCATCCATTCTTTACCTTCAGATACTTTAAGGTCTTGAATTGCTTTTTTTGATATACCACGAGATTTAAACCAGTCTTCTACTTTTGTACTAGTTTCTTTTATATTAGCCATTACTGGTCTTATATATTCTTTTTGACTACTTCCTTTTCTCTGGTATGTATTCAACTGAAATGTACTATTACAATTGTGACAAGTGCCTAAGCCTGTTTCCCAATCGTAAGATGAGCATTTCATTTTTTGGTTTGCTGGTTTTCTATCAGCAGAACACAGAGGACAAACCCCCTGCGTTTTACCTTCTTCAAGACCGTACTGATTGAATTTGTCAATCAAGTAACCGTTAATTTCTTGAGTATTTATTTGCATTACTTTTCTTTAAATATTAAGTTATTATTTTTATCATAATAAATATAAACCCATTTATTGTCTATAACATCATAGAGCTTATTAAAACGGTAAATCATCGGCTACTGCTTTTGCTGGGGGTGCTTGTTGAAATCCTCCGGGCTGTGCATTATCTTTAGGAACAGGCTCAACGTTGTTTCCGTTAGTCCAAACAACATTAATATTACCTAGATATGTTTTAGGTGCCTTGCTATCTCTTTCTTCTTTAGATTGAGCTATTGTAATTGGTCCTTGATTGCCAAATTGATCTACTTCGTCATTAATAGTTATACTAATGTTTGCATATTTACCTTTTTTACCTACGTAAATTGCGTCTTTTGGGATCTTTGTAAGATCGATACTTGCATTTAAAATTGTGGCCATTGTTATAAAGTTTGATTAATAAAAAATTCTTTTGGCTCAAAACCTTCTGTCCTATAAAATAAGTCATAAACTTCTGATGCTTGTTTTACTTTTTCTGCTCCTGTTTCATAAAACTTATCAGAGCAATCATAAAGTCCTATTTGGTGTGTAGTTTTATCTATAACCATAAATATTAAATCATAACCAAATATCTTTCTATAAATATAGGCTTGGCTATCATAATTATATTTTTTAGCACTCCACCTAAATTTTTTTATGTCTGCTGTAGTTTTCAAATCAATAATTAAATTTTCATCATGATTTATTATATCAGCCTTTCCTTTCCATGGGTTGTTCTCTAACATTGTATACCCAGGTTCTTCGTATTGCATTGTACTACCTACTATTAAAGATTCACAAAACTTATTACTCATAAGCTTATCGGTCATTAGATTAATAGAATCAACTTCGGATTGTAATAAACACATTTCACCACCAGACAATTCTTTATATGCTTTAGTGTTTCTAGTAGTAGCATCAATTATTTTAAAGCTTCTAAGCTTTTCAGGTTCTAATATAGCAGTGTGAAAATATCCTCCTACTAAAAATGCTGGTATTTGCTTTTGAGGTTCACGCAAAGCTAAAGGATTATCTAGCAAAGTAGATATGTTGCTATTGCTTAAATACTGTTGTCCAAATTCACCATAGTAATGTTTATCTTCTCTTAGTTTATCTATAATCTCGTGACTGTTCATAGTGTCGTTAATTGTTTTTCAATATCTGGAGTTACTTTGTATTTCTTTTTAATAGCATCCATAGTACCACCATTCTTTAAATACTTTTTAGCTTCAGGTAACCAATCAGCTCCGTGTGTATTACTAGCATCTGCATCAGCTGTATCATCTATTAAAAATAAATTACCTAGCGCATACTTTTTGCCATAAGAACTAGCAGAACCAAATTTCTGTGGCATTTGCATACCCTTTTGATTTAAATCTACACCTACTATAGCTGTTGCATGCATAGAATTCTCACCATCTGAAATGGTGGCTGTTGTTTCAATAATAGGTAAATTTTCTGTGTGAATGTATTTTTCTGATACTATTACAGATATGCCTAACTCTAATAGGTAAGGCTTTGTAGCTTCCAGAATGTCTTCAGCAGAGCGAAAGTAATACTTGCCAAATGAATTAAATCTAGATTTCTTAGATTTAAATTTAGTTTGAATGGTTGCTAATTTGTCATTAATTGTCTTCATAATAAAAAATTAAATTGGTTATGTGTAATAATATAATCACACGTTTTGGTATAGATTTACTAGAGTTTACTCTCCTAACTTATAGATAATCAAGTACTTGTGAACTATCTACGTTGTCGATTAATTTTTGTATTGCAGCTTTTTTTATTTCAGATATTCTTACATATGCGCTAGGTCCTTCTATACCTATTATATCTGCTATATCATTTGCTGGATGCTTCTCGCAGTCTAATCCGTAAGATAGTCTTAATACTTCATACTCTTTGCCATTTAAATGTTTTTGTAATAAACCTTTTAAATAAATATTTAAAAATTGTATATTGTATGGCTCTGATCTATCTGGTATATCATTTAAATAATTATCTCCTTCCTCATCCATCTGCTCATCAATACTTAGAAATATACTATTAAAAAATATCTCAACCATTTTTTTGTTCTCAGGATTCTGTCTCATCTCATTTAACTTATGCTCAGGTATTCTTATATGACCTCGAGTTATATCAATTGATCTTCTTATAGCACCCTTAATTCTTTTTGAAAAAAAAGACTTTAATGTTTTTTCTTCATCAGGCGATTCTTGTATTTTAGATACTTCTAATTTATCTACCGCAGCTATTAAACCTTTACTTCCTTCTTGAATTAAATCTGTTATATCTAATATTCCTGATGCTTGTTGTGATGTTGCAAACTTATGGGCCATGTTTTCTACAAGTGGTAAGAACTTTATTATTAATTCATCTCTTGTGTAATCTAAGTAAGCTTTGTCTGCCGGCATTGAAGCCTTTAAATCATTCTTATATCTTACATAGTTCTTAACATTGTATTTTTTCATTCAATAAATTCTTTTCTTGCTTTAACTCATGGCCAATAGTTCTGTATACAGTTCTTGAAGAACAATTTAATAGTTTAGATATTTTTGTTATTGTTATTTTTTGATTCATTTCATTAATGTGTATCATGCAATCATAAATATCATCTTCACTTAACATCTTACTGCGACCTATTAAACTACCTACTATTTTTAATTTGTTTATAGTTGTTAGTCCAGTACTATCTTTAAATATAACTTTTCTAAGCTTGTTTTTTGGCGGCTCTTCTAAATCAATTAATTTAATTTCATCAATCATATTAATAAGAATTTTTATAGGTATTGTGAATGTAATAAAATTATTTGGTACGTGCGTTATAAATTCACACAAATTTACAAATTTGTTTTTTTTAATATCTACATTAAGATACCATAGTACTAATAGATGCCATTTTAAAGATTTGTATGTTGTTATCTTGGCCTTGCTTCTAAATAGTTCGTAGCATTGATATGTGCCGTGCTCATAATACCAGCCCCAATCATAAACCTCAGTTGGTTTATCATCTAGTGGGTAGCGCCTGTAAATTATGCGCCTTTGATTTAAATAATCAAGTTTTCTATGTGACATTAGCCCCTTACTATTATATATTAATACCCTAGTGTCGCACTTTAGGTACTTATTAATTTTAATCGTGTACTATATTTCCTTATA
>Ga0308018_10000398_pt1 | contig 22660 bp, 16 predicted proteins | sample Neamet282_FD_203130 | JGI IMG/M metagenome (GOLD analysis project Ga0308018, IMG submission 203130) | Marine microbial communities from water near the shore, Antarctic Ocean - #282 | ecosystem: Environmental > Aquatic > Marine > Unclassified | place: Southern Ocean | collected 2014-10-01
GTTTCACTGTAGACGTTCCGTCCACGTGCCCACTGGCATAAAAAAACGCGGCGCCCGTGGTTCGGGGGCCGCGCCTCAGTCCGGTTTCAGCTCAAGCTAACCGACAAGCACAGCCCCCCACCCAGTCTCCCGGGTGGTGGTCGTCGTGGTCGTTCGGCAAGCGTTCACCATTTCTCCATTGCTGGTGCGATCACACGATGGGGAGAGCGACGGAGGCGGTCAATGGCGCTGACCGGAGTTCAGGCCGCGAGCACCCCCGTGGCGCCCAGCGATCAAGCGAAGGCCACAGCCCAAACACCAACCCGACCAGGAACACGATTACTGCGACCCACGTGATCAGCCAGAGAAACAGAAAGGGTTCCACTAGGAACGTCATCTACGCAGCGCCCCCCGACGATCATCCTCCGCGCTGAGGGGGCGCGACAGGATCCGGCAATTTCGGCATCGCGGCGGCCGTGTAGCCCAGAAGAAGAAGGGTCGGCACGGTGCCGGTCAGCGACTGGTTGATGCGGCCGATGACGGCCGGCGCGGTATCCCACGAGTGTTCGATCATCCAGAGTTGGTCTGCAGACGCCGGGCCCGTGACAGATTGGATCGCTCCCCAGATTCCCGCCCCGAGTGAAGCCGCGTCGAGATCGTCGGCCAAAACGTCGAGTTCTTCCCGTACTGTGGCGATCTGACCATTAATGGCCTCGTCATCTGCCGAGACGAGAGCCTCCAGCTCATCGACTGCATCGCGCATCGCATCGACGGCCTCCTCAGCATCTGACACTGGACCGGACATTCGGTACGACTCCAGCATCGCCAGATAGCGTGTCCGCATGGGACGACGTGCCAGTTCGACGCGCGGATCGAGTCGTACCACGACCTCCGTCTGCACTACATCTGTCCCCGTCGCCAACTCCACGAGATACGTGCCCGGCATCACCCGGGGGCCCGGATCCATCGCATTGCCATTGGCATCGTCCTCAACCAGGCGGAGGTCCCAGATGACCTCGTTGAGGCCCGAGCTACCCGGTGCGTCGAGTTCCCGAATCGCCCCGCCGGTCGCACTTTTGACCCGTAAAGTGAGGTCGTCCACCGAAGTAGCGAGGTGATAGCGAATTCTGGCTCCCGCGCGTGGGTTCGGCGCGGCGTAAATACCGGGGGTCCAGCCCTGTGGATTATAGGAGTTGTACGATGTGGCCCTGCGGATCGGAAACAGAAACGCGTTGGCGGCAACCGCGCCCGCATCCAGACGCTCGAGCGGGGTAATGTCCTCCATGATCCAAACACCGCGCCCATGCGTACCGAGGACGAGGTCGTTTTCTCTGGGGTGAATCTTTATGTCATCAATCGGGACCGTCGGAAGATTGTTCTTCATCCTGACCCAATTCTGACCGGCATCCGCGGAGACGTAGACACCCATTTCATTTCCGGCGAACAGCAGGTTCGCCTTGTCGGGGTGTTCCGTCAGGGCGCTTATGGGGGACATGGGGAGGCCCGAAGTCATCGGCTCCCAATCCTGGCCGGAATTCTCGCTGGAGTAGATGTATGGATTGAAGTCATCGTTGCGGTGTCCATCAAAAACGATGTGCACACGGCCCGCGGCCTCCCCTGACACAACGATTCGAGTCACGTAGGTGAACGCCGGGAGGTCTTCAAACCGATCCGTGATATCCGTCCACGTGGCTCCACCGTCGCGGGTCACGTGTACGCGCCCGTCGTCAGAACCCGTGTAGATCAGGGCGGCATCTCGTGGCGACTCACCGATTGCAGTGAGGTTGCCGTAGGACGACTGTCCGTCGTTGCGGGACATCTGAGGCGTGCCGCCGACGATGCCCATGATCGGGAGTGTGTCTCGGTCGATCGCCCACGTGAGATCAGGACTGATCGGCTCGAACGAATCACCCAAGTCAGTCGACTTGTAGAGCACGTTCGACCCGATATACACGGTGTTGTCGTCGTGCGCAGAGATCAGGACCGGTGTGTCCCAGTTCCAACGAGGATCCTGGCGTTCGCCGTCCGGATCGAATCGAGCGGTCGGGCGCCGACGAGCACGCTCCATGGAGATGAGATCGACCCGGCTCAGATTGCCGCCCTGCGACTCCGCGAGCATGACGTCGGGGTTGGTCGGGTGCATGACCGTAAAGAAGCCGTCCCCACTGCCTACGTTGTACCAGTCGCGCGCGCGAATCCCCTGGTTTGACCAGGTGTCCGACGGGGCACACCAAGACCCGTTGTCCTGCAGCCCTCCGCAAACGTGATACGGGTCGCGCATATCGATGCCGACCTCGTAGAGCTGAGCAAGTGGGAGATTCCTGAACTGATACCAGTTGTCGGAGCGATCCCAGCTTATCGAGACCCCGCCGTCGCTCCCGAGAATCAGGTGGTCCGAGTTCCCAGGGTTGATCCACAACGCATGGTGGTCGAGATGGACGCCCTCGGCCGCGTCATTGGTGAACGACCGCCCCCCATCGCTTGTCCGAAACAGGTCGGAACCACCCAGATACATACGCTCCGGGTCGTTGGGGTCGATACGAATCTGGGAGTAGTACATGGGTCGATTGTTCGTCGTGGACCTCTGTTCCCAGCTCTCGCCACGATCCGTCGAACAGTACACGCCGTTTTGCACCTGATCACCCTGAGGCGCGGCGCCGCGACCACCCGGACCCCGAGCATCCGCCTCTACGAGGGCGCAGACTAGGTTCCCGTCACGGCGATAGATGTCGAGCCCGATCCTTCCCATATCACCGTCCGGCAGCCCGTTCGACATCTCAATCCAGGAGGCTCCGCCGTCCGTCGTCCGGTAGATGCCACTCCCGGGCCCGCCACCGTTGTACCCCCATGCCTTCCGCTGGCGCTGATACATGCCGACGAAGAGGGTCTGTGGGTCATTCGGGTCCATCGCCATATCGATGGCACCGGTGTTGTCATCAATGTAGAAGACGTGCTCCCAGGTCACACCTCCGTCGGTCGTCTTGTAAACGCCGCGCTCCGGATTTGAGCCCCAGAGGTGCCCCATCGCCGCGACATAGGCGACGTCGGGGTTTCTGGGGTGCACCGCAATCCGGGAGATATGGTGGGTGTTCTCAAGCCCAAGGTGCGTCCAGGTGCGCCCTGCGTCCGTAGTTCGGTAGACACCGTTTCCCCATGGCGAACTCTGTCGGTTCTGAGGCTCTCCTGTACCCACCCACACGACGTTCGCGTTCGAGGGGGCTACCGTGACATCCCCCACGGACGAGGTGACTTCATTGTCGAAAATCGAGGCGAAGGTGATGCCGGCATTTTCCGTCTTCCAGATTCCACCCGTTGCCGTCCCTACGTAGAAGACAGAGGGGTCACTCTCCACCACGGCCAGATCGGAGATCCGACCCCCGACGATGGTCGGGCCGACTTCGCGCCACTCAAGGGCGTTCGCGACCGAAGCGACCTGGTCCGGGGTCTGAGCGAAAAGGGCGGGTGCAGCCGCCAAGAGCGCGACTGCGGCGCCAGCGAAGGAAGTATTAGTGCGCATGAAGAATCCTGTGGGGCTTCGTATCAATCCGAGGAGGCAATCCTAGGGCCCGGCGCGACGCAGCGCACGGTCCGGACATACCTTCTGTTGCCCATCGCAGGTCGCATGAGCGCCGGAATTACGGATACACGACCCGCAGCTGAATCACACCGGCTGGCGACACGGCATCGCCGCCATGGCAGAACAACTCGGAATGCTCTTCGTAATCGCCAGTCTGGTTCAGGTCGATGCACACCAAGGCACGGTGCCTTGGTCGTGGTTCCGCACGTAGAAGCGTGCAACGGGTGGGCCGGACTGTTGCTCCGGGTTGAACTCACATCTTTTCGTGCGTGGGATTAGCGTTGTAGGCAGCCGTGCCACCCGGACGAATCGAGAGATAGTCCCAGCCCTCCCCGGTCAGCATCTTCCCGAGAAACGTGATTTGTCCGACGTGGTAGGCCGTGTGGCCGAGTGAACGCTCGAGGGCCTCGACCACCGTCAACTCCACTCCGCGGACCAGCACCACCCTGGAGAGCTTCTCGTCCGTGAGCCCGCCAAGCGTCTCCACAAGGATATCCCATCCCTCATCCCAACGAGCGATCACCTCGTCCCCTGTGACGGTGCGGACGGAGAACTCGTCGTCACGCTCTCTCCACGCCTTCTCACCATCAGTTGTGAGAAAGTCGGTGAAGCGTGACTTGAAATTTCCGCTGAGGTGCCAGACGATCATCGCGACCGAAAGGCTCTCCGCGGACACGCGCGTGCACAGTTGCCCGCCACTGAGCTGACCCATCGCACCTCGCCCCAGTGTCCGATAGCGTCGGTATTCCCCTTCGATCGCCGAGATGACGTCCCGCATTCATGGCTCCGGTTGCAGATCCTCGAAGAGACCCGGTCTACTTGTCGGCCTAGACATGGTCCGGGCCTCTTCTTCGGCCTAGAATGCCGCCTACCCGTCAACGCCTAAGCGTCCGTGTCACAGCGACGTCATCACCAACCCGATCACACCATGCATAAGCTCTTTTCGCTCTTGGCCCTAGCCCTCATCGCATGTGCACCACAGACCCCTGAGGTCGCGAGGTGGGAGGCTATGGCGGACGATGTCACGATTACAAGGGATGACTGGGGCATCGCTCACATCCACGGACCGACGGATGCGCACGCGGTCTTCGGCATGATCTACGCCCAGGCGGAGGACGACTTCAATCGAATTGAGGTCAATTTTCTCAATTCACAGGGCCGGCTGGCAGAGGCCGAGGGAGAAGCTGAGATCTGGCGCGACCTCCGCATGCAACTGTTCATAGATCCTGTCGAAATGCAGGACTTGTATGTGCAGAGTCCGGAATGGCTGAAATCGCTCATGAACGCCTGGGCCGATGGCCTCAACTACTATCTACATACGCATCCGGAAGTGACTCCGCGCGTGCTGGACCAATTCGAGCCGTGGATGGCGCTCACCTTCAGCGAGGGGAGCATCGGAGGCGACATCGAGCGAGTGAACATGGGTCAGCTGGAAGCGTTTTATGGGGCCCTTCCCCAAGCTCTCAAGATGGCCGGCGTGGCCGCCGACGCGAATGTCTCGCCCATCGTGGCAGCGTTGGACCCGGCGGTGTTGCGGGATGCTGAGATCGTCATCCAAGAACCGCTTGTGGACTGGAGTGAGCCCCAGGGCTCGAACGGCTTCGCCGTCGCGCCACAGAACACGGAGAACGGGAACGCTCTTCTCCTTATCAATCCCCACACGTCGTTCTTCTTCCGCTCTGAACTGCACATGTCGAGTGACGAGGGCCTGAATGCCTATGGCGCCTCGACGTGGGGCCAATTCTTCGTGTACCAGGGCTTCAACGAGGATGCCGGGTGGATGCACACATCGAGTGGCGTGGACAACATCGACGAATATCTCCTGGAGCCGCAGGTCGGGGAGGGTCGTGTAAGCTACGCACACGACGGAGAGAGCCGCCCGATGGAAACAAGGGAGGTCACGATCCGCTACAGAACCGACTCGGGAATGGAGGAGCGGACCTTCACCGTCTATCGGACGCATCACGGCCCGGTCGTTCGGAGCCTCGATGGTCAGTGGGTCGCAACCGCGCTCATGGAGGAGCCGCTATCCGCCCTGCAGCAGTCGTGGGGTCGCACCAAGGCACGCACCCTTGATGACTACCACGAGAACATGGCGATGCACACCAACTCGTCGAACAACACCCTCTACGCGGACTCGGACGGCAATATCGCCTACTGGCATTCCAATTTCGTGCCGGAACGCGACGCCAGCTTCGACTGGTCCCGGCCCGTGGATGGAAGCTCGAGCGCGACGAACTGGGGGCAGCCACACTCCGTCGAAGAGACACCAAACGTCTTCAACCCGGACATCGGCTGGCTCCAGAACACGAACAACTGGCCCTTCAGTGCCGCTGGCCCAGACAGCCCGGAGCAGTCGGATTACGCGTCATACTTCCAGCGCGGGGGCGAGAACGCCCGAGGCATTCATGCTCAGCGAGTGCTTCAGAGTCGGAACAATTTCACGATCGAAACATTGATCGAAGCCGCCTACGACACTCAGATGCCCGGCTTCGAGCCCATAGTCCCCGCTCTGATCGAGGCCTATGCTGGGACGTCTGCCTCGCACCCGCTGAAGAGCGAACTCGCGGAGCAGATGGCGCTGATCAACGGCTGGGACTACCGCTGGGGGCTTGAGTCCGTCGCAACCTCCGTCGCCACCTACTGGGCCGAGGACATGATGCAGCGTGTCGCAGCCTCTGCCCGGTCAGCGGGAATGTCGACGAATGATTACATCGCTCGTGGCGCGTCCGCAGAACAGCACCTGCAGTCGCTCAAGGCGGCTTCAGATCAGCTCGCGGCGGAGTTTGGAGACTGGCGGACACCGTGGGGCGAGATCAATCGGTATCAGCGCCTGAACGGTGATATGGTCCAGCCCTTCAATGACAGCGAGCCGAGCCTCCCCGTGGGGTTCCATTCCGGTCGTTGGGGATCGCTGGCGTCCTTCGGAGCGCGTCCTTACCCGGGAACCGTGCGACGCTACGGGACGAGCGGAAACAGCTTCGTCGCGGTCGTCGAGTTCGGGGAGCGCGTCCGAGCCATGGCCATTACGGCGGGAGGAGAAAGTGGCGACCCGGCCTCGCCTCACTTCAACGATCAGGCACAGCGGTACGCGGATGGAGATCTGCGGCCGGTGTACTACTACCCGGAAGACATCGAGGCGCACGCCCAGCGGGTGTACAAGCCAGGGAGATAGCACGCTTCCTGGGATTTAGCCTGACATGTCGCACCGTGATTCCTTGACGGCGCAGTACTGTCGATCCCGGAGTATGTGGGGGTAGCCAGGGACGCCATGTTCTCTGGTGGCGCCTCAAGCTGGAGCCTCGCACAATCCGGGCGTTCGCCACCCTCCACCTCGCCTTTGCGGTCGCTGCAGTCCTCACCGGCTGCTCGCCTCGACCGACCCAGTGTTGGGAAGTACGCCAAGCCGCTCTCCCCACAACATCACATGGCGCTGTCCGCCACTAGCGGGAACACCGGAGCGACTCATCTCCGGACTCGCATGGGGGTTGCGGTTGCTATGGGACGGTCTGGTCGGAGTGTAGATAGCTCACCAGAGTTGAGGGGCTGACCGAGCTTTGTGTATTGCCGAGGAGCTAGCACCGGAAGAGTTCTCGCGGAGCCACATAGCGGGCGCGGGGGCTCGATTCTGGGCCCTCGGGACCGACGCAACCTAGGCCCCACGGTGTCACGGACCGAATCGAACTGTTCGGAGACATCCGGACCACGTGCGAAGGGTGTCACCCTGCACGGAGTCAGAGCCCCTGATGTAGGTCCGTGCGTCCGACCCAAACAAGAGACCGTCCGAATAGAAGACGGCCCGGCCACCGTAATGGTGACCGGGCCGCTTCATACCACCGAAGTGGTCTGGACTACATCATGCCGCCCATGCCGCCCATGTCAGGCATGCCGCCGCCTGCTGCCGCACCAGCTTCTTCCGGCACGTCGACGACCACACACTCGGTCGTCAAGAGAAGCCCAGCGATCGACGAGGCGTTCTGGAGCGCGGTGCGCACCACCTTCGTCGGATCGATGACTCCGGCCTTGATCAGGTCCTCATACTCGTCCGTCTGAGCGTTGTAACCGAAGCCGCCCGTACCTCCACGAACCGTCTGGACTACGATGCTGCCCTCGACACCCGCGTTCGCAGCGATCTGGCGAATCGGGTGCTCGAGTGCACGGAACAGGATCTGCACACCAATCTGCTCGTCCTCACGGTCGAGTTTGAGATCGTTGAGCTTGGCCTGCGCACGAAGCAGCGCAACACCACCACCCGGGACGATGCCTTCTTCAACCGCAGCACGCGTGGCGTGCAGGGCATCCTCGACCAGAGCCTTCTTTTCCTTCATCTCGGTCTCGGTCGCAGCACCGACATTGATGACAGCAACACCACCGGCCAGCTTCGCGAGACGCTCCTGGAGCTTCTCGCGGTCGTAGTCGGACGTGCTCTTGTCGATGGCAACGCGGATCTCTTCGATGCGGCCCTTGATCAGCTTCGCCTCACCAGCGCCGTCGATGATCGTGGTGTTGTCCTTGTCGATCACGACACGCTTGGCGGAACCAAGGTCGCTAGCGACAGTGTTCTCGAGCTTGAAACCGACTTCCTCCGAGATCACCTGGCCGCCGGTCAGGACGGCGACGTCCTGCAGCATGGCCTTGCGACGATCACCGAAGCCCGGCGCCTTCACGGCCGCAACCTTAAGCGTACCGCGGAGCTTGTTCACCACGAGCGTGGCGAGCGCTTCACCTTCGACGTCCTCAGAGACGATGAGGAGCGGACGACCGGTCTGCGCAACCTTCTCAAGGATCGGCAACATGTCCTTCATCGAACCGATCTTCTTGTCGTGGATGAGGATCATCGGATCCTCGAGAACCACTTCCATCCGCTCCGGGTCCGTCACGAAGTACGGGGAGAGATAGCCGCGGTCGAACTGCATGCCGTCAACGGTTTCGAGGGTCGTCTCCAGGCCGCGTGCTTCCTCGACCGTGATGACTCCGTCCTTACCGACCTTCTCCATCGCATCCGCGATCAACGCACCGATCTCGGCGTTGTTGTTCGCGGAGATCGCGCCGACCTGTGCGATCTCTTTCTTGCCCTGGGTCTCGGTTGAGAGCGCCTGCAGCTCTTCAATTACCACGGCGACACCAGCGTCAATACCGCGACGGATACCCATCGGGTTCGTACCGGCAGTGACGTTCTTCAGGCCTTCGCCGAAGATCGCCTGAGCAAGCACAGTCGCCGTCGTCGTGCCGTCACCGGCAACGTCGGACGTCTTGGTCGCGACTTCCTTGACCATCTGAGCGCCCATGTTCTCAACGGGGTCTGCGAGTTCGAGTTCCTTGGCCACGGACACACCGTCCTTGGTGACCGTCGGCGAACCGAACTTGCGATCCAGCACCACGTTCCGACCCTTCGGGCCGAGCGTGACTTTTACAGCGGAAGCGAGCTTGTCGACTCCCGCCTTGAGGCGCGCGCGCGCCTCGACATCGAATCCGAGCTCTTTAGCTGCCATGATTCGTTTATCTCCTGTCGAATGCGTTAGCGGTTACGGTACGATCGCGAGAATGTCAGACTCACGAAGGATGAGGTACTCTTCACTTTCCAGCGTGACATCGGTACCGCTGTACTTGCCGTAGAGGACCTTGTCGCCCACGGACACGTCCATGTCGAGACGAGTGCCGTCGTCAGACAGCTTCCCGGGACCGACGGCGACGATCTCACCCTGAGACGGCTTTTCTTTGGCCGTGTCTGGAATATAGAGACCACCGCGCATCTGCTCGTCCTCGTCTAGCGGCTTCACCACGACACGGTCTGAAAGCGGTTTAACCTTTTTTGCACCCATCGGACCTCCTCTGGCATACTGGGGCCAGTCTTAATTTGGAATAGCGATTAGCACTCAACATACACGAGTGCTAATGAGCCATAAATCTGTACCCGGCCACGGGGCAGGTCAACCATCCGAATCACCTGATCAGAGCCCTTCGGTGAGGATATCCATGCGGGCCACGCCGTCCAATCCAACGATGGCGTGAACCACCTCCTCGGACAGCCTTGGATCAAACCAGTGACCGAGCTCAGAGAGGTTCTCAAACGCACCACGAGCTTCGGAATACGCACGCTCAAGCACGGCTCGAGCCGAGGCGCCGAACGCCTCCTCAACCACCCCTTTCGGAACAGGCGCACCATTCCAGAGCGGATCGAGGACGGCGCGTTCGTCCTCGGTACCAAGGTGATGCACCTGCGCCACGAGTAAATTGTGCGTGCGACGACCCACATCGAACTCGAAGTCGATCAGATCATCGACCATCTGAAAGGCCGTGCCTAGGCGCGCGATGGCTGCCTCCGCACGGGTCACACGCTCGGCCATCTCGCCGGATTCGAGCACCGCTGGGGCGGCGAACGCGAGCGCGAACAGCGCACCTCCCCTGACCCGGTGGACAGCCTCGACCATTACTTCCGGATGAGGAATCGAGTCGACCCCGCCTTCTTCAGAGCCCTCCAGAACTCCAATGGAAGCCATTCGGTTCAAGAGCGAGCGCTGCACGTCCACGCGATCTTCCGCACTCAGAAGGCTCTCATCCACTCCACGATCAAGGACCGCACGGAGGAGCCGCTCGAACGACATCAACTGCAGGATCGACATGAATCTGGCGCCGGAATGATCGGCGAGCGGCAACAGGCTCTTTGCCTGATCATCGAAGAGATTGTCCGCCGCGGTAATCGTGCCCTTTATGCAGAAATTGAGTTCTGTGTATAACTGAAGCCGCTCACTTGGCACGCCCAATGAACCGAAGATCGATCGGAACAAGATCAGGAAGAAATATTCCTGCAAAAAATGAAGCCCGTCAGTCGTCGCGACCTCGTCGGAGCTGGGGACGTGAGGGGACTCGGTACGGAAGCTCTCGTCTATGAGGGACTCGAAGTCCGCGTAGACCCGGCGCACCCCGTCGGCCTGTGCCTCCATATCTGGCGCCAGGCGGTCCCAGACGCCTTCATCCGCGAGAAGCTGGACGGCGAGCTGTGAACGAAAGACGGGCGACAGGGTCATGGGCTCAGGGTCAAGGCTGGAGTAACGCAGTGCGGTCCCCAAGGGGACGCACGCTCAAGCCGGTCAATCTAGTGAAGTTCCGGCCATTGCGTCACGACTTCCCGACATGCTCGCCGGCCATTGCCAGGCCATAGAGCGTCAGGAACGGCTCGACGACATCCACGGTCGTCAAATACGGGCCAATGGTGTTCGCAAAGCCGCCTGTAGCGACGACGAGCGCATCCGGGCGCTCCCATTCGGCCTTGATCCGCCGAACGATGCCGTCGACCGCATCAATAGCCTGATAAAAGACCCCGCTCTGAATACAGGTCTCGGTACGACGGCCGATCACTCTCTTCGGGGGTTGAAGTTCGACCCTTGGGAGCTTGGCAGTCCGCGACGAAAGCCAGTCCAGTCCGGCGCGGAGACCAGGTGAAATGACGCCACCTTGGAACGCCCCATCGGCCGTGATGCAGTCGAACGTCGTTGCCGTGCCCAAGTCCACCGCAATCGTATCGCGATGGTACATCTCGCGAGCAGCAAGTGTGTTCACGATACGATCCGCGCCGACGGACATTGGCTCCTCGACCTCCAGTCGGATCCCGAGATCCGTCGCGGGCCCGACCGAAACAACATCGGCACCCGTGATCGTCTTGATCGTCTTCGACCAGACGTAATTGACCGATGGTACGACAGAGCCCACAACACCCCGCACGATGCGGTTCTCGTCAACACCACTCCCGGTGAGAAGAGCTCGAATCAATGCCGTCATCTCGTCCGCGGTCCTCGGCACGCTGGAACTCACCCGCCAGTCCGCGACAAGCTCGGTCGGTCCCGATGCCAGTCCAATCACGGTCTCTGTATTTCCGACATCCACAACGAGTTGCATCTCAGGCCCTCATTCTTGGATCAGGCACGATCTCCACTCCCCCAGCGATCACTTCTACCCGGGTGCCGTCCGGCCGCTCCAACAACAGCGCGCCAGACGCAGTCACCCCTGCTGCGATGCCCTTCCCCTCAGCCTCGGTCACCACCAGACGCCCGCATAGTGCGTCTCGCTTCTGGAAGCGTTCAACGGTGGACGCCCAAGGCTCAGCCTCAGCGAGGGCGACTCTAAGTTTCGACAGAACCGCTCCCGCCAACACTTCTCTCGAACATACTTCACGGGTGCACTCCCCGAGAGAAATCGCGACCGAGTCGAGAGCAACACCCCACCCTTCAGACGGCCGTCTGAGATTGACCCCCAGCCCGATCACGGTGCGTCCACTGCGGTGCTCACAGAGGATCCCGCCGACCTTGCGATCACCCACGAAGAGATCGTTAGGCCACTTCACCGCCACACCTACACCGGAGGTAACCGACTCAATGGCTTCGGCCACCGCCACGCCCACGATGAGCGGCAATTGAGCCACGGGATGGTCTTCACCGAGCCACGACATCCAGAGTCCAGCTCCTGTTGAGGACTGCCACACCGCACCCCTTCTTCCGCGTCCGGCCGTCTGTGCGTCGGCTACGACCACCGTCCACGCTGGCGCACCCTCTCCCGCCAATTCCGCCGCACGATCGCTCGTCGAGCCGATCGTCACGTGCGTTTCCACCAGCGGCACTCCCCAGGACCGCGACAGATCGCCGGGGTCAAGCGCCCGCCACGTCTCCACGTGGTTCATCTCAGGGCGAGCGTCGCCAGGTAGGCCAAGCCGGCGACCCAGCAATACGGGGCGAAGTAGTGGAAGGAACGCCGGGCGAGTATCACGACAAACGTCCGGATCGCCAGAACGCCCGTGATCCCGGCCATGACGCTACCGCCAACCAGAATCGAAACAGGCAAGCCAGCCGCAACCGCTGTCTCCAGATCGAGAAGTTGAAGGACGGCCGCGCCCCCCACCGCGGGAATCGCCATGAGGAACGAGAATGTCGCCGCCTCTCTTGCATTGAGTCCGAGCCACATCGCGGCAACGACGGTGGAGCCTGAGCGAGAGATCCCTGGTATGAGCGCGAACGCCTGTGCGATTCCAATCAGGCCGGCAGCTGCCCAGGTAGGACGTTTTTTATTCCCCCGGTCGAGGGCCCATCGACTGCTCCAGAGAATGCCGCCGGTCACGAGGAGAGCGACCCCCGGCGCGTAGGGATTATCGAAGAGTGCCTCGATTCGATCCTTGGCAAGCACTCCGAGCAACCCGGCCGGCACGGTCGCTACCACTATCAGACTTATGTATTGGAGCGCATCCCGATCGCCCTTCACCGCACCCCGAATCAACTCGAGAACACGACTGCGATAAACGATCAAGATGGATACGAGCGTCGCGACATGTGCTGCGATCTCGAAGGTCAGGCCCGGGATCGTGATCCCAAGCAGCGCTTGTGTCATGACTAGGTGGCCGGAGCTCGAAACCGGGAGAAACTCGGTGGCGCCCTGAACGAACCCTAATACGATTGATTCCCAAAGACTCACGCCTGTTCTCCCGCCAGAATCCGCTCGTAAAACTCCTCATATCGGGACACCACTGCAGATGTCGAGAAGCTTTCTGCCGCGACTCTTCGACCTGCCGCCGAGAGTGAGCGATGCAGCTCGTCATCCGTCAGAATGCGGCCCCCCGCCGCAGCCATGTCGTCGATCGCCCCCACCGGGAGAAGGAATCCTGTCTCACCGTCACGGACGACCTCGGGAATCCCCCCAATATCGGAGGCAACGACCGGTGTTCCACACGCCATGGCTTCCAGAGCGGCGAGACCAAAGGACTCCGTCTCCGATGGCAGCAAGAAGAGATCTGCACAGGACAATAGTTCCTCCACAGACTGATGCTTACCGAGGAACACCACCTTCTCCGAGAGACCGAGTTCCGCAGCTCGCTGGGCGGCGCGAGGCCTATCCGGGCCATCCCCGACCATGATCAGGCGGGCATCGACCGAATTCTGCATGCGTGCAAAAATGTTGACGACATCTTCGGTTCGTTTCACCGATCGGAAATTCGAGATATGCATCACGATTTTCTCCCCCCCCGGAGCGAGCTTAGCCCGGTGCCCGGGTTCGCGCCCCGAACCCCAAAGCTCGGTGTCGACAAAATTCGGGATGACTTCAATCCGTTCCGACGGCACAGAGAAGTCCCGCACAGTTTCGTCTCTCAGGTACCCGGACACGGCGGTGATTCCGTCCGACTCGAGGATGGTGAAACGCGTAATCGCGTGGAACGAAGGATGAAGGCCGACGAGCGTGATGTCGGTGCCGTGAAGTGTCGTGACAATCTTCAGTGGCCGTTCGTGGGCGAGCATCTGTCTCGCCAGATACGCCGACGTGGCGTGTGGAATCGCGTAGTGCATGTGGACGAGATCGAGCTCATGCTTCCGCGCGGTGTCATGCAATGCGACCGCGAGCGCGAGGGCGTAGGGAGGATGCTCGAAAAGCGGGTAGTCCCCCATTTCCACTTCGTGGAAGAAAACTCGCTCGCGGAACCCACCAAGCCGAAACGGCTGGTCATACGAGACGAAATGGACCTCGTGTCCCCGATCGGCGAGTGCGAGTCCCAGTTCTGTGGCGACCGCGCCGGAGCCACCGTAGGTCGGATAGCAGGTGATGCCAATCTTCAAGTGAACTCAGGCTCCTTATCGGAGCTCTCCATTTCGGGTTGAGCGGAGTCTGGGAGGGTGAACCCCCCAACCGCCATCGCGTTCAGCGCGATCGCCACCTGATCTTCGAGGGGCGCCGTCGCGTCAATGGTCACGGTGTGGTCAGGTAGCTGGTGGCGATACCACGTGCGTTGTCGCCGGGCATAGCGGCGCGTACTGCCACGGATGTCCTCCATCGCACCCTCTAGCGTGGTTTCTCCTCTCAGGTACGCCGTCATCTCCCGATAGCCAGTCCCGGTCATACCAGGGTCGGAATCGACAAACCCTGCAGCCAGAAGCGCCCGGACTTCCTTCACCAGGCCACGGTCCACCATTCGGGCCACACGATTGTTGATACTCTGGTTCGTCACATCGACAGGCATACCCAGTAGAAGCACCACCCCGGGCACCCCGTCCCCGTCGGCGGGCGCCAGCTGGTGCCAACGGGAAAGCGGGGTGCCGGACAGCAGAGCGACTTCGATCGCGCGAGCCATGCGTTGAGGTCCGCCCTCAATTGCAAGCGGGGCCCGGGCGGGGTCGACTGCGGATACGAATCGCTCGAGCACCTCACGGGGTTGTTCAGCCAGCCAGTTGCGCAGCCTCTTCAGGCGGACAGCGTCCAGCTTCGGTTCAGAAAAAATCGGCTCCATGACGGCACGAAGAAAGAAGCCCGTGCCACCCACAAGAAGTGGAATCCGGCCTCGGGCCTCGATCTCGGCAATCCACCCCCGTACGTCCCGTGCGAACTGGCCGGCCGAATAGCGTTGGTCTGGCGGGACCAGGTCGAGTCCATGATGCGGCACCCCGGCCTGCTCGTCGGTCCCGACCTTGTCTGTGCCAATGTCCATGCCCTGATACACCTGCCGCGAGTCCATCGAGATGATCTCCACCGGAAGGCGATGTGATAACGCAATGGAAAGATCAGTCTTGCCGGATGCCGTGGTCCCTGTGATCGCGACGAAGCGCGGAGGCTCACCACTCATCCGCAGCGAATCACGACCGGCCGAATTTCCGCTCGAGTTCCGAACCGGTCAATCGAACGATCGTCGGACGACCGTGCACGTCGTGATGGGGGAGTTCCGTCGAGAAGAGCTGATCGAACAACTCCTGCATCTCAGCTTCGGAGAGTTTCTGCCCCGCCTTGATCGCGCTCTTGCATGCGAACGTCATGGCGATGCGTTCATGCTGATTGCGCGCAGCCCGTACCAAGTCAGACCCTTGGGTCAGCTCATGGATCATTTCGCGAAAAGCGCGCTCGGCGTCGAAATACCGATGAGGATTGGGGACCGAGTGGACGATCACGGTGTCGCCCCCAAAACCCTCGACCTCAAACCCTGAACGACTCAGCAGGCTCCGCAGGTCCTCTACCATGGCGACCTCCGGAGCGGTGAGTTTCATCGTCATCGGGAACAAGAGTCGCTGGCTCTCCTGCCCTCCGGCCTCGAATCCGTCCATTATTCGCTGGAAGAGGATTCGCTCATGCGCTGAATGCTGGTCGACGATCAGGATTCCGTCGCGGGTCTCGACAAGCACATAGGTGTCGAGCACCTGCCAGAGCCGCGGGCGCCGAGCCCCAGGATCTGGAAGGGGCGCTACCGTCGGAGCTGCAACCTTGTCCGAGTCAGCGCTCACGTCGGCCCCAGACATGAAGAGCGCCATCTGGACATCCGACGCAGTAGACGCGTCGACAGGTGCCGCGTTGTTGTCCAAATGGTCCTGCGACCGCCCCGGTGTTGGAGGTTCCCGCACAGCCAGAGGTCCCGTATCTACTGGTCGATCAAAGGTGGCCGAACTCGCCTCCCCGTCCAGCGCATCGCGGACAGTCCGTTCAATGAGGTCTGCGACTCTGTTCTCATCCCGGAAGCGGACCTCCAACTTTGCAGGATGAACATTGACATCGACCTGAACACCCGGAAGGTCCAAGTAGAGAAAGAGCCATGGGCGAGCCCCCTGCGGGAGGGTGGTTCGATATCCTCGCTCTACCGCTCGCACCAGTGCCGGCGAACGAAACGGGCGTCCGTTCACAAACAGATGGCTTCTACGGACTCCAGGGCGGGCAGCGTCGGGACGCTGGACCAGCCCTCGCACCTCCCACCCGTCGCGGCTCCCATGAGCTCCGATCAATGTCGCCCCGTGTTCGTGCCCCCATACCTGCGTGATGCGCTCCGCTACCCCGCCAGCACCAGACAAATCAAGGAGTGTCCGCTCATCCGAAGTCAACACGAAAGCGACTTCCGGATTCACTAGGGCGAGCGCGGTCACGACTTCACTGATCGCCCGAACCTCGGCACTCACTGACTTCAGAAAGCGAGCCCGAACAGGGGCGTTGTAGAACAGATTTCTTACTTCAAATGTCGTTCCACCACGGCGTGCGAAGTCGGACACGTCGTTGATCTGCCCGCCGGAAATTTGGACACGAGTGCCCACCTCACCATCTCCGTCGAAAGTCTCAAGGGTGAGGCGCGACACGGCGGCAATGGAGGGAATCGCCTCTCCTCTGAATCCAAAGGTCTCAACGCCGGCCAAGTCAGTCGCGACTTCGATTTTGCTGGTCGCGTGACGGTCGAAGCACAGCAGCGCGTCTTCGCGGCCCATGCCAAAACCATCGTCGCTCACACGAATGCTTCGCTTCCCACCCCGTTCGACGGCCACATCGACCCGGGTCGCACCGGCGTCCAGAGCGTTCTCGACCAATTCCTTCACAACCGACGACGGCCGCTCCACAGCCTCACCTGCCGCGACCTGATTCGCAACCGCGTCCGGAAGGATCTGAATGCGACGAGTCATGATGACTACGCTACCCGGTAGAATCGGCGGGCGTTCTCCATCGTCCGACGTGCGATCTCAGCAGGCTCTTCGCCCAGGTGACGGGCTATCGCTTCGGCAACGTGGGCGACCAAGGCCGGTTCGTTCCGTCGACCACGTTTCGGCACAGGTGCCAGATACGGGGAGTCGGTCTCGATCAACAGCCGATCTTCAGGCACCTCTCGAAGTAGATCTACCGGGCCGAACGACTTGAACGACGCGATACCCGAGAACGACATATACCAACCGACAGACATCGCCTCCTCGAACGCCAGCGCTCCGCCGGTGAAGCAATGAAGCACACCGGACGTCCCGGACGGCATCGACTGGAGTGCGGCCGCTACATCGTCGTCCGCTTCCCGTGCGTGCACGACCACGGGCAAGCCGAGGTCATGGCCGAGCGAGAGGTGGGCTTCGAAGGATTCCCGCTGCGCTGCCCGCGGTGCGGTGTCGTAGAAGTAGTCGAGGCCAGTTTCTCCAATCGCAACGACCTCTGCATGTTCTCCGGCCAGAGCCCTGATTTCGGCGATGTCGCCGGGATCCGCTTCACCTACCGCATGAGGGTGCACCCCCGCGGTACTCCAGACCGCAGGGCCATCATCCGGCGGATCTTGAGCGAGACGAAGTGCGGCTCGTGCGTCCTCGAGATTCGACGCGATGGATACGAGGCGTGTGACGCCGGCCTCGCGGGCCCTACGAAACACCGCCTCTCGGTCATCCCGGAAGGCGGCGTCTGTCAGATGGCAGTGACTATCGAAGTACTCGATCACACCGTCGCAGGCTGAGGCCGCTCTTTCTTCTCGGTGCTGGCCACTCCGAACTTTTTCTGAATTTCGATCAGTGCAGGAGCGGCAACAAAGATCGAAGAGTATGTACCAATCACGACCCCAAGAATCAGCACTACGGTGAAGTCACGGATGACCGGACCCCCCAGGCCTAGCAGGGCGAGCAGCACCGCCAACGTCGTTCCTGAGGTCATTATCGTCCGCGGCAGGGTCTCATTGATCGACTGGTTCACGAGCTCGACCGGGTCGCGTTTACGGGCGCCCTTCGCGCGCATGTTCTCACGCACACGGTCGAACACCACGATCGTGTCATTCAACGAATAACCAAGGATCGTCAGGATGGCCGCCACAGTCGGGAGTGCGATCTCGACCCGAAAGAGTGCCAAGAATCCAAGTGTGATGAGAATATCGTGCGCAGTCGCGATTACTGCCGCCATTCCAAAGCGAAGCTCGAAACGGATCGCCAAGTAAGACAGCGTCAGCAGGAAGGAGAACAGGACGGCCATAAGGGCCTTGGTCTGTAGCTCACTACCAACCTTCGCACCCACCAACTCAGTGCGGACGACCTCAAACGTCCGCCCTGGCAGGCTCGCCGTCACCATCGACTCGATCCCGTCCCCGACCTCCTCTATCGACGCGTTCGGGTCGATAGAGGCGCGGATCACGAACTCGTTGGTATCGTCTCCGCCGAACTGAGTGATCGACGGCCCGTTCGCACCACCGAGGGCTTCACGAAGCTCCGCAGTCATGATCGGCTGATCGAATTGCACTTGTACCAGCGATCCGCCCAAGAAGTCGACGCCGTAGTTCTGCCAACTCCCCAGTGAATAGAGGTTGCGCCCCATGGCGCCGATACCAATCGCCAGGACCACCGCCGAGACGACATAGGCCGCACGGCGCTTCTCGATGAAGGCGTAGGCGGCATTCTGAAAGAATTTCATATCAGGCTCAGATGCTGATCGGATCCGACGGCTTCTTCGTTGACAAGTATGCCAAGAAGAAGGATCGGGTCACGAAGAGAGCGGAGAAGAAGGACGCTACGATCCCAATGCCGAGCGTTACGGCAAAGCCCTGAACCGGCCCAGTTCCGAATGTGTAGAGAATCATCGCCGTAATCAGCGTCGTGATGTTGGCATCGACGATCGCCGAAAGTGCGTGCTGGAACCCTTCGTCTACCGCCGTCCGATTCGCTCGTCCAAGTGCGAGTTCTTCTCGTATTCGTTCGAAAATCAGCACGTTCGCGTCGACGGCCATTCCAATCGACAGAATCAGGCCCGCGATGCCAGGGACGGTCAAAACCGCGCTCAAACTCGCGAGCCCGCCGAGTACCAGAATCAGATATACACCCAGAGCACCGACTGCGAGCATCCCGGCAATGCGGTAGTACCAGATCATGACCAAGATGACAAACGCGATTCCGACCATGCCGGCGATACGACCTTGGTCGATCGAGTCCTGGCCGAGGGACGGGCCCACGGTCCGCTCCTCGATGATGCTGACGCGAGCTGGCAACGCACCCGCACGAAGCACCAGCGCGAGGTCGCGCGCCTCTTCGAGTGGCGTGCCCTGGCCCATGTCGATCTGACCTCTGGCACCAATTCGGTCACGAATGACCGGCGCACTCATCACTTCGTTGTCGAGCACGATGGCGAGGTAGTTTCCGACGTTCGCGCCGCTGAAGCGAGAGAACTGTCGGCCACCTGCACGCGAGAACTGAAACTGTACCTGCGACTGATTGAACTGTTGATCCCGTCCAGCCGTTGCGTCTTCCAGATCTTCGCCCGTCAGAAAAGAGTCTTCCTGAAGAACGTAGAGACGGTAGTAGTTGGTGGCCGCGAAGGCCTCGAGGTCACTCCCCCAACGTACGATCTGATCACGTGGGAAGGCCCGCTGAACCTCTGACATGTCCAGAAAGTGCTCAGCAATCGGGCGGTCCACCGCCGACACGAGGAAGGTGCCTTCGATGTCGCCGATCAAAAGCAGCGACGAAAACGGTCGCAGCGCATTCGCCGCCGACTCGACCGAGTCCGCGACAGCCGCAGCCGCACTGTCCGCCGCGGCTGAGGCACTGTCAGGCCCGACATTGTCCACCGCGTCGCTAAACAAGAGGTCCGTGAGGTCATTGTTATCGTCCACGACATCACGACCAAGCGCGCGGATCGAGTCGATGCCGAGCGTGGTCACGATTGCACGATCCATCCGCGACAGCGCGTTCTCGAAGTCGGCCGAAGGAAGAACCAAACTGAACTCGAGGAAAGCCTCGCTCTGAATGATGCCCTTGGCCTGTTCTTCGTCCTGAACCCCGGCCAGTTCGACGATCAACCGCTCTCGACCCTGCTTCTGGATGAGAGGCTCCGACACGCCGAACTCGTCGATGCGGTTGCGGATGATCCGCTCCACACGATCGATCATGTCCGACTTGGCGTCGGTCGTCATGGTGCCATCAGGGTCATCCACCTCGAGGACGAGGTGCATTCCACCCTGAAGGTCCAATCCGAGCTTCAGCCAGTCGCCGGTCTCGGTTTTGTGCGCGTAGAGTTGCCACCCAGCCACCGCGATCACGAATGCGACGGTAATGAGGCGACCCCGGAGAGTCTTGAACATATGTACCGTGGGTTCAACGAAAAAACGGCCCCACGGGGGGCCAGAGGAGCGGCTTCACCGCCCAGAGTTTGACAGCCTGTAAAGCTGCCTCACCCCCCGTAGCGTGTCAATCGGAACCGTGCCCCGATCCAGGAGCCCAAAAACCGATTGCCGAGGTGATATGCACCGGGTAGTGGCGGTTGTTCCCTGTCCGGAAAACAGAAGGCCGGCGCACGCCGAAAGATGCATCGGTCCATCAGACGATGAATCGCCATAATGCGACCGGTCAAAAGTACAGTAAGGTCGCGAGGCGGAAGGTGGAAACCGCGTCCCCGATGGCCGGGTCGTAGTAGTCATAATTGAACCCGATTTTGTTCTTCCCAAGGAAGTAGAACATCATGCCAGGCGTGAGCAGCAGCCCGCCGTCCTGGTCGATCATCTTGGCAGGGTCAGTGGCGCTGATCCGGCCAATGGGCTCAATGCCGACGATCCGTTCGTTGGAGAGCGGGAAGTAGTAGGAAGCGGAGATTTGACTGGTGACGAAATCATTCGCGATGTATTCGCCGGGGGTCGTGACCGCATCGAGGGACTCCCAGTTGTCACCCGCCACGAACGACCCTTGGAGTAGCCAGCCGTCACGCCAAGTCCCTACCTGAACGTCGGCGCCCCACGCGTAAGCGAATGCGGTCTCGTCGTCCGGGTCGAGGTAGTCCTTGGCCGTTGCGTTCGCGCCGACTTGGATGTTGTCCGTCGCCATATAGGTGACCCGACCGGCGTAGGACTTGGCATCGTTCACGTCCGTGACCGCCGGGAGCGTTCCGTTGGTAATCGTGGCGAGGTAGCCGAACCGACCGAACGAGCCATCGAACTTGATGCCCGTGTCGCGGTTCGAGTAGAGGAGGCGCTCCGTCATCCGGCTGTATGAGCATAGGCGCCCTACCCCGGTGCAGGTGTCGTACCCGACGACGGTTCCGGTGCGTTCAACCAGCGAGAGGTCCGTCGAGCTGGAAAGCTCAAAGAGGTCGAATGCGCGTTTGAACTGACCGAACGACAGTCGGAAGCCATCACTGAAGTTCAGTCGAACGTAGGCGTCGAGCAGCGTAGCTCGACTGGATGCGAAGTCCGTCTGGACTCGGGCCGTAACGAAGTCGGTGAAGTCCGCATCGACAATGAGCCTCGCCCGACGGAGGAAGAAGTCGGAGTCCGAACCGTCCACAGAGGATGACCAGTATTGGGTATGGAGACGACCACCTAGTCGGAGGTTCGCACCGCGCGCAGAAATCTCCGTCTGGGCCTCAACCAAGGTCGGGACCCCAAGCGTGAGAATTAAGAGTGCAATCGCCAACCGAGAGCGTCGCATGTCCGGTCTACCCTTCATTCGTGAGAAAATGCTTCACCGCAAAGGTGCGGTGCTGAAGAAATGTCACGGTCTTGGTGCCACGGCTCAACACTAGAAACGCCAAACAACCGCTCCGTTACGGCGCCGTTACTGGCGAGTCTGCGCGAGCGGTCCGCTTTTGTCGGCCACCTCGACGGCTCCTGGTGTCGACATTCGGCCGATACCGATCGCCCACACCCGGATCTGTCAGGAAAACAGCTCACTTGATCGCCGGGTCCTTTCTTCCGAACTGGTCGACACAACGGGCCTCGGAACAGTTGCGGAGGATAGGAGGTGCCTCAGTCTTCCTGATCGATCGGGATTATCATGCGCGCACGCGCGCCCTGTTCTTCCCCACGGTTCTCCAGTTCCAGTGTGCCTGGATTGCCTCACGTATTCTCTTAAATTTACCAGAGGCCGCATTCGGGACGAGCCGCCCCGATATCGAACAGTTGCCGCATAGACAAGAACTGGACGAGCCGGCCGTAATCACGTAGCTCGTCGGGCAGAGTCCGGTCGTCCCGTACCACCTCAGCACAACCCCGTCGGAGATCCTATGGCACGCTCACACGAGTGGACCCTTCCCACCGTTGCCGTTCTCGCGATCATCCTGAGCGCCCTGTCTTACTCGCCCGAGCTCTCCGCCCAAAACGCTACAGCACCGTGCTCGGCCGAGGCGAACCGGCACTTCGATTTCTGGGAGGGGCGGTGGATGGTCAGAGCTGGGAACGGTACACTCGCCGGCCACAACACCATCTCGATGATCCTAGGCGAGTGTGTGCTCCGTGAGCACTACACCACGCCATCGGGCCATGAGGGACAGTCGTTCAACGCCTGGGACGCTTCCCGCGCCGTCTGGCACCAGACCTGGATGGACAACGGAGGTGCCCTTCTCATCCTCGAGGGAGTGTATGAGGGCGACACTATGATCATGCAGGGCGAG
>Ga0308018_10000402_pt1 | contig 22555 bp, 20 predicted proteins | sample Neamet282_FD_203130 | JGI IMG/M metagenome (GOLD analysis project Ga0308018, IMG submission 203130) | Marine microbial communities from water near the shore, Antarctic Ocean - #282 | ecosystem: Environmental > Aquatic > Marine > Unclassified | place: Southern Ocean | collected 2014-10-01
TGGGATGCCTTTGGTTTGCCTGCTGAAAACGCGGCAATGAAAAACAATGTGCCACCCGCCAAGTGGACCCATGAAAACATCGCTTATATGCGTGACCAACTCAAACGTATGGGTTTTGGTTACGATTGGAGCCGTGAATTAGCTACCTGCGAACCTTCCTACTACCGTTGGGAACAGTGGTTCTTTACCAAATTATTAGATAAAGGTTTGGTTTACAAAAAGAATGCCGTGGTTAACTGGGACCCAGTAGACCAAACTGTATTGGCTAACGAACAAGTGATTGATGGCCGTGGATGGCGTTCTGGCGCATTGGTTGAGCGCAAAGAAATCCCTCAGTGGTTCCTTAAAATTACCGACTACGCCGATCAGCTATTAGACGATTTAGACCAACTAGACGGTTGGCCAGAGCAAGTGCGCACTATGCAGCGCAACTGGATTGGCCGCTCTCAAGGGGTAGAACTCAGCTTTGATGTGGCGGATCACGGCCCGTTAGACGTATTTACTACTCGTCCAGACACGTTAATGGGTGTTACCTACTTAGCTGTAGCGCCGCAACACCCGCTGGCCCTAAAGTCTGCAGCAACCAATCCAGCTATGGCCACATTTATAGATAGCTGCAAGAACATGAAAGTGGCTGAAGCAGACATGGCCACCATGGAAAAGCTAGGCCTAGACACTGGCTTTACTGCAATTCACCCAATTACAGGAAAGTCTGTACCCGTATGGACCGCCAACTTTGTACTTATGGATTACGGCTCTGGTGCGGTAATGTCTGTCCCTGGGCATGACCAACGTGACTGGGAATTTGCAACCAAGTATGGCCTTAGCATCCAACAAGTGGTTCGCCCTGCCGATGATAGCGTAGCAGTAGATGTTGCTAAGGCAGCCTACCCAGAAAAAGGCCTCTTGGTTAACTCTGGTAGTTTTGACGACATGGATTTCCAGCTGGCCTTCGACGCCATTGCGGCAGAACTTGAGCGCCATGGTAAGGGCAAAATAACCACCAACTATCGCTTACGCGACTGGGGTGTGTCCCGCCAACGTTACTGGGGAACTCCCATTCCCATCATCAATTGCGATGCCTGTGGCCCCGTTGCTGTACCAGAAGATCAACTGCCTGTGGTATTGCCAACAGACGTAGAATTTGATGGCAGTGGCTCTCCACTTAAGAAGATGGCGTCGTTTATCAATACCAGCTGCCCTAAGTGTGGCGCTGCGGCAAAACGTGAAACAGATACCTTCGACACCTTTATGGAATCGTCATGGTATTACGCGCGCTTCACCAGTGCTAACCACAATGACAACATGTTAGCGCCACAGTCTGCGGATTACTGGGCTCCTGTGGATCATTATGTGGGCGGTATTGAACACGCTATTTTGCACTTATTGTATTCACGCTTCTTCCACAAACTAATGCGCGACATGGGCCTTGTGTCCTCTGACGAACCCTTTAAGAAGCTCCTTTGCCAAGGTATGGTATTGGCTCACACTTACTACCAGCGAGACGAAAAAGGTGGTCAGGATTGGATCTCTCCATTAGACGTGGATCCAGTCATTGATGACAAAGGCCGAATTACTGGTGCAGTGAAAAAAGCCGATGGCTCGGCCGTGTTATATGACGGTATGGGCAAGATGTCTAAGTCTAAGAACAACGGCATAGATCCACAAACGATGATTGATCAATATGGTGCAGACGCAGTGCGTTTATTTACCATGTTTGCTGCGCCTCCAGAACAATCTCTTGAGTGGTCTGATGCAGGCCTTGAAGGTTCGCAGCGGTTTATTAAACGTTTTTGGAAGCAAGTACACCAACATTTAGCCGCGCCTGCTGCGCCTGCCTTAGATGTAAGTCAGCTTAACCAAAAGCAACAAGACATGCGCCGTAAAACTCACGAAACCATTGGTAAAGTTAGCGATGACATTGAGCGCCGCACTACGTTTAACACCGCCATTGCAGCCATCATGGAATTAAGTAACACAACGGCTAAGTTTGACGACATGAGCGACCAAGGCCGCGCTGTACGTGCAGAAAGCTTGAGCACTGCGGTGTTATTAATGTCGCCCTTTACTCCTCACTTATGCCACACGTTATGGCAAGCGTTTTCTGGCACGGACACCATTTTACAAGCCCCTTGGCCTGAAGTGGATGAAAGCGCCCTTGTGAAATCGAACATTGATATGATGATTCAGGTGAACGGCAAGCTGCGCGGCAAGATAAGTATTGATGCTAATATGGACCGCGATACGATTCAACAACTTGCCTTAGCAGACCAAAAAGTGCAGAGCTTTATCACCAACATGACGGTACGTAAAGTTATTGTGGTGCCGAATAAACTGGTTAATATCGTTGTTAGTTAACACCTAGCACGGTGGCTGAAGCGGGCCTAAATAGGAAACAGCAAATGATCAACACAACCTCAACGTTAGGTGGCTTAGGTGGCATGGCCAAGCTTGCCATAGTTGTATGCCTTAGCCTGGTTATGGCTAGCTGTGGCTTTCATTTGCAAGGCCAAAGCCAACGGTCTTTTCCATCCCAACTAAACCTTTATGTAGACGATCCTATACTAGGGTCTGTGGTTGCAAGTGACCTGTCTGAACATCAAGTTGCGTTAGAGCTGTTAGAGTCGGTAGTAGGGGCTGGTACCACAGCGCCCACCTTGCAGCTAACGCGCACTCTAAAGCACAGTTCCGAACTTATTTTAGACACTAATGGTGATGCGTTAATCTGGCGCTACACGTTAACTAGTCAGTACCTGTTTGTAGCAGCCGGTGTGCTACCAGAAACTGAACAAGCACTCACAACACCAGGCTCACTGCCTATTTCTGTAAGTACAGACGTTGACTTGAGTGGCGGTAACGCCACTATTAATGAACGTATTCAAGCTGACAGCTGGGCCTTGCTGTACAAGCAACTTGCCACTCGTATCACCCATCAGCTTAGCTTCGAATAATGCGCCTTAAACCGGATCAACTCCAAAATCACTTAACTAAGGGCTTAGCTGGCTGTTACATGGTGCATGGAGATGAACCCTTATTGCAGCAAGAAATATGTGATGCTATCCGCAATAAAGCCCGTGAAGAAGGTTTTTTAGAACGCGACCTATTCCACGCAGAAGGACGATTTGATTGGCAGCAGATCACCGCTTCAGATCAAGCCATGTCACTTTTTTCTAGCCGAAAAATAATTGAAATTAGAATGCCTGGTGGCAAACCTGGCAAGGAAGGCGCTGCTGCCTTAAGCTTGCTAGTGGCCCAGCCTAACCCCGACAACTTGGTGTTAATTAGCAGTGGCAAAATCGATTCCAAAGGCCAAAGCGCTAAATGGTTTAAAGCCCTCGACACGGCTGGTGTGTGTATGGCGATTTTTCCATTAGAAGCGCAACACATGGGTCGCTGGATACATAATAGAGTCCAAACACTAGGCCTAAAAATCACCCCAGACGCTTGCCAATTATTGACTCAAAGAACCGAAGGAAACCTGCTCGCCACGGCTCAGGAACTAGAGAAATTCACTCTTAATGGTGCTGGTTTCGAAATTACTGCAGAACATATTGATGCCGATGTTGGTGGCCTTGCCCGTTACAGCAACTACCAACTTGTGGATACCGCCCTTACTGGCCAAGCTAGCCACAGCCTCACCATGCTCTATGGTTTAAAGGAAGAAGGCACCAAAGCCATGGAAATTCTATGGGTATTAAGCCGAGAAATCAGACTACTTATTAATGTCATTAGCCACCCTCAAGGAATTGAAGCTGGGCTTAAGCAAGAGCGGGTATGGGAAAAACGTAAAGGCTACCTGCGTACTGCAGCACAGCATCACAACAGCCACAGTGCGCAAGACATGTTGCGTCAATGCGAAGCCATTGATCAGTGTGTAAAGGGTGTGAGTAAAGCCAATGAGTGGGACTTGCTGAGTGGTTTAATCATGCAACTTGCTGGCAAACCTATTCGCTAACGATCTGATAGCGACCAGATACCGATCAATTTCAGCTAAAACGACCAATACTATAGGCTGTTAAGTCTGTGCCTTTTTCGGGCTCCAGCAACACTTCAGCCAACATTTGCCCACTGGACGCCGCCTGAGTCATTCCTAAATGGGAGTGGCCAAATGCATAACACAACCCCTGCCACTTCACTGATGGCCCTAACACGGGCAACGAATCTGGCGTAGACGGCCGGTGCCCCATCCATTGTTCACCGTTTTCAGTGTTTAACTCAGGTAAATAGCGCTTGGCTAAAGCCAATAAGTTGTCACTACGTTTAAAGTTTGGAGCGGCTGTTAAGCCAGCAAATTCTGAGGCGCCACCTACACGCACACCAACAGATAAAGGAGATACAGCAAACATCTGTTCGGCAAACAAAAGTTCATGACTTAAAGCAATATTTGGATAAGGCAACGTGGTGTTATAACCCCGTTCAGATTCCAACAAACAGGTTTCCCCCACCTGTTTGGCCAACTGCTTAGACCAAGCGCCTGCTGCAACGACTGTGATGTCTGCCAAATACTTACCGGTTGGCGTTTTAACACCCGTCACTCGTTCATCTTGAGTCACTAAAGCATCTACGTTAGCCGCAACCAGGGCTACACCTTGGTTCACTAGCCATTCACGCAAACTGCCCACTAACGCCTTAGGGTCGTCCATAATGCGCCATTGCGGCTGGAATACACCAAAGGTCTTGGCCTTCCCTATAGCAGGCTCCATGGCCCGCAAATCATTCTCACCCAAGAGTTCATAATGTTGCCCGTACTGCTTGCGGATATCCCACTCTTGAGCACTTAATTTAAAGCTTGTGTAATCGTCGTAGACTCTAATACAGCCTTTGTCTCGCACTTTATCTGCATACCCTATGGCTTGTAGCATAGGATCGTAGTCTGCACTTACTCTGCTGTTAATAGTGTGCAAGGCTTTGGCGATGTGCGCTACATTTCTTTTACGGCTATGGCCAAGATACGCCAGCAACCAAGGAATAAGTTGAGGAATGTGGGCTGGCCGTATGGACAAGGGGCCCATGGGGTCTATTAACCACTTAGGTATAGACCAGATTTGGCCTGGCAAACTGTGGGGCACACACTCACTGATGGCTAATGCACCAGCGTTGCCATAGGAAGTTTTATCTCCCGCAGGATCGCGGTCGACAATGGTGACTTTAACCCCCCTAACGTGGAGGGCATAAGCACAGCATAAGCCCACCATTCCAGCCCCTACTACAATAGCATTTTGAGCTTGTTGCACGGTTAACCTAGGTGGTTAAGGTGTGTAATGGGTTCATGATGATCATTTAAATACTGCATCCAATCAGACACCAAACCCATCTCATTGGGTGCTGCGCTAACTCCCGCACTAATACGCTCTTGTAAAACGGCTTCAACAGCCAAGCTAACCGTAGTTGATACTAAGCGCGCCATGGCACTACCCTGCCCATTACCAAAGGCATCCATTGAATAGCTTTCGCGCCAAATGCACTGATTAGTATCTGGGTCTTTAACCAAAAGCTCAACATAAAGCACCACGCGGTCTTGCTCACCTTCTTTAAAAGCATACCGCTGCCAAAGCTCATCAGACTTGGCTGCAAGCTCAGCGTCCCCATTAGCACCTTCAGCGGATTCCACTAAATTAAAAATATCTTGCCACGCATGTGACCAGCCTGGTAAACGCAAAGAACCACGAATAAACGTGTCCACAGGCCACTGGGGGTCAAACTGATATTGGGTTATAAAAGGCAATGAGTCGCGATTAGGAATGGCTTCAAAGGTTGCGTTGTAGCCTTCTGAAAGCGGCATAGTATAGTCACGCACGGCAAGCCAAGGCTTGCTATTGGTTTTAACTTCACCCTCTTCGCGCCATTGGGCAGTGGATCTTAGGGCGGTGAGTACACCTAGAGGAGACCAAGAAAACTTATACTTAAAGTCATTTTCTTCAGCGGGTAAGCCACCACAAAAAGACCTAAATTCAATGCGATTGCTCTGCGCATAAGCCGCAGACCCGCGGTAATTATTTAATAGTGCATAGGCCAAAAGGTGGTCAATGCCAGGGTCTAAACCTACCTCGTTCACCAAACATAAGCCTTTTACTTCGGCTTGCTGATTTAAGGCTTCCATGGCGGGTGACAAATAACTGCTAGACACAAAATGAGCATCGCTATCTAAGGCTAACTGCGCGACCTGAAGGTGAAATGACCCAGGCAACATAGACACTAAAATATCGCCCTTGCTTATATTACTGGCGAGTTGTTGCCAGTCTAGAGTGCGCGCCTTACATTGGCCTTCTACATTATCGATAACGGCTTCGGCTTTGCTAAGGGTGCGGTTCCACAACCACAATTCTGCACCATTAGCGATGAGTCGCTTGATACCTGGCGCGCTAGAAAGTCCAGCGCCTAACCAATGAATGATCGCCATAATTAGTCCTTATGTACTGTTTTATCGCATGTTCTGTGGCGCGGTGAAGCCTGCGCTTATGTCCTCAGCGCTCAACTTATCACTTCGCCTTTAGCTTGTAAATCTGCATGATAAGAGGACCTAACTAACGGCCCACTGGCTACATGTTTAAAGCCCATGGCTCTAGCCGCTTCACCCAATTCATCAAATTCTGCAGGGGGCACAAAGCGGTCCACTGGCAAGTGGTTCAAACTAGGTTGTAAGTATTGCCCAAGGGTGAGCATGTCTACATCGTGATCTCGCAAATCTTGCAACACCTGCAATACTTCTTCGTTGGTTTCACCCAAGCCCAACATCAAGCCTGATTTAGTTAACACATCAGGACACCGCTGTTTATACTGCTGCAGTAAATCCAAGGACCACTGATAATCGGAACCTGGGCGGATTTTTTTGTATAACCGAGGAATGGATTCTAAGTTGTGGTTAAACACATGAGGAGGTGTTTCCGCTAGAATACCTAATGCAATGTCCATACGTCCACGAAAGTCTGGCACTAGCACTTCAACCTGAGTCGCTGGTGTGCGCTCGTTAATAGCACTGATACAGTCAGCAAAATGTTGTGCACCGCCATCTCTTAAATCGTCACGATCAACTGACGTAACCACTACATACTTAAGCGCCATATCGGCCACTGCTGTGGCTAATTCACGGGGTTCATCTACAGAAAGTGGGTTAGGACGGCCGTGAGCAACATCACAAAATGGGCATCGGCGCGTACATATTTCACCCATGATCATAAAGGTTGCAGTGCCGTTACTAAAGCACTCCCCTAAGTTGGGGCAATTAGCTTCTTCACATACGGAAGCCAGCTTGTGCTCTCTAAGCTTAGATTTAATACGGTTGATCGCAGGAGAACTCACCACTTTTATGCGCAACCAATCTGGTTTACGGGGCATTTTCTCAGTGGGAATAACTTTAATTGGGATACGGGCTACCTTATCGGCGCCACGAAGTTTAACGCCTGCTTCAGCTTTGTATGATGTCGCCATAGTGACTTATCGCTCTTGTGTTATATTCAATGATGTTGAACCCAAGGCTGTTGAGTGGTATTAACCTTTGGGTACTGTAATTGCTTTACTAAATGTTGGCACATGCTACTGGCTACTTGATCAAACTCGATGGCATGAGTTAAATCGTTGAAATCAATCATCTGCACCATGTCTAAGCCAGGGTAGCCGCAAGGATTAATACGCTCAAAGGGGCTAAGGTCCATGTCTACGTTGAGTGCTAGGCCATGAAAACTGCACCCTTTACGAATCCGCAACCCCAGCGAGGCTATTTTACTGCCATGGACATAAACACCTGGCGCTTTAACGTCTGCATTAGCGGTAATGCCGTAGCTTTGTAAGCAGTCTATCAGGGCTTTCTCCATATGCGAGACTAGCGCCCTAACACCTATACTTAAACGTTTTAAATCTAACATTAGGTAGATCATCAATTGCCCCGGCCCATGGTAAGTCACTTGACCACCACGATCCGACTGCACTACCGGAATAGTGCCTTGATCCAGGATATGCTCTGCCTTACCTGCCTGGCCTTGGGTAAACACCGGGAGGTGCTGCAATACCCATATTTCATCCAAGGTGCTTGCATCTCGCTGGTTGGTAAAATCTTGCATCGCTTGCCAACTTAGGTCGTAGGGCTGGGGCGGTAGTCGCCTTATTAACACGCCTTTTAACACGTCTTTTAATACGCCTTTATTTACACCTAAGCTAGAGGACAAGCTTAACCTTACCACTAGCCATTAATGTTTGATGTATGTGTTTCAGATGGTCTTCACTATTGGCGGTTACTGTAAGACGTATAGACTGAAATGTACCATTTCGGCTATCAACCACCTGTACTTTTTTGGGGTCTAGGTCTGGTGCTAATTGCTGCACACACTCAACCACCCAGTCGCGATAATCAGCCGTTTTAAGGCCCACAATTTTCAGGCTATAGTTAGCGCAGGGAAACTCTATTTTAGGGGCTTTAGGCTTAACTTTCATCATTCGCCGCTAATTAGTCGTTTCGCACTGTCTGCGATGCCTTTGAAAAAACCACCTTCAAGCATATCTGTACTAGCCACTAGATTTCTCTCTAAGATAATGTCTGTATCTAGGGTAATAACAAGCTTACCTAGGACATCACCTGCAGATAATGGTGCTTCAATGCCGTTATTCATATCCATGGTGGCTTTAATGTATTTGGCTTGGCCACGTGGAATAGTTACAGCTACTTCATTCTCAAGCATCAATTCCATATAGTCTTCAGCACCACCCCAAACTCTAGCTTCGGTTACAATTTCTTCGGCGTCGTAAAGTAAATGAGTTTCAAAAAAGCGCATGCCATAGGTGATAAGCTTTTGCGATTCTTGAGCACGAGCCTCAGTGCTGGCCGCCCCTAAAACAACAGAGATTAACCGCTGGCCATCCTTTTTAGCTGATGCCACCAAACAGTATCCAGCAGCAGATGTATAACCCGTTTTTAGGCCATCTACTGTGCTGTCACGCCACAACAACTTATTACGGTTTGGCTGTCTGATTTTATTAAAGGTAAATTCTTTTTCAGAGTACACCTTATATTGCTCAGGGTAGTCACGAATAATAGCTCGTGCCAAAATAGCCAGATCCCTTGCTGTAGTTTCATGACCTTCTGCCGGTAGACCCGTGGAGTTAATAAAATGAGATTGGGTCATACCTAAACGCACTGCATGTTGATTCATTAAATCTGCAAACGCTTCTTCACTGCCTGCCAAATGTTCTGCAACCGCTACACTAGCGTCGTTACCAGACTGGATAATGATGCCACGCATTAAGTCTTCCAACTTAACAAAGGTGCCTTCTTGGATGAACATGCGCGAACCCTTTGTACGCCATGCCTTCTCACTAATGCGCACCATGTCGTCTAAAGAAACGTTGCCTGAAGCCACCTCATAGTCCAGCATATAAGCTGTCATCAATTTGGTTAAGCTGGCTGGCGGCAACACTGCGTCGGCGTTCATTTCAACAATGACCTTGCCCGTTATCGCATCAATCAATATATATCCGCTAGCTGCAAGCTGCGGTGGCTGGGGCACAAGGGCTTGAGCAGCATGCACGGAAGTGGCTAGGCCAATGGGTAGGAGTATAGATGCGGCTGAGACTAGCGCCACAGTTCTAAACCCATATTTTATTGTCTGCCTAACCTTGCAGAATAATAATTTAGCCGAAGCCACAATATTTACCATACTCAAACACCTTAGTTTATTGGTTCAACGAAAATTAAACATTTCCATTGGCAATTTTCAGCGGTACAAATTGTACCATGAGACCCTGGGTTGAGGCAGTAAATTACGGCTTTATCATAAGCCCTTGACCTCGCCCTAACACTGCCAATTGCTGCATTAATATAGTGGCACTGCCAGCATCGGTGATAGGGCCAATTAATATTCGGAATAAATCTGGCCGATCGTTCGCCTGCTCTACAAAAACATTCGCTCGCCTAAGTTCCTGTACCAAGGTATTTCGTAACAACAAAGCCCCTCCAATTTTCGATACCGCCGCTACTTGCACGTAATAGCCACGGGCACGTTTATATTGTTGGCGAATTTCATTCCGGGATGAGGCCTGCACTTGAACTAAAGGCTTTACGATAACTGCAGCAGGTTTAGGTGCGGATTTAACTGCGGATGCAGAAGCTTTAACTGCGGCCGTAACAGGCACCTTAGCCCCACTTTGTGACGCAGAAAATTGATTGCTATTGCGCTGTTTGCGAATACTTTGTTCTAGTGCGGGGCTCCACTTACTTGCATCAATGGCCTCAACCAATACTTGCGCCACACCGGTTTTGCGGTAATCTAATTTACTGGCAGCAGCATAGGACAAATCAATCACACGATCGCCATGGAATGGGCCCCGGTCGTTAACCCTGACAATCACCATTTTATTATTGGCTAGGTTAGTAATACGAGCATAGGTAGGTAGAGGCAAAGACTTATGGGCTGCACTCATTGTGTACATGTCGTAGATTTCACCATTAGAAGTTAAATGACCGTGAAACTTTTGACCGTACCAAGAGGCTAAACCACGTTCTTGGTAGCCAACGCTAGACGCCATTACAGAGTAGGATTTACCCCACACTTCATATCGACTCTTATTGCCACCGCGACTGCGAGGCTCTACTTTAGGAATGGCGTCAGGGGCCTTACTCATGTCTAAGTGCTGTTTGGGGCCCAAGTCTTGCTTGATGGCATAACGCGCTTCGGTTATAGCTTTAGCGGCAGCCACCACGGCCGATTGCGGCACGCCGGCGTTAGCATTGCCACTAGGTTGCTGGCTAGTAGTAGAACAAGCGCTAACTGCCAGTAGCAAAATGGCACTTGAAATGAGTCGATATCTATACTGCATGTAAAGAACCTAGTTTAGGGTTTGGTAATATCTTGAATACCTTGGGCAATTTCCACTACCGCACGACTATACCAAAGAGAATGATTATAACGTGTTATGGCGTAAAAGTTAGCACCTCCTAGGCGATGTTCGTTTCCATCGTCGGTGGAAAAAGCATACAAATTGAACTCCCCGGTGTTATCTGCCGACTCGGGCACCGCCATGCCCCTGAGCTGCCATTGCTCTAGGGCCACACCTTGACGCTTAGCCTTTTTACTAAGCCACGCTGGTTCTACTTTTGTGTCCACCTCTAACAACCATGGTTCATTAGCCTGCCAACCGTGACGTGCCAAGTAGTTAGCAATACTGGCAAAGTTATCAGCCTCACTGTGAAATAAATCGATGCGTTGGTCACCATCGCCATCTATTGCAAAATCACGATAACTCGTGGGGATAAACTGCCCCATGCCCACGGCACCTGCAGCAGATCCTTTAACGAGTGTGGGGTCTAAGCCCTGGTTATAACACAGGCGAAAAAATTCAGCTAATTGACGCTGGTAAAACTGACTTCTGCGGGGGTAATCAAACGATAATGTTGCAAGCACTCGCAAGGTTAAATGCCGTCCCATATTTTTGCCGTAACTACTTTCAATACCGGCAATGGCGGCAATGATTACCGCATCAACGCCAGTATTTTGAGCCACTGCATTCAATTGAGCAGCGTGCTCTTTAACAAAGTCTTTACCTCGTTTAATACGCGATTGGGTAACCAGCCGTTTTTGATAACCACTCCATAATAATTTGCTTTCCGGCGCGTTACGCAATACGGGCACAATGCTGGGCTTAGCTTTAGTTTGTGCCAAATACTGCACCACCTCAGATCTAGTAAAACCCACATCACCTGCTTCATCTAACCACCTTGAAACGTCATCTCGCTGGTCAAAACCAGCATACCCATGAGCGCTAAAAAGCCCAACTATAAGCCAACAGAATACTATCTTTTTCACACCCGCCTCCTTGGGAATTGAACTTTTCCAGTGTATGCGCTATTTGTTCTAGTTGCGCTATAGCTGCACTATAGTTGCGTTCTTTTCGAAATGAAATCTATCAATTAACAAGGAAGGTATCAATAATTCGATCAGCTGATAGAATAATTCTATCAATACTCGCAATAGATTTAATTAGACACTACCCACTTTGGCCTGCAAAATACACGGTATTCAATATATAGCCATCATTGATTGTAGGAAGCTTTATGACCCTTACACCACTGCAACTTAGGCAACAGATCCGTAGCGGGTCTATGACCGACAATACCTCGGGATTATGTTCCGGTTACGTGCAGGGCAACCTGTGCATCTTGCCAGAAGACTATGCTAATGATTTTTTAAAATTCTGCCACCTAAATCCTAAGCCATGTCCTATTATTGGTATGTCGGAAAATTCTGGCGACTTCCGTGTTAAAAGCCTAGGTCAAGACATCGATCTGCGCACTGACATTCCGCAGTATAAACTATTTAATCATGGCAAGGCCGAGCATCAAGTCACCGACATCCTTGATCATTGGCGTGACGACTTAGTGGCTTTTGTACTGGGTTGCTCTTTCTCTTTTGAGGAAGCGCTTATCGCCGACGGCCTAGACGTACGCAACCTTACAGAAGGTGTAAACGTGCCTATGTATCGCACCAATATTGCGTGCAAAGAAGCAGGTCCATTTGCAGGTAACATGGTAGTAAGCATGCGCCCATACAAACCTGCCGACGCTATTCGAGCGATTCAAATATGCAGCCGTTTCCCCTCTGTCCATGGTGCCCCTGTGCATTTTGGCGATCCTAGTGACATTGGCATTACCAACCTAAACCAGCCTGATTTTGGCGATAGGGTTTCCCTTAATGAAGGCGAAGTGCCGGTATTTTGGGCCTGCGGGGTAACCCCTCAAGTGGCTGTTGAAAATGCTAAACCGCCATTTTGCATTACTCATGCACCAGGTTGTATGCTGGTGACAGACCTACCTAACAGCCAACTAGCCATATTCTAGGCAAGGCAACGAAAGGAAAAGGAATACACGATGTTACTTAATTGCGACTTAGGTGAAAGTTACGGTTCTTGGACTATAGGCCAAGACTCTAAGGCTATGCCACACATTGATCAAGCTAACATTGCCTGTGGCTTCCACGCCGGCGATCCACTGGTAATGCAACACACTTTGGCATTAGCAAAACAGCACAAGGTTATGGTGGGTGCTCACCCTGCCTACCCAGATTTAGTGGGTTTTGGCCGCCGTTCCATGAACTGTTCAGAGCAAGAAATCATTGCATTCATGCACTATCAAATCGCAGCCATGGAAGGCATGGCTGCATGCCAAGGGTTAACGCTGAGCTATGTAAAACCCCACGGCGCCTTGTACAACGACATGATGAGTAAGCCAGCTGTGAGGTACGCCATTATGCAAGCTGTCAGCAGCTATCCAAGCCGAATAAATACCCATGGAGTAACCAACCCGCCGTTGAAATTAATGTTGCAAGCTAACGCCCAAGCTGAACAGCACCTAAAGCAAGCAACAGAGTTAACATTAGAATTGTACTTTGAGGCTTTTGCCGACCGTTGTTACGAAGATGATGGCAGCTTAATGGCGCGCTCTAAGGCTGGTGCTGTGCTGGATCATAATGCCATGCTCAAGCAAGTGGAACAATTAGTCCAAGAAGGCACAATTACCAGCACCAGCGGTGCTACCTTGCGACTTAAGGTAGACAGCCTCTGTGTACACGGAGACAACGATGCCGGTATTGCAGCCATCACATCCATTCGACAATTGATGGACCAATCATCCACCGATAAGCCATAACCTAGATGTATAACCTAAAGCCATGAACACTAACCAAACACATATAGAAATAGCTAGCGAAAATAGCTATATCGTCTATTTTGGAGACCCCGACAGCTTAGCTATTAGCTCTGAGGCAAGTGCGGCTATTGCGACAATGTGTGAACAGATTAAACAACATTTTGGTAACCGCCTAATCGATTTAGTAGCGTCTTACGCTTCGCTACTGGTCATTTATGACACCAATCAATGCGATCATATATGGGCAAAAAGTGCCCTAAGGTCACTATTAAATACGCCCGCTAAACATAGCCAAAATAGTGGTCAGCTGGTTCAGATACCGGTTTTTTATAGCGCTAAATACGGTCCAGAACTGTCATTAGTGGCCGAAAATGCAGGCCTTTCCGTAGCGCAAGTCATCGACATTCATAGCGCCACAGAATACCGAGTGTATGCCATTGGTTTTGCTCCAGGCTTCGCCTATTTAGGTGAAGTAGATGAGCGTTTAGCTGCGCCAAGGCTATCCACCCCCAGACTTAAAGTGCCTGCTGGAGCGGTAGCGATAGCAGACCGTCAAACAGCTGTTTATCCGGCAACTTCACCTGGTGGATGGAACCTTATTGGCCTGTGCCCTACGCCTATGTTTAACCCTGAAAAGCAACCCCATATGCCCGTATCGGTGGGTGATCGAGTGCAATTCATTCCCATAGATGAGCAACAGTACCTATCCATGGGAGGCCAGCTACATGAGCTTTAAAGTTCTCCAGCCTGGCTTACTTAGCCTTATACAAGACCTTGGCCGCTTTGGTCAGCATGACATTGGTTTGACCACTGGCGGGCCATTGGATAGTGAAGCATTTTTATGGGCCAATCGTATACTGCACAATACGGCTAACGCGTGTGCTATTGAAGTAAGCTTTGGTGGTATACAACTCCTAACGCAAATAGACAGCTACTTTTGCGTCACTGGAGCGCACTTAGATGTAACTGTTAATGGCGTTAATAAAGCCTTATGGACCAGCCACAAAGTTGCCCCTGGCGATGAGATTAAACTCGGCTATTCTAGCCATGGGTGCCGCAGCTACATTGGCGTAGCCGGTGGGTTTAACATCAACCCAAGTTTTGGTAGCAGTGCCACGGTAATGCGCGAAAAAGTAGGCGGTTTAAATGGCGCCAAACTTGTAGCCAATGATAGCCTTCCCTGTGCCGAGACCACCAAGTTATTACGCCAAGCTTTGTCTGAAGCAGACTGGCCACTATATGGCCAACAGAGCGCTGATACAGGACTACGTTTATTGCCTGGCTATCAACATCAGCTATTTGACGCGACTACGCGGGCTCGTTTTTTCAACAGCCAATACACAGTCACCGATCGCAGTGACCGTATGGGCATGCGCCTTGAAGGACCTGCTGTGCCCTGCCCATCTAAACAAATGCTCTCTGAAGGCATTTGTTTAGGTGCCGTTCAAGTGCCCGCAGATGGCCAACCCATTGTATTGCTCAATGACCGACAAACCATTGGTGGTTACCCTAAAATAGGTGCTGTAATGGCCCGTGATACAGCACGACTTGCCCAGCTAAGGCCCGGTGACATTTTGCACTTTGAAGCAGTAGATTTATACCAAGCCCATACCATCAATACCTTAGCGCAACTTAAATTTGATGCCACCGCGCTGCTGCATCTGAAGGATTAATCATGCCAAACGACCAACAACTCAGCCAACAGATTGAAGACGCCCTAGTAGCCCGCAACCCGCGTGGCATGGCCCAAGTGCAACCAGCGTTAACAACGGGTTATTGCCTAAGAGCCGCCCAAATTTTGCAAAGCTGCATTAAGGATAAGCCTGGTGCCACGGTACTTATAGGTACTGGATTTCCTGTAGTAGGTACTTTTGAAACCGATGGGCCTGTAGGCGCCATTGCCCTTTACGACACCCTAGAGTATTTAGGTGCAGTGCCTGTGATTGCGTGTGGTCAACCTTTGGTGGGCGCCCTTTCCCAGCATTATCGTACCCACGAAATACGTGTAGGGGTTCACACTGATACAGAGGCAGATACCTTAACAGCTCTTGAACACTTAGATCCCCAAGCCATTGTTTCGATCGAACGTCCGGGCCAGGCTGAAGATGGTGGGTATTATAATATGCGTGGCGAAAGCATCAGTGAGCGAACGGCCTGTTTTGATGGTTTCATGAACTGGGCAAAATGCCCCACTATTGCCGTAGGCGACGGTGGTAATGAAATAGGCATGGGCAAGGTTATTCATGTGCTAGAAAAACTCGATATTGTGCCTGCAGTCACCAGTGCGGATGAGCTCATCGTAGCCGACGTTTCCAACTGGGGTGCCTATGGTATGATCGCCTTCCTTGGCCTCTGGCACGGACAGGATTTATTAGCTAAAATTGAGCCCTTAGTCATTTTGCAGTATTTGTCAGACCTTGGCAGTGTGGATGGTGTGACACGGATAAACCAGCTCACAGAAGATGGTCTGCCAGTCACCGAAGGCCAGTCTGTTATTGATCAGTTACGCCAAATAACTGGCTTTAGCCATTGATTTTGTTAAGTAAAATAAATGTAGGAGAAGAATGTGCGTCTTCGCAACCTCAATAGCTTTATAAAGGTAGCCACCTTAGGCAGCTTTCATGGTGCTGCGGCTCAATTACACGCTTCTCAGCCAGCAATTTCTGCGCGTATTGCCACTCTAGAAGAAGAATTAGGTGTTAAGCTATTTAAGCGTGATCAAAGTGGCACCAAACTCACCGCACGCGGTAGGCAGTTGCTGCCTTTTGCAGAACATTTAGTGGCTATTAGTAATGAAATGAAAGCCCAACTGAAAGATGACGCCCCGCAAAAAGGCGTTTTCCGTATTGGTATAGCCGACACAGTGGCGCACCTATGGCTAAGGGATTTATTAAAAGTTTGGCGTGAACATCACCCTCTGATTCAATTTGAACTCACCATTGACCTGTCATTAGCATTGTATAAACAGCTGGAAGAACATCAGTTAGACCTAGCGCTTATGGTCTACACTGGCCAAGCCAGCTCAGTGAATACACAGCCCTTAAGCGCTCTGCCACAAACCTGGGTAGGTAGCCCTCACTTTGCTAAGGGCAGTCGCAGCATGGACATCGATGCGCTGAGTCGCTGCCCTATTTTAAGCTTTCCAGCTGCTACTGGACCGGGAAAATACTTACAAGAATTGTTTAGCCAAGTGGCAGAAAAACCTAAATTTCATACCAGCAACTCTGTGTCTGGCTTATTAGCCATGGCCGAACAAGGCGCTGGTATAGCATTATTACCGCAACCTATTGTAGAAGATGCGTTAAGAGCCGAACGGCTTATCGCATTTGATGTTGACCCTGCACCGCCAAAATTAAAATTTTGTTGTGGTTGGCGTCAAGATGAAGACCGTTTGTTACCACAACTATTAGCCGACAGCGCCAGTCAATTGGTCAGTCAAATCATTAGAGATTAAGTTATGAGCATTGTTTACCTTAATGGCGCTTATATGCCAATTGAAGAAGCCAAGATTTCCCCTCTTGATCGGGGTTTTTTATTTGGCGATGGCATCTACGAAGTTATTCCTTCTTACGCTGGAAAAATGGTTGGTTTTGGGCCTCACATTGATCGCATGATCGAGGGCTTAGCTGCGCTTGAAATTGAACTCAACTGGAGCCATGATCAGTGGCGTGAACTGTGCCAAGAGCTTATTGAGCGCAACCCTAGCACCCAAGTTGGCTTGTACTTACACGTCACTCGTGGGGCAGATACTAAGCGCCATCACCCATACCCTAAGGGTGTAGAACCTACTGTATTCGCCATGCCTACGGATATTCCCCCTGCCCCTATTCCAGAAAGGGACAAAGTAAATGCTTACAAAGTGACCACTATGCAAGATCAGCGCTGGCAACGTTGTAACATAAAGTCAATTTCGCTGCTCGGCAATGTGATGCATTATCAGCAGGGTTATAGCCAAGGAAGTGGCGAAGTGTTGTTGTTTAATAGTAACGATGAGCTCACTGAGTGTGGCGCTTGTAATGCCTATATTGTAAAAAATGGCACCGTGATAACACCCGCTTTAGACCACCAAATATTACCCGGTATTACTCGACTCATTGCCTTAGGTGTATTGCGCGAAGACGGCAGCATTGCCATAGAAGAGCGAGTAGTCACTAAGCAAGAAGTGTTTGATGCCGACGAGATTTGGATTTCCAGCTCTAGTAAAGAGATCGCTCCTGTTACCCAAATTGATGGTAAAGCTGTAGGTGATGGTATGCCAGGCCCTATTTGGGAAATAGCCGCTAAATTATATAGCGCTGGCAAATTTAACTACTAGAGATCTTCCCATGGCCCGTCCTAGTCACATGGTGGTTGACCTTGCTGCATTGATTCACAATTATCAATGGGCTTGTCAGCTCGCTCCCAAAGCCCAAACCATGGCCGTGGTGAAAGCGAACGCCTATGGCCATGGGGCTGTGGCCTGCGCTACCGCTTTACAACCTTATGCACCCGCGTTTGGCGTTGCCTGTATTGAAGAAGCGTTAGCTTTACGTAAAGCAGGCATCTACAAGCCTATATTACTATTAGAAGGCACCTTTTCACCTGACGAAGTAGCTGTTGCTGCCGAACACGATTTTTGGGTGATGGTAGAAGACCCTATACAAGTGGATGCTATTTTGCATGCCCGCGTCTCTAAGCCACTAAAAACGTGGATTAAAGTAGACACCGGCATGCATCGTTTAGGCCTAAGTCCTCAGCGTGTGGACGGCTATTATCAACAACTACTTGCTAGCCCCATTGTGTCTGAAGACATGGTGTTCGCCACTCATTTTGCCAGTGCTGACGAAACCAGTAACAACTTCACCTTAGATCAGGTTGCGCGGTTTATGGAAACGGCTAACCGCTTTAAGCATCCGATAAGCTTAGCCAACTCGGCCGCTATAATGGCCTGGCCACAAGCCCATGGTGATTGGAACCGAGCTGGATTTATGCTTTATGGAAATTCGCCACTAGATGTAGAACACCCTTCAAGCAAAGGCTTAAAGCCAGTAATGCAGGTACGCTCGGCGATTATTTCGTTGCGTCAAATTGATACTGGAGAATCTGTAGGCTACGCACAACAATGGCGTGCTCAGCGGCCTTCAGTGATTGCCACGGTCGCCATAGGATATGGTGATGGTTACCCACGCAACGCTCCAAGTGGTACCCCTGTGTCAGTGAATGGTCAGCGTGCAAGTATTGTTGGGCGCGTATCAATGGATATGATTACCATAGACGTAACAGACCTGAATGATATTAAAGTAGGCGACCCAGTGTGTTTATGGGGCAAAGGATTAGACATTAATGAAGTGGCTCGTCACGCAGGCACTATAGGTTACGAACTGATGACTAGGGTCACTCAACGCCTACCGATTAAATATACCCATTAACCATTGAGCTCGTTAAGTTGAGTTAAGCTAAGTGCGTTGAGGCCTGCGGGCATGAATAGACATCAACAAGCCTAAACTAGCCATTAAGGTGACTGCCGCAGTGCCGCCGTAGCTTACTAAAGGTAAGGGCACGCCTACCACCGGCAACAAACCACTCACCATACCAATATTGACTACTACATAAACGAAGAACGTTAGGGTTAAACTTGCTGCTAACATCCGGTCAAACGGATGGCTGGCGGAACCCGCAATCATTAACCCTCTGATCAATACCAAGAGATAGAGGGCAAGCAATACACACACCCCTATTAAACCAAATTCTTCTGCCAGAACGGCGACTATGAAGTCTGTATGGGTTTCTGGCAAAAAGTCTAAATGAGATTGGGTACCTTGTAACCAACCTTTGCCATCAATACCACCAGAACCAATGGCGATTTTAGACTGAATGATATTCCAACCTGCACCCAGAGGGTCACTTTCTGGATCTAAGAATGTAATCACTCGTTGTTTTTGGTATTCGCGCATGCCCATCCATAACAAGGGTAAACCGGCCGCACCTAAGGCAATTGCAGCAATAAGGTAACGCCACAACAACCCCGCAAAGAAAATAACAAAGGCTCCAGAACTGGCAATAAGCAAAGCGGTTCCTAAGTCAGGTTGCTTGGCAATTAAAAGTACGGGCAAGGACACTAGCACCACGGCCACTAAAACGTGGATGAGGTGAGGTGGTCTTGGCCGGCTGGCCAAGTACCAAGATATTGTTAACGGCACCACTAGCTTCATTATTTCAGAAGGTTGAAAGCGTGGTAATCCTGGAATTTCTAACCATCGTTGGGCCCCTTTCGCCCCCACTCCAAATAACAGCACAGCAACCAATAGTAATAGCCCAGCAATGTATAACAAGGGGATCCATCGCTGTACATTGCGCAGGTTAATTTGGGTAATGACCACCATACCCAATAGTGCTATGCCGTATCGTACTAACTGTTTTTGTACCGCAGCTTCACTGGAGCCAGAGCCAGAATACAATACCAACAACCCAAACGACATGATGGCAAATAACAATACCAGCAAGAATGGATCTAGCCTAAGCTTTACCCATAGGCCTGGGCCTTGCCTTAAATGCCTTTGTGCGTCTGGAGCCCAGCGTTGGAAATCAGCCATCGTTTTTAACTCCAGCCTTGTCTTTCGAATTGACACCCAAAATACGCATATCAAAGAGTTTACGAGCTAACGGCGCCGCAGCAGAACTACCACCACCACCGTTCTCGATGATCACCGCAATCGCAATGACCGGGTCTTTGGCAGGTGCCCAGCCGATATATAGGCCGTGGTCGCGGAATCGTTCGGCAATTTTTGCAGCGTCATAAGTACTATCTTGTTTGATACCTAACACTTGAGCGGTACCCGTTTTTCCCGCCATTTTATAACTACTTTTGGCACCGCTACGTCGTCCTGTGCCTTTTTTACCATGCATAACGTCAATCATGGCACTGTGAATTATATTCCAATCACTAGTGCGCGTCAGCTCAACATTGTTCGGCTGGTTAGGGTCCTTACGACCTATATCGCTAACCTTTTCTACGGGCAGAGCATCCATGGATTTAATCATTCTAATTTGACGCCATTCGCCTTTATTGGCCAGCACCATAGCCATAGTTGCTAACTGTGTAGGTGTAGCTGATAAAAATCCTTGGCCAATGCCCAAGTTTAATGAATCTCCTGGAAACCACGAGGCACTTCGATGTATACGCTTCCACTCTTTAGTAGGCAATACAGCTTTAGTCGCTTCAGGCTGATCGGCAATAGTCACCTGGCCCAAGCCAAATTGGGCTAGGTACTTGGTCATGGGGTCATTACCCATTAAATGGGAAATAGCGTAATAATAGGTATCAACAGATTCAACGATAGATTTGTGCATATCAACTCGACCATGCCCGCCTTCTTTCCAATCACGATAAAGGCGCCCGCCTTCGGTGAGCTGGTAAAAACCAGGGTCCCAAATGGAGTATTTGCGGGATATGATGCCAGAATCCATACCTGCAATAGCGATCACAGGTTTTACCGTTGAAGCTGGGGGATAACGGCCCCGAAGTGCTCTGTTGAACAAAGGTAAATCATCTGAATTTCGTAAGGCCTGGTAATTAGCGTTACTAATGCCCGTAACAAATTGATTGGCACCGTAGCTTGGCGCACTAGCCATCGCTAACACACCCCCTGTTTTAGGGTCGATAGCCACAATTGCTCCGCGCTTGCCCTCTAGTAACTTGGCTGCAGCCTGCTGTAATTGTGCATCTAAAAATAGAGTAATGTCTTTTCCTGGTACCGGCTCAAGGCGGTCTAACACCTGAAGAACTCTACCTCTAGCATTAGTTTCTACAGTTTGGTGGCCTACAGTACCGTGTAACTCCGTTTCGTAGAAACGTTCTATGCCTAGTTTTCCTACGTGATGAGTAGCACTGTAATTAATGCTGTCTAGTTTGGCGAGGTCACGGTCATTGATACGCCCCACATAACCCAGCGCATGCACAAAACCTTGATCCAAGGGGTAAAAGCGCACTAGCTCGGGCACGATACGCACGCCGGAGAAACGGTGTTGATTGACAGTGATTTGTGCGATTTCTGTTGCGTTCAATTGAAAACGCAATGCCACTGGGCTGAATGGCCTACGGGGCTGATTTAAGCGGCGTTTAAAGCGTTTTATGTCGTTTTGGTCAATGGTGACCACTTGGGCCAATTGAGCCAAAACGTCATCAATACCTCGCCGCCCACCGGCTAACTGTTCAGGCACTAAGGTTAAACTATGGCTGGCTCGATTACCTGCTAACAAAGTGCCGTTAGTGTCGTAAATTAATCCCCGAGTAGGAGCAATGGCTTGTAATTGCTGGCGATTATCGTCTGATTCAGTGACATAGCGCTCATGTTCCCACACTTGCAAATAAACCAAACGAGAAACGAGGCCGGCAAAAATGATAATGATGAGAAGTAGGGACCACCAGAGGCGCGCAGTAAACTGACTGACTTCTTGGCGCTGAGTATCCATTTTTGACCAAGGCATAATCAGGTCAATTACTTATGGTAGGGGTGATTATTGAGCAAACTCCACGCGCGGTAGATTTGCTCAGCTAATAGCACACGGACTAACGGATGAGGCAACGTGAGTGGCGATAAAGACCATCGTTGATCTGCCCTTGCCACACAGGTTTGGGATAACCCATCAGGCCCACCTACTAGCAGGGTGACATTACGACCCCCCATACGCCAATCGCCACATTGTTTAGCGAGTTGCTCGGTACTCCAAGGGGTACCCAGTACATCCAACGCAATAACGTGATCTTGGGCTGGGATAGCAGCCAACATTTGCTCCCCTTCCTTAGCAATGGCGCGTTTCAAATCCGCCCCTTTGCCGCGAAACCCTAAATTCAATTCTTGTAACTGAAGCTGCATGTCACTAGGCATACGACGAGCGTACTCATCATAGCCTTGAGTGACCCAAGCCGGCATTTTAGTGCCCACT
>Ga0308018_10000403_pt1 | contig 22487 bp, 7 predicted proteins | sample Neamet282_FD_203130 | JGI IMG/M metagenome (GOLD analysis project Ga0308018, IMG submission 203130) | Marine microbial communities from water near the shore, Antarctic Ocean - #282 | ecosystem: Environmental > Aquatic > Marine > Unclassified | place: Southern Ocean | collected 2014-10-01
TTGTCCAGCCAAGAGATTCCATACCGTGGAGTTCTTTTTGTCGGTCTGATGATCACACAATCCGGAGACCCATATGTGGTTGAATTTAATGTTCGCTTTGGTGACCCTGAATGCCAAATAACATTGCCTTTAATCTCCTCTGATTTTTACACATTATTGCATTCTGCTGCTACAGATGGCCTTTCAGAACAACAAGTTACATTTTTCGATAAGCAAGCACTAACCGTCGTTCTCGCTGCTGAAGGCTATCCATCATCTCCCGTAAAAGGGAGGTTGATAAGCGGTCTAAGTAGCGAGGTAATTCAAACTTCTGTGGGTGATGCATGGGTCAATTTCGCCGGTGTTAAATTGAATGTAAATGGCGATTATATTTCGACTGGCGGAAGGGTTCTGTCATGTTCGGCTTTGGCAGATACATTAGGGGATGCCAAGAATCTTGCATACCAATTAATTTCTCAAATTGAACTTGAAGGATCGCATTACAGAACTGATATTGGCCATAGAGCATTGTGATTATTGGCGCAGTAAATTGATTTAGCCATAATTTCGGGTGATGATTTAGATGCTCTCGGCGTTGGTTTCCACTGCACAAATCGTATACTGTGAAATGAGTCCAAAAGGGTCACTGACTGGCATGTCAGTGTTGTGAGTACCCCGTCACTGTTAAGAGGGGCTCTCAAGTGGCGAACTCGCTTCAGTCTTTAGACTGTAAGCAAAAACTATTGAGGGAACTAAAATGGAAGAAAAAACAGGTACTTCGCAAGCACCATTTCTAGCGTGGCTAATTGGGCCACTTGCTATGCTGCTTGCAATCGCTGCCATCAAGATTACTGGAATTGATTTTGATCTAAATATGAACAACCTTGCACCTATGGCTGTAGTACTTATTGCCAGCATAGTTGCGACCTTACCTCGTGTACTACGAGAAACTGAAAATTTGACAAACATGAACCTATCCCTCGCTTCTCTGTTTGTTGCAATAATCGGTGCTGAAATTATAAATTCATTCACAACACTTGGTGCTGTAAACGCTGGTATTTTCTTCCTGATTGTCTTTTTCGGACAGATGTTAGAATCTAAAGGACGATATGAAATATTTACAATGTTGACATTTGCAGCAATTGGATACCATTTCGCTCTAATCATGGTTGAATCAGCAACTAGTTCCTTTTCTCCTGACCACGTATACACATATGTGAAAGAAGGTGGCGGAGCGACATTAGTCCACAACATGGAAAGATCTGCAAGTGCATATGTCTTCTTTTCTTACCTTACCATCGCTATTATTGTTGGAACTTTAGTTGCAACCCTTGCTCGTGGAAAATTGACCACAGCAGGAAATGATGGATGGTTCTCATTTGTTGGATCTAATCACCGTGGATATCATAAAGGTAATTTGCCACTACAAATTGCTCTTGCTGTATGGGCATTGGCTCACATTGCATCACTTTGGCACTTCAACGATGGATCTCTTGCTGACAAACTCGGAGTTACCGATGAAGCAGGTTACATGGGATATGTTGGATATTGGGCTTCATTCATGACAGGATTAGTAGCACTAATGGTTGCAGGTATGGTAAGCGAACGCTGGAATACTCGTGCAATGTTATTGGGTTCAATGTGGGCTCTATTCCAAGTTTCAAGTTGGAATGAGGCAGGACTTTGGTCCAACGCCCAACTCGAAGGCTCTTGGGGTGCAATCACATGGTTCGGTATTACTTTCTTCATCTGTTTTGCAATTTACAAGATTTCAACCCATGAAAAGTATGGTGGATGGGCTAACTTAGAAGACCACGAATACTCAGGTGCTCGCCGATTTTGGAATGCTCATTGGGCATCCCTGATGATTGGTATGGCGTTCTTCTTTGGATTAATTATCCGTGTACAATGGTACATAATCCCTTCAATGAATTCCGCTGGAACTGAAACTTGGGACATGACCGGTGGTTCTGACCCTTGGTACATGAAGAGGGTTGTAGATTATGTTCTTGCCAATAATGCACATCTAGTATTTGATGCTGACAGATTTTACCCTGTTGGCGGAATAAACCCACGTCCACCATTATTCACATGGTCCTTGGCAGTAGGCGCAATGATTCTTACTCCATTCTTAGGCGAAAATGCATCTGATGCAGTTTGGTGGAGTATGCTAGGATTACCTGCAATTTATGGTGCTCTAACAATTCTTCCAGTATCCGCAATCGCAAGAGATCACTCTGGCAAGGTTGCTGGAGTTCTCGCTGCATGGCTTATCGCATTTATGCCAGCCCACCTTACGCATACAACATGGGCTCTTGCAGACCACGATGCGTTTGTATTGTTATTCATCACACTCGGATTCATGTACTGGCTTAGAGCAGTCAAGTATGCCGGAAGTGAGCGTTTATCAAAAACAACTTCTTCTAGCCTTGGCGGTATGATGAGTTCAGTCCGTGATGTTATGACTCAACGTAAATCTGCATTTGCAAATGCGGTATTAGCAGGAGTGGCATTCGGTGTTGTATCACTGGGTTGGAAAGGATTCGTTGTAGGACCTTCGATTCTTTTCATCGCATATGCAGCTCAAGTCGCGCTCAATATGTTCCGCCGCAGAGATTCTACTGCGCTAAATGTATTGTTCCTTACAATGTTAGTTGTCAATTTAATGATGGCACTACCATTCTATGCACATCCTCAATTAGATTTGGTCTTTGATGGAACAGGTCTTCAACCATTCTTGTTCATACTAGGATTTACAATCGCAATTTCATATGTTACAATTGGATTTAGAGACAAGCCTTGGTTACTCGTACTTGGAACTCTATTGATAGGTGGAATTGTATTCTTTGGAATCTTATTCGTCTTGAAGTACTTCGAACTCTCAAATGCATGGGATGTTCTGTTGACTGGTTCAGGTTATTTCGCCAAGACCAAGATTTTTGATACTGTTGCTGAAGCGAATGCTCCACCACGTGGGCAATTATTTGCTTCATTCGGACCTATTTTGTTTGTGATATCACTGGCAATGGGTGTTTTGTTAGCATGGGAAGGACTACGAACTCGAAAACAAACATCAGTTGTGTTCAGCATTTGGATTTTTGCTGCTTGTTTCATGTCTTGGAATGCAGCACGTTTCATGTTCAACGCAACACCAGCAATTGCTATTCTCGGTGCATCCGGAATGGTCTCACTTTGGAAGTGGTCTGATTGGGAAGGATTGAATCGTTCTTGGAGAAAATTCGGAATCCGCACTCCTGCTGACAGAATCACAGGAATGAGGAAAGCCGTTTGGAAGACCCCTTCATTCTCTGCAATATTGCTAGTAATGGTTATGCTACTAGGACAGCATGCTACATACGGTATAGATGCAGCAATGCCTAGATCTATGGCTGAAAGTGAAATGGATGAAAACATTTACAATTTGATGCCTGATATCCTAAGATGGGATGATTTCGGCTTTTCAATGCTAGATAGCAGACCGTATGACGGAAATTGGTATCTATCGAACTTCGGTTCTGGTTTCAATGACCAAGGATGGAATCGTGCTTATGAATGGCTCGCCGATCAAGATACTGATGAGAACTTCTCTGAAAGACCAGCTTTCGTTTCTTGGTGGGATTATGGTTTCCAAGCATTAAACAATGGTGAACATCCATCTGTTTCGGATAACTTCCAATCAGGAATTCCTGCAACAGGAAACATGTTACTTGCTAGAAGCCAAGAGGATTTGGTTTCAATGTTTATTTGGCAACTTGCTGAAGGAGATATTGCATATAACGAGGGTAGAACAAATGATTATCAAATGACCACTGGATTCACGGGTGTTATGAAGAATCACTTGACAACAGATCAATTTGCTGAACTTGTTAACATCGAAACAAATTCAAATAATGGACAAATGATTGAATTTATCGAACAACATTCCTTTGAGGTTTACAAGACCAACAGAAATGTTGCAATGGCTAAACAATCACCGTCATCAGATGGTGCTGAGACATTATACCGCATCTACGAAGATGGTGAGAGAATGCTCTGTACTACTGACTTATCCAACACTTGTATTGGTAATGATTGGTCTCAAGAGTTCGAAGCAAACCGTACTTTCTCTAACAATGTTAGAACCGGTCAAGATACGGTACTGGCAACAACTCACTATATTATTGGTGATTATTGGTATACCGCAGATTTGGTTGAAGAATTCGATTCCGTTTCGACCAACATGCACAGGAAGAATGCTCGTTTAGCATTGACTGTACAGTTATTGACTGAATCATTAACCTCGTCAGAAATAATTGACCTGTATGATGACATTATCGGAATGGAAGGCTACTATGATGTTCAAGATTACGATGGCGCACCTGGTGAGACAATCTCACGTGACCACGAAATTAGATATCTCGCAATTGATAACAGACTTTATCCAAGAGCAGGACGATATACCGCAGACCAGGGTTACAATAATCGTCAACCAATGGGTATTTTTGGTGCTCCAGCTACATTGTCTGGACAGGATGTTGGAACATTCATGAGTACAGTCTACGAAACCACTCGTGGTGGCTTTGCACAAGAGATGACATCTGATGAAGTAGATGAAGCAATGTACCAAGATATGCTAAATCAACAAGCAGGTGCAGATGTAGAACTCTTATCGATTAGCGATGTGAGAGTAGACCATTCAGCAGCCTTCTTTGATACGATGCTAGCACGTTCCTATATTGGATATGGTGCAAGTACTCTCGGAATGGATACTGCAGATAGTAATCCTCAACCAGCTCAGCACTTTGATTTGCAAGGTAGCCCTGGAAGTTACTTCGCACAGTCAGTGCCTATGCCTGGTGCAATGCTGAATCACTTTGTAATATCCAATTGGTATAGCGAAGACCCAGCAGATGTTGCAGGTCAGGCAAATACCTACGTCAAGATTCTAAAGTACTATTCTGGAGCAGAAGTTTCAGGGCAAGTAAAAATGACCGATGACGGTCAAGGACTACCTAATGTTAGAATCTTGTTGGAAAGAGATGCATTCTCCGGCGAGGGTACATCTGATTTGGACGAAGATACATATTGGATTCCAATTGGATTTACTGATGCCGATGAGAATGGGGATTGGTCCTATACTGTTCCAGCAGGAAGAATACGTGTAAGCGCTTTTGCTGGTGAATACGACCCTACAATTGCAGATGCAAATATTCGCTCAGGTGATGCAGCAAATAACCTTGAAGATTTATTCAAAAATAATAATGATGATAGATCAGTATATGATGTCACTTCAATTCTAGGACAAGTCGCAAACATGAGTTGGCTTGGAGAGAATGAGTTGAATGTTACAGGAAATCAAGCGGATAGAATTGTAGCGATTGAAAGTGCACTGGATATTGAAGTAAAGAGCAGTGGTGTATCTGGTTTGATAACTTGGAGTGGACATGAATCATTCGAAGGTGAAGCAATTGAAGATGCAGAATTCATCATGCGTAATATTTGGTCAATGACAGATAACTATTCGATTACAACTACTAGCGGTTCATTCACTACCGAGGATACTAGAATCTTACAAGGAACCGGTGAAGTTACATTTACTGATGAAGGAACCTTTGACAGCACAGGTGTTGCTTATGCAGAAGATTTCTCTGGAACATTTACGAGAACTATCGCAGATTCTAGAACTTACTTCGGAAATGGTACTTGGAACGGAAACGGATTACTTGAATCTTCATGGCTTGAGAATTCATCTTCTGTTGTCGATTGTACTACTGATAATGATACTGGTTCTGTAATGCCTGTAAATGAAACCGTTTGTGTATCTGATGATTCAGGACAATTAACGGTTTACTTACTATCTGGTGAAGTAAATGCAACGGGTAGTTTGACCTCTCAAGGAACCTCGACTCTTGTCAAGACTCTTGAAGGTGCTACCTTTGAAGGAACAGGATCCTTTGCTGGTATTGGTACAATTAACGGAACAGGATTGTTCGTTGGTTCAGGTCAATTCTCTGGTCCAATGGTGCAAGCAGGTTCATTCTATCAAACAGGATTAGTACCTGGTGTTTACAATATGATTGCGGTCTTAGAAAATGGTAAGGAAGTATTACTTCCAGACCCAGTAGTAGTTGGTATCAATCCATCATATGATTTGCAATTAGATTTGCCTGGTTCAATATTCTTTGACACAATGAAGGGTATGAACGATGAAGTGATTGCTAATCATACATTCGAGTTAGTTGACACAATACTTGGAATTGAAAAGGCAGTTGAGATCACTACCGATGAAAATGGTAACTTCTCATATGGTCCTATTACAAGTGGAGAATACTTCTATCGTATTGACCTTGATTCTGATGGATGGTATGAGTTAAATGAAACAATATTGGTTCGTGGTGATTCTGAAAACTTCAGTTTGGCTTTCGCAGTACCTACAATGACAGATTTGACAATAACTCTTGTTTCTCCTACAGACATCAATGGTGAAGCAATGACAGATGTAGCAAATAGGACACTAACATTCTCTAACGACTTAGATGACTTGATGTCAGTCGAAGCAACTTCTGATGAAAATGGTATTATAAATGTGGAACTTGCACAAGGTCCATTCACAATTTCAGATGAATCGGCTGATGAATATGTACTATTCAAATCATATGAGGTAACTCTTGATGATGATGCATTCAATTTGTCATATGCAATCGCTACTTGGGCAAATGGAACCATTAGAGCTGTTAACGGCACAATGGATTACGATGTTTGGTATCAAGATGAAGAACAATGGGAATCTAACTCACAGCCTGCTTCAGGTCTAACAGTGAATTTCACATCTGGAGATCTTCTCTTCACTACTTCGACTGATACAAATGGAAGTTACAGTATTCGTTTGCCAGCAGGAAGTGAGTTCCAAATGACTGCAATGTCACTGTTCTCAGCAATGAGTGGTGGACAAATTGTAGATGCAGTTGCTGATATGGACGAACTTGGAATAATGTATTTGGCTCCAACTGGATACGTACATGGTCAAGTATTCCTATACGATAACGGAACTCTTTGGGATTCATCTAATCCTGGATTTGAGCAAGTGACAGTTACTGCTACAGATTCCAATGGTGTCGAATGGACTACTGAATTAGATACCTATGGTAAATTCGGTCTGCATGTTCAGGCAGGATTGACAGATATCTCTTTGCCAGAAGGTGGGTTGAACAGTGTCAATATTGAAGGATTTAATGTGGTTACTGATGGGGAATTATCAATGCTGCAATTAATCGTTAATCCAGATTCACAACTAGTGAGATTCCATGTCTTTATGGATGCTGGTGGCGATGGTGAAATGGTAAATGGAACATTGATTTCACCAGACTTCACATTATCATCTACTTCTGGGTTCGTAGAAAACATCAATATCACATCTGCAAATTATACTGCACCTGGTGTCGTAGAAATCGAATTACAGCCTGGTGCATACAGTTTGATGTTCAATTCTACACTTGCTAGCGATGAGAATGCTACAGATTATTCTCTATCTTCTTCAAACTCACCGTTTAATGTATATGTTGGACTTGAAGAAATGGATAATTACTCTGTTGCTTTGGTTAACAAGTACCTTGTTTCTGGAACTTTAACAGATTCAAACGGAAGTGGCATGTCAACAATATTCCAGTTGTGGAATTCAGATGGTTCAGATTGGATCAATATTGAATCTGATGAAAATGGTTCATTTGCTGATTATGTTGAAGAAGGAGACTGGATTGTTGTAGTCGCACCATTCCTTGATGATGACAATGGTACTGAGCAATTGCGCAGTGTATTGAGCGTTAATGAGCAATCGATGCGCACTGGACTGGTATTACAGACCAGTACTTCCATTGAAGTTTCATTCACTCTGAGTGAAGCAGTCACTGAACTCAATTTGGCAGATACTCGTGTTACTTTAGTAAGTCAAGAGGGATTAGGTAATATCACATTGGAAAAGACTGATGCAGATGGTAATGTTACCTTTGATGCATATCCTGGACAATGGAGTTTATTCTTGAACAGCACTATGCCACAGAAGCATTGGACTCTTGATACATCAAGCGATGTTTTCAATATTACTGGTTCTAATGATACACTGGAAATTGGAACCGTTTATGCTGATCTAGTTGTGCAAATTGGCGGAAAGGTCTTCTGGGATTTGAATGAAGATGATGCTGCTAGTATGTTTGAGGGAGTTCCAGATGTCAATGTGACAATCATGGGATCCAATAATACAGTTATCAATGAAACAATCATCACTGATAGTGAAGGTGTCTGGAGCCTATTTGTTCCACTAAGAGACATCTATTCAGTATCAATTGACAAGGAAGGATTCGCAAGTGAAATATATGATATTGACCAAACAGGTGGATTCCCAGTTTACGATACTATGGCTTCGCATGACATTGAAATGAATGCAGGAAATGTATCTGTTAGTGGAAATGTAACCGATATACAAGGTTCAAGCAGATTAACTAATGCAACAATTACTCTATACCCAGCTCTAGATGTTGAGAGAGATGCAATCTCGCTCACTGGAACTATGATCGGTGATGTACTCACTTGGAATGCAGTAATTACGCCAGGTGACTGGATAGTTGTAGTTACTGAAGCAAACCCTGGTGAAAACGGCGGTGGAATAGCAGTTGGACTACTAGAAGCAAGTGTTGCTGATGGTGGTACTTTGGACTTGGAGATGTCACTAGGTGGCTGGGCAGAATTAACAACTACATGGGCAGATATAGACACTCTACCGCACCATGCAGGTTCAGATGATGCAGGCTACTCTATGATTACAGAGCCAGTGATGGTCGAAGTTAGTATTGGAAGTGGATTAGTATGGGAAATGCCTATTGCAGCAGATGGAACACTACGTATTCTGCTACCTTCAGGTGACTTTGATATTGATTCCTCTTTCGTTACCATCCAACATGATGACGAACTTGAAATGAAGTACAACGCTGGTGTAAACAGTAATATTGATGCAGACAGTCAATCATTGACACTTGAGTTTAACAGAAGAATCAATTCTGAATCAAGCATTCAAATGGTCAGTGGAAGCATTACAAATGCAACTACTATCGATGATGACGACAATAAACTGATGGCTGATGAATCACATAATGCAATAGAGTTTGAAGTTCAAGCAGTTTATCTTGGAACAGAGTCAACAGATTCGTTCACAGTTACCGGAACAGTAGAGGTTTCTCCTGATGAAGCGGAATGGAATCTTCAATTCTGGAATGGTTCGGAATGGGTTGACTCACTCGAGGTTAATCTCGGAATCGGAGTCAATTCATCTGACGATAGTGTTTCTAACATCTCAATGGTTAAGGCTAGGTTAACACTTCCAGATGTTGCAACAGCTTGGCATTTGGAGAATGGCCACACAATCAATGTCAATTTAGATACTGAAACTGGTGCTGGAAGTGCGGTATCAATCAATGTTCAAATTCCTCAAACTTATGGATTTAACATTACTGAATCTACTGGTGAGTTAGGAATCGCTCCAAGTGGTAGCAGAAACTTTGAGTTTACTTTGACCAATATTGGAAATGGTGATGATACATTCACAATAGAACTGGCAGATAACGTCCCATATTGGGAGATCACCCCTACAAGTTCTACTATGACTATTGCTAAGGATACTAGCAGAGTTCAAATGTTTACAGCATTCGCACCGGCGAATTTCACAGAGGGTAGTATTACTGTAAAAGTGACTGCTACCAGTGAAGATGGAACAACATCTGATTCGTTTAATGTTACTATTTCCTCCGCACGTATCAAGTTAAAAGTCGATCAAGGTGACATTGTGACTAAATCCGACCAACTTGCAGACGAACCTGGTAATCTTGTAATTCCTGTTGAAAACTTTGGAACTTTAGATGCTACAGAGGTAATTGTGTATCTGACTCCACAAGATACTGATATTACATTACAAATTGGCATAATTATTCCAGCGGGTCAAACTGTTGATGCTGTATTCGCTTTGGATGCAACTAGGGCAGGAATCCATCGTTATGATGTTAGAGTTGATGTAATTGGCGCTGATGCTGATGATGTTGATGTTGAAGTAGAGGACTTTGACTTCTCAATGGAATATCAAATCAATGAAGATCTTGGAGAAGAATCTTTCCTCTTCCCAATCGTCATTCTTGCAGTGAGTCTCCTGATAATTTATGGTGCCGTTAAGATGGGACGTAATAAGAAGTCTACCAAGTTCTGATGCAGCATTGTAATCAATCGGTTGTCTGTGTTCCTAGTGGAAGCAAGGACCATTCGACTTCCCCTCGCTTCGCTCGGGCAAGTCTCGGTCTGCGCGTGAACGGTCGTATTGCTAACATATATTCAGTTCACGCTAACCCTAGACCTTCCTTCGCTTCGCTCAGTCCATGTCTAAGTCTGCGCGTGAACGGTCGTATTGCTAACATATATTCAGTTCACGCTAGCCTTCGCCTTTCCCTCGCTTCGCTCGGGTAAGTCTCAGGTAGAGGAAGCAAGGACCATTAGCTGAATCATATTGAGCGAACTAAACAAGCATTGAAACACTAAATTGTGTTCACTGTGACTGAGGAGTGGTTGATATGGATGGGCTAGACGGAATTGACCTCCTACCAGAACCCACTGACAGGCAAATACTATCCGCAATCGATCCTTCGACTTCGGGCTATCACGATGAGTGGAGAGCAGAGGTTACTGGGTGGGCACCGCATTATGCAGAACCTATTGCAAAGATACGAAGAACACGGTTCATAGCTAGTAATGTGACAATCTTTGCAATAATCTCAGTAATATTGTTATTGGTTTGGCAATCTGGTTTACTGTTCATTGAATTACCATCACCTACATCTGAGTGGGCCTTTGAGACAACCGAAATACGTCAATTACAAGACCAAGGGCTTGACGGGCAAGGAGTTAGGATTTGTATGGTAGATACTGGGTTTTCCCCGACACATTCAGCATTTGATGGTGTTGAGATAATATTCAAGGACATGGTTGGAGATTCTACAGTGCCAGTCGATTATGGTACTATTGGGCATGGCACGATGATGGCCGGATTATTGATCAGTCAAAGTCATCAAATCGGTATTGCTCCGAATGTTACACTAGCAGTTGTTGCAGCACTCAGCGATAATGGCGATGGTGTTAATTCCGGAGAAGAGTCAGTAGTTGCAGATGCAATACGATGGTGTCATCAAGAGTTCAACGCAGATATTATCTCATTATCTCTTGGTGGTCAACAAAAACCGGATTCTGAACGTGAAGGGGCTAGTGTCTCTGCAACAAGAATGGCAGTTGACTCCGGAATCTTCGTCGTAGCCGCTGCAGGCAATGATGGTGGAATCGATGATGATGGGATGGTTTCAGCGCCTGCCAATGTAGCACGAGTGATAACCGTCGGCGCAACTACAAGGGGTGGAGAGATTTGGTCGAACTCATCCATCGGTTCCCAATTGACTGAAACAGAGAACCCCCGCCAAAATCCAAATCTAAAACCGGAAATCGTTTCTCCAGGCCATATGGTGATTAGCACAGGGGATAATGGTGATTGGTACTCCAGTAGCGGCACTTCTGTTTCCACGGTATTCGTGTCAGGTGCTTTAGCACTGATTCTGCAAGCACATCCTGAATTAAAACCAACAGAGAATTCTAATGGCTCTTGTATTGATTCAGTTAAAGTGGCATTGATGAATTCGGCCCATCAAACAGAATCAGGTTCACAGCATGATAATCACCTCGGTTATGGGGTATTAAGATCTCAATCATGGCTTCAAGAAATCTCCACTTCGGTGCAGTGTTAACTCAGTTAACAGATTCAACAATCTCCTGTCTTTGGCGCAAAATAAGGTGCTGCGGTACATTTAGGACAAATAATTTACTACTTTGGGTGATATTTTGAGGTTGATATGATATTATTGTCTATGATTTAGCGATATTATTGATGGTATTTGATATTATTGTAGTGGCTACTGAGGCGCAGTGTTATATTCGAGCGGATAATGGCACTGTTTACGAGGTGGACAATTTGTCGATACAATCATCCCACAAGAGCCTATCATTGGTAATGCTACTATTACTTTCCAGTTTCACTGGATTAATATCATTACCATCAGCATCAGCTGCAACTACTTCAGGTACTATTACTGGAGAAGAAATCTGGTCAGGAACTATCAATCTAAATGGTGACATTCTTGTTGCTGAAGGTTCTAAACTAATTGTTAATGCAGGAACTACGATCAATATTCCGCCTGGTAACTTTATCGATGTTGCAGGCGCTATCTGTGTCGGTGATACTTCTTGTGGTGCATCATCTGGTTCATCATCTAACAAGGCTCGCTTCGTTTGGAGTCTTCCTTCCGATTATACCAAGGTCGGAAGATGCTACGATAACAGCACTACTTACCTGAATAATGTAGATGCAGCATGTGGTTCTGGAATGATTATTAGGAGTACTATTAACCAAGCACTAACCTCACTTAATTATGCTCACTTTGAAAATGCATATGGATATCCAATATATGTTCAATCACTTTCATCAGTTCAATATGGGGCATTGGTTTTTGATGGTTCATCAACCACTGCAACCGGACTTTCTTTCCAAGATATCAACACTTCCAATGTTTTAGCTGTTGATTTCGCCGCACCGACCCTAAAAGATTCCACATTCACTTTAGGTGTAGATGGAAGAGAGTATGATGCTGCAGCAGTACGTGCATATGGAGCGGGAGCAGGTATTCTTGCAACCTTCCAGATTGAAAATTCAGTATTTACTGGAACAGTTGAACCTGATTGTGGTAGCGATGACGGTGGACGCTCAGTAATTTACGTCGAAGACTCATATATCGGATTGGATAATTTAGAGATCAAAGACAACACTTATGGATTATTTTTGAAAGGTTCATCTGGATATCTCTCAAATTCCACTGTAACTACAAAATGTAACGCAATTGACACAAACTCTCACAAAGAAACTGGTAATATTAAACACACTCTGAATATCGATAACACGATAATTACTACTGAAGAAGGAGCAGGACTTACCGCATATGATGGTGCAATTGTCTATGTGACGGATGTAGTAATTTCAGGCGCTGCGGAAGGTTCAGGAATTGGAGTAAGTTCGTCTACATTGGAAATACATCGCAGTACTATCGGACCGATTGGTGGATGGAACGGATTGTGGGTTTACGGTACATCGGATGTAGTTGCTGAAAACAATACCATTCAGGGTACTGCTAAAGAAGCTGTACTTATCGGCGAATACCACTTTAAAGATCAAGGTTGGCAAGTTCCAACCCCTACCGCAGCACGACTATATCTGGCAAATAACATCATTTCAGATAATGCTGGTACATGCAATTCTGCGGCAATGTATGGAGGAGATTTCCCTTGTCCAGCAGTACACGTCTTTATGTCATCAGCAACAATTTACGATAACACTATCTCTGGGAATCTTGGGGATATTATTCGGGCAAAGGGTTCGATTGTTAACGTTCAACGCAACGTAGCAGATACTGCAGGTGCCTTTGCGGTAAATATTTCACACTATGATGATGGATATGGAAACAAGTTTGGTAGTATTGGATATTTCTCCGGTAATACATGGACTAATGCATCTCAAATCTACAACATCACAGAATCAAGAGTCACAGTTCAATCCGAGTTTATTCCGGACCCTGGTGCAGGAGAATTATACCCGGTCAGCATTAGATGGTTAGGTGCAGAATGCCCGTACGTCTTAGATGAATGTCTACAAGTACCACAAACCAAGGTATTGCCTCCTCGCTTTATGCCACTCGCATTGGAAGTAATCGACAATTCAACAGTCTTTTCCTTTGCAGATTTACAAAACTTTGATGTTAGTAAGGTCCACACTCAAGCACAAAATTCTGCTTGGGGAGCACAAGTTAGAGAAGGTGAACTTGTTAGGTATCAAGTAAAGGCCAAGAATAGCAATGTCGCAGGGGCTACAGTAGTCATCAGTGATGCAACTGGCTTGCCACTGTATACTCTTGAAACTGATGCCTTTGGTTTCACTCCACAGGTTTCGCTCCCAAGCGACTTCCTATTAGATCGAAATTGGAATCACCAAGTCGGAGAGACCAATGTTGCAATTCCTGGTGAGACTGATTCACAAGGAAATCTAATTTACATTGATGAAAACTCATGTGCTGATGGATATGATAATGATGGAGACACATTTACTGATTCCGATGATAATGCTATGACTTCTCCCGGTGCATCCAATTGCGAAATTGGAAATCGTGAAATGCCATTCTACAGTGTAAATGCATACATGTTTGGAAAGGGTACAAAGGAATTCAATTATGTTCTTTCAGGTCCCATAGATGATGTAATCAATTTAGATAATATCAAGCCGAGTGTCACTTTAGAACAAGCTGATGGGTTCTCATTCGCAACAACAGCAGTTCTATCCGGTTCTGCATGGGATGGACTAGCAGGTCCATATGCAAAGGATATCATCGCATATGAATCACAATTCGGATTGGTTAAGAAAGTCGAAGTCCAACCTCCTGGCTCAAATGATTGGTATTCTGCAATAGATACTTCAGGCGCTGGTGGCGAGATTACTCTCTCCAACCACCCGTTTAAGGCCTGGTCCTTTACATGGGATTTATCAGCCCACCCAGAAGGTGAAGGCGATGTTACTTTCCGTGTCCGCTCATATGACGGTCTAGACTATTCACCTGTTGAAGTTAGAAAGTACAAGTTGAACCTTGTCGCTCCAACCATATTAGTCGACACTCCAAATGATGGTTCAAGTCACGATTCTGGAAAAGTACTTTTCTCAGGAACCGCTTCTGACCCATACTCTGGGACATGGGGTAGTGATATCCAAGGTATTTGGTTTGACATAACTGGGCCGCTTAATGCACAAGACGAACCATACCGTTCTCACTTTGACGTAGTAGGTTCCACTTCATGGTCCTATGAATGGCGATTTGATGAATTGCCATCAGGGGAATATATATTTGAGATTTGGGCAAGTGATAGTGATTTCTGCATAGACATGGTAGATGTATGTTCATCCGAAATAAGAACTCTACAAATCAACAACGATAATCAGGAACCGATTGTGCAACTGAGCGAACCGCTGAACATGGACAGTATCAGAGCATCTGAAGATACCTTGATTCAAGGAGTCGCAAGAGATAATGATGGTCAAGTAACGAGAGTTGAAATCAGTATTTTTGACTTGGCTAGCGGCTTTGAATTAAATAATGGACCAAATCCTGTGACTACCTTTGCTCCTAATGGGGCATGGTCTGCTACATGGGATACTTCTGATTTGATTCACGATCAACAATATGAACTGGTCGTCCGTGCATATGATGGTGAAGATTATTCACAGGAAGTACGAAACCGAATTATTATTGACAATCCTACTGACCTCAACAACTTAGCACCAACATTCAATGATACTAGATGGGCGAGCACAATAACAATCTTCTGTGACGCAGAATCATCCTCAATCGATAGATGTGGTACTGGTGCAGTTATTGATTTGACCCAATTCTTCAACGACCCAGACGGTATTGGAAGCACTTCTGATGCATTGGTGTTTGATATTTATGACGACTCGTCTAATTTAGATGATGATGATTATAGTTGGTTGTTCACCATTAGTGCTCAAGGAGTTGCAACATATAATCCACCATACGTTCAAGCCGGTAGTGCTGTTACTGAATGGTCATTGGTTGGAGTAATGTTTGAAGCAAGAGATATTCACGATTCCGTGGTCTATTCTCACAAAATCAATATCATAGTGAAATCAGTTTCATTCACAGTAGAACGAGTCGATGCAGGAGACCTAGCATTCGACCATCCTGCTGTTTTCAGAGGTCAGGGATTACCTGGTAGCACAGTTGAAGCACTTATTCAACAAGGTGGATTAAGAGTTAACTCAACAAGAGTTCTATCTGATGGTACTTGGGAAATGGATATTTCAATGAGTCAATTAAACACAGATGGCTCTAGAAATATCATCTTTGAAATGGATGGACAAGTGTTCCAAGATACTTCTACTTCTAAAGATCAATCTTGGTCTTTGAGGGTCGCAAGTGATGATGGTGAAACAAGCGGAATTGTGATGATGATTCTCGGAATTATTGCTTTGATAGCAATACTAGCAGCAGGAGCATTTTTCTTCATTGAGTTTGAAGAATTTGATGAAGAAGGCTCAGTAGCAGAACAAGTTAGTGAAACCGAAGAAGACCCATATGCTTGGGCCAAGGCAAAACTAACTCCTGAGATACCAGTTCGAGAAGCTGTTCAAGAAGTTGCAACGGCGGAAGTATCTCAACACCCAGGATGGTTGTGGGATGCAGAATCTAACCAATGGGTAGCCGATCCGAATTATCAACCTTGAGTTGAAGTTTGACTGACTTATAGCACCGGCACTATTGAAAGGGTTTGACAGGATGGATTAATATGACTAGTACTCAGAAACCCGGTGTACAAGAACGAATCCTCTTGCATTTGCTTGATTATTCAGATTACAAAGGTAGTGTCGAAGTTCCGTTTTCGCTTTCTCAAATGGGGATAGCAAATGCGGTTTCAATTGCTCGCTCGAACGTTCCACGTGCTATTGCAGGTCTCAAAGATCAAGGTCTTTTAGTGGAGAGGCAAGCCCACGTCAAGGGTGTTTCCCGAAAACGCAAAGCATACTTCCTTACTGAACCAGGTATGAATCTGGCAGATGATACATGGAAGAGGTTGAGAGAATTTCCTTTTAGAGCAATTTTAGAGGATGGAAATATTGTTTCAACTACACTTGGAAATGCAAACCAAGAGTTGCCATTTTCGATGAGGCCAGTTGACCTCATCCGTTACTTAGACGACAATGGCGTATTGGATACAAGGTTACTATCAAAGGAATTGGTTGAGAGAGATCTTTCAAAGCATGTTGAGAAACAATTGGTAACAGCCCTTGGTGACCTGCCGAGATTAAGACACTTTTACGGCAGGGAGAAGGAACTTGACAACATGGTCAGTTTGCTAGATGCAAGAGCAACAACCTTACTTATTCCAGGTATTGCTGGTATTGGAAAGACAACTATTGCTAGTAAACTGATTGAAAGGTTCATGCATCGTAGGAATCTTTTGTATCATCGCTGTCAAGATTGGGAAGGCTCACGTTCATTCTTTGAATCTGTTGCTGATTGGCTAGCCAATATCGGTGACCCTGAATTCGCTGATTATCTTGCAGCAACTCCAGTTCCAAACCCTTCAGAGGCAGCTCGTTTGTTAGTTGATGCTCTTGAAGGAACTGCAGCGCTAATAGTAATCGATGACTTTCATAAAATCGCTGACTCAACTCTTCACAAGACTTTCCAAGCGATGTCACTCGCTCTTTTGGGTAGTGAAGAGGAAATCGGTTTAGTGATATTTTCACGTTCATTCAAGCCGGTAGTTCCAGCCAAAGATGCTGAGGGAAGAATAGCGAGTTTGGTATTGCCACTCGATGGTTTAGATAGTGATGCTGGAAGGAATCTACTAACAAGTTTTGAATCGCTTGAGGATGAACAATGGTTGCATATTCATGGTTTATCTCGAGGTCATCCTTTGGTTCTTGAATTGATTAACCGTGGTGCAAGTGCTGGGGCATTCCACGAAACACTGGAGAACTATGTATCAGTGGAGATTTTCTCTAAATTAAGTTCAAAGCAAAAGCAAGTACTGACCTGCCTTGCAATTTTCAGAGAGCCCGTGAAATTAGAGGCATTAGCAGCACAAGGATTAGACACAGATGAATTAGATTCATTGGTTGAACAAGGATTGGCTCGTGGTGTTGACACTGAAACATATGACTTACACGATTTAATCCGTGAATTTTTACTTCGCTCATTAGACGAATCAACTAGAAAGGAAGTTCATAGCAAATGTTGCGACTGGTACCGTTCACAAAAATCTACACCAGATTCATCAATTGAATTAATTTTCCATCTAACAAAATGTGATTGTGGAGAAGAAGCAGCAGATTTAGTTGTGGACAAGGGAAGGGAAATTGTCAATACAGGGCATATGGAACTTCTTGGTTTGATCGAATCAATTCCAGATGAGAATCTGACAAACCCTATCAAAACAAAACTATACCAATTAAGAGGAGAAGTTTTGGTTCTATTAGGACGGTTTTCGGAGGCTAAAGAGATTCTTCAACAAACAATGGTTTTTGCAGAATCGGATGGTTCAACTGTTATTGAGGCTGAAGTTTTATCCGCATTAGCGGATATTTCATTGAAGCAAGGAAATTCAGATGATGCGCTTTCCATGCATCGTGATGCTCTTAAGAAGTTTATTGAATTAGATGATGCCAAAGGTGCAGCACGTTCGTATAATAACATGGGATATTTACTGAGAAGACGCAATGATAAGCCCAAGGCCTTAGAGGCATATGCGGAAGTTGAAAAAATTCTTTCACAATCTGATTCTGAAGAATTGATTGGTAGTCAATTAATTTTGGCAAGAGCATTTTTGGAATTAAATGAAATTGATAAGGCTAGAGACCACGCCCTCACCGCATTCGAAAAGACCGCTGATAGTGAGGACCTTCAACTGCATGCAAGAGCACAAGCAGTTCTTGGTCGCTACTATGCAAAGGTTGGCGATTCAGAAGTTGCATTACACCACTATTCATCCGCTTTGGATACAATGGGAGATGCAGGTGATTTGATTTCATTAGTAGAGATCACCACCTTGCTCGGAGAGGTATTGCAAGATGCAGGTAGGACTGAAGAAGCAATGGAACATTATCGTGAAGCCCTTGTGTTGGCAGAAGCAAATGACTTGCGAATGCAAATTGGAGAACTTCTATCCCGCCTTGGTGGTGTAGCACCTGATAAGCAAAGAAGAATGGAATATTTACAAAGGGCCTTATCCGTATTTAGAGAATTAGGTGCTAAGTCAAGAATGCGAGAAGTGCAAGCACAAGTTCACCGAGCAGTAATGTCAAGATAATCATCGTTATGACTGAGGTCTATCGAGTTGGATTGTAGTAATTCCGTTATTATGAACTACCCATACTTTGTCTGCCCCACCGAGATAAATTTCTCCCTCGTGGGAACCGCTACCTGTTCCAGAAATTACTACACTGGTATCCAATGTACCTCCTTCATCAACCAATGTGATTCGGACATCGGTCAGAACTAATTTGAATCTTGATTCATCCGCTTCAGAATTTCTCCATTCTACTGATTCAGCATATGATGCCCCATCTATCCGGCTTGCTTCATCGGCTCTTTCAATCGCAGCAGCAATATCATCCATATTTGCTTCAATTGCATTTTCATTCCACCTAGTACGAGTTGCAGTCTCAATATCCCAAGCCCATACCGAAAACATTGTCAGCAACAATACACCCAGTAAGAAAGTAAAAACATAGCCCAATTCTGTAGCTGCAGCGTGTTCATCACGTCTAAGTTGCAGTTCTTTCATTAGATTTCCTCCCTAATATCAACGGTAAGAGATGACATTTGTAATGTGAATTGAATCGCATCACCATTAGTATGCCAAATAGATTCAGAAGTGCCGTAACTAGGGTCTGGTACCCAGCCAACATAGTCTGTTAACAAATCAATTCTTCCGGGGTAAATAGTCCAATCCTCACTTGACTCTAGGCCATCTGCCGTCTCTATAGCAATTGCTTCACCATAGGGTGAAGACCAACCTCTGCGCACTTCATAGGCAGTAGTTGATGCTAAGGATTGACGATGTTCTAATTCAATATCTAGAGTCATTCTTCCACCACCACTGATACTATTTGCAGCTGGATGCAATGACGGGATGGTGGCGGCAAAACGTGGACCTGGGCCTCCTCTATCTGAAGGCGATGAAACGATGAATGCACTGAATTCCGGATGGTTGGTGACAACTGCTCCACCACTATAGGCAACTTCCATTCCGGTAATAGAAGAGGAGAATTGATATGTCAATCTCGAGAGATGGAATGCCCAAGCAGTACCTATGGTCGAATACGAATTAGCCCCTTCAACACCTAATATTGAGATTGCCATACTCGCTGGATGTAAACCATTCTTCCAACCAGCGACCAGATCAACTTCCGAACGTCCAGAGAATGATTTCCAAGGTAATGAGGTTGTAATCCATCCACTGGCTTGAACGTGAACTGCTACACATCGTTGTTCTCCGTCGTGCATTGCTTGTACTAGTCCATTATCTCCAGATAAATGATGGACTCTAATTGGATTTTCATCTGCAACTATTTTACTAGTTCCTTCAGTTGTTATTATCGTGGTAACTGGTGATTCAAGCGTAAGTAATGTGGAGTGGTTGGCGCTCATAGTTGCGTTGTAGAAGGTTTGAGTTCCTTGCAGTGATGCGGATAATTTGTGCTGAATATTACTTTCTGACTGATAATGATGGTATGAGTTTCCGGAACTTGCACCAGTGTCATGGGCAGGGAGCACTGTGATAGAACTGACATTCTGTTGCATCGATGAACTATTGGAAGCATACCACGATACAAAAATATCAGAACTAGCATCGATTATTGGCGAGCCATCAATCGATGCTGGCGGCCAAGGAACAAAAGATGTTGATTGTCCTGCTACCGAAGTACCACCACCTTTCCAAGTAATTGTGACAGAATCTACAGAGGGATTTGTAATCGCTAATTCACCTGATAGTCCAGGCGTATTGAACTCATGACCTAATAATGCGCCATTATTAGATGGCCAAGAAGTTGCCCCTATTCCTCCATCTACATTGGTACGTAATAGTAAACGGGAATTGGTACTTGTCGAAACATGAACTACCTCGGGTGTTAGCAAATCGATAGTGTGAGTTGATGCAACTGCTACACGAGATGAACCGCTCGGTAGGGCGTAACTGGTAGTAGTTTCAATATTGCCTGAAATTCTAATTTGATTTGCGACATCACTAACAACATGGATTTGTGATTGCCCTGCTGGTAATGGGATTGACCAAGAACGCCCAGTTTTGTCTACGGGTGATGCATCATTTGCCGAAACAATAGTTGCCCCACCATCTCCCTTGGAGAATATCAGTGATAGTTGATGTGAAGATTTCAAGGTTATATCTCCAATATCTCGTAAATCTAAGGTGTGAGATTCATCGAGTGCTAATGAGAGTTCTTGCTTAGTGTCATTTTGGTAAATATCAATATCTATTGGACCCAATGGTATTGCTAGGCCAGGTGCTGCAGAAAAGAGTGCTTCATCGACCCAACTTGGTATGGAATAGATATAGGGATTCAATGGTCCGAGCCTAAGGTCATCAATACAAATTGATTTCACTTCGCTTTCCGAATGACGGATCTCAATAGTATCGTCAAAATCTAATGCACCTCTCACTCGCAATGTGTTTCCTTCAAACCAAGTAGCCGAATACCACATCCCGCCGCGCATTTTATCCCATACAATATCTCCATCTAGGGGGATTAATTCAACTTCCGTTGAATCACCTGGCATTCCCGTTTCGCTTAATTCGGCAGTTTGTTTTGCTAACAATGTCATTTGAGAGGACATGTCATGTCTTTCAACAGAACCTTGTAATTCTTCTATGACTGGAATCATTGAGATCATCATCATTCCAATGATTGACAATACTCCGCCGAATAACATGACGGTAGCCACGGCAGCACTAACTGCCTCTTCGTCTCTAACCAAGTCGTACTTCATCGACTCACCTCAATTCTTTGTAAGTCTACTTCAAAGTTGATTTTTGCATCTTGTGTTTCAATTGTAAAACCATCTGCACCACTTGCCCTTTGGTATGGGGCATAGCCAGTATATGTGTCAAGAGTCCCACTAGCGCGATTTATTTTATAGTCAGTTAACCAACTATCATGATATTGAGGGGTAATGACGTCATGCAAGTGATTGGTCACAACGAATCTTACATTGTACGCATCACCAGTAAACAAAGTCAGCGCACCCAATGATTCAAAGTTGATACCCATTGTATTTGATGAGCCAAGACTTCCGTTCAATGTAATGTCGGTTAGTAGGATTGAAAATCGGTATTCTCCATTGGCCAATGAATCAATTTCCATATTTGGCAAACGTGTTACCTGCCATGCCTCATTAGGGAATCTTGTTGTTCTTGCATTATTCATTAACGCTATCTGGTGTTCACCTTCACCAAATGATGTTATGATAGTTAATCCAGACAAATATATCTCGAATTGTCTATGAATTGGAACATTTTCCTCATCATATACCGTTACTAGGAGCCAATGTTGTTGGCTGATATTGTGATTGATTATGATCGCTTCATGAGATGCTTGAAATGATTGAGTAATACTCGAGTGCTCATTTTCAATCGTTACGCTGCGAGCAGTTTCATTAGCCGATAAAATTGATATTGCGGTATAGTTGATATGATTTATCGTGATCCGATCGGAACTGACTAAATCTGCAGAGATAGACCATTGCTCTATATTTTCGACCGGCATTAGAATTGTCGATTTCAGTGAATAGGTGTTACGGATACCGGTCTCTGCTGGA